>WNGM01000292.1_pt1 | contig 39973 bp, 31 predicted proteins | sample 5400571 | NCBI WGS metagenome assembly WNGM01 (sample SAMN13153378, study PRJNA577476) | soil metagenome | isolation source: 100 cm soil or saprolite under Garry oak tree replicate 2 | place: USA:California | collected 2016-06-15 | reverse complement strand
GGGGTTGGTCCGCGGAGGGGACGAAGTCCCCCCCGCGATTAGTAAGAAGGCCCTCCACCCGCGGGCGAAGGACCTTCAGAAAGGAGGGAGGGCTTGGTTGGGCGGGGCTTTCCCGCCCCAGATCTTAACCTGCTCGGGGGGTTGCCGGGAATCGTCACTTAACAGCCTGACTTCGGTCTGACGGCGCGCCCACTCGTTACATTCGCCTGGTGTCCCGCTTCGGCATCGACGTCACCGCGTGTTGGAGGCCGCGGCGCGTCGGCATGCTGACCGTCGCCGTCGAGCTGGCGAAGGGCATCGTCGAAGGCCGCGACGCCGACCAGGTCACGCTCCTGTGCAGCCGGGAGCGTCCACTCGACCTGGCCGACCTGGACTGCGAGGCGGTGCTGGCGCCTTACCGGCACGAGGTGGTGCTCAAGACCCGCTGGCTGCCGAAGGTCGAGACCGAGGTTGGAGCGAACGCCATCCTGTACCCCTACTGGCCGAGCCCACCCCGTCGCCGGCCGGATGCCCCGCCCGCGGTGGTCTTCGTCCACGACCTGGCCTTCCGCCTCCGGCCCGCCGAGGTCCCGTGGCAGCAGCGGCTCTACATGGGCACGCTGCTCGGCCCGGCCCTGCGCAGCGCCGCGGCCGTGCTCGTTCCGTCGGAGACGACGCGGCGCGACCTGCTCGCGGCGTACCCGGTGCCGGGCCTGGAGGGTCGCCTCAATGTGGTCCCGGAAGGCATGAGCACGCCCCCGCCACCGGGCATGCTGCCGGAGGGGATCGAGCCGGGTTTCATCCTGGCCGTTGGTACCGTCGAGCCGCGCAAGAACTATCCCCGCCTGCTGGCCGCGTACCGCCGGCTTCGCAGCCGGCCGGGCGCCATCCCTATCGTGATCGGCCGCCGTGCGGGTGTGCCCCAGCTGGTGATCGCCGGGCGGCCGGGCTGGGCGTACGGGGACACGCTGCACAGGATCCAGGCCGAGCCGGGCGTCCGTTTCCTGGGCCACGTCGACGAGCCGACGCTCGAAGTGCTGTACCAGTCGGCGTCGGTGCTTGCCTTCCCCAGCCTGTACGAAGGGTTCGGGCTGCCGCTGCTCGAGGCGATGGCTCACGGGCTGCCGGCACTGATCGGCAAGTCAGGCGCGCTGCGCGAGCTGGCCGGCGGAGCTGCCGTCGAGGTCGACGTGGAGGATGCCGACGCCATCGCCGCCGGGTTGGAGCGGCTGCTGGCGGATGCCGACCTCAGGGCGAAGCTGGGTGACGTGGGCAGGCGGCGAGCCGCCGGGTTCACGTGGCAGAAAGCCGCGACCACAACACTGGAGGTCCTGCGCCGGGTCGCCGCTTAGTGCGTACCATCAACTCGGTGTCTGCGAACCGGGTGCGTGTCCAGGCTCTCATCGCTGGGCGTGCCGACGACTATGCGCACCTCGCGCGACCGCTGGTCCACGCGCTTGACCTGACGCATCACTTCGAGGTCGACGTGATCACCGATCCGGCTTCCCTCACCTTCGACGAGGGGCGGGTGATCATGGCCATCAGCGACCAGCAGTTGGAACCTGGTCAGGACGAACAGCTCGCAGGTTTCGTCAGGCGGGGCGGGGGGCTGGTGCTGGTGGCGGGTACGCTGGCGGCTTGGAACGGCCATGACGCGATCGCCGGGATGGCCCGCTGGACGCCGAGCGGGCCAGGTCCATCGACCGAGCTCATCCTTCGCGCCGACGCCTCCCACCCGGTCACCGAGAGGTTGGGGCCGGAGCTCAAGCTGACAGACCAGCTCTACCTCTCCGAAGGACCGCCCGCCGATGCGTCAGTGCTGTTGCGGACGAGCTGGCATTACACGGAGCAGGTCGTCGCGTACGAACGCGCGGTGGGTGAAGGCAGGTTCGTCCATATCGGTCTGGGCCACTCGTCATCCTTCTACGACGACGCCGCGTTCCAGAAGTTGATTCATCGCTCGCTCTTGTTTGCAGCCGGGCGCCGGCCGCCGGCGCCGGTGGGTGTCGGGCTGGTCGGATATGGGGCGATCGCGCGGGACCACGCGGCCTCGATCAGCCGTGTCGCGGGCTTGCGCCTTGCCGGCGTGTGCGACATCTCGGCTGAGCGCAGGGAGCTGGCTTCACATGAGTGGGACGTGTCCATCCACGCGGACGCGGGTGGCCTGTATGACGACCCTGATGTCGGTCTCGTCGTCATCGGCACGCCACCGGTCGCTCACGCCGAATCTGTTCTCGCCGCGCTCGCCGCGGGTAAGCACGTCGTGTGCGAGAAGCCGTTTGCGCTTCGCGTGGACGAGGTGGATCGCATGATCGACGAGGCGGCGGAGCGCGATCGCGTTCTCACCATCTATCAGAGCCGCCGGTGGGATCCGGACTTCGTCGCGCTTCGCAACGTGGTTCGCGCTGGCGCCATTGGCGAGCCCTTCTACATGGAATCGTTCATCGGCGGCTATTCGCATCCCTGCGACTTCTGGCACAGCCACAAGGCGATCTCAGGCGGCACGATCTACGACTGGGGCTCACACTACTTCGACTGGATCCTGCAGCTGTTCCCGCACGCGGTCAGAACGGTGACGGCGCGCGCGCACAAGCGTGTGTGGCACGACGTCACCAACTCGGACCAGGTGCGCGTCGACCTCACATTCGCGAACGGCGCGCAGGCAACGTTCCTGCAGTCGGACATCGCCGGCGCGCTCAAGCCCAAGTGGTACCTGCTCGGCACGCGAGGTGCGGTGGTCGGCGAGTGGCGAGACGAGCCCGTGCCCGCGGACTTTCCCGCGCGCGTCAAGGTTTACCGGCCGGCCGATGGCGGTTCGCACGAAGAGATCCTCTCGCTCCCGCCTCGCGACGACCTCGGCTTCTATCGCAACCTGGCCGACCACCTCGCATGGGACGAGGCCCTGGCCGTGAGCCCGGCGGAGGCTCGCCGCACGGTGGCGGTGATGGAGTCGGCCACCCATTCGATCGAACGCGGCGGCGTGCAGCTCGAGGTCGACATATAGGCGACCGCATCGGGTGGGGCGTTCTCGGCGCGGCGTGGATCGCCGGCCGCGCCGTCATCCCCGCAATCGAGGCCTCGCGCAACGGCCGGCTCGTGTCGATCGCAAGCCGCGACCCGGATCGCGCGCGCGAGCTAGCGTCGCGCCACGCGTTCGCTCGAGTCGCTCCTTCGTACGACGCCGTGCTCGAGGACCGGGAGGTCGACGCCGTCTACATTCCACTGGTCAACGCGCTGCACCGCGAGTGGACGCTTCGCGCGCTGGCCGCCGGCAAGCACGTGCTTTGCGAGAAGCCGCTGGGCACGAACGCGGCAGAGGCGGAGGAGATGGCTGTTGCCGCGCAGTCCGCCGGCCTTCAGTTGATGGAGGCCTTCATGTATCGCTTCCACCCGCGGACCCGAGCGTTCGTCGAGAGTGTCCGCGATCCGCTCTACGTGCACGCGACCTTCGGCTTCACGATGACCGATCCTTCGAACTACCGTATGCAGGCCTCGCTTGGTGGCGGCGCCTTACTCGATGTCGGCTGCTACACCGTCAGCGTCGCGCTGTGGATCATGGGCGAGCCGGATCGCGTGTCGGCGACGTTGACGCACGACCGCTCCCGCGATGACGGCGTCGACATGACAGTCACCGCGCTGCTCCACTTCGCCGCCGGCAAAACCGCATCGATATGGGCGAGCTTCGAATCGCCGGAGGGGCAGGAGCTGGTCGTCGTCGAGCGCGAGCGGATCCAACGCCTCGCCAAGCCCTTCTCTGCGTGGCGCGACCCCGACGATCCATATCAACTGATGGTGGAGTCGTTCGGGGACAGCGTGATCGAGAACCGGGCGGTGGCCATCTTGCCGGAGGACTCCGTCGCCAACATGCGAGTGCTCGATCGCATCCGCGCTGCAGCGGAGGCTATCTAGGCCGAAGCGGAATCTCCGCCTCCAAGTAGCCGCCCTCGAAGCGCATCGTCGTCCTGGACGAGAGCCGGCGCACCAGGGACTGCGCCCGCATGTTGTCGCCGAGCATCGTGGCGTGGAAGCTGGCGATGCCTCTCGATCGGGCGATGTGGGCGAGCCGCCTCATCAACAAGGTGCCGAGGCCTCGGCCCTGCCATTCGTCGGCGACGACCACCGCCACGTCGTGAGTCGCACTTCTCTCTGTCCCGTACCTGGCGACGCCGACGATGCCTCGATCGTCGAGCGCGATGAGCGCTTCGCGCTCGCAGTGGTCGACGTCGACCAGTCGCTTCACCAATGCATCGTTCGGCGCCGTCACTGGCGAGAGAAAACGGCGATAGATCGTCTCGCTCGAGAGGCGGCGGAAGAAATTGCGGAGGAGCTCGGCATCGCAGGGTTGGAGGAGGCGCAGCGCCACCTGCGTGCCGCCCACCACTGTGGTCGTCATCTCTTGAACACGAGGCAGGTCGTCGTCCCGTGCGCGAGCAGCTTGCCGGTGCGCTCGGCGAACAGGCGGCCCTCGGCTGTGGCGACCTTGCCGCCGCGATGCACGACGGTGCCCTCGCATCGAACCGGTCCGGTTTCCAGCGTGATCGGGCGCACGAAGTTGACCTTCGCTTCGAGCGTGGTGTAGGCCTCGCCCGCGGCGAGCGTCGTCTGCACCGCGCAGCTCATGGCGGAGTCGAGGATCGTCATCGCAAATCCGCCGTGGACCACGCCGATGGGGTTGTACAGGTACTCCCCCGGCTCGCCTTTGAATGTGACCGTGCCTTCCTCGGCCGTGCCCCCGTCGATGCCCATCGTCGCGGTGATGGGCGGTTTGGGCAGAGTTCCTTCGAAGATCCCTCGGATGAACTCGAGCCCAGTCATGCCCGCGCTGCTGACAAGTGCTGTCATCGGGTCGTCCCACGTGATGGTTCGGGTCCGCGCTTTCGTGCTCACGTCCTTCATCGAATCACACCGCCTCCTTCAGCTCCGGAACCGCAACGACGTCCGGCGCGGCGATGCGAATGCGCCCCATCGCAGCCGCCGCCACCGCGCTGGCCAGGGCCAACCCGACGATGACCTCCCAGCCGCTGCGGAATGCGGGAAGGACGTCGGCTCCCCGGGGAGTGCCCAGTACCGCGATGAGGATGGCGATGCCGAGTGCGATCCCGAACTGCCTCGTCATCCCGTAGACGGCGCTGCCCGTGGCAAAACGCGACGCGGGCAGTGACGCGGCTGTGGCGCTGGCCAGCGTGGGGATGACAAATCCGACGCCGGCTCCACCGATGATCCAGCCGGGAAGAAACTCGGTCGCGTAGTGCGGCTGCAGCCCGGCGGCGGCCAGCCACCAGATGCCTCCGAGCGCAAACAGCAGCGAGCCGGCGGTGGCGATCGTGCGCTCGCCGAATCGTCTCGACAGCAGGCTGCCAGGCACTGCGAATGCCGCTGCCGCGATGGGCCCAGGCGCGATCTCGAGCCCGGCGGTGCGGATGTCCACATGCCAGACGCGCGTCAGGAACAGCACGCTCGCGAGCAGCATCGCGCCGAACGCCGCGAAGAAAAGCGTCCCCGAGATGTTGGCGGCGCGGAAGGCGCGCGCACGAAACAGTGCGAGCTCGAGAACGGGCGCCGGGTGTCGCGCCGACCAGTAGAGGAAGGCTGCGGCCAACACCACCGAGGCTGCGATCAAGCCCATCACACGAACGCTGGTCCAACCCCATGACTCGCCCTGGACGATCGCCAGCATCAGGGCGGTCGAGGCGAGAACCAGCATCGCGGCGCCGGCGAGGTCGGGGAACCGCTTGCCTTCAGGGTCTCGCGACTCGCTCAGGACCCGCGCGGCCAGAACGGCGGTCACGAGCCCGATTGGGAGGTTGACCAGGAAGACCCAGCGCCAGCTGGCCTGGACCAGAAGCCCGCCGATGGGTGGTCCCGCGGCCGCGGCCACCGCGCCGGTCGCCGACCAGACCGCGACCGCGATCGCGCGCTGTTTGGGCGGGAACTCGGCCAGAAGGAGAGCGAGCGAGGTGGGCATGAGAATCGCGCCGCCCGCCGCCTGCAGCGTGCGGGCGGCGATGAGCCACCCCGCGCCGGGTGCGGCGGCGCAAAGGGCCGAGGCGACGACGAAGGTCACCAGGCCGCCCATGAACAGCCGCTTGCGGCCGAGCAGGTCGGCCAGCCGGCCCGCCGGCACCAGGAGCGCGGCGGTCACGATCGCGTACGCGCTGAGGACCCAGGAGAGGGTGGCGTCGCTGGTGCCGGCGAAATCTCGCTCGATGCTCGGAAAGGCGATGTTCACGATGAACAGGTCCAGGCTGGCCACGAAGGTCGCGACGGAGACGATCACGAGGACTCGGTAGCGGTGCGGCACGTTCCCTCCCGGCCTGAGTTGCGTAACGAAACGCACCCTAGCATATGTAGTTGCGTCATGCAACCCGCTGCGTTATCATGCGGTCGAATGCTCGGCCGAACGTACGACAGCCAGATCTGCTCGGTGGCCGGCTCGCTGGAGGTCGTCGGCGAGCGGTGGACGCTCTTGATCATCCGCGACGCGTTCATGGGCGCCCGGCGTTTCGAGGAATACCAGCGGCGAACTGGCATGGCCCGCAACATCCTGGCGGCCCGGCTGAACCGCCTGGTCGATGAGGGCATCCTCGAGCGCGCCGCTTACCAGGAGCACCCCGTCCGATATGAGTACCGACTCACGGAGAAGGGCATCGACCTGTGGCCCGTGATCGTTTCGCTCCTGCACTGGGGCAACCGCTACGTATATCCCGGCAGGGCGCCGGTCCTGCTGGTGCACAAGCAATGCGGCGGCGCGGTCAGCGAGCACCGCATCTGCGAAACCTGCGGAGCTTTGCTCGGGCCGAGAGATGTCGAGGCGCGGGCGGGTATCGGCGGTGGGATGGTGCCGGTTGCAGCGGCTGGAGCTTAGCTAGGCCGGTTCCAGGTCGAGGGTCTGCGAGCCTTTCATCGTGAAAGGTCCTGTCATCCCTGGCGGGAACGTCGGAGATCCATCCGGCGACGTGACGGGTGCGGCCGGCTGGATGCTCGTCGTCAACGTGATGTCGGAGCTCCCCTTCATCAGCGTCCTGAGCAGGCGGTGAGCCGACGGGTCGATCCAGCTCGTCGTGTCCGTCGTCCAGGTCCCCTTGATGCTCGTCCCCGGGAAGGTGCTCTTGGCACCCTGCTGTGTCGGGGTCATCCTCATGTCGATGTTGGCGGTCGTCGTCGTCTCGACGACAGCGGCCTGAGTGCCGTGGAAGGTTTCGTTGCGCAGGTACTTGCCGTTCGCCGTGATGTGAACGCTGCCGTTTCCAAATGGACTTGGCTGGTCGTAGCTCTTCATCCAGCTATCGCCAGGCTTGACGGCATTGTCAGGCAGCACCGCGATCACGAAGCTCGATGTGCCGCCGAACCCGAGCGCCATCTCGCTGGAGACATTCATTCCGTTGACGGTCAGGATCCGGCCGTCAGGGGCGACCTTGAGGTCGACGGTCGGAAAGGTCGACTCGGTCTGGTCGATCTTGGTGCTCGAATTTGAGCTGGTCATGCTCATGACCATGTGGACGTCGGCGAAGGTGAGGCTCACATCGGCGACTCCTTTCGAGTCGACCGAGTTCACTGTGACCGCTTCTTTGGCGGTCATGTCCATCTTGATAGGCGCTGACGAGATCCCCATGGCCGTCGAGAGGTTCGACGTCATGTGAAGGGTGTAGTGGTATGTGGCGCCCTTCGCGTAGCTCAGCGAGAGGGTTTGCGCGTGGGCGTTGATTGCCCCGCAAGCGACGGCGACAAGAGCGATCGCGGCCAGCTTGCGCATGGCTCGATCCTACGCCGCGGATCGCAACCTTCAGCCGGTTTACCTGCCCTCTCCGCGATCCTTATGCAGCAGTTTTGGGCGCGCTCTCGGTCGACTGGCCGGCCGGCTCGGAGGCTGCCGGCTGCAACCTGGCTGCAGGCACGACCTGGCGAAAACGCCGCAGGGCCGATTCCCAATCCGCCAGGAGCGCGGCCGCCCTGACGCTGCCCGTTCTGCGGTGATGCTCCTCGACCAGTTCGCGCAGCTCGGCCTCGTCCTCCTCGGGGACCTCGCGCGTGACCACGCTGTCCGCATTGAGCTGCCGCCACTCGGTCAGGTAGGCGACGCCGCCGGTCATCCCGGCGCCGGCGTTCCAGCCCACCGCTCCCAGCGCTATGGCTACTCCGCCGGTCATGTACTCGCAGAAGTGATCGCCCGCGCCCTCGACAACGGCCATGGCGCCCGAGTTGCGGACACAGAAGCGCTCGCCGACCCGACCGGCCACGAACAGCCGGCCTCCAGTCGCGCCGTAGCAGATGGTGTTGCCTGCCAGCACGGGTTCTGGCGAGGCGTCGCCGGCGAACGGCCGGATGACGATCACGCCGCCACCCATTCCTTTCCCGACGTAGTCCTGCGCCTCGCCTTCGAGTGACAGCTCAACGCCCTCGTCGAGGAACGCGCCGAAGCTCTGGCCTGCGCTGCCGCGATAATGCCGCGACTCCCCGGCGGCCAGTGCGGCGCCGATCGTGCGCTTCGAGTTGTCGATCACCCCGCTGGGCGGCGGCGGGGCCGGAGCGTCACCGTTGCGCGCCCACGTCCGGCGCCGGGGCATCTCTGCCGCCGTGGGGGCGAGGACGAACGACAGGTCGAGCGCGGAGTCTGCCGCCGGCTCCAGCAGGTCGACGCGACCCACCGCGTCATCGAGGGTCGCCAGGCCCATCGCGGCGAGCTGCTCGCGTGCCTCGGAGGCGATGTGGAACAGGTGGTTGATGACGTGCTCCGGGCGCCCCTCGAACTTGGCACGAAGGTCCTCACGCTGCGTGGCGATGCCGGTGGGACATGTGTTGAGGTGGCACTGGCGGGCCATGTCGCAGCCGAGCGCGACGAGGACACCGGTACCGAAACCGAACTCTTCGGCGCCGAGCATCGCGGCGACGACGATGTCGCGACCGCTGCGCAGGCCGCCGTCGGTCCTCAGGCTCACGCGCTCGCGCAGACGGTTCGCGACCAGCACCTGCTGCGTCTCCGCAAGCCCGAGCTCCCACGGCACGCCTGCGTTCTTGATCGACGAGAGCGGCGATGCGCCGGTGCCGCCGTCGTGGCCGGAGACCAGGATGTAGTCAGCGCGCGCCTTCGCGACCCCTGCGGCGATGGTTCCGACGCCCGCCTCGGACACGAGCTTGACGCCGATTCGCGCGCGCGGGTTCACCGTCTTCAGGTCGTATATGAGCTGCGCCAGGTCCTCGATCGAATAGATGTCGTGGTGCGGCGGGGGCGAGATGAGCTGCATCCCCGGCTGCGCGTGCCGCAAGCGGGCGATGAGGCTCGTGACCTTGAGCCCAGGCAGCTGGCCGCCCTCGCCCGGCTTGGAACCCTGCGCGATCTTGATCTCCAGCTCGTCGGCGCGCTTGAGGTAGCGAGGCGTGACGCCGAATCGCGCCGACGCGACCTGCTTGACGCGGTTGTCGCGGCGCCCTCCATCGTCGTCATACGTGGCGGGGTCCTCGCCGCCCTCGCCGGAGTTGGATCGCGCTCCGATCTGGTTCATGGCGATGGCCAGCGCTTCGTGGGCTTCCGGCGAGAGAGCGCCCAACGACATCGCGGTGCTCACGAAGCGCTTCACGATGTCCTCTGCCGGCTCGATTGACGCGAGCGGCAGCGCAGGCTGTGCGGCCTTGATTCGAAGCAGCTCGCGCAGCGACTGCGGCTCGCCCATGCTGGAGAGCCGGCGCCACTCGAGATACGCATCGTGGTCGTTCTCTCTCGCGGCCTTCTGCGCAGCGCGGACTGCGAGCGGGTTGTAAGCGTGGTGTTCGCCTGCCTTGCGGAAGCGGACGCGTCCGTGATCCGGAAGCGGGGCGATCGCCTCGCGACGGGCGGCGCCCATCCTTTCTATGTCGGTGAGGTCGGCGCCGCCGATGTTGGAAGGCACCGACGGGAAGCAGAGCTCCATGACCTCGGCGCCGAGTCCCAGCGCCTCGAGCACGTTGGCGCCCCGATAGCTGTCGACGCACGAGATACCCATCTTGGCCATGACCTTGAGCAGGCCGGCGTCGAGCGCTTTGCGGTAACGGGTCTCGCCACCCTCCGTCGCCTCCGCTGCTGTCGCGAGCGCCAGGTATGGGTGGACAGCTCCGGCGCCGACGGTGATGAGACACGCGACGTCGTGCACATCGACGACATCGCCGGCGATCGCGATCACGTCCTTGGCCATGCGCTCTCCGTTCGCCAGCAATGACTCATGCACCGCGCCGACAGCAAGAGCCATGGGCACCGGGCTTCGATCCGGTCCGGCGCGCCGGTCGCTCAGGGCGATGATTCCATTTGCTTCAGAGGCTTCGCGGCACAGCCTCAACAGAGCGTCGCGCAGCGATTCGCCGGCCGGATGGGTGGCGTCGAGAACGGTCGCGTCTTCAAGGACGCGTGCAAGCTCCGCAGCGCCGAGCACCGGCGACTCGAGCTCCAGGAGGTTTGGTGCGCCGGGAATCGCCGGGTGGTGACTCCTCCGCAGCTCGCGGTCGGCACCGCCTTCGGGCTCCAGCGTGCCGCGACGCGCACCCAGGAGGACACGAAGCGACATCACGGCCTTCTCGCGCAGGGAATCGATCGCGGGGTTGGTCACCTGCGCGAACCGCTGGCGGAGGTACCCGTAGATGCGGCGCGGCGTGCGACCGAGCGCCGCGATGGGGATGTCGTCGCCCATCGAAAAGACGGCCTCGGCCCCGGTCTCGGCCATGGCCGAGACGACGATCTTCACGTCCTCGGAGCCCCAGCCGTGGATCCTCTGCTGGAAAGCGATGTCATCGGGCGCCTCGATGTCGAGATGGCGTCGCTCGACCGGCACCAGCGCGCGGTCGGCCAGGAGGCCGTAGTCGTGGCGCGCGGCGGCGCGCTCCTTGGCCTCGGCGTCACGGAGCACCGACCCATCGCGGGTGTCCACGAGAAGCATCTGGCCAGGTCCGAGACGGCCGCGCTCGACGACGGATTCCGGCGTCATCGTCACGACGCCGGCCTCGGACGCGGCGGCTACGATCCCATCGCGAGTGCGCTGCCAGCGCAGCGGGCGCAGGCCGTTGCGGTCGAGCGCGGCGCCGACGACGTGGCCGTCGCTGAACGCGAGCGCCGCGGGGCCGTCCCACGGCTCGAAGCGGATGGACTGATAGCGATAGAAGTCGCGGACCGCGCCGGCGAGGTCCCCGCGGCCTTCCCACGCGTCCGGCACGAGGCTCATCAGGGCCTCGGACACCTCCCAGCCGCGATGGACCAGCAATTCGAGCGCGTTGTCCAGCGAGGCGGAGTCCGACCCTTCCGGCCAGATGACGCCGCGAAGCTCGGGTTCCAACTCGGCTTCGCGTGCCCGCATCCAGGCGCGGTTGCCGGTGACGGTGTTGATCTCGCCGTTGTGGGCCAAGAGCCGGAATGGCTGTGCCAGCCGCCAGTCCGGCATCGTGTTGGTCGAGTAGCGCTGATGGAAGACGGCCAGCCGGCTCTCGCACGACTCATCCCGCAGGTCGAGATAGAAGTCGGCCAGCCGCGTGCCCGCCATGAGGCCCTTGTACACGACGGTGCCGCTCGAGCACGAGGGCAGGTACATCCGCACGCTTTCCTCGGCCGCCTTTCTTTCCGCCCGGCGGCGCGCCAGGTACAGGCGGTGCTCCCACTCGTTCGGGTCGTAGCCCCTGTTGGCGACGAGCCCGTGCCAGATTCCGGGCATGGTTTCCCTGGCCCGCTCGCCAAGGCTGTCCGCGTCCACAGGCACAGCCCGCCAGTCCACCAGCGACAGGCCGGATGCTTCGAGGGACTCGGCGACGATTGCCTTCGCCTGCTCATCCCATTCGAACAGGACGGCCACCGCATGATCGCCCACCAGGCGACGTGGAACCTGAATCAGCAGGCCGGCGCCGTCACCGCTCTTGCCGTCTGCGTCGAGACCGCCGCGGTGGGAGAGCCGCGCCAGCGCCGTGACCCCGAGCGCCACGGCTTCGTGGCCGAGCCCGGGCGTGGCGACGAAACCCATGCCGCAGGCAGCGCGGCTGGTGGGGAGGTCCCCCGGCCAGGCGCGGCGCGTCGAATCCACAGTGGGGGGCACTGGCTCCGCAGGCTACCGGGAATCGTCTGCCCAGGCTAGTGCGCTAACTACAAACGAAACGGCGAAGCGTTATGCGTTCCTCACATGCCCAGAAGGGCCTGGACGCGCAGCGCGACGGCGAGATTGAGGCGCGTCTCCGGGTCTTCGAGGTCGACGCCGCTGATCTCGCGGATGCGATCGAGGCGATAGCGCAGCGTGTTCGGGTGCACGCGCAGGCGTGTCGCCGCCTGCTGCTGCTCGCCGGTCTCGAGGTACGCCCGCAGCGTCGCCACCAGGCTGCCCTTGCGCGAGCTGTCGTGCTCCATCAGCGGTCCTAGATGGCGCCGGCTGTAGTCGACGAGCCGCTCGTCGGTGACCGCGGCGAGCAGGCCGGTCAGCCCCAGCTCGGGTACCGCGACCACCTGGCCCCACCGCTTGAAGCGTGCCAGCGAGTCCATGACGGCCACCACCTCGCGCTGTGCGGCCGCCACTCCGGTCGGCGCGTCGGTCGGGCCGCTGAAACCGACCGAGACGGTGAACCCGGGCTTCCAGTCCGCGATCGCCTGGCGCACCTGCATGCCGAGGGAGTGGCCTCGCGCCTGGTGGTCGCCGGGCTCCGTGCCGAGCGGCAGCAGCGAGACGACGCTGTCCGAGCGCCCCTGCACCAGGGCGCGGGGATAGCTGGCGCGAACGACACCGGTGACCCGGCGCAGAAACTCTCGCTTGAGGCCCTGGATTGCATCCTCGGAGATCTGGCGAGTCTTGTTGAAGCCGCGGAAGTCGTCGATGTCGACGAGCATCACGATGTGGCTTCCATTCAGTGGGTACCCGAGGTGGCGGGCCCGCCGTTGTGCAGCCGCCTCCTCGCCGTATGTGCCATGCAGGAGGTCTTCCAGGAACTCGCCACGAACTCGTCCCTCCACCTCGGCCAGCTCACGTTCCTTGGCGATCGCAAGCGCGAGTACCAGGGCCGCCTGCTCGATGGCCATATAGGCCAGCTCCTCGTGGTGGGGCGGGTGATCGAGCACGGAGATGTAGCCGAGCACCTGGTTGGCGGCGAGAATCGGGGCGATCAGGCGCTCGCGCGACATGCCCACGTGCGGGAAGGCGGGCACCTTCACCGGGCCGCGCTTCTGCTCGACCTCCCGGAGCATGCGCTGGATCTGGGGATCGAAGAGCACGCGTTGCGGCGTGCCCTGGCGCTGGATCGTCTCTTTGCGGTGCGGGTCACCAGAGCCCCCGGCGTGGGCCAGCAGGTGGAAGCTCGCGTCCTCGATGACGACAGCGCTTTCCAGCAGCTCGGCAAGCGTGCGGCAGATCTCATTCACACCCTTGCCGTCGAGGACGATGTCCGTGAACCGGCGGTGGATGTCGAGCGATCGCTTCAGGCGCCAGTGCTCGGCGTTGATGATCCGTTCCAGCAACGGGGTCATCAGGTCGATCATCTGGATGTCCGCGCCGACGGTGAAGACGGGCACGTTGAGGCGGTCGGCTTCGGTCAGCATCTCCGGCGGCAGCTTGCGCAGGTAGGGGTGAGGTCGCACCACCAGGCCGGCGCCGCCGCCATCTGCGATGCGCGCGATCAGGCGCACCTGGGCATCCTGGTCGTCCTTGATCGGGAAGCCAGTGGTGAGGATCAGGTCCCCCGCCCGGGGCTGTACCTCCGGCGTCTCCATCATCCGCACCCACTCGATGGGCCGGTCGAGGCCCTGGCCGCCGGCCACCAGCTTCGCTGTGGCGAGAGCGCCAAAGCTCATCGCCTCGCGCACCGTCGGAGGGGGCTCGGTGATCTCGTCTGACGCCCGCTTCGTCGCCATACACACTCATTATGTGTGTGCAGGTGTGTGCGCGGGCGACAACGGCTTTGCCGTCGGCGTTGTGGAGGGGTCACTAGGCCAGTTTCGACGCACCGCGTAATCTTGGAGCCGTGAGCCACGAGGACGCGCCCAGCTGCGAGCGCCATGAGGGATCCGTGCGGATGCAGCTTCGAACCCTGCATTCGGATGCATCGCGCCCCGACACCGTGGTCGGCCTCTACGAGTGCCCCGAGTGCGGGCACGAGCGCCGGCAGCCGATCCGCACCAACGACGCCGCGGCCTAGGTAGCTACAGCTAGCTCGAGCTCAGGTCGCGCAGCACGAGCGGCAGGATGCCGCCGTGATGCAGGTAACCCACCTCGGTGTCGTTGTCCACCCGCGCGTGGGTCCTGAACGTGGTCGTCTGGCCGTCTTCGGATCTCGCCTCGACGTCGATCGCCTGCCCCGGGGTGATCGAGTCGATGCCCTTGATGGTGAACTGCTCGCGACCGGTCAGCCCCAGCGACTGCGGGTTCTCGCCGCGCGCAAACTCCAGAGGCAGGATGCCCATCCCGACCAGGTTCGAGCGATGGATCCGCTCGAAGCTCTCTGCGATGACCGCGTGGACGCCGAGCAGCAATGGGCCCTTCGCCGCCCAGTCACGAGACGAGCCAGAGCCGTACTCCTTGCCCGCGACCACGATCAGCGGCGTGTTCTCCTCTCGGTAGCGCTCAGAGGCGTCGGAGATCGTCATCTCTTCGCCACCGGGGAAGTGGCGCGTCCAGTAGCCCTCCCGCTCGACGAGCTTGTTGCGGAGCCGGATGTTGCCGAAGGTGCCGCGCACCATGACTTCGTGGTTGCCGCGCCGGGACCCATAGCTGTTGAAGTCGGGCTTCTGCACGCCGTTCTCGATGAGGTACTTTCCGGCAGGGCTGTCGGCCGGGATCGCGCCCGCGGGTGAGATGTGGTCCGTGGTCACGGAGTCGCCGAGCACGACGAGCGCGCGCGCGCCATCGATGTCGGTCAGCGGCTTCGGCCGCGGAGAGAAGTCGTCGAAGTACGGCGGCTCTTTGACGTAGGTCGAGCTGGGGTCCCACTGAAAGATCGGACCGGTGGGAGCGGTCATCTGCTTCCAGTGTTCGTCGCCGTCGAAGATGCGGGAGTACTCGCGCTTGAACATGTCTTGCTGCACGCACTTCTGCACCACCGCGTTGACCTCGGCCTGCGAAGGCCACAGCTCTGAGAGCATTACAGGCTTCCCGTCAGGGGTCGTGCCCACCGGGTCTTTGGTGAGGTCGATGTTGACGGTGCCTGCCAGCGCGTACGCGACCACGAGCGGCGGCGAGCCGAGGTAGCTCGCCTTCACGAGTGGATGGATGCGCGATTCGAAGTTCCTGTTTCCGGACAGCACCGCGACGACGCTCAGGTTCTCCTCAATGACGGCGGCTTCGATCTCCGGCGTGGCCAGCGGGCCGGAGTTGCCGATGCACGTCGTGCATCCGAAACCGACGAGGTAGAAGCCGAGCTTCTCGAGCGGCTCCATCAAGCCGGCCGTCTGCAGGTAATCGGTGACCACGCGCGAGCCCGGCGCGAGGCTGGTTTTGACGTAAGGGCGGACATCGAGGCCGAGCTCGACGGCTTTCTTGGCGAGCAGCCCGGCGGCCACCATCACAGAAGGATTCGAGGTGTTGGTGCAGCTCGTGATTGCGGCGATGACGACGCAGCCGTTCTCCAGCTTCTTGGCGGGCTTGGCCGCCACCGCCACGGCGCTGCGGCCGTTGATGGGGCCGCCTTCCTCAGAGAGCTTCGAAAGAGCGTCCGGGTCGGGCCGCGGCCCATTGCCGAAGGCGGCGGTAAAGCTGTCCCATACGTTGGGAAGCGACACCCGGTCCTGCGGCCGCTTCGGGCCCGCCAGGCTGGGCTCGACCTTGGTCAGGTCGAGCTCGAGGAGCTCGGAGAACTTCGGCACTGCGGCGCCGTCGACCCGAAACAGGCCCTGCTCTTTCGTGTATCGCTCGACCAGGGCGATCTGCTCGCGGCTGCGCCCGGTGACCTCCATGTAGCGGAGGGTCTGCGCGTCGACCGGGAAGAGCGCCGACGTGGCCCCGTACTCGGGGCACATGTTGCTCAGCGTCGCGCGGTCCGGCACCGAAAGGCTCGAAAGGCCGTCGCCGCAGAACTCGACGAACTTGTCGACCACGCCGTGCTTGCGGAGCATCTCGGTCAGCGTCAGGACGAGGTCGGTGGCGGTCGAGCCGGCGGGCAGCGCGCCGCTGAAGCGCACGCCGACGACGATGGGCGTCGCGAGATATGCGGGCTGGCCGAGCATCGCCGCCTCGGCCTCGATGCCGCCGACCCCCCAGCCGAGCACGCCGAGCCCGTTGACCATCGTGGTGTGGGAGTCGGTGCCCATGAGCGTGTCCGGGATGGCGACCTTGCGGCCGCGGATATCGCGCACCTGGACGACCTTCGCGATGTATTCCAGGTTCACCTGGTGGCAGATGCCCATCCCCGGTGGCACGAGCGAGAAGTTGTGGAAGGCCTGCTGGGCCCAGCGCAGCAGCGAGTATCTCTCGCGGTTGCGCTCTATCTCCTTTTCTATGTTGCGGGTGTAGGCATCGCGAAAACCGAACGCGTCGACCTGCACCGAGTGGTCGATGATGAGGTCGACCGGGACGAGAGGATCGACCTTGCCCGCGTCCTTGCCTGCCCGCCTCATGGCCGACCGCATCGCGGCCAGGTCCACCACCGCAGGCACGCCCGTGAAGTCTTGCATGAGGACGCGCGCAGGGAGGAAGGGCAGCTGCGCGTCTGTCGGTGGCGGCGCGGGCCAGGCGGCGAGCGCGCTCACGCTCCTGTCGTCGGCCGATCCCGTTTCGCTCAGGCGCAGCAGGCCCTCGAGGAGGACCTTGACCGTCATCGGCAGGCTCGACGGGTCGGCGTGGCTGTTCTTTGGCAGTGCGTTGATCGGATAGATGTCGAGCTCTGTGCCGGCGAGCCGAGAGGGCGTGGCGATCATGATCGAATCGTACTAGCCTCCATAACGCCGGATCCCAGCGGGGCCAGCTCGATCGGGTCGGGGATCCCGGGCAGCTCTCGGCGCTGCGTTCTTTCGCTGAAGTTGAGCGCCACGATCATGCTCTCGTCCTCCAGCCGGCGTTCGTAGGCGAACACCTCAGCGTCGGCGAGCACCGTGCGCCTCACGCCGCGCCGCAATGCAAGCGACTCGCCGCGCAGCTTTCCGAGTCGTTGGAAATGCTCGAGGACGCCCTGGTCCTGGTCGCCGCCCCACAGCATCGGCAGGCGAGCCTCGGCATTCTCGACGACGCCGTCGTGGCGCTGGCTGAGGCCGACCTCGGTGCCGTAGTAGATGACTGGCATTCCAGGCAGCGTCAGCAGCAACGTGGCCGCGAGCTTGAGGCGGTCGGCGTTGCCGCCCGCCATCCACAGGAAGCGGTTCATGTCGTGGTTGTCCAGCAACGTCGCTCTGGCGAGCCCACCAAAGGCGGTATCGTGCCCATCGAGCCAGCTCGCAAAGGCGGCCGCGTCCATGCGCCCGCATGCAAGGGCCTGGCGCACGTAGTACGCGAGGTCGAAGTCGAAGATCGCGTCAAGGCGGCCGGCGTAACGCGCGAGCCACTCGGTCGAGCCCGTGGCCTCGCCGAGGATCAGCGGATCCGCCGTGACCTCGCGCAGCCCACGTCGCAGCTCGATCCAGAAGGCCGGATCCACGCCGGCGACGTGGTCGCACCGGATGCCGTCCACGCCATATGCGGTCAGCCAGTGCTGGGCGGCTCGAACCAGGTGCTGCTGCACGTGAAGGCTGCCGGTGTCGAGCTCCGGCAGCGAGATGACATCAGCGAAGGAGCGGTAGTAATGAGGCCACTGCCAGAACCGGTAATAGTCCGCGGCATCGCCGTCCTTGTCGACCGCGTCGCGGAACAGGTGATGGCCACGCCCGGTGTGATTGGGGACGAAGTCCAGCAGCACCCGCATGCCGCGGCCGTGCGCGGCCTCGACGAGACGAATCAGCGCCGCGTCGCCGCCGTAGCGCGGCTCGACCTCGAGAAAGTCCTCGTAGTCATAGCCGTGATGGGAAGGGCTCTTGTGCACCGGGCTGAGCCAGAGCGTGTTGCACCCCAGCGCCGTGATGTGGTCGAGGTGGTCGCGGACTCCGTCGAGCGTGCCGCCGTACAGAGCGGTGGAATCGCCTGGCGCGCCCAGGCTTTCGCCTGGTCTCGCAAATCGGTCGACCATCACGTGGTAGCAGAGAGCATCGCCGACCCAGTCCGGCGGAGGCGGCGGGTCCACCTCCACGGCGAACTCCTGTCCGCCCGGCCGCGGGTCGGAGTCGGATGCCCAGAGCGGAGCGGACATGGGGTCGCGCAGGTGGACATGGATCTTGTAGCGGGAAACACCGCTTCGTTGCGCCAGCGGCACGCTTCCCGCCCACCGGGCAGGGAGGCCACCTCCTTCCTCGTGGCGCTCCATCTCCGCAACCGATCCGTTCTCCATGTCAATCGTCACGCCGGCCACGGGAAGGTCCGCGCGAACTTCGGCGACCAGTCGCCCGGGCTCGCCCGGCTCTGCCATGCCGCCATGGAACGCTCCGGCATAGAGTGCGCGAGCTCGTCTTGTGCCCTGCACGGTGGCCTGGTGCTCGAAGAAACCGTCCTCGGCCGCGGCTGTGGCGGGTATCAGGGCATGCACTGTCAGCAGCAATAAGGCATGTGCTCGGAGGTCGACGCTGGCCCCGCTGAGGAACAGCCGCAGCGGGGATCGCTTGATCGCGGCGGACTGCAGCGCGGCGATCGAGGCCGATCGGCGGCCGGCTTGCGCATCCTGCCACGCCGCCCACAGCGTTGCACCGGTGCCGGGCTCCGGCTGGGGCGGCGGCTCGAGACCCGCCATTGCTTTCAGCTCCTCAACTCGCGCCTGCAGGCTCGGGCTGTGCGACCACCGGAGGTGGCGTTCGAGCGCCCACGCGAGCTTGGTGTCGCGGCGACCGCTCTTGAGCGCCCATTCGAAGAAGTCGCGCGCCGCGCCACGCTCCCCGCAAACATCCAGCGCGTGGGCGATCAGGGAATCGGCGCCATCTCCAGCGTCCAGCGCTCCCGAGATGTCGTGATGCTGGGCGATCACGAGGACGCTCCGTGCGTAAAGATCGGCGATCGCGGCGCGATCGGCGAGGTCGGGGACCCTGGCCACCACCCAGGCCCGCGTGGCGCCGCCGAGCGGTGGTGGGTCGAACTCGTCGGGCCATGTTTCAGTCGTTCGAAGGCCTGCCTTCGGCATCACATCGCCGACGCCGCGCTCCCAGCCCACCTCCGCTTCCTGGTCGCAGCGGAACGCGGAACACAGCCCGGCGCCGACGGCGGCCAGACGGCGCTCGACCTTGAGGCCGGTGGCGTGCCGCGAAAGGACACGCAGCACGTTGGTTCCGCGCACGTACTCCAGGTGGTGCTTCCAGCCGCGACCCCCGAGACGCCGCTTCCCGTTATGCAGGACGATCGCCGCGTGGATCGGCCGGTCGACCAGCTCCTGGTCGAAATGGGGACCCCGCAGCCCGATCAGGCTGCCGTCGCGACCGATTCTCGCCAGGATGCGGCCGTTTCCAACCGTGCCGGCAAAACGGGAGCTCATCTGGCCTGAGTGAGGGTACGGCGGGCGCGCCTCATTGCCGCCGCGATTCTCCGCGCGCCCGGCGATCTCTCGATCTCCTCAAGTGGCGCCGGCAGCGCCAGCCGCCAGTTCGGAAACTCGGTCGTGGTGCCGGGCACGTTCGGCCGTTCTTCGACGCCCAACACGTCCTCCAACTGGGCGAGGACGATGCGTGTCCGCCCTCGGGCGAGAACTCTGCAGGCGGCGACCGCCACGTCGACGGCCGGCGTGCCGTCGGGCATGTGGGTCACCTCCACCAGCTGTTTTCGCAGCCGATGGAGTCGATGGTCCGGCTCAGTCAGGTTCCAGATCCCGGCCACCGTGGGGAGGTCATGAGTGCTGACCGCCCCGACCGCGTCGCGTGGCCAGCGACGTGGCGACTCCCCCTCGAACCAGAGCAACCGGTACGAGAGCGCGCCGCGCCTGTGCAGCCGCCTTCGGACCGATGGTTCGACCAGGCCCAGGTCTTCGCCGACCACGAACGCGTTCGCTCGCCGGCTCTCCTCCGCCAGATGGCCCAGCAGCTCGTCCGCGGGATAGCGCACGTAGAGCCCCTCCGATGCGGTCATCCCGTCCGGGATCCAGAAAAGCCTGAAGAGGCTCATCACGTGGTCGAGGCGGACCCCGGCCGCGTGTCTGGCCGCGGCGCGAATTGCGTCCACGAACGGCTCGCACATCGCAGCGCGCAGCTTCCACGGGTCGAATGCGGGCACGCCCCAGTCCTGGCCGTCCTGGAAGAACTCGTCCGGCGGCGCGCCCACGCGCATCTTCGGCGCCAGCAGGTGCTGCCACCGCCAGGCGTCGAAGCCGTCCGAGGCGAAGCCGAGGGGAACGTCGGCGACGAGCCCGATCTCGCTTGCCGCCCGCTCGAGCTGGTGGTGGAGGTGGAACTGCAGCCACTCGTGGAATGCGATCCGGTACTTCAGCTGTGCGCGCTGCCGTTCGACCCCGGCGCCATCCGGCCTTCGCAAGTCTTCCGGCCAGCTGCGCCAGGCGGGCCCGTATGTCTCCGCCAGGGCATTGAAGGTCGCGAAGTCTCGCAGGGCGGGGCCTTCATTCCTTGTCCATGTGGCTAATCCACCTGGCCTTGGGGCCGCCCTGTAGATCGCCTCCAGGGCCTTTGACTTCAGCTGGAAGACCTGGTCGTAGTCGATGAGCCGATCGGCGTTGAGCGCCTGCGCCGCCTTGCGCAGCGGGTCGATCTCAGCCGCGCACCTCGCTGCGCCTGGGAGATCTTCGATGCGGATGTAGATCGCATTCAGGAATCGCCTCGACGACGAGTAATAGGGGGATGGCTGGTAGGGCAGCGTCGGCACCTGCGCTCCGAGCGGGTTCAGGAGCATGACCGAGGCGCCACGCCGCCGTGCCGAGCGCGCGAAACGACGCAGGTCCGCGAAATCGCCAACGCCCCAGCTGGCGCGTGACCGCAGTGCGTAGAGCTGAACCGCCCAGCCCCAGACGCGGTCCGGAGCAGGCGCGCATGGTCCGGGAGGCAGCGCGTAGCGCTTGTTGCGAGGCGGCTGGTCTCGGGTGGCGCCGAGGGCTTCGAGCACGGCTTCTTCCGCCGCGGGGCTCGCGGTCACTTTCTCGCCGGTGTACCCGAAGTACTCGGGGATCACCCCCCAGCGGCGCGCGCGATCCTGCATCCTCGCAGGCAAGTATCGTTGCTGGCGTGGGACGGCTCTTTCACGTGCCCTCCGAGGCGTGCACGACGGCCACCGCGCAGACGGCGGGTATGTCGAGGCTGGCGGCGCTGTCCGGCGACACCGTCGGCAGCCGCGCGATCTGGATGGGCCAGACCCACGTCGCGCCCGGGGTTGCCTCAGGACCGCATCACCACGGCGAAAGCGAGACCGGAATCTACGTCGTGTCAGGGAATCCCGAGTTCGTCTATTCCGCGGACGGGCACGAGGTGCGCCTGAGGACCAAGCCCGGCGACTACATCTACATTCCGCCGTTCGTCCATCACATCGAATCGAACGCGCACTCCAACGAAGAGGCTGTCGTCGTGATCGCTCGCACGACGCAAGAAGCGATCGTCGAGAACCTGGACTCCCTCTAGCCCGTGCACAACTAGATGGCCGTGAGGTCCGCGCTAGGAGGCGCGGTCCGAAGGCGGGAGGACCCGCGGCTCGTAACTGGTGCGGGGCAGTACACCGACGATGTTCGCCGACCTGGATCTTTACATGCTGTGTTCGTGCGCTCGACGCTCGCGCACGCTCGCATTCGCAACGTCGACATCGGCGAAGCCGCGGCTATGCCCGGCGTTGTGGGCGTATTTCTCGCGAGCGACCTGGGGCTGAAGCCGCGAGCGCAGTTCCCGGCCCCGGACACCATGGCCCGGCCGCCGCTCGCGACCGGCGTGGTCCGGTTCGTCGGGGACATGATCGCCGTGGTCGTGGCGGCGACCCAGGCCGAGGCGATCGACGCTGCCGGAGCGGTGGTGGTCGACTATGACCCGTTGGTTGCGGTCGTCGACGCGGCGGTCGCGCTTGAACCGGGAGCAACGATTCTTCATCCCGACAAGGAGGACAACCTCGCGTTCCGGGTTGAAATCGGGGAGGCGGGCGCACTCGAGGGCGCTGAGGTCGTCGTTCGCGGCCGGTTCGTCAACCAGCGCGTGGCAGGCGTGCCGATCGAGACCAACGTGGCGATTGCCGAACCCGACGGCGAGGGCGGACTTGATGTGTGGGTGTCGAGCCAGGTGCCGTTCCGCGTCCGGGACGAGGTGGCTGAGGCGGTCGGCCTGCCGGAGTCGAAGGTTCGCGTGGTCACCCCCGACGTTGGCGGCGGGTTCGGCGCGAAGCTCGCGACTTACCCTGAGCACAGCGTGGTCGGCGCGCTCGCTCTGAAGCTGAACCGTCCGGTTCGGTGGCTCGAGTACCGCTCCGAGAGCATGGTGGCGATGACGCAGGGGCGTGCCCAGATCCAGCACGTGAGCCTGGGCGCAAAGCGCGATGGCACCCTGGTCGGGCTGGAGGTCGAGCTCATCGGCGATGCCGGAGCATATCCGGCCATTGGTGCGTACCTGCCCCTTTTGACGGCCCAGATGGCGTGTGGGGTGTACGACCTCCCCAAGGCCTGGGTCCGCGCTCGAGCCGCGTCTACCAACACATCGGTGATCGCGGCCTACCGCGGCGCGGGCCGGCCCGAGGCGACGGCGTTGATCGAGCGCGCGATGGACATGCTCGCGGATGAGCTGGGCATCGACCCTGCCGAATTGCGCCGGCGCAACTTGATCACGTCACCGTTTCCTCACGACACTCCGACGGGTGTCACATACGACTCAGGCGACTACGTGCGGGCACTCGATGTTGCACTGGAGGCGGCGGGGTACGAGCAGCTGCGGCGGGAGCAGGACGTGCGCCGGACTCGAGGTGATCGGCTTCAGCTTGGAATCGGGATCTCGTCCTACGTCGAGGTGACCGCGGGTGGCACCCCTATGGAGCACGGGGCTGTGCGGGTGGACGCCGGTGGCATTGTCACCGTTCACGCCGGCACGACCTCGAGCGGGCAGGGGCACGAGACCGCATTCGCACAGCTGGCGGCCGCGCTCCTGGACGTCACGATGGAGTCGGTGCGCGTGATCGAGTCAGACACCGGCGTGGTCAAGAGCGGTGACGGGAGTTACTTCTCGCGGTCGCTGCAGCTGGGTGGAAGCGCAGTGCGCGGCGCGTGCCTTTCGGTGATCGAAAAGGCTCGTGAGGAAGCAGCGCGGCAGCTGGAGGCGAATCTCGACGACATCGTTCGCATCGAGGGCGGGCGATTCGGAGTGCGCGGCGTGCCGGCGTCGTCACTGGGGTGGGCGGACCTTGCTTCCGAAGCCGTCTTGGCGGCAGAGGAGGACTTCATCCAGACCGACCAGACTTTTCCGTTTGGGTGCCACATCGCCGTGGTCGAGGTCGACACCGAGACCGGCGAGGCCCGGCTCGTGCGGCACGTCGCTGTGGATGACTGCGGCAAGATTCTCAACCCGATGCTGGTCGAGGGGCAGGTCCATGGCGGCGTCGCGCAGGGGGTCGGGCAGGCGCTGTACGAGGAGTTCGTTCATGACTCCGACGGCAACCCGTTGACGACGAGCCTGGTCGATTACGCGATCCCGAGCATCGGGGAGATTCCTTTCATCGAGACCCTGCACACCGAGACGCCATCCCCGCACAACCCGCTCGGCGCCAAAGGCGTCGGGGAGTCGGGGACGATCGGGTCGACACCGGCGGTGCAGAACGCGGTCATCGACGCGGTGTCGCACCTCGGGGTGCGCCACATAGACATGCCCTGTCACCCGATGCGGGTGTGGGAGGCGATCCAGGCTGCGATGGCCCGGTCGTAGGGCCGTTCGCATTTGAAGGTGCAACCGGCCACTGGACACCGCATCTAAACAGGCTGGGTTCCAGTGTCGAACTGATGTTCGTAGAGTGGCGGTATGAACGAAACTCCGGTGCGCGTCGAGGTCGTGGGCGAGGAGCGGCGAGCGCGGATGATGCGCAAGCGGAAGGCCATCGACTTGATGGAGCTGTCTTTTGCCGAAGACGCCGCCGGCTTTGCGGCGACCGATGAATATGACGAGCTGGGCTTTGTCGGCCCGATCGACTGGATCCGCTTCAACTGCCACATGACCAGCGGCGCGGCCGCAGCGAGTGTCGCGGTGGGGAGGACGATGGATCGGCTGCCGCGCAGCGTCGAGGCCGTTGCTCAGGGCGAGATCGGACTCGCGCATGTAACGGTCATGGCCCGGACGGCGGAGGCGCTGAAAGACCGCTTCGACGAGCGTCCGCTGATCGAGTATGCACGTGAGCACACGCCCGGCAAGTTTCACTTCTACTGCCAGCACGCAAGGCATGCGGCGGATGCCGACGGGTATGCCGAGAATGAGGCCGACGAGGTGCAGAACCGGCGCCTCTCGTTGAGTAATTGGATCGACGGCACGATGGTGCTGAGCGGGGTGCTCGACGCATTCGGTGGAGCCGCATTGAGAGCCGCCCTCGAGCCGCTCGCGCAGAAGTCGGGAGAACACGACCGTCGTGAGCGCGGGCAGCGGCTGGCGGATGCGCTCGTCGAGCTGGCGACGGGCGGGCCGGAGCGAGCGTCCATTCAAGTCACGAGCTCAATCGAGACACTTCTTGGACTCGCCGGTGCGCCGGCCGCGGATTTGGAGTTCTCATTGCCGATCTCTTCCAAGATCGTCGAACGCCTTGCGTGTGATGGAAACATCACGCGCGTCCTGCTCGACTCGGAATCGGCTGTGATCGATGTGGGTCGTGCGAAGCGCGTGGTGTCGGGGCCCGCTCGTCGCGCCCTCAATGCGCGTGACGGTTCTTGCCGATGGCCCGGATGTGATCGGTCGCCCTCGCTGTCTGCGGCGCACCACGTTGTGCACTGGATCCATGGTGGATCGACCGACCTCGACAACCTGATTCTTTTGTGCCATCGGCACCACTGGATGGTCCACGAGGGAAAGTGGCAGCTGGTCCGATCCGACGACGGCCGCATGCTTGCCATCCCGCCGACGGTGAGATTCGGGATGGCCTCCCGGCCTGATCCTCCGCCCGACCCCAGCGACGACGCCGGGGTCGATGGCGACCCCGGCTACGACTCTTCTTCGTAGCCCAGAATCGGTCGCAGCCAGCGCTCGGCCTCGGCGAGCGGCATCGATTTCCGGCGTGCGTAATCGTCGACCTGGTCTCGGCCGACCTTGCCCACCATGAAATACCGCGACTCGGGGTGTGCGAAGTACAGGCCGGCGACCGCGGCGGTGGGGGTCATCGCGAACGATTCGGTGAGCTCCATCCCGATCGAGGGGGCGTCGAGCAGGTCGAACAAGGTGCCTTTCTCGGTGTGGTCGGGGCACGCTGGGTAGCCGAAGGCCGGCCGGATGCCACGGTACTTCTCTCCGAGCAGCTCGTCGCTGGAAAGCTTCGGTCCCTTCTCGTACCACGAGCGCCGTGCCAGCTCATGGAGATATTCCGCGAAGGCCTCCGCCAGGCGGTCGGCCAGGGCCTTGACCATGATTGCGTGGTAGTCATCGTGCTCTGCGCTGAACTTCGCGGCCAGCTCGTCGACGCCCAAACCCCCCGTCACCGCGAAGGCGCCGATGTGGTCTCCTGCGGGCGCCACGAAATCAGCAAGCGAGTAATACGGCTTGTCGTCGCCGTGGTCGACCTGCTGGCGCAGCATCGGGAACCGGACTCCGTTCTCGAGCACGATGTCGTCCCCTTCGGTCCGGGCCGGCCAGAAACCGTAGACGCCTTTGGCGTGGAGCCATCCCTTGGTCTGGATCTCGTCGAGAAGCTCCTCGGCGTGGCCGAACAGTTCCCGCGCGGCGGCGCCATGCGACGGGCTGTCGAGGATCGCGGGGAATTTGCCCTTCAGCTCCCACGCGTGGAAGAAGAAGGTCCAGTCGATGTACTCACGCAGCTCCGACAGCTTCGGTTCCACCACGCGCGTACCGGTGAAGGGCGGCGATGGCAGCTCGCTGAAGTCGAGGCGCGCACGCTTCGACCGCGCCTCGGCCAGGGTGAGGAGCGGGCGCTTCGACGTGGTGTGCTGGGCGCGCAGCTTGTCCTGCAGCGCTCGGTTGTCGCGGTCGAATGTCACTTTGCGCTTGTCGTCGAACAGGTCCGACACCACCCCGATCACGCGCGAGGCATCCAGCACGTGCACCGTCGAGCCCGTGTACGCGGGCGCGATACGCACCGCCGTGTGCTGCTTGGATGTGGTTGCGCCGCCGATCAAAAGCGGGATCGTGAACTGCCGGCGCGTCATCTCCTTGGCCACCGTCACCATCTCGTCGAGCGAGGGGGTGATGAGGCCCGACAGTCCGACCGCGTCCGCGCCGAGCTCAATCGCCGTGTCCAGGATCTTTTCCGCGGGAACCATCACGCCCAGGTCGTGGACCTCGTAGTTGTTGCAGCCCAGGACGACTCCGACGATGTTCTTACCGATGTCGTGGACGTCGCCCTTGACAGTCGCGAGCACCAGCTTGCCGCGAACCTGCGAGCGGCCCGAAGCCTCCTTCTCGGCCTGCATGAACGGCTCGAGGTAGGCGACCGCGCGCTTCATCGCGCGCGCGCTCTTCACCACCTGCGGCAGGAACATCTTGCCCGCCCCGAACAGGTCGCCGACCACCTTCATCCCATCCATCAGCGGTCCTTCGATCACCTGCAGTGGCTTGTCGTACTTCTGGCGCGCCTCCTCAGCGTCTGCCTCGATGTACGCCACCTCGCCGTGCAGCACCGCGTAAGCGAGCCGGTCTTCGACCGGGCCCTCGCGCCACGAGAGGTCGACCTCGCGCTTCGTACCGGCTCCGGATACGGACTTCGCGAACTCCACGAGGCGCTCCGTGGCGTCGGGGCGCCGGTCGAAGATGACGTCTTCGACGAGCTCGAGTAGATCCTTCGGGATGTCCTCGTAGACGACCAGCTGGCCGGCGTTGACGATGCCCATGTCGAGTCCCGCCCGAATCGCGTGATAGAGAAACGCCGAGTGCATGGCCTCGCGCACGCGGTCATTCCCCCGGAACGAGAACGACAGGTTCGAAACGCCGCCTGAGATCCGTACGCCCGGGCATCGCCTCTTGATCTCCGACGTGGCCTTGATGAACGCCTTCGCGTAGCCGGAGTGCTCCTCGATTCCCGTCGCGATGGCAAGGATGTTGGGGTCGAAGATGATCTCTTCCGGGTGATAGCCGGCCTTCTCGATCAGCAGCTTGTACGCGCGCTCACAGATGCCGACCTTGCGCTCGAACGTGTCCGCCTGGCCCTTCTCGTCGAATGCCATCACGACGACCGCGGCGCCATATTCGCGAACCAGCCGCGCCTTCTCCAGAAAAGACTCCTCGCCCTCCTTGAGGCTGATCGAGTTGCACACGCCCTTGCCCTGCAGGCATTTCAACCCCGCCTCGAGGACGCTCCATTTGGAGCTGTCGACCATGATCGGGATGCGCGCGATCTCGGGTTCGGTGGCGATCAGGTTGAGGAACCGGGTCATGGCCGCCTCGGAGTCGAGGAGGTCGGCGTCCATGTTCACGTCCAACAGATTGGCTCCGCCCCGCACCTGGTCGAGCGCCACCTGCACCGCGCCGGTAAAGTCGCCCGACTCGATCAGGCGCCGGAACCTCAGCGAGCCGGTGACGTTGGTTCGCTCGCCGATGACGACGAAGCGCGTGTCAGGCCCGATCTCGAACGGCTCGAGGCCGCTGAACCTCGCCCGCGCGACCCGTCCCGGCACCTTGCGCGGCGGGATGCCGGACAGAGCCTTGCGGATCTGGCGGATGTGGTCGGGGGTCGTTCCGCAGCAGCCGCCGGCGGCGTTCAAGAATCCGCTGGCCGCGAATTCGCGAAGCAGGCGGCTCGTGATCGGCGGGTCCTCGTCAAAGCCGCCGAACGAGTTCGGCAGGCCGGCGTTGGGATAGCACGTGACGTAGGTGCTCGCAACGTGCGACAGCGCCTCGATGTACGGCCGCATCTCGGTGGCGCCGAGCGAACAGTTGATGCCGGCTGCAAACGGCTCGGCGTGCTCGATCGAGTTCCAAAAGGCTTCGACCGTCTGCCCGGACAGGTTGCGCCCGCTGCGATCGACGATCGTGACCGAGATGAACAGCGGCAGCTCAGGTGCCACTTCCTTGACGGCCGCAATCGCGGCTTTCCCGTTGAGGGTGTCGAAGATCGTCTCGATGAGCAGGAAGTCCACGCCTCCGTCGCGCAGCGCCCGGGCCGCCACGGCGTAGCCATCCCGAAGCTCGTCGAAGCTGATGTCCCGGTAGGACGGGTCCTCGACCTTGGGCGAGAGAGACAGGGTGACGTTCGTCGGGCCCAGCGAACCGGCCACGAACCTGTTCTCGTACTTGCCGGCCGCCTCACGGGCCAGGCGCGCTCCCTCGAAGTTGATCTCGTAGGTCAGGTCCTCGAGCCCGTAGTCGGCCTGCGACACCGGCGTCGCGGTAAAGGTGTTGGTAGTGATGAGGTCCGCGCCCGCCTCCAGGTACTCGCGGTGGATGCGGCTGACGACGTCGGGCCGCGACAGGTTGAGGATGTCGACGTTGTTCTTGAGCAGCTTGGGGTGATCCCGGAACCGCTCGCCGCGCCAGTCCTCCTCGTTCAAGCCCTGCTTCTGCAGGAGCACGCCGATGGACCCGTCGAAGATCACGATCCGCTGCTTGAACAGCTGATCGAGACGTTCGCGGACAGACGTCAGGCCCTTGGTGGCAGTGGCCATGTGAACCTTTAAGAGTACCGATGGAGACACGATCTGGTCGCCGGCACACTTCGGCGATCGACAACATGCAGCTCGAGGGCAGTGGGAGCCATCGCGTTGAGGTTACGAGGAGCCTGGCGGCCACCAGACCGCGACGCCCTGGTCGCTGAACGGCGGCACGCCTTCGGCCAGGGTCACGAAGGCGACGATGGCGTCGTGACCTGGCGACGGCCCCACAACGATCGTTCTCACCCCGACTCGCCCGAGGTCGGCGACGAACCTCGCCCTCGTACCGGGCGTTGGCGTCACGCTTTTGCCGGCGTCGAGGTCGTCCAGCACAGATTCAAGGAATGAGGGGTGCGGGCCGAGGTACGGCCCGGGCGTGAAAGCGTCTCCTTCGATCATGCGGAACCGGTAGCCGGCCACGGCCTGCCAGTACATCGCGTCGGTCGACTCCTTGCTCGAAAACGGGGTGATCAACACCACCGAACCGGGCGCGATCCTCTCCACATCGCCGCCCGGCCGGAAGAAAGCGGGCGCCTTGGCCGGCTGGCTCGGGTAGGGCACCCAGGGAGCGATTGCAGTCAGGCCGGCGACGAGCGCCACGCCGGTCGCGAGGCGCCAGGGTCGTGCCGCTTTGATCGCCATGGCGACTGCAGTGCCGGCGATCAGGCCGATGCCGAGAAAGGCGATCACCATCAGCCGGGCCGGCAGGGCGCTGCCCATCAGCGGCAGCCAGGCCAGCGCAGCCCACGGCAGCGGCACCTGCGTCACGCGGCCGGCGACGTGGAGGTGCGGCCCCAGCGACAGCACGGCCACGACGGCCGTATTGACCGCGGTCCATCGAACCCACGCCTGGCCGCGGCCCACGACCACGCCTGCGATAAAGAGGAGCAGGAGCGGCAGGCCGACGTAGGCGCCGTTCTCGGTGACGTTGCCGGTGAAGTGGATGAGCTGCGATGGCGCCACGAACGCGAGCAGGTCGCTCACATAGATGTCCGGCTGCTGCACGTCACCCGACACGCGCTGCGGGCCGAAGAACTGAAAACCGAGTGGATACGCGGCGATGATGACGAACACGAGCGCGGCGGCACGCGCCGCGCGGGCGGCATGGGGCCAGGCAGCCTTCACCTGGTCGCGGTGCATCAGCACAAGCACCACCACCGCGATGAGAGCGATCACAAGGGTCATCGCGAGCATCTCCTCACCGGTGAGAAGCTGAAGCGCGGCCGCGAGCCCCGCCAGACCGCCCGCGGCCACCGGGTGCATTCGCCTGCGCACCAGGATCTCGTGCCCGAGGAGCAGGGCGATGGGCGGGAACACCGCCACCACGACGTGCGGATGGCCCAACGCCTGCGCGACCAGCGCGGGGCTGAAACCGTAGACCAGGCCGGCCACAAAGCAAGGGATGGGACGGTCGAGGAACCGGCGTGCCGCCAGGTAGGCACACCAGGCGGATAGTGCGATGCCCGCCGTGATCAGGAAGTTGTACGCGACGACCGGTCCGAAGAGGCTCGTAACCGGCCACAGCAGGACGGCCGGAAAGATCATCGAGGTGTTCCACATGAGGTTCACCCCGGCCGGATACGACAGGTAGTCGGTGAACAGGGGGTTATGGCCCTGCGCCAGCTCGTGGGGAATCCAGCCCAGGTACCAGATGAACAGCTGGGGGTCCTTGGGGCTCCCGATCCATGACCTCGCCGGGTCGATCCAACTGCGCGAGAAGAGGGCCAGCGCCAAAACCATGTAGGCGACGAGCGCAACCCATGCGGCCGGGGGGCGCCTGGAAATCACCTCACGGATTCTCGGTGTGTTCGGCAGACAATTATCAGCCGGGTTGTCAGCAGTCAGGTCAGAGAGAGGTGATCACTGATGGTAAGCACCTACCCGGTGGCGTTCGACGTCGACTATCCCGCCCGGCCGCTGAACCGGGCCACCACGGCCTTCCGGATATTCCTGGCGATCCCCATCGTGGTCGTACTCGGCCTCCTGCCGAGCGAGACGCTGCACACGGGCGACAGGACTCACATGTACGAGACGGCTGTGGGCGGCGGGCTGGTGTTCCTATCGCTGGTGCTGATGATCGTGTTCCGGCAGAAGTACCCGCGCTGGTGGTTCGACTGGAACCTGAACTTCCTTCGCTTCTCATACCGGATCTCGGCGTACGTGTTCCTGCTCGACGACCGCTATCCGTCGACCGACGAGGAGCAGGCCGTCCACCTCGACTTCCCCTATCCGGATGCGCATCTGTTGAACCGCTGGCTGCCCCTGGTCAAGTGGCTGCTGGCCATCCCGCACTACGTCGTCCTGTTCTTCCTGGCCATAGGCGCCGTCGTGGCGGCGATCATCGCCTGGTTTGCCATTCTCTTCACGGGCACCTATCCGCGCGGGCTGTTCGACTACGTCGTCGGCGTGTTTCGGTGGAGCAACCGGGTCACCGGCTACGCGTTCGCTCTGGTGACCGACCAGTACCCGCCGTTCAGCCTCCGGTAAATCGCTACTCCACGACCCGCTTGCCGCCGCGTCTCACACTCGGCGAGTCGATCGGAGCCGCTTCGATCGCGCCCTTGGAGAGGAGGATCTCCCGGGCGGTTTCCCGCCGCTCGGGCTGCGTTTCGACAGTGACCAGGTATCGCCCGGATTGCACCTCCTGCTCGAAGAAGAGGGCGCGGTCGCGCGACGCGCCAGCGCTGAGGAGAAGACCGGCCAGCCCGCCGGTCGCGCCCAGCGCAATCGCGAGCATGAACGGATCGAACCAGCCGCCCTGTACGTAGGCATGGGAACCCGGTACCACGCCGGCGGCGAGCAGGCCGAGCACGCCTCCCAGTGCAGTACCGCCGATCGAGCCGATGGCGACGCCGCGGGCGGCATTGCCGCCGAAGTCGGGCACCTTAGGCTCGCGCGGGCCGCGTATCTCGATCTCCGCGTTGTCGAATTCGGCCGATTTCAAGGCGCGCACCGCGGAATCGGCGTGCTCCTGGTTCTTGAACAGGGCCGCGATCGTATCTGGCATGGAAGTGGCCTCCTGAGGTAAAACGCCCAGGTCGGCCCTGGCTACCCCTTCCAGGTCAGCGATCTCCCGCCGAGCGCGCCAGAGGCCGCGAGGCGGGCGTGCCTTCGGAAGCGCGTCTTTATCTATATGCGAGCCAGGCATATGTGAGCGCCCCAGGCTCACATGCCAATGGTTTTCCATGAGTCCCGACCATGGATTTTCACGATGGCCTGATGGCGTACCGTCCCGGTAGTTTGAGCCGGCAGCTTTGGCCAGACATACAGCTCTGCGGCTCAAATCGGCGCTGAACCCCAATGCAGGTCAGGTCGCCAGGGACGATCTCGTCGAAATCCTGATACGGCTCAGCCGCGACGTGGAGCGATTCCACGAGCTGGTCGACGTCCAGCGCCGGGTTCTCGAGGAGCGCAGCACCGACCCGGTCGACCTGAGCGACGACGACCTGGCCCGCCAGGCTCGGCGGCTGAGCCGGGAGGCCGAAAGGGTGGCCGCATCAGCGCATCAGGCGCTCCAGGAGATGCGACGCGTGGCGCCGGGCGGCGCCGATGATCAGGTCGAGCTCGACCGCGGCTGAGCGGCGACCTCGTCGAGTGATCCCTGCAGCCGTTGCAATGCTTCAGCCGGCAGCGGTGCCTCTTCGAGCCACGCAAAGATCGCATCGGCGATCTGGCGCCAGACGTTGACCTGGCGCGTCATGGCGGCGCTCCAGTAGGACTTCGACCAGGCTGAGGCGGCGAGCCAGCCGGCGACCAAGCAGCAAAACGCGCCTGTTGCAACTTCGAGCCAACCCAACCATCCCTCGGGCTTCAGGTCGTTCAGCACCGCGATGCCAAGACCGAGGTTCAGCACCACGGAGAGCGGCAGAAAAACTCGATAGAACAGTCGAGTTGACGATCGTGTGAGCATGCGATTTTCCCCCCGCCGAGCGTTCATTCCGGTCCCGCGCACAGCCCGAGCGTTACACGTTGGCGCCCCCCAAACCAATGAGACGAATGTCCCAACACCCCCGGCAAAACGCCCGTTGATCAAATACTTATGACTGGTCCAGGTTGCCTTATCATTCGGAGGTCGTTCTTGGGAAAGGGGGCGACCTATGGTGCATATGGCGCCTGGAGGTAGGTTCACATCGCGGGAACACGTCAACGCCGCTCGGCGATCCGAATCGGGATCGTCGACGATCATCCTGTTTTCAGGCTGGGCCTAAAGAGGGCGCTGGAGCGCGAGTCCGACATCGACATCCCTTGGGAGATGGGTTCGGCCGCCAACCTCGACGCCATCATGCGCAAAACGCCCGTTGACGTGATTCTCATGGACGTCTTCATGGGCGCGGGGAAGAACGGCATCGATGCTACCCAAGAGCTCAGCGAGAGGTGGCCTGACGTGAAGATCGCCGTGATCAGCGCAAGCCTGGACGATCGGATCGCGCGGGCCAGCAAGCGAGCCGGTGCTCACGTCTTTCTACCCAAGGCGATGCCGGTCGAGGAGATGGTCAACTCGATCAGGCGCATTGCAGCGGACAACGCTTCAGGCTCACAAAGCGGAAGGAAGGCGGCGCGGCGACCCGCCGCGCCCAAGGGCAGGATCGGCGGCCTGAGCCCGCGTCAACGACAGGTTCTCGACCACATCCGGCTTGGGCGCACCAACCGGGAGATCGCAGCCCGGCTGAACATTTCGATCGCCACCGTCAACAAACACGTGCACGAAGTGCTCACAGTCCTACAGGTCCGTAACAGGACCCAGGCGGCCGCCGCCGCGCGGCAGGACGTCGCCGGCGAAAGTCCCGGATTACAACAACCGGGAAAGTCCCGCTTTACATCAACCGGGAAAAATGGTTAGTTCTATCCATTGACTTGGGATTTCCAGTGCGCGTGAATGGTCAAAGGTCTTTTTCTAGGCAAAAGACCCGTCCGGGGCGCGAATGACCTTGGGTTTCCGGACCGTCTGTCTGTGACCTCGTAATCATTTTTTCAGGGAAAGGGACATGGGAGTGGCTTCGCCGCTGACCGTCGACAGCTTGACGGCCGGCAATCGTGCCGCCGATTCGGATGAGATTCGGCGAATGCTTGCGCGCGAGCTCCACGATCGGGTTGCCCAGACGCTGACGACGATGCTGATCGAGCTCGAGAACTTCAAAGTCGAGCAGACCGGCCGGCAGAGCGTGCTGCGGCAGCTCGGGGAGCTGCAGGTGTCCACCCGGGACGTCCTGGACAACCTTCGCCACGTCCTGTATGACCTGCGCGGAGAAAGCGGCGTCGAGGAAGGTTTCGTGGAGGCCATACGAGCTCTGCTGGCTCGCTTCGAAGAGCGGACCCAGCTCAGGGTTCGTCTGTCGATCTCGCCACAGTGGCCTTCCCGGCTGCGGTCGCAGGCGGCGCTGAACATCTACCGCATCATCGAAGAGGCCCTCACAAACGTGCGGCAGCACAGCGGGGCCCGCCTCGTCGAGGTCGCTCTGGGACCCGGGTCGAGCGGAAATTTCGCAGTTGAAGTCAAAGACGATGGACGGGGCGTGGAGTCCGGCGCGGGCGCCCGCGAGCCCGGCATGGGCGTGCTCGGGATGAGAGAGCGGGCGGTGATCCTGGGCGGTCGGCTAGAGGTCGAGAGCGTAGCCGGCGGTGGAACCACTGTTCGCGCGATTCTTCCCAAGGAGCAACTGATTTGAGTACTGCAACGCAATCTCCAGCCGCTGCGACCACGTCGATCAAGACCGCGCGGGTGGTGATCGCGGACGACCAGACGCTTTTCCGGTCGGGACTGGCCCGACTGCTCGACGGCGATGACCGCGTCACCGTCGTCGGCGAAGCCGTCGATGGCCTCGACGCGGTCAAGGTCGCCCTCGCCACGAAGCCTGACGTCGTGTTGATGGACATCAAGATGCCCAACCTCGACGGCATCGAGGCGACCCGCCGCATCATCGCCGAGAACCCGAAGATCAAAGTCCTGATGCTGACCACCTTCGAAGCCGACAACCACGTGATCCAGGCGCTGAAAGCCGGCGCCAGCGGCTACGTGCTCAAGGACTCGCAGGCCAGCGCGATCGTCTCCAGTGTCCTGGCGGTGGTCGCCGGCGAGCGGGTGATGGCCAGCGCGGTCGCCAATCGGGTTCTCGAGATGCTCACGGGCGCCACGACCCCGAAAGAGTTCTACGACGGGCTCACGGCGCGCGAGGTCGAGATTCTCAAGATGCTGGCCACCGGGATGGCCAACAAGCAGATCGCGTACAAGCTGAAGATCAGCGAGAAGACCGTGCGCAACCACGTCAGCAACATGTACGAGAAGCTCGACATCTACGACCGCGCCCAGGCCGTTCTCTACGCCGTTCGGAAGGGTTTGGTCGAAATCTGACCTGGTCCCGGGCACGAGAGTCCCGGGACGCTGGGCCCAGAGCTTCACGGGTACTAGTACGACGATCCCATTACCCGGGTCGGCCCGGACACATACAGTCCGGAATACAGTGGTCGTTGTTCCGGGTCGCGGGGTCTCCACGGTCGTTCCACGCCTGCCGGAAGGCGGCGCCGGCCCGACTCTTCTGCTGATCGATCGCCAGCCGCTGTTCCTGGCGGCGCTCGGCAGCCTGTTGACGGCACCACCTGTATGCGCGCGCATCTTTATCGCTCACGACACCGATGCCGGCCTGGATCTCGCCTTGCAGGGTGACGTGCAGCTGGTCTTCTGCGAGGTGAGGTCCGTGCCGATCCCGGCCGTCGACGTGGCCGAGCGCCTGTGGCAGCTCACGCCTCGCGTGCCCGTGATCCTCCTCGGGGAGCCCGAGGACGAGCGGCTCATGGCAGCTGCGCTTCACACATGCGTGGCGGGTCTTTTCACGAAGGATGCGGCGCTCGACGAATTTCTCGTCGGCGTGCAGACAGTGCTCTCAGGCCACCGCGCGGTGGGTTCCCAACTCATGGGCATGGTCCTGTCCAGGCTTAGCGACGGCGCGCCACACCCTCGCCGCCCGGCGAGCCAGCTGTCCCCGACCGAGCTCGACATCCTGACGATGATCGGTGAAGCCAAGTCGATCCCGGTCATCGCAGCGGCCCGAGGCATCAGCCACAAGACTGTCCGCAATCACCTGGCCAACATCTATCGCAAGCTGGATCTCCGCAGTCGGACCGAAGCGATGCTCTGCGCCGCTCGGATGGGCTTGACGACGTCCTAGTCGTGGATCCCGGCGATTGACGACCGCGAAACCGGGACAAAGTACCCAGGCGGACGGGCAAATCCCATTCTCAAAGCAACGAGCTCAACGCACCATGAGGCCGATGGCTTCTACCCGCGCGCAGGCGATTCCGCCTGCCCAGGAAACGACGCCGCGCCTGGGCGAGAGGTTGCTCGCGCAGCGGCTGATCAGCGAGGGACAGCTTCGGCGCGCCCTCGAGCTGCAGCTCACCAGCTCGCGACTTCTGGGCCGCGTCCTCATCGACCTGGGCGCGCTGGACGAGGATCGGCTGACCGCGATCCTCGCCGAGCACCTGGATGTGCAGGTTGCCGACCTTCGCCGGGATGTGGTGGACGCCGATGTGTCGCAGCTCGTCCCGGAGGAGTTCGCGCGCAGCCGGGTAGTGCTTCCAATCCGGCGGGATGGCGGCACGCTCTCGGTGGCGATGGCCGACCCGACCGACCTGCACCTGGTCAACGACCTACGCCTGATCACCGGGCACGCGATCGTGCCTTATCTGGCGGGTACGTCCGACATCCTGGCGAACCTCAGCCGGATCCACAGCATGCGCCCGAGGATCCAGGAGGCGGCCCGCTCACTGAAGGACAGCCGGCCGCAGTTCACATCGGCGAGCCGCTCGATGGTCTTCGACCTCTCGAGCATCACCGCCACCTCCCCGGCGGTCGAGATCGTGAACATGCTCATCACACAAGGGCTGCGTGACCGGGCGTCCGACATCCACGTCGAGCCGCAGAAGGACTTTCTACGGGTCAGGTTCCGGATCGACGGAGTGCTCCAGGACGTCGCGCACCTGCCGACCTCCACCGGGGCGGCACTGGCATCGCGAATAAAGATCATGGCCGACATGAACATCGTGGAGCGCCGCCGGGCGCAGGACGGTCAGATCAGCCTCACCGTCGACAGCCGGGAGCTCGACATTCGGGTCGCCACCATCGAGACCATCTGGGGCGAGAAGCTTGTACTTCGCCTGCTCGACCGCGGACGCTCACTCATCACCCTCGAGCAGCTCGGGTTCTCGCATGGCGCCTATGACCGATTCCACGCCATGCTGCACTCGCCGTACGGAATGATCATCGTCTCGGGGCCGACCGGCAGCGGTAAGACAACGACGCTCTACGCGGGGATCCATGAGCTCGACCAGCAGGTCCGCAACATCATGACCATCGAGGACCCGGTCGAGTACACGTTCGACAACATCAATCAGAGCCAGATCAACAAGCTCGCGGACATCAGCTTTGCCAACGGGCTGCGCGCGATTCTGAGGCAGGACCCCGACATCATCCTGGTCGGTGAGATCCGCGACCGCGAGACCGCAGAGATCGCGGTGCAGTCAGCGCTGACAGGTCACCTCGTGCTCTCGTCGCTTCACGCGACCGATGGCGCGGGCGCACTGCTCCGCTTCATCGACATGGGCATCGAGGGGTTCTTGATCGCCTCTTCGGTAATCGCCATCGTGGCCCAGCGACTCGTGCGCAAGGTCTGTGAGGGCTGCAAGACGCCACACACGCCGACGATCGAGGAGTCTGAGTTCGCCGCCTCGCTGGGGGTGGCGATACCCAAGCAGCTCTTCCACGGACAGGGTTGTGGCCGGTGCAACCAAACCGGGTACTACGACCGCATCGGGGTCTTCGAAGTGTTGACCATGACCGAGGAGCTGAAGCGTCTCGTGATCGGCCGCGCCGGGCACCGCGAGATCATGGCCGAGGCCATTTCGGACGGCGCCATCCCGCTGCGTATGGACGCCTGGGACAAGGTGGCGGCCGGCGTCACCACGGTGTCCGAAGTCTTGCGCAGCGTCTACATCATCTGACGGAGACAGCGAGATAGCCACCAAGTACCAGTACCGAGCCTATACACCGGGCGGGAAGCTCGAAGACAAGGTCATCGACGGAGAGTCGGCTTCGATCGTGCATCGAAACCTCACTCTGCGCGGTTACCGGGTTGTATCGCTTCGCCCTGCTCGAGGCGGATGGTCCTGGCTGTATCGCCAGATGCCCACCTTCTTCGGGGTCAGCACGTCGGACCTGGTGCTGTTCTCTCGCCAGCTCGCAACGTTCCTCAAGGTTGGCGTGCCGATCACCGACGCCATCTCTCTGCTCCGCAGTGGTACCCGGTCGGGAGCGTTCAAGGCCGCCCTCGACGACGTGAACGACGACCTCGACGAGGGCGAATCGTTCTCGATCGCGATCTCGCACCATCCCCACATCTTCAACCCACTCTATATCGACATGGTTCGTGCCGCCGAGTACAGCGGAAGCCTCGACAGGGTGCTGCTGCAGATCGCCGTTTACCTGCAGCGCCAGGACAGCGCTCTGAAGAAGCTGCGCAGCGCGATGATCTATCCGGCGATCATCCTGACGCTGGCGGTCGTGGTGTGCGCCGTCCTGATCGTGGTCGTCCTCCCCAACTTCGTTGCCCTGTTCAAGGAGTTCCACTCCCAGCTTCCGCTGCCGACGCAGCTGCTGCTCGGTTTGGGGACGTTCTCCCAGGCCTACAACAAGGAAATCGTCGCGGTGTTCCTGCTGGTGATATTCGGGGTCTTCCTGTTCCTGCAGACCAAACCCGGCCATGTCTTCTGGGACTACACGATCCTTCGCCTCCCGGTGCTGGGGACGATCGTCGTCTTCTCCATCGTCGAACGGTTCACCCGAACCCTCGCCACGATGCTCCGGGCCGGCATCCCCATCAGCCAGACGTTCGACGTCGCGGCCGCATCGGCCGGCAACATCCGCTTCAAGCGCGGACTGGAGTCAGTTCGGCAGCGGATGGTGACCGGCGACGGCTTCTATGACCCGCTCGCAGCAACCGGCCTGTTCATGCCGATGGTGTTGAGGATGGTTCGCGTCGGCGAGGAGACCGGCACCCTCGACCAGAGCCTCGAGCAGATCGCCGACTTCCTCGCCGAAGAGATGGACTACAAGGTGCGGAACATGATCGCGCTCATGGAGCCGAGCCTCGTCATCGCCGTTGGCGCCGCGGTGGGATTCGTCGCCGTCTCCGTGATCCTGCCCATGTACGGGCTGCTCAAAGCCGTCCACTGATGCGCAGCCGCATCGAGCGGCGGCGGCGGGCGCAAGCCGGCACCACGCTCATCGAGCTCCTGGTCAGCGTGATGATCATCGGCCTGGTCGTCGTCGTGCTGGTGGGGTCGTTCAGCACAGGCCTTCTCGACGCCACGCTTGTCAAGCGCAACACCGCGGTGACCGCCGCCCAGGAGCTGGAGCTGGAGAAGATCGAAGCGTCCGTGTTCAACAGCAGCCCATCGCCGTATTCGGAATGCTTCGCGGTCGATACCGCCGCCGAGCCGACTCGAGTCGCGCTGGGCGGCGCGTGCCCGCCGGGCAGCAGCGTGCGCGCCGACGTCACCGAGTCCGACGTGTCACAGGGCGTCCAGCTCTGGGCGATCAAGGTCCTTGCGTACCCGTCGCTCACCGCCGTGGGCACCAGCCTCTCCGTTTACAAGGTGAGCCGATGAAGCCAGGCAAGATCGTAAGGCGCAACAGCCAGGCCGGGTTCACACTGATCGAGCTCGTCATCGCCACGGCGATCGGTCTGGTGGTTATGAGCGCGCTCACCTCGGTCGTGCTGACAACGGTGATTGCCGACAACACCGCCATCGCACATGTCGAGGCCAGCTCGCAGGTCCGCAACTTCCAGTTCAACGCATATGACGACTTCGTGCAGGCGCGGCCGCCCGCGCCGACCGGTTGTGGCACGCCGGGCACCCCGTGCACAACGCAGGACCTCACCCTCCAGGGCAGCAAGGTTCCCAACCAGGTGGGCGGTGTGGCGGTCCCTTACACCGTTCGGTACGCCTGGGACTCCGGCCAGCAGACGGTGACCCGGTACGCGGGGCCATCAAGTCGTGTGGTCGTCAGCAACGTCACGGCGTACTCGTGGTACATCGACACCAGCGGAGGCAAGCCGACGGTCGTCGTCAATCTGACGGTGACCATCGCTTCGTACAACGTCACGTACAGAGAGTCGCAGACCCTTCTGTTCTATCCGCGGGTCGCGGCTCCATGAAGCAGCTGCAGCTCCTGCTGCACGACCGCAGGCGCCGCCAGCGCGGCAGCGTTCTCAGCGCCGTGCTCATCATCGTCGCCTTCCTCTCGATCCTGATCGGGGCGCTTCTG
>WNGM01000815.1_pt1 | contig 40015 bp, 31 predicted proteins | sample 5400571 | NCBI WGS metagenome assembly WNGM01 (sample SAMN13153378, study PRJNA577476) | soil metagenome | isolation source: 100 cm soil or saprolite under Garry oak tree replicate 2 | place: USA:California | collected 2016-06-15 | reverse complement strand
CGTAGAGCACCAGCTGTTCCCCGATGAACGTGCAGTCCACACACGTCGGATACGCGTCGTACGCCGGTGCAGTCTCCTGCGGCGTCATGTCCTGCTGCGCGTAGACCGGTGGGGCGACACGGTAGGTCACGACGTCGTAATTGAAGTACCCGTCCCCCAGCATTCGCTGCACGATGTCGCTCATCGACCCCGCCGCGTCCGCGCCCGACCAGGTGGGGACCAACGCTTCCGAGTCCCACGCGGCGGTGCGCACGAACTCGTCGAACCTGAGCGGGTCGGGCGACAGCGCGGCCAGGACCATCCCGCTGCCGTCGGGCTCGGCGACCACCCAGGCGGCCTGCTCGTCGCGGCCGCGAATCTCGTAGGTGCCTGCCCGGACGAAGGGATCGGTGTCGGGATTCTTGGGGAAGAGGACTTCGATGCGGCCGTCGGTGCGGCGGTGCAGGACCACGAGGTTGCCGTCCTCATTCGCCTCGACGTACACGCGAACCGCCGCCCCGCGGACGAGCGGGCTGGCGGAGCCGAGCCAGACGTGTATCACCCGCGCGGGCGCGGCAGCGGAGGCCGGCGCTACGGGGTTCTGCAGCAGCAGTGCTACCAGCGGCACGATCACGGATTGGGCCAGGTGGCTCGCTTGGTCGTAATGATGATAACCCCGTTGGCCCCGCGCGATCCATAGACACTGGTGGCGGCGGCGTCCTTGAGCACGTCGATGCGCCCCACGTCGCGCGGGGCCATGCCGGCCAGCGCGCTGCCGAGTGAGCCTTGCGGCACCGGTACGTCGTCGATCACCAGCAGCGGCTCGTCGGCCCGGGTCTGGCCCATGAGGCTGTGCCGACCGCGGATGCGCAGCGTGAAGGTGCCGTCGGCGAGCGGGAGCACCTCGAGGCCCGGTACGCGGGCCTGCAGCAGATACTCGATGCGCGTGACGCGCGCGTCCGCTTCGGTCGGGGAGACGGACGTGATGGCGGCCGTCGCATCGCGCTTGCTCTGGGTCCCATAGCCAACGGAGATCTGGTCGTCGGGGGTCGGGACCTCGACCCGGCGCGATCCGGTCGGCCCGCAGCCGGTGACCAGCGCGACGGCAAATCCGCAGCAGATGGCTCGCTTCATGTCTCCCCCTCGAGTCAGGGTAAGGCAGGTTCAACACTGTTCGGGATTGTCGGTTCCTTCGGGTTCCTTTCGGCAACGCGGTGGATGGTGTTGCGAAGATACAACAGTCGGGAAAGAACCGCACCCCGCCGCGGCTAGCGGCGGGGTGCGGGCGAGGTGCGGGCCGATCAGTATCCGGGGTTCTGCGTCAGGGCCGGGTTGGTATTGATCTGCGTTTGCGGAATCGGGAACCGCTTCTTGAAGTCAGCGAGCGGATGCAGCTTTTCCACGTTCGGGTCATGGGCCCGGAGGCTGTTTGCCCAGTAGCCCGGCTCTTCGGAGTCGCGGCGCACCAGGTCGAACCAGCGCTTCGCCTCGAAGGCGAACTCCCAGGCTCGTTCCATATAGATCGCCTCGCGCACCGACAACTTGTCGATGGGCTCCCCGGCGGTGCCATAGTCGTGGGGCTCGGCCCGGTTCTCGGCGCCCGTCCCTTTGCGCGCACGCGCGCGGATCATGTTGAGGTACTGCACCGCGACCGCCCCGTTGCCCAGCTCGTTCTGTGCCTCGGCGTACATCAGGATCGCCTGGGCAAAGCGGTACAGCGGCGTGTCCACGTCATTCAACATCCAGTTCAGACCGTTGTCGCTCTTGCGGTACTTGTACGGCATCGGCCCGTCGGCCAGGGTATCGTGGCGCACGACATGTGTCACGGTGTCGTTGAAGGTCGGGCAGACACCGCTCACGCTGCAGCCGCCCCAGACGTAGGCCTTGGTGGACGCCCAGCCGGTGTCGGCTCCGCGACGGTAGTCACCGAGGAGGTAGCTGTTGAAGAACCAATTCGTGGGGTGGATGAGGCCCCACCCACCGCCTTGCCCCTGATCGAGCCCCCAGTCGCGCGGATAGTAGAACAGCTGGAACAGACTCCTGGTGTTGGTGGTCACGCCCGAATTACTGATTACGAAGATCATCTCCCTGTTGCCCTTGTTCTGGGGCAGGAACGTGCTCAAGTAGTCGTTGTTCAGGGCCCAAACGCCCGACCGGATCACACTGTCCGCCCAATCGGATGCCTGCTGCCATTCGTTCTTCAACATGAAGCTGGAGCGCCACTGGTACAGGTCGGCGAGCGCCATCTGCGCCGCTCCCTTGGTGACACGCCCCAGGGTCGGATTCCCGTACCCGTCGCTGGACGGCCACGTGGCGGGCAGTGCGGCCGCAGCCTCTGTCAAATCCTTGATGATCGCCTGGTCGACCTGCTCGACCGGGGTCCGCGTAGGTTGAGGGTTGGCCTGCTCCGCCGGCGACAGGAGCAGCGGCACGTCGTCGTACACCTTGACGAGCCAGAGGTACGCGTAGCCGCGCATGAACTTGGCCTCGGCCAGATTGTACGCTTTTATCTGTGCGTTGGGCGCGTCGATGCCCGGCCCGTTTGCGAGCACCAGATTCGCCCGTGTGATCATGGAGTATGCCGTCCCCCAATACCCGCCCGTGTTGCCCGTGCTGGCGTCCCAGTCCAGGAAGTCTGGCCCGCTCGTGCCGAGGTTCGGCTCGCGATTATCCGCGCGCGCCTGGTCGGAGGCAAGCTCGGGCGTGGTCCACTGCGCCTGCCCCTGCATGCCGCGCAGCGAGTTGTAGATCGCGATGGTGGCGCTGTTCAGATCCGCTCCGGTCTTGTAGAAGGTGTCCGTCGTCGTAAAGCCCTTCGGATCCTCGGTGAGCAGATCGGTGCAAGCGCACACGACGTACAGCGCGGCGACCGCGAGGGGGGCGGCGATCAATCGGTTGCGTCTCATGGAGTCTCTTCCTCGCTCAGAAGGCCACGCTGACGCCGAAGTTCCAGACGCGCGAATGCGGGTAGGCGCCGATGTCGATGCCGCCGAACCGCGGGTCGCCGCCCATGCTGTTGACGTCCGGGTCGAACCCGCTGTAGTCCGTGAACGTCGTCAGATTCTGGCCGGTGAGAAACAGCCGCGTCGTCTCGGCGCCGGGGATCAGTCGTGCGGGCAGGTCGTAGCCGAGTGTGAGCGTCTGCAGCCGCAGGTAGGACCCGTTCTCCACCAGCGTGCTGTAGAGCCGCCGCGGCCGCGCCGCGTTGGCCCGCGGCACGTCGGTGTTGGTGTGCGTCGGCGTCCACCGGTCGAGCACCGTAGCCCGCTCGTTCGCCTGCCCAATGGCGAGGCCGCCGTAGGCGTTCCCCGCGTTGATGATCTTGTTGCCGTAGTTGAAGCTGAAGAACAGGTCCAGCGAGAACCGGCCGTAGGTCAGGGTGTTGCTCAAGCCGCCGTAGAACTTGGGATCGCCGTACCCCAGGATGACGCGGTCGGCCGCAGTGATTGTGCTGTCACCGTTCATGTCCGCGATCTTGTACTCGCCCGGGACGCACGATTGCGCGGGGTTCTTCAGATAGCACTGGTCCCCCTGCTGCCACAGGCCGTTCACCTGATAGCCGTAGATCGAGCCGAGCGGTTCGCCCACCTTGATGATGTAGGTCTCGGCGGGGCTGAAGAAGTTGCCGGTGCGCGGCGCTAGCAGAATCTGGGTCTGACCACCCAGGTCGAGCACCTTGTTGCGGTTGGCGGCGACGTTCAACGCGCTGCGCCAGGTCAGATCGCCGCGTTGCACGTTGACGGTGCTCAGCGACAGCTCCACGCCGCGGTTCTGCAGTGAGCCGATGTTGCGGAGCTGGCTCGAGAAGCCGGTGGTGGACGCGACCGGGACCGAGAGCAGCAGGTCGGTCGTCTTGGCCTCGTACGCGTCGAGCGACAGGGTGACCCGGCTGTTCAACAGGCTCGCGTCGACGCCGACGTTGAATTCGGTCTTTTCCTCCCATTTCAGGTCGGGATTCGGCATGCTCCCGCCCGGAGCCAGCGCCGGGATCTCGGTCGTACCGGAGGAGTACCACGCCACCCCCAGCCGCGACAGCGATTGATAGGGGGAGACGGCCTGGTTGCCGACCTTGCCGTAGCTCACGCGCAGCTTCAGGTCGCTGAACAGCGACTGGCCTTGCATGAAGCCCTCGTTGCCAATGCGCCACGCGAAGGCACCCGAGGGAAAGAATGCCCACTTGTGGTTCGCTCCGAACACGCTCGAACCATCGCGCCGGCCGGTGAGCGTGAAGATGTACTTGTCGGCGATGACGTAGTTGGCCCGGCCCAGGTACGACAGGATCGCGGACTCGATGACGCCGCTGCCCGCCGGCGAGAGCTGCGAGCCGGAGCCGAGGTTGTAGACGTTCGTGACGTCCGTCGGGAAGTTCCCCGCGTTACCCTGGACGGCCTCGCTGTCCGTAGTCTGGACCGAGAAACCGACGAGCGCGTCCAGGCTGCCGGGACCGACGGCGCCGTGGAAGCTCAGGTTGTTTTCGTTGGTGAGCACCCGACCCTGGCTCGAGTAGATCCACCCGTTCCCTCCCGCCCCGCCGTCGAGGATGGTGCGGGGGGCGAAGAAATGGATGCCGTTGAACTCGAAGCTCCCGCCGAACGTGCTCTTCACCCGCAGCGCGGGGGTGATGTCGAATTCCCCGAAGATGCTCCCGAGCATCCGCGAGGTCGTATTGAGATCGGTCTCCTCGGTGGCTCGGGCGACCGGGTTCGGGACCGGCTCGGTGGACGGCGAGGTCTTGATCCAGTTGCCGGCTGTGTCGCGAGGGGCCGCGAACGGGGCGAATTGCATCGCGGCCTGAATGCCGTTCGCGCTGTTGCCGACGGCGGCATTCTCCACGCCGGCGGCGTTGCGAGCGACGCGCGTCATGCTCAGACTCGTGGCCCAGCGGAACCTGGGACTGACGTCCCCGTCGAGGTTGAGCCGCAGCCCAAAGCGGTTGAAGTCGGAGCCGAGCTCGATCCCCTCCTGCCGGGTGAAATTGCCGCTGAGCAGATAGCGCAGGCGTTGCTCTCCGCCCGAGAGACTGATGGTCTGGTTGGCCTGCAACCCCGTGCGCAGCATCATCGCCGGGTAGTCATAGGTCGGCGCCGCGGCGACCTGAGCAGCGGTGTAGAGCGGGGACAGGTTCGCGTTGGCTCTCGCTTCGTTCGACAACTGCATGAACTGCTGGCCATTGAGGATCGGGATCGTGCGTGCGATGTCCTGGAACCCGGCACTCGATTCCAGCGTCACCTGGCTCTTGCCCGCCTGGCCGCGCCGCGTGGTGATCAGCACGACACCGTTGGCCCCGCGCGCGCCGTAGATGGCCGTCGCCGACGCGTCCTTCAGCACGTCGATCGACTGGATTTCGCTCGGGTCGACGGACATGAGCGGATTGCTCTTCGGATCGGTCGAGTTCGAGCCCTGCTCTGCCGGGAGGCCATCGATGACGTATAGCGGCTCGCTGTTGGCGTTGATCGAGCCGTTGCCGCGAATCCGCACCCGGGCGCCGACACCCGGCATGCCCGAGTTGTCGATCACGTGCACACCCGCGGCCTTGCCCTGGAGGCCGCTCGAGAGGGTCACCGTCGGCGCCGCCTTCGTCTCGAACTGCTCGGCGCTCACGGACGACACCGCGCCGGTGAGATTCCGCCGATCGGCGGCGCCGTACCCGATCGCGACGACCGGATTCAGCTCGATAGCACTTCTGGCCAGCTGGACATCGGCGACGGCCTGCTCACCCTCCTGCACCGTCACGCTGACCAGTGCCGCCGTGTAGCCCAACATGCGTACGCGTATCCGATAGCTCCCCGCCGGGACCCCGGTGATCGTAAAGCGACCGTCGGCGCCCGTCTTGGCCGTGAGCGCCGTCCCGACGAGTGCGACCATCGCGTCCACCACCGGAGCGCCGGTGGTCGAGTCTCTGACCGTTCCGGCGATCGACCCGGACTGTTGCCGCGCGCGCCCGACCGATCGGTCCGTCACGAGCAGAATCTGACCGGTGCCGTCGAGCGTGGACGCGACACCGGTGCCGTGCAGCAGCGCATCGAGTGCGGCCTCAACCCGCACCGCCGCGAGCTGCACGGACACCGGTCGGTTCAGCGGCACGACGCGACCGGAGTAGGCGATACGTACGCCGGTCTGCCGCGCGACGGCGTCGAGCGCGTCCTTCAGGGGCACGCTCTCCAGACTGAGCGTGACCGTGCGGTCCAAGGGCGACGCGGCGGCCGCCTGCTGCGACCGCACCGGCGCCGTCGCCGCGACGAGCAACCCCGCAAACGGAATCAGAAATCGCATGGTGGGTCTCCTCCGATTACGGTCGCCGACGCGAGGGTGTGAGTAGCGCCGTCCTCCCGGACCTGGTCCAGCGGGCGTCGACCACCTGGGCGAGCATCGCGAGGGCTTCATCGACCGAGCGGGTGGCGAACGCGATGGTGAGCCGTTCACCGGACCCCGCCACGCCGCTCACCGCGATATCCACGTCGTACCAGCGCTCGAGCTGCGTCACGACCTCGCCCAGCGGCGCATCGTGGAACACGAGAGTGCCGCGGGTCCACCCGAGGTAGTCTCCGAGCGAGACGCCCGACGTCGCGCGCAACCCGCCGTGCGCGTCGAGCACGCCGCGATCACGCGACCGCAAGCTGAGCACCGAGTCGCCTTCCCCGGCCCGCAGGGCCACCCGGCCGGCCGCTACCACGACTTGGAGGTAGTCGTCCTCCGGGTACGCACGCACGTCGAAGCTGGTGCCGAGGTCTTCGGTCACGCCCCAGCGCGTGTGCACGAGGAAGGGACGCCGGGGGTCGTGCCGTACCACGAAGTACGCCTCGCCGTCGAGCTCGACGGCGCGCGCACTGACGCCGAAGTCCCGCGGCACGCGCAGCCGCGTGCCCACGCTCAACAACACGCGGCTCGAGTCGGGGAGCTCGAGCTGGAGGCGCTGTCCGGGCTGCGTGGCGTATTCGCGAAACGGCGCTACGCGCGGGCGTAGCCGCCACACGAGCGTGCCGGCCACGACACAGGCGATCGCCGCGGCGATGCGGACCATCGCAAACCGCGGCCCGGCACGCCGCGGTCGGGGCCGCGCGGAGAACCCGGCCGACCCCTGCGCCGCGTGACGGCCGCGGCTCCGCAGCAGTCGGATCCGGGCTTCCGCGACGACCCAGGGCCGCGTGGTCGAGCCCGTGAGGCGCCACACGGCGCGGATCTCGTCGAGCAGCTCACCGCGCCGCGGATCGGCGGCGATCCACGCCTGGATCGCGGCCGCCTCGTCGGGCGAGCAGTCGCCTTCGACGAAGCGCAGCAGTTCGGACTCTTCGATCCCCTCCGCCATGAGGCGCCTCCTGCCTCGAAAACCCGCGGAGGGGGGCTGGAGTATGACGCCGGGGCTCCCCTAGCCGGCGCGGTCTTCGGGAATGCCCGGACGGGCCAGGTAGGGTGCCAGCCTGGCCCGCAGCCGCAGCGTGGCGCGCCACATCTGCGACTTCACCGTGCCGAGCGAGATGCCCAACCGGGTCGCGATCTCGCGATAGCTCAGCTGCTCGCGGCGGCGCAGCACGAAGATCGCGCGGCAGCGCGCCGGCAGCTCGGCGATGGCCTGCTGCACGGCCTCGTCGAGCTCGCCGCGCAGACACAGGTCCTCCGGCGTATCGGACGGGGGTATCTCTTCACACGCCGCGCGCGCGATCCACGCCGCCACCACGCGACGGTGGCGCAGATACTTGAGGGCGCGGTTCCGGGCCGCCACATAGAGGTACGGCCGCGTAAGCCGGCTCGCGTCCCGCGGGCCGCGGCTGTCCCAGAGGCGTAAGAACAAATCCTGCACCAGATCCTGCGCGGCTTCCGCCGACCCGACGAAGCGGAGCACGTATTCGCACAACTCGACGTAATGGGCCTGGAAGGCCGACTCCCAGGAATGCGATGACTGCGGCGTGGCGCGCGCCACGCGAGGTGGGAGCGGCGGGAGCGGCGAGCGGCGATGTGTGTCGAGCATGTGGCCTGTGGTGAGCGACCGTTGCGGCGTCGCAACAGGTCCTCGGTTCACGCCGTTGTGCGCCGGGTCACGAGTTGCAAGTTCGAGACCGCCGGTGATCTTCCTGTGACGAGGTCGAAACCAGAGTGCACGCCGCGAGCGGCCTTCCTTTAGTCGGTCGGGCCCACTGGCCGGACAGCGCCTACCGTCGGGACGAGCTGCCCGAGCGCGTGCTGCAGTTCGGCACGGGCATGCTGCTGCGCGCCCTGTGCGCCGGGTCCGTGGACGCCGCCAACCGCGCCGGCGCGTTCCACGGCCGCATCGTCGTCGTGCAGAGCACCCCGCACGGCAGCGCGCGGGCGATCAACGCCCAGGACGGGTTGTTCACGCTGGTGGAACGCGGCTTGCTCGATGGCGCGCCGATCGAGCGCACCCGCTTGATCGGCGCCGTGTCGCGCGCGCTCGTCGCCGATACGGAGTGGCAGGCGGTGCGCGCCGCCGTCGTACAACCCGAGCTGCAAGTGATCGTGAGCAACGTGACCGAAGCCGGCTTCCGGCTGGACGGCGACGGGGCGCGCCCGGATGCGACGGGGGCACGCGCGCCCGCGGGATTCCCCGCGAAGCTGCTGGATGTCCTGCACGCGCGCTTCGAGCGGCTGCCCGACGGCCCGCCGCTGTACGTGATCCCGACCGAGCTCGTCCCCGACAATGGGCCGCGTCTCGCCGCGATGATCGATCGGCTGGCGTCGCAGTGCGGCGAGCGGTTCCGCGCCTGGCTCGCCTCCCACGTCCACTTCTGCTCCTCGCTCGTGGACCGCATTACCACTGGAAGCCCGCCCCCCGAAACGCGCGCCGCGCTCGAGAAGCAGCTCGGCTACGCCGACGAGCTGCTCACCGTCACGGAGCCGTACGCCCTGTGGGCCATCGAAGGAGAGCCGGCCGCGCTGCGGGCGGCGTTTCCGATCGATGTGGCTCCCGACGCGGTGGTGTTCGCGTCCGACATCGGGATGTATCGGGAGCGCAAGCTGCGCCTGCTGAACGGGGCGCACACCGCGCTCGCCCCGCTGGCACTGCTCGCCGGAGTAGCGACGGTGCGCGAGGCGGCGGAGCATCCGCGGCTGGGACCATTTCTCGAGCGCACACTGTTCCAGGAGCTCGTGCCGGCGACCGACATACCACGCGTCCAGGCACAGGCATTCGCCGCGAGCGTGCTCGAGCGGTTTCGCAATCCCTGGCTGCGGCACGAGTGGCGTGTGATCGCCACCAACCAGACGATGAAGATGCGGCTGCGCGTCGCGCCGGCGATCGAGCGATTCGTCCAGGACGAGCGGCGCGTTCCGCCGGGGCTCGCGCTCGCGTGTGCCGCCCACCTGCGATATCTTCGCCCCGTTTCCGAGGGCGCACCCGCCGGTTCGGCGCCGCACGGGCGGTGGCGTGGCCACACGTATCCGATCAACGATGCCGATCTCCCGCTCGTCGCCCGGCACTGGCTGGCGTTGGACGTTGATCACGTGTCCGGCCCCCTCCCGCGCGACATGCTGGAGCGGCTCACGGCCCACGCCCTGGCCGACGAGGCGCTGTGGGGCTCTTCTCTCGCGCGGCTTCCCGGATTCCTCGAGGCGACCACCCAGAGGCTCGCCCGACTCGAGCACGAAAGCGTAGAGGCGACTCTCGGATGATCGATGCGGCATTAGCGAGCGGCGTGATCGCGGTCGTGCGGCTCCCGGCGGGCGCCGACTTTCGCGCCCTGGCGGGCGCGCTCGTCGCCGGGGGCGTGAGCGTCGTGGAGATCACGCTGACGACGCCGGGCGCATTGGCGGCGATCCGCGACCTCACGGCGCAAGGCGCCGTCCCGGGCGCGGTCGTGGGCGCGGGCACGGTGCTGGACGAGGGGTCCGCGCGCGACGTCATCGCCGCCGGCGCGCGCTTCGTCGTGAGCCCGACGCTCGATCAGGGCGTCATGCGCTGCTGTCGCGAGGCGAACGTTCCCTGCATGCCGGGCGCACTCACGCCGCGCGAGCTGCTCGAGGCGTCGCGCGCGGGTGCGTCGCACATCAAGCTCTTCCCCGCCTCGCTGGTGGGCCCGCGCTACATTCGCGAAGTGCTCGCTCCGCTGCCGTTTCTCCGCCTGGTGCCGTCCGGTGGCGTGTCGCTCGACAACGCGGGCGACTGGATCCGCGCCGGCGCGATCGCGGTCAGCCTCGGGAGCGCCCTGGTGAGCCCGTCGCTCGTCGCGGAGCAAGGCTGGGACCGGCTGACGGCGCGCGCCCGCGCGCTGATCGACCGCGTGGCGGTGGCCCGCCGCCAGCCCGCCGAGGCACCGGCGTGAGCGGCGCGCGCGCGGTGACGTTCGGCGAGCTGATGCTGCGCCTCAGCCCGCCCGGTCAGGAGCGCCTGTTCCAATCGCCCGAGCTCCGCACGGGCTTCGGCGGGTGCGAGGCCAATGTCGCCGTGGGGTTGGCGCATCTCGGCGTCCGCGCCGATTACGTCACCCGGCTGCCCGACCACGCCATCGGCCACGCCGCGCTGCACGCGCTGCAAGCCGAGGGCGTGGGCACGGCGTGGATCGCGCTCGGCGGGGTGAGCGAGCGGATGGGGATCTATTTCGTCGAGCCGGGCGCCGATATCCGCGCCAGTCGCGTCGTCTACGACCGCGCCGGCTCGGCGTTCGCCGCCATCACGCCCGGGACGGTGGATTGGGCGAAGGCGATGCAGGGCGCGGCCTGGTTTCACGGCTCCGGCATCACGCCCGCCCTCGGGGAAGGCCCGCGCGCGGCACTCGCCGCGGCGATCGACGCCGCGCGGTCGGGCGGGGTGCGCATCAGCCTGGATCTCAACTACCGGCCCGCCCTCTGGCAGGGGCGCGAGCCTCGGTCATTGATCGAGCCGCTCGTGAAAGGAGCCGACCTGTTGATCGGTAACCGCGACGCGGTGCGCATCATGCTCGGGATCGAGGCGCCGGACGACTCGCTGGCGCAGCGCCTCGCGGAGCGGTACGGCTGTCGCCACGTGGCGCTGACCCGGCGCGAAGTCCTCTCGGCGAGCGAGCACGGCTGGAGCGCCGCGCTGTACGACGCGTCGTCCGGGGGCGCCTGGCAGAGCCGGCGCTACCAGGTGCGGGTCGTGGACCGGGTGGGCGGTGGCGACAGCTTTGCCGCGGGCCTCATCGCCGCGCTCACCGCCGATCGGGACCCCGCCGACGCCGTACAGTTCGCCGCCGCCGCCGGCGCCTTGAAATTGACCATCCCAGGTGACTGGAACCGGGCCACCCCGCGGGAGATCGAGCAGCTGGTGCGCGCATGCGCATGACGTTCCGCTGGTTCGGGCGCGAGGACCCGATCCCGCTGGTGCACATCCGGCACATCCCGGGCGTCTCGGGCGTGGTGAGCGGGCTGTACGACGTGCCGGTGGGCGCGGCCTGGAGCCGCGAGCGGCTGGAGCGCCTCAAGGGAGAGATCGAGGGCGCCGGACTCACGTTCGCCGTGGTCGAGAGTATTCCCGTGCACGAGGACATCAAGCTCGGCCGCCCGGGCCGCGACCGGCTCATCGCGAACTATTGTGAAAGCGTGCGCGCCATGGGCGCGCTCCGCATTCCCGTGCTGTGCTACAACTTCATGCCGGTGTTCGACTGGCTGCGCACCGACCTGGCGCAGCCGTTGGCCGATGGATCGACGGCGCTCGCCTACGACGACCGTGCGCTCGCCGCCGTGGACCTGACCCGCGGCACGGGCGATCTCCCCGGATGGGCCACGGCGTACGGCCCCGAGGAGCTCGAGCGGCTGCTCTCGGCGTACCAGGAGGTGGATGCCGAGCGCCTGTGGGACAACCTGGCCTACTTTCTCGAGCGCGTGGTCCCGGTGGCCGAGCAGGCCGGCGTGCGGATGGCGATCCATCCGGACGACCCCCCCTGGCCGATCTTCGGTCTGCCCCGGATCATCTGCCGGGGCCCCGATCTCGAGCGCCTGGTGGCGCTGGTGGACAAGCCGGCGAACGGCGTGACGTTCTGCACGGGATCGCTCGGCGCCGATCCCGAAAACGATCTGCCCGCCATGGTGCGGCGCATCGGCGATCGCATTCACTTTGCCCACTGCCGCAACGTGCGCGTCACGGGAGAGCGGCGCTTTCATGAGACGGCCCACCCATCGGCGTGCGGCGGCGTGGATTTGTACGAGGTGCTGCGGGCGCTGCGCGACGTCGGCTTCACGGGGCCGATGCGCCCCGATCACGGGCGCATGATCTGGGGCGAGCGCGGGCGCCCCGGGTACGGCCTGTACGACCGGGCGCTGGGCGCCATGTACCTCCAGGGGCTGTGGGAGGGACTGACGCGACGGAACGCGTCCGGCGCATGACCGTTCGCATCGGCCTCGTCGGGTGCGGTAACATCAGCGACACCCATGCGCGCGCGGCTCGCGAGGTCGGGGACGTCGAGCTCGTAGCGTATTGGGGCCGCGACCCTGCCAAGGCGTCCGCCCTGGCGCAGCGATACGGGGGCAAGGCCTATCGGGAGCTGGACGCGTTTCTCGCGCACCGGCCCATGGACGTCGTGGTCGTGGGGACGCCGTCGGGTGTGCACGCCGAGCACGCGCAAGCGGCGGCGCGCCAGGGGTTGCACGTGCTGGTGGAGAAGCCGCTCGACATCACGACCGCGCGCATCGACGGGCTCACGGCCGAGTGCGACCGTGCCGGCGTGAAGCTGGGCGTGATTTATCAGGATCGCGCGGCGCCCGACCTGATCTGGCTGAAGCGTCTGATCGCGCGGGGCGGACTCGGCCGCCCCATCGTGGCGTCGGCCCGCGTGCGGTGGTTCCGCCCGCCGGAGTATTACACGGGTTCGCGCTGGCGCGGAACCTGGGGACTCGATGGCGGCGGCGCCCTGATGAATCAGGGGATCCACACCATCGACCTGCTGCTCTGGCTGCTCGGCGACGTCGACCGCGTGTACGCCACCACCCGCACGGCGCTGCACGCCATCGCCGTGGAGGACACGGCGGTCGCGTGCCTCGAGTTCGCGAGCGGCGCCGTCGGTACCCTCGAGGCGACTACGGCGGCGTTTCCGGGGCTGCCGCGTCGGGTCGAGCTCACGGGCTCTGAGGGAACGATCGTGGTCGAGCGGGACCGCGTCGTCTCGGTCGAGCTGCGGACGCCGCTGGAAGCGCCGCCGCACGATGGCGAGCCGTCCGGCTACGCCAGCGCGTCATCGCCGGTGGTCGCGGACGCGCGCGGCCACGCCCGCGTGCTCCAGGACTTCGTGGCCGCGATCACTTCAGGCGCGGCGCCGCTGTGCGACGGTCGCGAGGGTCGCAGGAGCGTCGCGCTGGTGGAGGCGATGTACCGCTCGGCTCGGGCGGGAGCGCCGGTGGTCGTCGCGGAGCGGGAGGGCGTGCTTGACGCACTCGAACGTTAAGGTCGCGACGGCGGTCCCCACGCGCTGGGCGCGCTGGAAACTCGTGCCCCGGGCGGCGGCCCGCGCCTCGCTGGCGCGCCTCGGGCCCGCGCTGGCGCTCTTAGTAGTCGTCCTGGTCTTCGCGCTGCTCACCGACGCGCCGGCGCGTTACCTCTCGCCGTTCAACCTGCGCATCGTCCTGTCGCAAACGGTGATCGTCGCCCTCGGGGCGATCGGCATGACGCTGATCATGATCAGCGGCGGCATCGACCTCTCGGTGGGAGCGGCGATCGCGCTCACGGGCGTGGTGGCGGCGCTCGGGCTCGCCGCGGGATGGTCCCCCGGGGCCGCCACCGCCGCGGCCCTCGTCGCAGGCGGCCTGATCGGCCTGGGCAACGGCCTGCTCATTACGGGCCTGCGGGTGGTGCCATTCATCGCCACGCTGGGGATGCTGGGCATCGCGCGCGGCATCGCCAAATGGATCGCGCACGAGCAGACCGTAAACGTGCCGCCGACGTGGGTGAACGACCTGCTCGTTACGTTCCCGCGCCAGGCGTGGATGGTGCTCCCCCCCGGCGTCTGGATCATGCTCGCGCTGGCGGCGCTGACGGCGACGGTACTCTCCCGCACCGTGTTCGGCCGGCACGTGTTCGCGCTCGGCTCGAACGAGCTGGCCGCGCGCGCCTGCGGCATCGCGATCGACCGGCTCAAGCTGGCGATTTACAGTTCCGCGGGCGTGTTCTTCGGGCTTGCCGGCGTGATGCAGCTGTCCCGGCTGCGCCAGGGGGATCCCACGGTGGCGATCGGGACGGAGCTCGACGTCATCGCCGCGGTGGTGATCGGGGGCGGCAGCTTGCTGGGCGGCGAGGGGAGCGTGTCCGGCTCGGTGGTGGGCGCGCTCATCATGGCGTTCCTGCGCAACGGCTGCCAGCAGATGGGATGGCCCAACTACATCCAGGAGATCATCATCGGTGCGATCATCGTGCTGGCGGTGGCGCTCGATCGGGTAAGGGCGGGATGGGCGGCGTCGTGAGTGCGGTACGTACGAAACGCGGAACGCGAAACGCGGAACGCGGAACAGCCCGTTCTGAGGTCGGCCCGCCTGCTCCGCGTTCCGCCTTCCGCGTTCCGCGTTCGATTGTGGATTCCCACGTCCACTTCTGGGACCCCGCCGAGCTGCACTACGCGTGGCTCGAAGGCGTGCCGTCGCTCCAGCGGGCGTTTCTCCCGCGGGACTATGCGGCGGCCACGGGACAGGTCCCGATCGGCCGTATGGTGTTCGTGGAAGCCAACTGCCGGCCGGACGAGGCACAGCGGGAGGTAGAGCTGGTGGAACGGCTGGCGCAGGCGGAGCCGGGGGTCGCGGGCATCGTCGCGTTTGTCGATCTGGCGCAGGGCCTCGGGGCTCGGGGCTCGGGACTCGGGACTACGCTGGATGCGTTGTCCCGCTCGCCCAGGGTGAAAGGCATCCGCCAGAATATCCAGGGGCAGCCCGCCGGATTCTGCCGGCAGCGCTCGTTCGTAGAGGGCGTGCGGGAGGTGGGCCGGCGGGGGCTGGTCTTCGATGTGTGCGCGACGCACGACCAGTTGCCCGAGGTCATAGGCCTCGTGCGCGACTGCCCCGGTACGCGCTTCGTGCTCGATCATTGCGGCAAGCCGGCCATCCGGCAACGCGCCCTGGAGCCCTGGAGCAAGAATATCGCGGGTCTGGTCCCCTACGCCGCGCGGGTGGTCGAGTGCTTCGGTCACGAGCGCGTGCTGTACGGCAGCGACTGGCCGGTCCTGACGCTGGCGGGAGATTATGGCACGTGGTACGGCTTCACAGAGCGGTTCACACGCGGATGGAGCGTCAGCGAGCGAAGCCGGTTCTACGGTGACAACGCGGCGCGCGTGTACGACCTGTGAAGGAGATCGAGAACAAGGTTGCGCTCGTAACGGGGGGCGGATCGGGCATCGGCCGGGCGATCGCCCTGCGTTTCGCCCGCGCGGCCGGGCGTGTCGCCGTGCTGGACGTGGCCGAGCCCGCGGCGCGGGACGTGGCGCGCGAGATCGCCGCCTGCGGGAGTGAAGGCCTCGCCGTTCCCTGCGACGTGAGCCGCCAGGCCGAGGTGCGGCGCGCCTTTGAGGCCGTCGCCGAGCGGTTCGGACCCGCGGACATCCTCGTCAACAGCGCCGGGATCGCACACGTCGGCACCGTGGAGCAGACGTCCGAGGATGACCTCGACCGGCTCTACGCCGTGAATGTTAAGGGCGTCTACAACTGCATGCGGGCGGCCGTCCTTCAGATGAAAGGACGCGGCGGCGTGATACTCAACATCGCGTCGGTGGCATCGACCGTCGGGATTCCCGACCGTTTCGCCTATTCGATGACCAAGGGCGCCGTGCTGACCATGACGTACTCGGTGGCGCGCGACTATGTGGCGCAGGGGATCCGCTGCAACGCCATCGCGCCGGGGCGGGTCCATACACCATTCGTGGACGGGTTCCTGGCCAAGAACTATCCCGGCCGGGAACGGGAGATGTTCGAACAGCTGTCCCGTACGCAGCCGATCGGCCGTATGGGACGACCGGAAGAAATGGCCGAGCTGGCGCTGTTCCTCTGCTCGGACGCGGCGGCGTTCATCACGGGCAGCAACTACGCGATCGATGGCGGTTTTGTCACCCTCAAAATGTGAGCGATGAAACTCATCCGATTCGGGTCTCCTGGTGAGGAGCGGCCCGGCCTGATCCTGCCCGACGGGCGGCGCATCGACGCCTCCGGGTTCGGCACGGACTACGACCAGACGTTCTTCGAATCCGACGGCCTCGCGCGACTGGCACGCTGGGGGGCGCGTGCAGGCGCTGCGGCGCCCGCCCTCCCCGACGGCACGCGGCTGGGACCCCCGCTCAGCCGGCCGAGCAAGATCGTGTGTATCGGTCTCAACTATCGAGACCACGCGCGCGAGACGGGTCAGGAAGTCCCCAAAGAGCCGGTCATTTTCTTCAAGGCGACCAGTGCGATCTGTGGGCCGAATGACGACGTGGTGATCCCGAAGGGCGGATCGAAACTGGACTGGGAGGTGGAGCTGGCGGTCGTCCTGGGCCGCCGGGCCGCGTACGTCGAGCGGGATGAGGCGCTGGGCTACGTCGCCGGGTACGTGCTGCACAACGATTACTCGGAGCGCGCCTTCCAGCTCGAGCGCGGCGGCCAGTGGGTGAAGGGGAAGAGCTGCGACAGCTTCGCGCCGCTGGGACCGTTTCTCGCCACGCCCGACGAGCTCCGCGACGTGCACGATCTGCAGCTCTGGCTCAAGGTGAACGGCGAGACCAAACAGTGCAGCTCGACCCGCGAGCTCGTGTTCGACGTGCCGACGCTCGTGAGCTACATCAGTCAGTTCATGACGCTCCTGCCCGGCGACATCATCTCCACGGGCACCCCGGCCGGCGTCGGGTTGGGGCAGCGCCCGCCGCGCTACCTCGCGGCCGGAGACGAGGTCGAGCTCGGCATCGACGGGCTCGGCTCGGCGCGGCAACGCGTGCGCGCCTATGACGAGGGGCTCGAGGTTCGGGACTCGGGGCTCGGGATTCCGTGAGTCGTCCTAGCCCCGAATCCCGAGCCCCGACCCCCGAGACGAACATGCGTCTGATGGGGAAAGCAGCCGTAATCACCGGCGCCGCGAGTGGCATCGGACGGGCCAGCGCACTGCGTTTCGCCGGAGCGGGCGCCCGCCTGCTCCTGGTGGACACGCAGGGCGCCGCCGGCGAGGAGCTGGTGCGTGAGATCGAGCGGTCGGGAGGGACCGCTCACTTCGTGTGCGGCGACATGGGCCGGCGCGCCGACTGCGAGCGCATGATCGACGCTTGCGTCGAGCGCTACGGCTCGCTCGACATCCTGTTCTGCAACGCCGGCGTCAATCTGCCGAAGGTCCTGACCCGGAGCTCCGATGAAGAGATTGAGCGCCTGCTGGACGTGAACGTGAAGGGCCCGCTCTACGCCGCGCGTCACGCTATCCCCATCATGCTGCGGCAGGCCGGCGGGGGAGTGATTCTCTTCACCGCCAGCAAGACCGGGCTCGTGGCGCAGACCGATTCACCGGTGTATTGCGCGTCCAAGGGGGCGGTGGTACTGCTCGCCAAGGCCCTGGCGCTCGACTACGCCGCGCACGGGATCCGCGTCAACGCGCTCTGCCCCGGGATCATCGACACGCCCATGCTGCGCCAGTTCGCGGAGGCGATGCCCGACCCCGCCGCCGCGTGGGCCGCGTACGGCGCCGCGCAGCCGTTGGGCCGGCTGGGCACCGCCGAAGAGTGCGCCGCCGCCGCGCTGTGGCTCGTCTCGCCCGAGGCATCGTTCGTGACCGGGGTCGCGCTGCCCGTGGACGGCGGCTTCACCGCGATGTGACCCCCGAGCCCCGAGCCCCGAGTCCCTATGCCCACTACCATCACCCATATCGACGCCCTGGACATCCGGTTCCCCACGTCGCGGGAGCGGGACGGCTCCGATGCCATGAGCCCCGACCCGGACTACTCCGCGGCGTACGCAATTCTCCACACCGATCGGCCCGACGGCCTGACAGGACACGGGCTCACGTTCACCGCCGGCCGGGGCAACGAGCTCTGCGTCGCCGCGATTCGCTCGCTCGCACCCCTGGTGCACGGTCTCACGCTCGAGCACATCAAGGACGACATGGCCGGATTCTGGCGCCGGCTCACGAGCGACTCGCAGATGCGCTGGGTGGGACCGGAAAAAGGGGTGCTGCACCTCGCCACGGCGGCCGTCGTGAACGCCGTGTGGGACCTCTACGCCAAGATCGAGCGCAAGCCGCTCTGGAAGCTGCTCGCCGACTTGAGTCCCGAGGCGCTGGTGCGCTGCATCGACTTCCGCTATATCACCGACGCGCTCACGCCGGACGAGGCCCTCGTGCTCCTGCGCCGGCACGCTCCCACGCGGGCAGCGCGAGAAGCGGAAATCCGCGCCACGGGCTACCCCGCATACACCACCTCGGCCGGCTGGCTTGGCTACCCCGACGACAAGATCCGCCGCTTGTGCCGCGAGGGCGTCGCGCGCGGCTGGTCGCACTTCAAGATCAAGGTCGGACGGGACCTGCAGGACGACATGCGCCGCGCCGCATTGGTGCGCCAGGAGATCGGGCCCGATCGCAAGCTCATGGTGGACGCCAATCAGGTCTGGGACGTGAACCAGGCCATCGCCTGGATGCATGAGCTGGCGCGGTTCGATCCCTGGTGGATCGAAGAGCCGACCAGCCCGGACGACGTGCTGGGCCACGCGACGATCGCCAAGGCGGTGGCCCCGATCGGCGTCGCGACCGGCGAGCAGTGCCAGAACCGCGTCGTCTTCAAGCAGCTGATGCAGGCCAAGGCGATTCAGTTCTGTCAGATCGACAGCTGCCGGCTGGGCGGCGTGAACGAGGTGCTGGCGGTGCTGCTGCTCGCGGCCAAGTTCGGGATTCCGGTATGTCCCCATGCCGGCGGTGTCGGGTTGTGCGAGTACGTGCAGCACCTCGCGATGTTCGACTACATCGCCGTCAGCGCCTCGCTCGAGAATCGCGTGGTGGAATACGTGGACCACTTGCACGAGCACTTTGTCGACCCGGTGGTGGTGCGCGACGGTCGCTACCTGGCGCCGACGGCCCCGGGGTACAGTATCGAGATGAAGCCGGAGAGCCGGGAGACATACCGCTATCCCGACGGAGCAGCCTGGAGATGATCGCGAAGGGAGGTCGGAGGACCGATGCCGCTTAGCCACCTAGTTCTGCTCGCCGTGATGATGCAGGCCCAGACGGCGGAGAGTCCCGCCGCTCGCGACGCCCGCATGAACTGGTGGCGCGACGCGCGCTTCGGGATGTTCATCCACTGGGGGGCCTACGCCGTTGCGGCCGGCACGTACAAGGGCGAGCGGATCCCGGGCATCGGCGAATGGATCATGAGCCGGGCGCACATCCCCATCCCGGACTACGAGGAGTTCGTCCGCCGCTTCAACCCCACGCGGTTCGATCCCGATGAATGGGTGCGCATCGCCAAGGATGCGGGGATGAAGTACATGGTCATCACGTCGAAGCATCACGACGGGTTCGCCATCTTCGACTCGAAGGTCTCGCGCTACGACATCGTCGATGCGACGCCGTACCAGCGGGACGCGCTCAAGGCGCTGGCGCAGGCGGCCCACCGCGCAGGCCTGCGGTTCGGCGTCTATTACTCGATCATGGACTGGCACCACCCCGCTGCGCAGGGCCCGAACGCACCCGAATACAATTCACGCACCTGGAGCAATCCCGATTTCGGTCGCTACGTCGAGACGTATATGAAGCCGCAGCTCAAGGAGCTGCTCACGCAGTATCCCGAGATCGACGTCCTCTGGTTCGACGGCGAATGGATCGCCGACTGGAACGACGAGCGCGGGCGGGATCTCTACAACTACGTTCGCGCGATCCGCCCGAGCCTCATCGTGAACAACCGGGTGGGGCACACTCGTCAGGGACTGAGCGGCCTGAACCAGGCGGGACAGATCGGGCTGGGCGACTTCGGGACCCCCGAGCAGCAGGTGCCGCCCACGGGGCTTCCCGGTGTCGACTGGGAAACCTGCATGACGATGAACGACACCTGGGGCTACAAGTCGTACGACGACGACTGGAAGGACACGCGCACGCTGCTGCGGACGTTGATCGACATCGCTTCGAAGGGCGGCAACTTCCTGCTGAACGTCGGGCCGACGGCGGACGGCGTGATCCCCGCCCCGATCGTATCGCGGCTGCGTGAAATGGGCGAGTGGATGAAAGCCAACGGCGAGGCGGTTTACGGCACGACCGCGAGTCCTTACGGCCTGCCCCCGTGGGGGCGCTACACGGCCAAACCGGGCAAGCGGTACGCCCACGTGTTCGACTGGCCCAAGGACGGGAAACTGTTGCTGACGGGCGTCCGCGAACAGCCGACCTCCGCCACTCTGCTGGCGGACGGGAAGCCGCTTGCGATCGAGCGGGGGGATTCAGGGGTGGTCGTCCAATTGCCCCGGGTCCCGCCGAGCACGATTGCAACGGTGGTGGAACTGCAGGTTGGGGGCTTCCGATGAAGGCCGCCGTTCTCTGCGACGTCGGCCGGATCGAGATACGGGAGTTCCGGTGCCCGGATCCCGGGCCCCGGGAAATCCTGCTGCGCGTCGCGGCGGTCGGACTGTGCGGCACCGACTGGCACCTCTTCGCAGGGCACGGCAATTACCACCGCGACGCGCGCGGCCGGCCGATTCCGCTCGCGCGCGAGCCGCAGATCCTGGGGCATGAGATCGCGGGTATCGTAGAAGAAACCGGCGCGGACGTGCACGACCTGCGGCCCGGCGATCGCGTCGTGGTCGATCAAGGACGGAGCTGTGTGAGCGAAGGGCGCTCGCTGCCGTGTGAATATTGCGCCAGCGGCGACTCGCATCAGTGTGAGCAGTATCAGGAGCACGGCATCACCGGCCTGCCGGGCGGACTGGCCGAATACCTGGCCATCCCGGCGGTGAACGCCGTGCGCATCGAGGGCGCGCTCGACGCCGCCACGCCCGCGCTGACCGAGCCGCTGGGGTGCGTGGTGCACGCGTCGGACGTGCTGCTGCGGACACCGGCGCGCTACGAGGTGCAGGGCGGCAAGGGCGGCAAGGCCGGCAAGGCGCGGCACGTGCTCATCTGCGGGGCGGGCCCCGCGGGTCTCTTGTGGGTGCAGTACCTGCGCAACGTGCTGGGCTTCGACGGTGTCTTGCTCGTCACCGAGCCGAGCGCCGCCAAGCGCACCCTGGCCGAGCGGTTCGGGGCGGAGACGATCGACCCGACGGCTGCGGATCTGGTGGACGCGGTGCTTGCCCGCACGTGCGGCCGCCGGGTGGAATTGCTGGTCGAGGCCACGGGATCGGGAACGATGCTCGCGTCCATCGCGCCGCTGGTGCGCAACCAGGCGACGGTGCTGTTGTACGGGCACGGCCATGCGGGGGTGGACGTGAGCGTGCTGAGCCAGCTCCAGTTCCGCGAGCCCGTGCTGCTCTCGCCGGTCGGGGCATCGGGCGGCCACGAGCCCGACGGCCGGCCCTCCACCTACGTGCGCGCGCTGCGGTTGATCGAGCGCGGCCGGGTAGACGTGGCCCCGCTGATCACGCATCGGTACCGCTCGCTCGACCAAGTCCCCGGCGCGTTCGCCGGGGATTACGCCGCCCCGGACTACATCAAGGGAGTAGTGACTCTGTGAGATCCTTCACGTCCACGGTCCTGTGCGCCGCGCTGTTGGCGGGCTGCAGCCGCTCCCGCTCCGACAAGGAGCTCGCGATCGCCGTCATTCCCAAGGGCACGACGCACGAGTTCTGGAAGAGCATCCACGCCGGCGCGATCCAGGCCGCGCGCGAGCTCTCGACCCAGGGAACGCCGGTGCGCATCGTGTGGAAGGGACCGTTCCGCGAGGACGACCGCGAGCAGCAGGTGCAGGTCGTGGAGGGGTTTCTCAGCCAGGGCATCCGCGGGATCGTGTTGGCCCCGCTCGACAACCGCGCCCTGGTGCGTCCGGTGGAGGAGGCGCAGCGGGCGGGCGTGTCCACGGTCATCATCGACTCCGGTCTCGAGTCAGACGTCCCGATCAGCTTTGTGGCGACGGACAACCGCAAGGGCGGGCGCATGGCTGCGGACCGGCTGGGCGAGGTGCTGGGCGGTCGCGGCAAGGCGCTGCTGCTGCGCTACGCCGAAGGCTCCGCCTCCACCACGGACCGGGAAGCCGGCTTCCTCGAGGAGCTGCGCTCCCGCTACCCGAGGGTCGAGCTGGTGTCGACCGATCAATACGCGGGGCCGACGCGCGAGACCGCCAAGCAGGCGTCCGAGAACCTGCTCAACCGCTATGGCGGTGTGGTACAGGGGATCTTCACCCCCAACGAATCGTCCACGATCGGCATGCTGCTCGCGTTGCAGGACATCGGCAAGGCCGGCAAGGTGCGATTTGTGGGGTTCGACGCGAGCAGCATTCTCATCGACGCGGTGCGCAACCATCAGCTCGACGGCGTCGTGGTGCAGAACCCCATGCGCATGGGGTACCTGGGCGTGACGGCGATGGTCGACCACCTGCGGGGTAAACCGGTCGAGCGCCGCATCGACACCGGGGTCATGCTGGTCACTCCGGCGAACCTCGACTCCGCGGCGACGCAGCAGCTCATCCACCCGCCGATCGCGCGCTATCTCACGGCGCCATGACCGCGCGGCTCGAGATTCGCGACGTCGCCAAGCGATTCGGAGCGACTAGGGCGTTGGATGGCGTGGATCTCACGCTTTCCGCGGGCGAGGTGCACGCCCTGATCGGGGAAAACGGCGCGGGTAAGACCACCCTCATGAACATCGTCGCCGGCGCCGTCCGGCCCGATCGCGGCGCGATGCAGGTCGACGGCCGGCCGTACGCGCCGGCCGGTCCCGGGGACGCGCGCCACCGAGGCGTCGCACTCATTCACCAGGAGCTGTGCCTCTGTCCCCACTTGAGCGCGGCGGAGAACATGCTGCTCGGTCTCGAGCCGGCCCGGGGCGGCTGGGTGGACCGGGGGGCAGCGCGGCGCCGCGCGGTCGCGCTGCTCGAGCAGTTCGGGCGTCCCACGCTGCACCCAGAGGCCCGCGTAGGCGATCTGCCCCTCGCGGCGCAACAGGTGGTGGAGATCTGCCGCGCCCTCGCGGCCGACGCGCGCATCCTCCTGATGGACGAGCCGACCAGCAGCCTGCAGCGCGAGGACGTGAATCGCCTGTTCGCCCTGATCCGGCAACTCGCGGCACGCGGCATCGCGATCGTCTATATCAGCCATTTCCTGGAAGAAGTGCGCGAGATCGCCGGCCGCTACACCGTGCTGCGCGATGGCCGCAGCGTGGCCAGCGGCAGCATCACGGACGCGAGCAACGATCAGCTGATCGCGCACATGGTCGGGCGCGCGGCCCTCTCCTCCTGGCCCCCTCTCCGTTCCGGAGAGGGGCAACGCCATGAGGGCAACGTGATCCTCGCGGTGCACGACGTCGCCCTCCCGCCGGTCCTGAAACACGCCAGCTTCGAGCTGCGGCGCGGCGAAGTGCTCGGCATCGCCGGACTGATGGGCTCCGGGCGAAGCGAGCTGATACGGGCATTGTTCGGGCTCGAGCCCCGGGCCTCGGGACGCCTCGCTCTCGGAGGGCGGCCGCTCGCTGTGTCCGGGGCGCGGCCCTCCCGGCGCCTCGCCCAGGGATTCGGGTACCTGAGTGAGGACCGCCGCAGGGAGGGCCTTGCCCTCACCCTCTCCGTCGCGGACAACCTCACGGCGACGCGCTTCTCCGCCTGTTCGCCCGGGTGGGGATGGCTCGACCTCGACCGGCAGCGAGCGGCCGCCACGCGATGGATCGACGCCCTGCACATTCGCGCGGCCGCGCCGACTCAGCCGGTGCGCGCGCTCTCGGGCGGGAACCAGCAGAAGGTGGCGGTCGGCAGGCTGCTGCATCAGGACGCGGCAGTACTGTTGCTCGACGAGCCCACGCGGGGCATCGACGTCGGGAGCAGGGCGCAGATCTACCAGGCGATCGCGCGTTCTGCCGCGGAGGGCAAGGCGGTGCTGCTGGTGAGCTCGTATCTGCCGGAGCTGTTCGAGCTGTGCGATCGGCTGGCGGTGATGAGTCGCGGGCGGCTTTCCGCTGCCCGCCCGATCGCGCAGTGGACCCCGGAGACGGTACTGGCGACGGCGATCGGCGGGGCGAGCGAGACCTTGTAGGCTCGGGGCTGTTGCACCTTCGCAACGTAAGTCCGCCTCATCCCTCGAGGGTTTTCTCCTGAGACTCGCGGCCGCGGAGCTTGGCCGCGTCTGGTGGGACGTCAAATGAGGACGACAGCATGGAGCACGACGACCTGATCACCCGCCGCGCAGCCCTTGGCCGCGTCGCGATTCTCCTGGGCGGCGCCATCTCCGCCCCCACGCTGGCGGGCGCGCTCGACGCCGCGACCCGGCGCGCCTGGACCGCGCCGCCGCAGGATTGGGCGCCGCGCACGCTCACCGGCGGCCAGCTCGAGCTCGTGGCCGTGATGGCGGAGCACATCATCCCCCAGACCGACACGCCCGGCGCCCGCGCCGCCGGCGTGCACCGCTTCGTGGATACGCTGCTCAGCGATCACTACCCGGGGCCCGAGCGCGATCGCTTCCTGGCGGGCCTGGCGGACGTCGACGCGCGGACCCGGTCCCGGCACGGCAAAGCATTCGTCGACTGCACGGCAGAGCAACAGGTGGCCCTGCTCACCGAGCTGGACGAGGCGGCGTATCCCGTTGCCAGCGACGCCCCGCGATCGCCCGAAGCCTGGTTCTTCCACCGGATGAAGGAGCTGACCCTGGTCGGCTACTACACGTCGCAAATCGGCGCCACCCAGGAGCTGCACCCGTCACCGTTCGGCGCGTATCGCGGCGACATCCCTTACGCCTCGATCGGGAGGGCCTGGTCATGATCACCTACGATGCCATCGTGGTCGGGTCCGGGATCACCGGCGGCTGGGCGGCGAAGGAGCTCACCGAGAAAGGTCTGCGCACGCTGATGATCGAGCGCGGGCGCGAGGTGGTGCACCGCAAGGACTACATCACGGAGCACAAGCCGAGCTGGGAGCTGCCGCTGCGCGACGCGCGGCTCTCCGTGGGGACCAAGGGCGCCGGGGAGTATCCGATCCAGGCGCGCACGGGACAGTTCCGCGAATCGAATAGCCACTTCTTCATCAAGGACAAGAAGAACCCCTACATCGAGGACCAGCCGTTCACCTGGATCCAGGGCGACCAGGTGGGCGGCAAGTCGCTGATCTGGGGACGTCAGGTGTACCGCTGGAGCGACCTCGATTTCGAGGCCAACCTGCGTGACGGGCACGGCGTCGACTGGCCGATCCGCTACGCCGACATCGCGCCCTGGTACAGCTACGTGGAGCGCTTCATCGGCGTGAGCGGCGAGAAGCTGGGCCTGCCCCAGCTCCCCGACGGCGAGTTCCAGCCCCCGATGCAGATGAACGCCGGCGAGAAGCTCGTGAAGGCGGGCGTCGAGAAGGCGTTTCCCGGTCGGCACGTGACCATCGGGCGGGTGGCGATTCTCACGCAGCCGTTGAACGGGCGGCTGCCGTGCCACTTCTGCGGCCCGTGCGAGCGCGGCTGCTCGACCGGCTCGTACTTCTCGACCCAGGCGTCCACGCTGCCGGCGGCGCGCGCCACCGGAAAGCTCACGGTGCTGCCGAACAGCGTCGTCCACTCGGTCGTCTACGACGCGGGCAAGAATCGCGTGACGGGCGTGCGCGTCGTGGACGCCGAGACGAAGCAGACACGAGAATACCAGGCGCGCATCGTGTTTCTCTGCGCCTCCACGCTCGGCACTACGCGCCTGCTGCTCAACTCCACCTCGCCGCGCTTCCGCAGCGGCCTCGCCAACTCGAGCGGGGCGCTGGGCCACTATCTGATGGACCATCACTTCCTGGCGGGTGCGAGCGGGAGCATCGAGGGACTGCTCGACCACTACTACGAGGGCAATCGGCCCAATGGTATTTACATCCCCCGGTTCCGCAACCTGGGCGACGACGCCTCGCGGCGCGACTACGTGCGGGGCTTCGGCTACCAGGGCGGCGCGAGTCGGCAGGGGTGGGGGCGCGGCGGCGGCGAGCGCGGGTTCGGCGTGGAGCTGAAACGCAAGCTGCACGATCCCGGCACGTGGTCGATGGGCATGACCGGGTTCGGGGAGTGCCTGCCGCGCGCGGACAATTACGTAGAGCTCGCCGACAAGACTGACGACTTCGGCATCCCGCTTCTCAAGATCCACTGCACCTGGGGCGACAACGAGCTGGCGATGCGCAAGGACATGGCCGCGTCGGCCGCGGAAATGCTCGAGGCGGCGGGCTGCAAGAACGTGCGGACCCACGATGCCTACCACGGCGGCGGGCAGCTCGGCGCCGAGCCCGGGTTCGCCATCCACGAGATGGGCACGGCCCGCATAGGGCGAGACCCCAAGACCTCGGTGCTGAACAGCTACAACCAGGCGCACGACGTGCCCAACCTGTTCGTGACCGACGGGGCGTGCATGGCCAGCACGGCGTGCGTGAATCCGTCGATCACCTACATGGCGCTCACCGCGCGCGCCTGCGACTACGCCGTGGGAGAAATCAAGCGCGGCAACCTGTAGCCGCGCGCGCGGTCGGGCGGTCGGACGGCGTGAACGCGATGCTGGCAGCATGGCTGCTCCTCGCGGCGGGAGCGGCTCCGACCGCGGGCCAGAGGCCGAGCAATCTGCTCACCGGCGCACTACGCCAGCCGGCCCTCGCCGCCGTCCTGGTCCCAGCCAGTCAGTGGCATCCGTATCCCACCATCCAGGATAGAGCCGCCTGGGAGGCGGTCCCCCAGGAGATTCGCGTCGCGTACGTCCGGGAAGCGCAACAGTACCTCGGCACGACCTGGGAGCGCATCCCGGCCACGGTGACGCTCGAGTACCTGCGCAACGGCAACCGGTCGCACTACGACGCGATGAATACCCGGCAGCGCGAGAAGCTCGCGACCCTGGTGCTCGCGGAAGTATTCGAGAACGAGGGGCGGTTTCTGGACGAGATCGCCGACGGGATCTGGGCGATCTGCGAGCAGACCTTCTGGGGGTCGACAGCGCACCTCGGTATGCAGCGAGCCGGAAACGGACTTCCCGACGTCACCGAGCCGATCGTCGACCTGTTCGCCGCGGAAACGGCGGCGTTGCTCGCGTGGACCGACTATCTGCTCGGGGACAAGCTCGACAAGGTGTCACCGCTCGTCCGCAAGCGCATCCGCGTGGAGGTCGACCGTCGCGTGCTCACGCCGGCGTTCGAGCGCGACGACTTCTGGTGGATGGGCTTCGGAGAACGCAAGGATGTCAACAATTGGAATCCGTGGATCAACTCCAACTGGCTCGCCGCCGCCCTGCTGCTCGAGGCCGATCCGCAGCGACGCAGCGCCGCTGTCTACAAGATCATGCGCTGCCTCGACAACTTCATCAATCGCTACCCGCCCGATGGCGCCTCGGACGAAGGCCCGGGGTATTGGGGGCGGGCCGCGGCGTCGCTGTTCGACAACCTGGAGCTGCTCCGCGGCGCCACCAACGGCGCGGTCGACATCTACGGTTCGCCGCTGGTGCGCAGCATGGGGCAGTACATCTATCGCGTCTACATCAAGGACGAGTACTTCGTCCCGATGGGTGACGCCTCGGCGAAAATCCGGCCCGATGCCGAGCTGGTGTATGCGTACGGGAGGCGGATCGGCGATCCGGTCATGCAGGGGTTCGGAGCCCTGCTGGCGCGGCACCGCGGCCCGTACCGGCCCGGCTCCGGCTCGCCGGGGCGCATCCTGCCGGCGCTGCTCGTGGCGCGGGAGATCGCCGCGGCCCCGGTTTCCGAGCCGCTGCTGGGCTCCGTCTGGCTGGCGGATCTCCAGCTCATGGCCGCGCGGTCCATACCCAACGCGCCGAAGGGCCTGTACGTGGCCGCGTGGGGCGGCCACAACGGGCAGAGCCATAACCACAACGATGTCGGCAACTTCATCGTCTATGGGGACGGCAGGCCCGTGCTGATCGACGTTGGGGTGGAGACCTACTCGGCGAAGACCTTCAGCCCGCAGCGCTACGAGATCTGGACCATGCAATCCGCCTATCACAACCTGCCGACCATCAACGGCATGATGCAGGGGGCGGGACGCGAGTTTGCTGCTAGAAACGTGTCGTTCATCGAGACCGCGAATCGGGTCACCTTCTCCGCCGACATCGCCGCCGCCTATCCGGCCGCGGCGGCGATCCAGCGGTGGCAGCGTCGCGTGACGCTCGAGCGCCGGGCGCCCGCCGTGGAGGTGGAGGACCGTTACCAGCTGACCCAGTGGAAGGAGCCGCTGCGCCTCAGCCTGATGACACCGCTGCGCGTGGACATCACCCGGCCCGGCGAAGTGCACCTGCGCGCGTCGCAAGAGCAGGGCGGCGGCCGCTATCTGCTCGCGTACGATGCACGGCTGCTGCGCGTCGCTGCGGAGGACATCGAGATCTCCGACGCGCAGCTTCGCTCAGTGTGAGGCGACCGTTTCCGGCGACTTGTGATCACCACGCAGGGAAGCGCGCTCGAGGGTGGCTACCGAGTGGTGCTCCGTGAGGAGCAGTGATCACGCGTCATCCACGGAAATACAGGTACGCCGCGAGAATCAGCAGCAACACGACGCCCGACGCGATCACGTCACGCCGGTTCCAGCTGCTGCGGGACTGAGCGCGATCCTCGGCGCCGACCGTCGCGTACGTGAGCCCCGCCAGCTGCTCGGGTGCCGGCGGCGCCGTCGCATAGCTCACGACGAGCATCACCACGACCGACACGACGAAGATGAACACGCTGTAATACTGGAAGTAGAGATTGTTGACGATCCACAGGAACGAGCCCGGCGCGTAGCCGTCGGCGAAGCCCGCCAGGCGCAGGCTCACCGGCGTATCCACCGCCAGGCGGAACACCCCGAGCACGAAGCCGACGAGCAGGGCGGCGAGACACCCCTTGGTGTTGAGCCGCCGGTTGAAGATGCCGAACACGAACACCGTGAAGATCGGCGGTGCCAGGTAGCCCTGGACGCCCTGGAGGTAGTCGTACAACCCGCGGGCCCCCTGAATCACGGGGATCCACAGCAGGCTGATCACCACCATGGCGGCGGTGGCCGCCCGCCCCACCCACACCAGCCGGTGTTGTGACGCCTGCGGCCGGAATTTCTGGTACAGATCCATGGTGAACAGGGTGGACGAGGCGTTGAATGCGCCGGCCATCGAGCTCATGAGCGCCGCGAGCAGTCCCGCCACTACGACGCCGCGAATGCCCTCGGGCAGCAGATCCTTCACCATGAGGGGAAACGCCGCCTGAGCGGCCTGGGCGATCACGTTCCCCTGCGCATCCACTATGACGCCGAGCCCCGGGACCTTGCCGGTCTTCGCGAGCGCGAGTGCGATCAGGCCGGGTATGATGAAGATGAACACCGGGAACAGCTTCAGGTACGCGGCGAAAATGCTGCCGCGGCGCGCCGTGCGCTCGTCCTTGGCGCTCAGGGCGCGCTGCACGATGTACTGGTCCGTACACCAGTACCACAAGCCGATGATCGGCGCGCACAGCAGCATGCCCGGCCACGGGTAGTTGCCGTTGAAGTACCAGGCGATGCGGCCGGATTCCTTCACCGGGGCCCACGTGCCCTCCATCCCGGCGGGGATGATGGGCTTCCACAGGTTGAACAGGTCCGGGTCGAGCACGCGGCGCAGCTCGTGCCAGCCGCCGAGCCGCGCGAGCCCGTACGCCGTGAGGAGACCCGATCCCACGACGAGGATGAACGTCTGCAGGGCGTCGGTGTACGCGACCGCCCGCATCCCGCCGAGCACCGTGTAGAGCCCGGTGAGCAGCACGACCGCCACCGTGCCGATCCAGAAGCTGTTGAACGTAGCGCCTCCGACGTGCACCCCCACCTCGGGCAAGAGTGTCGCGAAGACGACCCCCCCTGCGAAGATCGCGACCGCGAACTTCGTGAGCACGTGCGCCGCCAGCGTGATCACCGACAGCACCCAGCGAGCGGTGGGTGAGAAGCGCCGCCCCAGAAATTCCGGCATGGTGTACACCAGCGCGCGCGCATAGAACGGGACGAAGACCCACCCCAGCACGAGCAGGCACCAGGCGTGCAGCTCGTAATGGGCCAGGGCGACGCCGCTCGTCGCGCCCGCGCCCGCGAGCCCCACGACGTGCTCCGACCCGATGTTGGACGCGAAGATGGTCGCGCCCACGAGGAACCAGCCGAGGTTGCGGCCCGCGAGGAAGTAGTCGTCGGCGGTGTCCTTGTTGCGCCGCGCGACCCACCAGGCGAGTCCCAAGAGCAGCGCGAAGTATGCGGCGATCACCACCCAGTCCAGTGCGGCCACATGCACTCCGTCGAGAGTTTGGGAGGGCCACACTACACGTCACGCAGCCTATGTCAAGGAAGGTGCCTCGTCGCGCGGAGGATTACGGCTCGGTCAGGCTGTTGACGTCGCGCGCACGGAGGCGATCACGCGAGGGAATGCGCGGCGGTTCCGTCACCAGCAATAGACGCGACGATTTACCAGCACACATGTGCGATCGCCTCCCGCTCTGATCTCCGAGACGGAAAGCTCGGCGTGCGCGGGGAGCGGCGTCTTGCTGCAGGCAAAGGGTTGGAAACGCTGATCCCGACACGTGTCGGCTGAGGCCGCCCCGAGTTGGCCGCCCGTGTTGCTCCCCCAACACCAGACCGTACCGGTCGCGGTCAGGCCGCACGAGTGGTCGCCGCCCGCGGTGATCTCGACGAACGCATTGGCAGCCAGCACGCGCATCGGTTTCGTCGCACATGGAAAGGAGTTGTACTGATCGCCGCAAGTCTCCGTCGTCCACGCCCCCACTTGGCCCGAGGTATTGTTTCCCCAACAGTACGCGACGCCATCCACGGTCAGGGCACACGTATGCCGCGTGCCCGCAGTCACGGCCTTAAACGTCAGCCCGCCGCTCACCGGCGTCGGCAGCGGACTGCAGGGGTGCGCCTCGGGGCACGTCACCGACGAATCGATGCCGAGCTGGCTTACGTCGTTGAGGCCCCAGCAATAGACGATTCCGCTCGTACTGAGACCACATGAATGCCACTCGCCGACGGTGACGCTCCGGAAATGGATGCCTCCTTGCACCGGACTCGGCGTGGAGGAGGGCTGCGGGTTCTTACCGTCGCCGAGCTCACCAAACGCGTTGCTCTCACCCCAGCAGTAGCCCAGCTCGTCGGTCCCAACGGCGCAATTGTGATACTCGCCGACGCTGACACCTGTGAATCCGGTCGGGCCCGGCACGACGACCGGCATGCCGGGAACGAACTGGTAGTACGTGTACGTGAACCCAAAAGGCCAGCAGTACAGCTCATGGCCGCCCGTCACGCCACATCCTGCAAGCACGCCGCTGCTGGCGGTTACGAATTGGACTCCTCCAGGCACGGGCCAGGCCCTGCCGCCAGACACATCGTCGCTTCCCGTACCGACCAGTGGGAAGTTCGACGAGCTCCAGCAGTACACGACGCCCCCGCCATCCAGGCCGCACGCGAATACGCCGCCGCTCAGCGAGTCGAGCAGGAGCGCCACGGCAAAGCCGGCGCCACCGCTCACTCGACCGCCCACGCTCACACTGATCGCGAATGGACCGACACCCAGTACCCGCACAACGCCGGTTGAATCCACGGTTGCGACCTCGGGAGAGCTCGAGCTCCACATGAAAGGCACGTCTCTAACCACGCCGCCCTCGGGGGACTCGGCCACCGCCGTGAGGCGCAGCGTTGCACCGGGAAGGAGGGTGTCTCCCGCAGGAGTGACTATGACTCGAGCAATCTTGGGGAACACATCCATGGCGGCACTCGCGGTCACCGATTGTGCCCGAGCGGTAACCGTCACTTTTCCGCGGGCGACGGCCACGAAGGACCCGCTCTCACTGACCACCAACACTCTCGAATCCGACGTGGTCCACGTGACAAGATTGAGCGGGAGTGAATTGCCGCCCGAATCGTATGGGATCGCGAGGAAGCGTCCCGAGTCGCCGACGAAGAGCGTTGAGTGATGCGTGATCACGTTGAGGCCGGTGACTGTGGGCCCCCTGGGTCCAACGGATTCGCCGCAGGTCGCCACAACCAACCAGAGGCAGCCGCAGCCAATGGCGCGCAGTAGACCACGCATTAATGCCATGCCTCGCTGACCGGCTCAGAGCACTGACGCTGCAAGAACCGCAAGAAACGTCCCGCCAGACGGAGACCGAGTGGCGAGCGCTGCTCACGTAGCCCCTTCCGGCCACCGAACCCCCATGTTGCGACGACGCCACACCACATGCCGAGGCGCCTATGAGTGGAGCCGCGCGGCGGCTACACATTCCCGGAAGCGCTCGTAGATGGCCCGATACGCGCCGTGCACGGCGCGGTCCGGCTCGGTTAGCGGCTCCCGGGTCAGCGTGCATCGGGCGGCGGATGCGAGATCCGGAAACGCCCCTGCCCCGACGCCCGCGAGCAAAGCCGCGCCGTAGGCGGGTCCTTCCTCGCGATTCACCGTGGTGACGGGTAAGCCGAAGATGTCCGCCTGCAGCCGACGGATGAACGCGCTGCGGGCCCCACCGCCGGTCAGGAGCAGGCGGGTGGGAGCCAGGTCGATCTCCTGGAGCACCGCCAGGCAGTCGCGCAGTGCAAAACACACGCCTTCAAGCACGGCGCGCGTCATGTGGGCGCGGGAATGGGCCAAGCTCAGGCCGACGAAGGCCGCGCGGAGCGAGGCGTCCCGGTAGGGCGTGCGCTCGCCCTGCAGGTAGGGGAGAAACGTCACGCCCTCGGCGCCGGCCGGCACGCCGGCCGCCTCCTCGACCAGTCGAGCGTCGGGTTGATCGGCATGCATGAGATCGCGCGCGACCCGGTCACGATACCAGGCGAACGCGCCCCCCGCCGACAGCACGACGCCCATCACGTACCAGACACCGGGCGCCACGTGACAGAACGTGTGGGCTCGTAATCCCGGGTCGACGCGCGGCTCGGCCGTCGGGGCGAGGACCGTCCCCGACGTCCCCCAGCTGGACACCGCCTCCCCCGGCGTGATTGCCCCGACGCCGGCCGCCCCGCACGCGTTGTCCGCTCCGCCACCCACCACCGGCGTGCCCGTGGCGAGACCCGTGAGCGCTCCGGCCTGGTCGGTGACGTGACCAAGGATTTCCGACGATCCCCCCACCTCGGGCAACAGCGAAAGCGGCAGGCCGACGGCCTCGAGCATCGGACGAGACCAGCGCAAACCGGCCGGGTCGAACATGAGGGTCCCGGACGCATCGGACGGCTCCGTGGCGAGCGCGCCGGTGAGCCGCAGCCGAACGAAATCCTTGGCGAGGAGCACCGTGGCGAGGCGGGCGAAGGCGGCGGGCTCGTGATTGCGCAGCCACAGCACCTTCGGCAGCGTGAACCCCTCCAGCGCGGGATTGCACACCCACTGGCGCAACTGGGCCTCGCCGCCCGCACGCTCTACGATCTCCCGACATTCGGCCGTGGTTCTCCCGTCACACCAGAGCAGCGCGGGGCGGATCACGGCGCCGCTCTTGTCGAGAAAGACAGAGGAGTGCATCTGACCGGAGATTCCCACGGCGGCGACGCGCACATCGGCGTGCTGCTCCAGAACGCGCCGGATCGCCGTCGCGCTCGCCTCCCACCACGCGTCGGGATCCTGCTCCGCCCAGCCGGGCTGTGGGGTGTCGAGCGAGAGCGGAGCAGTCGCGGCGCCCGCAACGGCTCCCGCCGGGCGCACGAGCACGGCTTTTACAGCGCTCGTGCCCACGTCCAGCCCGAGCAACAGCGCCTCGTCCATCTCAGCGCACACCCAGCAGCAGCTCCATCGTGAGCTGGTCGAGCCGTTCGTAGGCGTAGCCGTGGGTACGCAGCGCGGCCAGGTCGAACGCCTGGGCCTTGAGGGCGCTCGCGCCTTGGGAGCTGAACTGCACGCGCCCGGCGGCGCCGCCGCTACGTCCGCGGTCGCGCAGCTCCCCCAACAGCTGCTGGATCTCGGCGTCGTGGTTGAAGCGCTCGACCCGCTCTTTCAGGATCAGGTAGGTGCGCATGCTGCCGGATGCGAAGGCCCACACGCCGTCTTCGTCCTCGGTGCGGTAGGCGTGGCTGTCGAAGTGCCGCATGCCGGGCCAGCGCGCGTCCTCGAGCAGCTTGACGAGGAAAAACGCCGCCTTGGGATCGTCGCTCCCAAACCGCAGATCCTGGTCGAACCGCCCCGGCTGCTGGCCGTTGAGATCGATGTGGAACAGCTTGCCGGCTTCCAGCGCCTGGGCCACGCCGTGGGAGAAGTCGAGTCCGGCCATGCGCTCGTGCGCCAGCTCCGGATTCACGCCGACCATCTCGGGATGATCGAGCGTATAGATGAACGCCAGCATGTGGCCTGTCGTCGGGAGGAAGATGTCGCCGCGCGGCTCGTTGGGCTTTGCCTCGAGCGCGAACCGGAGATCGTAACGCTGCGACCGCACGTACTCGCACAAGAAGTTGATGGCGTCGCGGTACCAGCCGAGCGCCGCGCGGGGATCCTTGGCGGCGTTCGTCTCCACCCCTTCTCGCCCACCCCAGCAGACGTACATGGTGGCCCCCAGCTCCACCGCCAGGTCGATGGCCCCCATGGTCTTCTGCAGCGCGTAGGCCCGGACTCGCGCGTCGTTGCTGGTGAAGGCGCCGTCGCGGAAGACGGGGTCGGAGAAGAGGTTGGTGGTCGCCATCGGCACGTGCATCGCCGTGTCGGCGAGCGCCTGCTTGAACTCGCGCACGATGCGATCCCGCTCCGAGGGCGTGGCGTCCCGGGGCACCAGGTCGTTGTCGTGCAGGTTGACCCCATAGGCGCCGAGCTCCGCCAGCTTCCGAACGATGCGAACGGGGGACAGCGCGGCCCGTACGGGGTCTCCGAACGGGTCGCGTCCCGGGTTGCCGACGGTCCAGAGCCCGAACGTGAAATGGTGCTCGGGCCGGGGCGTATAGGCGTCCTGTGTGACTCGCGCACTCATGTGGTGGGTTCCCCGAATGGCCGGTTAGATTAGCCGCGGCGTCAGGGCGATACTGGACTCCCTTCCGCGCGGTGTCAAACCGAGAAACCGGGCATGATCTGGGAACAGCGTTGGCATCCGCTGCGGTGTGAGTGGGTGATCGTCTCGTCCCACCGCGGCGAGCGGCCCTGGCAGGGCGAGCGCGTGGGCAGGGGGGGTGGGGGTGCCGCCCCCGGTGCGCTGCCGCCGTACGTCCAGGACTGCTATCTCTGCCCCGGCAACGTACGAAGCTCCGGCCTGCGGAACGACCGCTACACCGGCGTCTTCGTGTTCGACAACGACCACCCGTGCGTCGGCCCCGAAGCCCCCACCGAGCTCGCCGCGCCACCGGGAATCTATCGCAACGCGCCGGCCGTGGGATGCGCCCGCGTCGTCTGCTTCACGCCGCGACACGATCTCACCCTGGCCCAGCTGCCGGAGGCGGAGCTGGTCGGTCTCCTGGAGGAGCTGCAGGCGCAATACCGTGAGCTAGGCTCGCGCGACGGGGTCCGCCACGTGCTCGTGTTCGAGAACAAGGGCGAGGTGGTCGGCGTGAGCAACCCCCATCCGCATTGCCAGATCTACGCGACCAACTTCGTGTTCCAGACCATCGCGGTCGAAGCCGAGGCGCAGGCCGCGCACCTGGCCGCGCACGGGCGGCCCTTGTTCCAAGAGATCCTGGCCGCCGAGGAAGCGGATGGCCGGCGGCTACTGGTGCGCCGCGATCAGGCGCTCTCGTTCATCCCGTACTTCGCCCGGTATCCGTACGAGACGTTCGTGGCGCCGCGAGCGACCCACCCCAGCCTGGCGCACCTCTCGGCATCCGAGCTGGTCGATTTCGCCGCCGTGTTGCGGGAGACGCTGATCCGCCTCGACAACCTGTGGCGGGTGTCGTTCCCGTACGTGATGGTGCTGCATCAGGCGCCGACGGACGGATCGCCCCACGCGGGGTTCCATTTTCACATTCAGATCCATCCCCCCCTGCGCAAGCCCGGTCTCCTCAAGTACCTCGCCGGCCCCGAGATCGGCGGCGGGAACTTCCTGAACGACGCCGCGCCCGAGGAGACGGCGGCCGAACTGCAAGCGGTCGCGCGCGTGCACTACACGCAGAGCACCTGAGATGACGGACGCCGGGCGCCTACTCGAGCCCATCCTCGCCCTGCACGAGCGCATCCGGGGCGCGGTGGTCGAGGCGTGCACGCGCCAGGCCTCGGAGCTGCTTGCCAGCGTAGCCTCTGAAGTGGGGGGCGACACGATTTACGCCATCGACCGCGTTGGCGAGGAAACGCTCGTCCAGGGGCTCGGCGACCTCGCGCGCACGGAGCCGCTGTGCCTCGTAGCCGAAGGACTCCCCGCCGGCGTGTTGGTCTTGCCCCGCGAGGCCCGCGAGCAGGATTGCCGCTGGCGCCTGCTGGTGGACCCGATCGACGGCACGCGTGGGCTCATGTATCAGAAGCGCAGCGGTTGGATTCTCTCGGGGCTAGCGCCGAACCGCGGCGCCGCCACCCGCTTGCGTGACATCGTCCTGGCGGTGCAGACGGAGATTCCCCTCGTCAAGCAGCATCTTTCGGACCAGCTCTGGGCGCTGCGCGGGCGGGGGATGGAAGCGCAGCGGCTCAATCGATTGTCCGGCGCGCGGGAGCGTCTCACGCTCCGGCCGTCGCGCGCGGATACCATTGAGCACGGGTTCGCAACCGTCGTGCGGTTCTTCCCGGGAGCCCGCGACACGCTGGCCGCCATCGACGACGAGGTCGTGCAGGCGCTGGTGCAGCCGGCTCCGGGAAGGGCCGCCTGCTTCGAGGACCAGTACGCGTCCACCGGCGGTGAGCTGTACGAGCTGATCGCCGGTCACGACCGCTTGGTCGCAGACCTGCGCCCCTTGATGCAACCGGTCCGCGCCGCCAGCGGTCTGCCGCCGGGCCTGTGCTGCCACCCCTATGATCTTTGCACGGCGCTCATCGCCGAAGAGGCGGGCGTGATCGTGCGGGACCCAAGCGGAACGCCGGTCGACGCCCCGTTCGATGTCACGGCCGACGTGGCGTGGGTCGGGTACGCGAACGATCGGCTGCGTGCGCTGGTCGAGCCGGTGTTGCAAGGCGCGCTGCGGCGGCGGGGGTTGCTGCCCTCCGTATGACCAACGGCAGATCCTTCCCGCTTTCGGCGCTGAAACAGCATGTCCTTCGCGCCTGCGGCGCTCAGGATGATCAGGCGTGCTCGCTCAGCGATAAAAGAAAAGGAGACGGAAGACTCGGGTCCCGGACCTTCCACTCTCTCTTTTCTACGGAAGCCACCCAGCGCTGTCATCCTGAGCGAGCGCGCGCAGCGCGCGAGCGAAGGACCTGCTGTCACACAGAGTGCTCGGGAGATTGTGTCGTCGCGCGGCGCGCGCGAGCGAAGGATCCGCTGTCCGCACGCACGTCGGGCGCGGGGCGAAAGCAGGTCCTTCGGGCCTTCGGCGCTCAGGATGACAGCGCCGCGCGGCTTCGGTAGTAGGTAAGGAAGAAGGAATGATGGAGCCCCTCGTGATCCCACTGCGTCGCCTCCCGGAAGTCAGCGCCACGGGCGACCTCGTCTGGTTCCAGCGCGCCCTCGACCGCCTGCGCGCCTTGTCTCAGGAGGCGGACCCGCGCCTGCGCGCGTTCTTCTCGGCTGACTCCCCCATCTACGTCGCCCGGGCGCCGGGACGACTCGATGTCATGGGCGGGATCGCGGACTACAGCGGCGCGTGCGTGCTCGAGCTACCCCTTGAATGCTCGACCGTGGCGCTGCTGCAGGTCCAACCCTCGCCCCGCTGCGACATCGCGACGCGGCGCAGCGGGGGGTGGCAGTTCTGCAGCGTCGAGCTGCCGCTCGGTACACCGGCGGAGCTCGCGGCGTGGTTCGCAGGCCGGGCCGCCGAGCGGTGGGCAGGCTACGTCGTGGGCATCGTGCAGCGGTGTCTGGGCTCCGCCACCGGTCTCCGCCTGCTCATCGATTCGACCGTGCCCGAAGGCCGGGGAGTCGCTTCGTCGGCGGCGCTCGAGGTCGCCGCCGGCGCGGCCGTCGCCGCCGGCTGCGGTGCGTCTATGACCGCAGCGGAGCTGGCGACGGCCTGTCAGGCGGTGGAGAACGAGGTCGTCGGAGCCCCGTGTGGCATCATGGATCAGATGACCAGCGCGTGCGGGCGGCGCGATCGGCTGCTGCGCCTGCGCTGCCAGCCGGGCACGATCGAGGGGTACGTGCACATTCCCCGTGGGTATCGCTTCTATGGCATCGATTCGGGCATCAGCCACGCGGTCGCCGGGGCGGACTACGGCACCGTGCGCACGGCGGCATTCATGGGCTACCGCATGATCGCCGCCGCGGCGGGGTTGCGCGCGGTGCGAGACGGGTCGCGAGTGCGCGTGGACGATCCGCGCTGGGGAGGCTATCTCGCGAATCTCACGGGCCCCGAGCTCTCGGCAGTCAGCGGCATGCTACCGGAGGAAATGTCCGGGGCGGATTTCCTCGAGCGCTACGACGGGCTGACCGACACGGCCACGCAGGTACGCCACGAGCGGCGCTACCCTGTCCGCCAGGCCACGGAACACCCCATCCGCGAGCACGAGCGCGTGCTGCGCTTCGCCGAGCTGCTCGGCGCGCTGGCGGCGGAGCCGCGCGCGGCGCTCGAGCTGGGGCGCCTCATGTATGAGTCCCACCGGAGCTACAGCGCCTGTGGGCTCGGCAGCGACGGCACCGATCGCCTGGTGGCGCTGGTCGCTGCCCTTGGCCCGGAGCGCGGACTGTTCGGCGCGAAGATCACAGGTGGGGGGAGCGGCGGCACCGTGGCGGTGCTGGCCACGAGCGGGGCGGAAGCGCGGGTGCGCGACGTGGCGGCCCGCTACGGCGCGGAGACCGGCCGGGACACGACCGTCTTCACCACCTCAGGGCCGGGAGCGGCCGAGACGGGCGTCTTGCTGCTCGAGCCGTAGCCGCAGCGTGGCGGGTTCGAGCCCGTCGGCTTGCGCCGTCAGCGTAGCCGTCCCCGCTCGGTCGCCCGCGCGCACGATGACCAGCGCCTTGCCGTTGAACAACAGCACGCGGTCGCTGTGGAACGGCGCATGGCTGATCTGGTCCCCGTTGTCCACTCCCACGATGCGAGCATCTCCCGCGACACGGAAGCGCACCAGTGGCTCCGCCGTCGGTACGGGAACGCCCGCTGAGTCTTCCACGGTCACCGTGACGAACGATAGGTCGCTGCCATCGGCGTGGATCACCGCCCGGTCCGGGGTGAGCGCCACCCGAGCGGCCGGCCCCGCGGTCTTCACCTGCTGCGTCGCCACCACCCGCCCGCCGGTGCGCGCGACGGCGCGCACCGTGCCCGGTGAGTACGCGACCCGCCACATCAGATGTGAGACCTGCTCCGGCTTCTGCTTCACCCCGAGCGAAGCGTCGTTCAGGAACAGCTCGACCTCGTCGGCGTTGGTGTAGGCCCAGACGTCGATGGTTTGGCCGGGCGCCCAGTTCCAGTGCGGGAAGACGTGCAGCATGGGTCGGGTCGTCCATACGCTCTGGTACAGGTAGTAGGGATCCTTCGGGAACCCCGCCAGATCGACGACGCCGAAGTAGGAGCTGCGCGCCGGCCACTCGTAGGGCGTGGGCTCGCCCAGGTAGTCGATCCCCTGCCAGATGAACATTCCCGACAGGAATGGGTAGCGCTCGAACAGGCGCAGCGACTCTTCGTGCAGGGAGCCCCAGAACGCCTTGCGGTCGTCGTACGACGACAGCCGGTAGTCCTTGTTGGGCTGCGGTCCGCTGTCCTTCACGTACGGCGTCGCGTAGCTGGCGACCGAGTCGGAGGGCTGCTCGTAGACGCCGCGGCTGTTGAGCGCCGACATCGCCTCGGTGATGATGAATTTCTTTCCCGGGAACTGCGTCGGAAAATTCGCCCACGCCTCGTGATGGTAGTTGTGGCCCAGCAGGTCGAGGGCGCCCGATTGCAGCACCGGATTCCCGGAACTGCCGTTGTTGTTCGCCGACGTGATGGGTCGCGTGGGGTCGAGGCCTCGCACGATCCCGGCGAGCTCGCGCGCGATCGGGGCGGCCGTGGAGTCGCCGTTGGTCCACTGCTCCATCACCTCGTTCCCGATGCTCCACATGAAGACGCTCGGGTGGTTGCGGTCGCGCCGCACCATGTC
>WNGM01000505.1_pt1 | contig 40028 bp, 62 predicted proteins | sample 5400571 | NCBI WGS metagenome assembly WNGM01 (sample SAMN13153378, study PRJNA577476) | soil metagenome | isolation source: 100 cm soil or saprolite under Garry oak tree replicate 2 | place: USA:California | collected 2016-06-15 | reverse complement strand
TTTGATTGCCACCATGTATTACCGGCACGTGCGATCCCGCCGAATGTCGCTGCGTTTGTGCCGTCATCAATAGCCCAGGGAAGCCCGATTAACTGTTGCGAATTTGTCGAGTTGGTAAAGAGCGAGTTGGCCAGCATGTCGCGCGCAGCGTTGCCGGCGTCGGTCATCCTGAGCTCAACAATGTCCTGGATCTTTTGCTCGTCCTGGATCAGGAGTTCGTTCAAGTACACTGGGATCGGAACCATCACCATTGTGTAGGCCCAGGCAGCCGGTTGAATAAACTGGACTGGTTGTGGCGCAGCGAATGTCGCCGTGAAATCGCCGTACTGCGGGATAACGCCTTGCGTATACTGGACGTTGGCCGTCAGGTTATCCATACCGCCGGATTCCTCGAGCGCGTTGGCCATAAGGCCCACAATCGATGGAGCGCTGGTATAAATTTGGCAGTAAGCGTTTGCCAGATAGCTTCTCCGCGTCAGCGCGCTTAACTGGTTGCCCAGACCTCCTGCGGGTTCGATCCCGGTTCCTTGTACGAGTGGGAATAATGCCATAAAATGTTACCAGGTAATCTCTATTTACCTCGTCTGTAAGCGGCCGAGAGCGAACCGTCAGGCGCGCTTTCTTTCCATTTCTTGTCGAGGATTTCTTTACGTTTACGTTTATCGAATATGCCGCTTTTTGGATCTTTAACCATGGAACGCCAATCATCCTCACCGTCCACGTGGCGATTAAAGGGAGATAGCGGCGCTCCTGTAGGATGGTTCGGAGCATCCTGGTACTGGTAATAGCGCGCGGCTTCGGCGTATGACCCGTACATGTTGCGATCTTTGATCATGCGCTCTTCAAGCTCAGTGATCTGGGCATCATTAAAATAGAAGGGCGCCCCGCGCACTTCGCCCCGGCGCGACTCTATCATGTCGGTCTTAGATTTATCGTCCAGCTTCTTCTGCAGCTCTTCAACTCGCTCCTGCCACGGTTTGAGGGCGGATGTGATTTTTTCCTCAACCGCAGCAGCAGCGTCTATTTCTGGGACGGAAGCCTGCGGATCAAGCCGTTTATAATGAGCGAGTAAATCCCGGCGCGCCTGTGGGTCGCGACTTAAGATATTAAAAATTCGGGCTTCAGCGTCTGGGATCTCGGCCATGTTAAACGTCGCTCAAACGAAGATTGAGCGGAACAGCTGGAACGTTAGCGGGCTTAACTACTGGGAGAGTGAACGTGAAACTTACGGAAGCTGCGCTTGAATTCCCGGCCAGGCTCGCCTTGACGGTGACTGTGTAAGTACCGTCTGGAGTACTGGACAAATCAAAATGCAGATCAACTGATCCATCGGTTAAAACGCGCGCCGGGCTGTTGATATCGGCTGCGCCAATGCCTGAGATAATAAACTGGTCAGGCTTCACAGTGTCGGATGCGGGGTAGGGGTCGCATACAAGAAACATTGGAGGGTCTCCTTTTAGCTTTTATTTACCTGCTTTTATTGTGCGCCCGGCAAACTTCGCGGGCTGAAATTTCTTGAGATCGATTGACGCAATGTCCGGGATAACCTTAGGACTGATGAGTGGTCCAGCATCGAGCTGATCCATGTTCCTGGGATCTTGCGGTTTAGATGATTTGGGACGCGGGACTGCCATAAATTATTTTCCTGCTTTAATGGTTCGAACGATGTAATAACTGGGATTCTCCTGCGCCTGTTTTGGAGCGCCCTTCATGAAATTCAAGTTCGGGTATCCCAGGGATTCAATGATAATGCCGCGGATAAGCTGTTTCTCTGGGTCGTACATGCACGGCCTGAATTTGTCGCCTGAAGGATGTTTAAACATTGGCTGTATCTAGCGCTTCCTGTGACTCGTAAAGCCCTTGCGCAATTGCACCGAAGGCTTCTATGCGAAGATTATCGTCGAGCTTATCCCCGTCCATCAGATGCATAAAAAGGGCGTTTGCTGTTTTTTCTTCCATGTGGATAGTGGCGATCATATATTACCCCCGGATAAAGCCGGGATAGGGCCCGTGGGCGGTTGCGGCATAGGTCCGGCCGTCTGAGCCTTGCGGGATCTGGTTTAGCTGCGGCATTTTACCGCTCTTAGCCACGTCAGAATCCGGTTTAAAATGTTTGATGAGGGCGCGGATAGCTGTGTCGAACGCCTTAGCCTCTTCGGAATAAGGATCGAACATGACTCTGCCGAAATGGAGTGCGCCTACGACTTTGCGCCCGATCTCGCGCCCGAACGCTTCAAGGCCCTGGGCTGGGACGCTTTTATCTATTGCGCCTGCACCGCCCGTGGGTGGCAGGGTTCCGGTCTGATCCGGTTCACCTGCCGCCCCGCTCGGAACCGCACCAGCTCCATCTGGAGGCTGGGTAGCTATAGAGGGGGCAGCTCCTCCGCCTTGTGGCATTGGTACTGGCATCCCTGAAAAGTTACGGTTATTCCGAGATTAATTACTTGCGCTTGCCTTTTCGGTGACGCCGGAATTCAACTGGAATAAACATGTTGCTAGAACCCTCCTTTCTAATAGTTTTTCACTATAGAGAGGGGATTTGACGCGCAATCAAGGGCTTTTTATTTCATTCGCTGCCGGAGGCTTTGCCTTTGCCACTGCGTTTAGCTTGCTGCTCCAACTGCATCCTGGTCTGTTCCTGGACTTTTACCCACTGGATTTTTCGCAGATCGTGGAGGATTTTCCCTTCGAGTGCGGGATGTAACATGCGAACAAGAGTCTCCTGGGTGATTGCTCCGTAGCGCATGAGACCCATTGCGAGCTGGGCATTGTCCTCAACAAATAGAGGATTGGAAGAGTGGCCGTCAACTCGTATGCGCGCATCATCTGGGAATTCAACAAGGCTGAAAAGTTTTCCGTCTTCATCAACAACTTTCTCCGGGGAATACCGGCGTAAATACCTGAACAACATCTGGGCGCAAGCCTGCGCTTGTTTCTCAATTGCTAAACCCATGACGCGCATCTCAGCGCCGGCTACACGCAAGAGTCCGGCCGCCATGCCTTCAGTCCGTACGCCAGCCTCTTGCCGCCCGAACATACTGGGGCGCATATTGGATTGATCCATTAAGAGCGCGTCAATGCCTTTGATATACTCGAACACTGATTCGGGCATGGTTGGAACGAACTGCTCGATCTTGGCTGTGGTAGAGGTGGTCGTAATCTGGCCGCCTGGTTTACGGAACGCAGCCAGGCTTTCCTCGTAAGATTTCCCCATCCCGGTCGCGGCGGTCGGCGGATTCAGGATCTGGTCAATCAAGTTGTCCATGTCGTCCATCTTGCCGCTATACCAGTCCTGCAGTTTCTTTAGATCATCTACGAGGGAGATTCCCCAGAAATATTCGGGATGTTCTTCAGCACAAACTTTAACGAAGGGCAACATACCGGGTATGCCAATACGAGATACGGGACGGTCCCACACAATGCTGTTCCCGGTAACAGTGAATACGCGCCAGTCTCCCAGATCGTCGTCGAAACAGTAGAGATCGTAGAATCCATAGTAGGTAACGGGCGTATTTGGGACGTAAGGTGACGGACCGCCTTTCCAGTAGTTAGCTTCAAACTGTGTTGCATTAGGGCCCATGGTAATGACATCAGAATCGGCGCCGCCCATGGTCGCGGTCGCAAGTTCTTTAAATATCGTTTTGCGATCCGGGTGCCGGGAGATCCGGGCTTCAATCTCTTCAATCGTATAATAGTTGGTGAGAGAGACTGCCTGTTGCCGTTCAAGCCGGTTAACGTCTTCGCGCAACACCCCAAAATATTTCGGGTTAATGTTGTAGGAGATCAGATCGATTTTGCCGTCAGTGCGCGGGCGTGGAAGCACCGAGATAATGCCGCACCCGTTTACGCGTGAATGTTTAACGGCTTCAAAAAACAGGGTGTCAAGGTCCGAATCAGTCCAGGCCTGGGAAACAACCTGGGATACCGGGTCACTACGTTTATAGTTCTCGCCACTATCCTCTTCCGGGGATACATCCGCCCAGAACTTGATCGATTCAGGCGCGTACAGAAACGACGCTTGCCTGTTTACTACGGGCTTAACCTTGTTGGCGCGGCCCCTAGAGATGTCGGTACCGCCCTGCATGTAATAGGACATGTTCTCGTTGTAAAACGTTTCACGCGTCCCGCGGGTCGAGGTGCACATCCGGACCATATCCAGGACTGCATAGAGAAGTTTAGTGGGATCGCGCGGCAGAATCATGGCTTTTTAATTACGACTACCTCAGCGCTTTGCGCTCCCGTTAATTCAATGGCTATCTGAACATTACTGAAATTCCAGCGCACCCTAAAATTCCCGTTGTCACGCAGGAATATTAAGGGGGTAGACAATACACGACGCAACCCAGAAAGGGATTCACCGCTGCACGGGAATCCTTCTTCTATAGACAGATCGATCAAGTCCTGGATTCTCTGGCTAGCGTCCATTGGACCCGTTGATTTCCGTAACGTTCCCGCGCTCATCTGTGCGCGCAATCGTTTGAGTGCGCTGCGCGAGTTCGGGGTTGACCTTGCCCACTTTCGTTCCATAAGGGACTGGGGCGGTGGAAAGCTTTGAAGGGTCGGGCAAACTGTACGGCGATCCCTTAACGGACATCGCCGACATGTCAACCTTGTATTGAGCGAGGTCCTGGGGGTTGAATGTTGCAGCTATCGGCGCTTGCGGGATGCCGCCAGCTGTCGTTGCCGTACCGCCGCTAGTGATAAACGTTGGCCTGGATACTCCGCCTGAGTTCGTAAAATTGACTATGCCGCGCCGTTTAAATTCGGCGGCAAGAATCGTGTCAGTCTTAACAGCGACCCGTTTAGTATTGATCTGGGGGGCGGTCCGGTAATCGCGCCGGGCTTTGTGTCCGCACCGGACGCAGATAGCGAGGAACGATTCAAAATCGTGCCCGCACTCTTCGCAATGATATTCGAGATAGATCATCGGTAAGCACCGCGGCTCCTGGCTAATTTTTTCTTTTCTTCCTGGTCTTTCAAATCTCTCATATAAACCGACTCACGCCAGTTGAGGATGTTCGCAGTCAAGATTTCTGAGGGCGTGATTTCGCCTGACTCCGCGCGCTCTTCTTTCTTGAAATAATCTTCGGTGAACTTCGTTCCCCCGATATCAGTTTCCAATAATTGGACGTAGGCCATGGTTGCAAAACCCGCTGCCATGAGTCGGTGATCTTCTTTTCCGGTGTCGATTGATCCATCTTTAAGCCTCTGCATGAGTTCGATTTCTTCGAGTAACTCCATGCTTTTAATTTCCATTATGCCTTGCTCGAAAAAGTCTCTGAACTGCGATAGCATCCGCACCTTGTTATCCTGAGAGGTGCGCCAATGAAAGCTGGCGTAATTACGCCGGACAGCGTCGGGCCGGCTGTACACGTAATGGCGCATATTATCGAAGTGCTTTGACAACACCGGGTTATACCCGTGCGCAACTGAGGCTTGCAACCGTTGCAACTCTTCCATGACAGCGAACCCGCCCCCCTGCAGTTCAACGTTAAGTATCGTCTCAGAGTTGTAGGTTCCGGCCAGGTGCATAACGGCCCAGGCCAGTTTGTAAGTCGGGATCTCGCGCCGAACGAACTCAGCTACCTGCACCGCTTTATCGGCGTAACACCGCAAAACCTGTACACAAGCGTGATCGCCTTCCTCGTTTGCGCCGTAAGCCGGGTCAACACCGATTACGTAGCGCACGCCCTGGCCTTCTTTGGGCTCGTCCCAGGTGACCAGATCATACCATTGCTCGCGCAGGGATACTTCCTGGATATCGGTTGCTTCGAAGCTATCCCCGAACTGACACTGGAAATAGCGCGGGCTAAATGCGCGCTCCTCAACTTCCAGGCGGCGTTCAAGGAGCTTAGCGCCGTTAACAAATGTGCGACCGCCGTAACGCCATGCGTATTCAGGCAGAGGCGGGTACTCCTGATACATGAGCTCGAGGTTACCGAATTTGAGTTCTTTCAAGTGCCAGCGCCACCAGCCAATTTGGGTGTCGGTAATCGACCAGCCGTAGCGCCGTTTTACTGCATCAACCCAGAGCGCTTCTTCTTTGTTAGCCCGAGGGAACATTTGCCAGTAAACGTTGTATCGCTCCAGATCTTCAGGGACTTTAAGGTTTAAATCGTAATCAGATTGCAGCCACCAGCCGACAAAGATAAATTTCTTACTCGTATTATCCCCGCGTTCAGCTTCACGACACATATCCCGGAATATGTTCGGGCCCTGAGCTGTGCCTTCGAACAGATAGAATCGGTTGGGATTAGTCTGGGCCAGGGATGATAGAAGCGAGCCCACACCTTCTTCATCTTTCCATAAACCAACCTCGGTCCCGTGACAACCGACGACGCCTGTGCCTCGGCCAAGGCCGCCTTCATCGCGGCCGTTTGCGTTGTTCCAAATGATTTTCGATCTGTTCCCGAAACTGATCATGTCCCGGTTATCGTCGTCAATTGGCTGCCGCCACTCTGGATGTTTAGAGAGGCTTCGCACGAAGTCCCTGAGTAAAGATCGATTATAGTTCGTTCGTTTGGAGTTGTCAGCGATGAAATTAAAAATGACTCCGTCATGTTTAAAGGCCCAGTATAAGTCAAACGCCAGTCCGAGTGTGGTGATCCCGGATTGACGGCACTTAAGGATAACGAAGAAATGGATTCCCCTGGACAAACCTTCAAGTATTTCGTCGAGCACATAAAGTTGGGTACGCATCGGAACCAGAGGCACGAGCGCCGCGCTTGTTTCTTTATCCCCTTCTTTAGCAGGAATAGAGAGCCGTTCGCAGAAGGCTAAGAACGTCGCTCGATCTATGCCGCAGCTTTCCTTCATTTTGGCGGCGCGTAGCAACGCACGTAATCAACGTACATATAAGACGGGCTGATTGCTCCGCTTGTGCTGTACATGGCGAAGTCTATCATGCAGTAGAGCGGCAGAGTTGCTTCGGGCGGCGTCGGGACAGTCCATATTTCGTACCCGTCAATGTAATAATGGATAAAGTCCTTGTTCACCAGGCAGCCGTATACGTGCGTAAAATTGGTGAGATTCCAGGATTGCACATGGCCGCTAGCGTACACTTGGGCCCCGGACCCGTTCCAAACGTGCAAGACCTGGTGTGCTACAGAAGGCTGGCTCCCATAAGCTTCTAAGATATCGATCTCGGCTGTGTTATTTGTGTGCGGTAATATGCCGTTTGCACTAGCAAGCCAGAATCCCGGCCACGTGTCGGGCTCGCCATGCCACCGAACCGCGCATTCCCAGTAGCCTAATGCCTGGGCGAATCCATTGGCTTTTGTGTCCATGCTGGATAAGAGACAGCCTTCCCACGCTTTGTGGTAAGTGTCGAAGTAATCCATCATGACCAGTACACCGTTATTCGTGTACAGCCTGTTCGGCCAATAACCGAACGCCGCTACCCCGAAATTCCCGTTGTACGGAGTGTTGGCAATCCATTTTGTGCCCGGTCCCCAGTTGGAGCATGACAAAGGTTCTTTAAATTCATCGCTGAATACCAGTGTGTACCCGGCTGGAGGAGCCGCGTGTGCCAGGACGTGGATCAAGATAATCAGGGATAAAATAAAGATTCGTGTTCGCATTTGTACATATCCTTGTAATCTTTATTTGACGAATCCGCAAACATCGCTTTAGCTTGAGACTCAACGCTTATCTTGGCGATTGTGTGTTCAGCCCCGGCAAGGAATCGGTCGTGAGAAACTCTTTACCTTGCCGGGGTACTTTTTTCTCTTTTTCTTTCCTTGCATTTCTTTTTGTGATGATCGAGTATGCTTAAATCCTCACGATCGGATGATACCAGACGCAACATATAATGATTACTGGCCGGCGGTGAATCGCGAGATTGTCGGCCTGACCCATCCCAGGGAACGGATATTTGTCTGTTCAGGATGCGGCATAGAAAAGAGAGTGCGCGCTCTGCGTCTCAATAACCATTGGCACTATCGCAGCAGATGTCCGGAGTGCGGCACCCTCGCCAGTACAATCGTCAGGCTCTCAACCAGATGCCCGGAGTGCGGCGCCTACAATACCGTTAACCACAAAAACCCTCTGGGCGGTTGCGGGTGTAACCAAAGATTTTCCAATTGAAATACATACCTCCAGCCAGCTTGGGCGATACGGGTTACTAAGCTCGAATCAGCGATTGAAACCTTTGGGTGAGGAATAGACCCCTCCCTGCGGGATTTCTAACCGGAGCAATACCGCCGCACTGGAGGGCCCTAAAGTACGTTCCATTTACCCGCTGAACAATTCAATGTTCAAAGTGCGGGGTAGGGCACGTACGTCTCCCCGTCAGACGGACGCGTGAGCCTTTCAGACTCGCGAGTTCTACCGCATCACCAGAGGTACTCACCTCTCCTCCTCGTCCCTAGGCCCCTCTTAAAAATCGTTCCCTCGATTTCTCCACGTTGAATGGCCTACAGGCACGACTCAAAGCCTAATCACGCCCCCGAAACAAAAGAACGATCTGGCGATCTTCCTTAAGATCACGGAAAAGGGAATTATAAAGGCGCGGAAAGCTGGTGCGGCATGGAAATTCCTGGGGACCGCTTGCATGTGGTGAGTCTCTTTTGTTTTTAGGACACGCCCCGTCTATTTGTGCTTGGTGCGTAAAAAGGCATGCTTGTTTCCCTCCAGAGCGAGGGAAATAAGAGGGAGGGGGAGTGAAGACTGGTCATCACCCACGCCACGTCTCTAAGCGCGCGTGCGCGCGTTGGTTCCGCCCCTTGAAATGGAAGCTCTTGGGAGATAAGATAGGGATTAGTGCATACGCGCGTCATAAGTCCGGGCAACGTTCTTGACTGTGTTAAAGCGTTGAGGTCGCATTTGTTGACGCCAGAAAAGAAAAGAGTGGCGTTGGGCTACTCGTCGTCTATGAAGCTTGCGTTACGCTTAGTCGGAGTGAGTTCAGAATGGGAGAATGGTGCGCTTGTATGGTCACTTGGCAGCATGTGGCGACTCAAGCTACGGTGGGCCGGGCTCGATCCTGAGTCATGGGACGTGGTAGACGAGTACATGTGGGCTTTAGCGTGGCAACAACTGATTGGGACGGGGACATTTCGGATTGACGCGCAAAAACGCTCGCTCGAGATGGGGAAGGTAGCACCTGAACCCTCTGATCACGTATTGGTGATGGGGAACTCGATCCGCCACAAAGAGAACCCGCCCGGGCCTGCGCGCGAGGGTGATGCTCATGACGGGCAGGAGAGCGTTTATACCAGCGTGCTGCGCCACTCGATCAGGAACCGGCTCACCAATAGATAAAGCTGTTCTGCCCACCTGGCGTAATCACCATTGCCTGGCCGTGTGGTCCGGCAGCCGCCGGATTATACGCGTTCGCGTACCCTGTGCAATAGCCCCCTGCCATGCGCGCAGGACCGCCTGCAACATCGCTCATTGCCTCCGCAAACGTGTGCCCGCTCTCACCGTAATACCCGGCTGTAAAGCGCGCTTGCTGATCTGCCGTGCACCCACTTAAAGCTGAAATTAAAAATAATGACGCAATAACTCTCATAAAGTACCTGAATATACGACGCAAATAGAAATAAATTAAATATTATTTGACAAGCTATACGGCATAGCTTATTCTCTCCACATGAACACAAAACTCGTTACTCTTGATGACGTCATTAACCAGATCGACGCTATAAGAATCAGCAGCGGATGGGACCTGTACCACGAAGAGGATTATATCGGATTCCTCTTAGACGGCGAATTCGCAGAACTCAGGCAGAGCAACCCTGAAATCACCTATCGCATTTTTCCTCTGTAAAAACATTCACATGAACACGAACACTACGACTCATAACGGCCACACGATTATTTCCGGATTCGTAGCCTACAGCTTTTACGCTAAAGGCTGCGGCATTTATGAGGGCGGCTACACCAGTGAGCGATCCGCAATCAACGCCGTCAAGCGCAAGCTCAACAAGCGCGATGCGAAAACCGCCCAAAACTGATATGACTAAACCCGAAGGCAGACACGCAGAAATAGTCCCCATGGATGGGGACCATTACATCCTGGTCGATGGCAAACCATGGGGCAGATACGAAGACGTGCGGATCGCTGAAATCGTCCGGCAAGGAATCGTGGATCGCTGGGCGCAGTACTACGACGAAATCGCTTTAAAACTCATATGAACACAAAATTCACATACAAAGGCGTAGTCAATGGACAGGCTGGCTTATAATCGATGGCTTCATAATCCGACTGCCGAGAATTGGCAACTATTCCTGGATGCCTGCGACAAACTCAGTATTAATCCGCTAACCTGGATTTTTGGTAACCCAAACGATGAAACCTTCCAAAGCCGTCAGTGAATACATGGCCGGGCTTGCCCGGCTCTCTCACGCCGCTCAACGCGGGACCGAGATGGCCAGACGGCGGTCCGAACAGAACGCGCGCAAAAGCGCACAGGCACGCCGGAAAACAAAAAGCTTTAAGAACAAATGAAAATCCAGATACGACGTTTCCGGGTCACTGTGCATAACGTGCCGGGATACGATAACTATATCGTAGAATCACCGCATCCCGATGAGGCGCGCTCTAAACTTAAGTTCGATCTGCGTCTCCCGATCGGAACAAAAATGACAGCACAGGAAATCAAACCGCTGTCAGTGGATTGCACCATGGGCGAAATCCAGGCGGAAAATCAAAAGCTTCAACAATTAGTGTGCCAAAATCATTACTGGATTACGCCTGAAATGTCCTATACAAGATGCATGTTTTGCGGAGCAATTCCACCGAAACAGTCCTAAAGGTCTCATAAGCCCTTGGTCGGGAGTTCAACTCTCCCCCCTGGCAACCCGTTCCCCCTATAGCATCACCTGGAAATTATAATCGATTTACAGCAGTTTAATACACTTTAATCTTGCTTATTGGGCGCATTTGGGCGGAATTTAGTTTTGAGTAGCGGAGTGAAAATAACCGCTTTACGCGCATTCCCAAGCACGGCTCGGGGTCCGGCGGTGGCCGGACTGGGCGATGGCCGCAATGTCATCGGATGCGCGACTCATTAAAAATGAGCACAACTCGCGAAATTAAAGATAAACACGGGAAGAAAATCGCAGTCGAAGCGTTTGCCGGATATTCCAGGGGCCGCAAAATACGAAAACGATTCGGTATTAGAAAATATGGAAATTCCATTAGACTTTGCAAAAAAGCAGCAGATCATTACATCCAGGAACACAAAACAGATGAGCTTATCGCGAGTACTTTATCGCCTCAGTCAAAGCTGGATGCTGCCCGCGCTCTTGTGCTGCTCGATCCTCTTGGTATCGGCTTACTGGACGCCGTCAAAGAGCTTATCGCGCTCCGTAAAGCGACCGGTCTACGGCGACCCTATACGTTCAGCGAAGCCGTTACCGCGGTCCTCCAAAGTCGTGTGGATATGAGGGCAAGGCCCGAACATCTGCGCCCCCTGGCAGTCAAACTAAACAGGTTATCCGAAACATTTGGGAGCCAACTCTGTGACGCAATACAGACTGAAGATCTGGAACGATACATCCGCCTGCGCGCTAAATCCGCTCATACTTGGCGGAATTACCGACGTGACGCGGGACTGGTCTTTCGTTTCGCGATTAAAAGAGGACGCGCTTCGAAAAATCCCGCCGACGCTATCAGCCGACCCGAATTTGAAAATGAGCCTGTCCCTATCCTGCGATGGTGGAATCTCCTGGACATCTTATCTTCGGCTGGTTCCGAAAGTATCCCCTACATCGCCCTGGGAGCCTTTGCAGGGCTCCGGCCCTTTGAGCTGAACCGTGTATCAGCCGGGTCGATCAACCTCGCCACGCGTACGATAACAATTGAAGCGCGCCATTCCAAGAGTCGCCAACGGCGCTTTGTGCATATCGAGGACGCTCTTTACGGCTGGCTGCGTGGCCGCTCCCTTGAGCCGAAGACCTACTGGCAAGTACACAGGTTGATTCATCTGGCCAGTACGGCCGCCGCCGTATACCTGGCTCCCGACGTGTTGCGCCACTCTTTCGCGAGCCATCACCTGGCGCTGTACGGCTCAGCCGCTAAAACCGCACACGAACTCGGGCATCGGTCCGAGGAAATGCTCTACCGCCATTACCGCGAACTGGTCTCAAAAGAGGATGGGGAACGCTATTTCAGTCTCTTCCCCAATCCAGATCATCGACCTGCCGGCGGCTCTTCCAATACGCAGCCCACGTCTCAGGACTGATTTTCTCCCGGTTTATGCGTACAAACTCGTCCAGGCCGGACCGGAATATCTTCGCGTACTCAATGTCGCATTGCGCCCGGATCGATCGGATAATCCGGTCCATCTCCGCGGGCACGCTCACACTGTATCGCCGCAAATTAGGGCGCGCGTTGAATTTGCCGTCTTTATCGTATTGCTTAAGCGGTACGCCACGCCGGCGCCCACGCACCAGCCTCTTCTTTTGTTCTTGCTTCTGTTCGTTCATGTGTTCGCGCGCAATCATATCATTTGTGCAGATCTGTGTCAACTTGATACGATATTCGGCTATTCACGTAAAAACATTAGATTTTATAAGTATTTATTGACGCTATATCCCTTTTGTGTTTAACTGATCATCACATGGAGAATATGGGTAACAGAACAATCGAGCTCGAAGTTGCGGCCGGGCTAGTCCGGGTGCTGGAAGATATCTCTCTCGAGATAGGGCTACCGCTAGAAGAGATCGTCACGCGCGCCCTGACTTACGGCGTAATTAAGGCATTCAAAGAATGAAAAGCGTACATTTTAAAACATACCGGGTATGACTAATACAGATCACATCTACACAATTAAAGAGGTAGCCGATATGCTTTCCATTTCCCCGCTCGTCATCAAAGCGGCAATCGAAAACCGGGAACTGGAATGTTACCGATGGGATTTCGGTGTAAACCGCGGCATACAACGTTTCAGGACGCGGATTTCACAAAAGTCACTCGACAAGTGGCTCGAACACACAAAACAGAAAGGTATCGTCAGATGAACCCGCTAGAGTTTTCCAGTCCAATGGACGCAATCGTCCCGGCTCTTTTCACATTCCAAGAGAACGTTGGCCCCCTTATCAAGGACACGGATAACGAGTATTTCAAAAGCAAATACGCGGACCTTGCCGCCGTCCTGGACGTAGTCAAACCTCCATTGCGCGACGCCGGCCTGCTGCTTGTGCAGGGAGCATCCACAAACGGAGGCGAATCAGTCAACGTTGAGACCACGATCTTTCACGTCGCCAGCCTGCAATGGGTCCGAACTATATTGACCCTGAGACCGGAAAAACCGACTCCGCAAGGGTGCGGATCGGCAATTACTTACGCACGGCGCTACGGACTCTTGGCCATGTGCGGGATAGCTGCCGAAGATGACGACGGGAATTCGGCTTCCGGGCGTTCGATCCGGCAGCCGCCGGACGAGTCATCCGGCCGTCCGGCAGCTGCCGGAGCACCGCGGGACTATAAACTTAATGCTGCGCCAGATGCACAGGAAAGCGCTTCACCCGCTGACGTACAGATTGAAGGCGCTCTTAGCGAACGCGTCGCATCTGATGACGGTAAATGCTGGTTTGTCAAAGTCGGCAAGGTCAGGATGTGGACCTTCGATTCCGATCTCGCGGATGCTGTTCACCATGACGAAGGAAAAGAAGTGGTTGCGCACGGGCGCATGAAATCCGGCGGCAAATCTTACCGGCTCATCTCATATGTCCCCAAAGGTTAGCTTATGACTAACCACGAACAAGGGTTCCGCCCATCGCATTTTGCAGCTCTTGAGGCGTGCGTTCATCACGAACAGAAGCCATCTGGGCCTGCAGCCGAGAACGGGATCGAGTTTCACGAGCAACTTTCAGAACTAATCAAAAGGCCCCTGTCTCCCGGGACCTCCTTCGACCCTCCGGTGCAATGGGCCCTCTCCCTTGTGGCGGAGTATGAAGACGAGGGATGGAATGTCCTATACGTCGAAAAGGAAATCGCATTGGCAGGCCCGGATGGCAACACGATGACAACCGGCACCCTGGACCTGGTGCTCGAGCGGGATCGCCATTTTCTGATTATCGATTGGAAGACCGGCGAGACTCCGCGCAATTATTCCGCGCAGATGGCCGGATACATCATGGCACTGGAAGAGCTGCATATGGAGGCCGAGAGCACGCGCGCGCTGATTGCCTACGTCGATTTAGAGCAGACCGTTGACCATACGCAAAGTTATCCGGCAGCCGCCGGACGCGTTTCTAAACTGCACAAAAAATGGAAGGAACGAAAAAATGAACCATACACGATTAACTCTTACTGCGACTGGTGCGCACTCCGCGGGGAATGTCCCGCATGGCGGGAACAGGCCGATTACGCCCTGGCATCCGTCAACGTCATCGGGTCGCCGGAACATCTGGCAGCGGCAAAGATTGATCATCTCAAAAATACACCAGTTGATCTTGAGAAATTCTGCATCGCCTACGAACGCCTGAAAACACTCGTGGAAGAGGACTGGAAGCTTAAATCCGCGCTCAAGGATCACATGGAAACCGGATACAAGGCAGAACATTTCTCGCTCGTTAACGTCAAGGATAAGGAGCTCCGCGAGGAAACAATCGAGCCCGAACAGTACTTGCAGCATGTCGTTAAACACCTTGGCACCATGAAAGCGGCTGCAGCGGTTAAGATCGATACTGTCAAGGCCAGGGAACTGTGGGCAGCCACGATGGGGACCAAACCATTCCCGGTAAGTACAAAAACAGTTGTCTCAACAAAAAGCGGCTATTCCTATATACGCGCCAAAAAATGAATATCGAAAAAGTGCTCTATTGTAGTTGGTGGCTAATGCTGGTAGGAGGGATCGTTTTCCTGCTGGCCAGAATCGAACTCAACACTAGGAAATGACTCACGGCAATTGCATTCTCTGCGGCGGGTTGCGCGGGAGGTATCAGCTAAATGACAACCGTTGTGGAGAGTGCGTGCGTGAAACCAATCTGATACAGCAAATGAGACTAACCAGACCTAAGAAGAAGGCGGTGTCTAAAATTAGGCCGGGATCGGTTGTCAGGCACGGTAAGCTAGGGGAAGGGAAAGTTATCGGTCAATGGAGAGATGCCAATGTTCTCGATGTGGTGTTCGGAAGGCAGCTTCACTGCTGTACACGCAAATACTTGAAACTAGTCAAATGAATGAAAATCGAACTCGACTTAAAGGGCTACCTGACGGAAAGCCCGAACAGCACGCGGTGGGCGCATTGGAGGGTAGCGTACAGGGAAAAACAGGAAGCCGCACGCGCGCTAATGTCAGCATTGTGCGCTGCTCAACTCGGGCTCTCGACCCCGATAACCTCAGGGGATCGGTTAAAGCAATCCTGGATTGCCTCCGCAATTGTGGCCTTATTACCGATGATACCGAAGCGGATATCTCGCTCGACGTCAGCCAAAAGAAGGTTGCTAGCCGCAAAGATCACAAAACTCTCATCACTATAGAATATGAAACGGTACCACGCCGTAAAAGTTGACGAACAATCCTATAGGGGATTCAACGTCTGGGTATGTCACCTTGATGGACCGCAGGTTAAATATGTCGTCTCTTATAGCGACGGTAAAGGCGATGTAAATTCCGTGTGGGAACTTTTTGACTCTGCAGATGATGCGATGACGGCTGCTAAGAAGGGGGTGGATCTTGAGGTGCGTTAAATGCGGGTGGAACTTTTATGAAAAGCGCATTGACAGGTGCACACTGGAAGAGGTGACGGCCTTTTGCGCGGAACTCGGGCTCCCGGCTAACGATGCTGAGTATATGCACCACCATTGGGTGGCTTACGGCTGGAGCAACAGGGGAATGAAGATTAAAAATTGGAAAGCCGTGGTCCGCTCCTGGAAAGCAGCCGGGTACATGCCTAGCCAGCGTCCGGCCGCTGCCGGATAAAACATCAGTAAAAGAAGAAATGCAAAAATAACAATGAATATACAAATGGATACACAAGAAGAATTGGAACGCAACGCGCGCTTCCGGGCTGCCGCCCTGGAGCCGGTCGTGGAGAAACTCGCCCTCTGCCTGGAGGTGCTACTCCAAATACGGGAAGAGCTGAAAAAACATCACAAACTCATCGAACACTGCTTATGATAAGAGCCACATTATTGTCACTTGGGTTTTTGTGGGCTATTAACGCAAACGCGGACAACCTGAAAAGCCAGCTTATACTTGATACGGGCCAATTTGCCATTCAGTCCGATCACGCTAATATCGAATGGGTAAATCAATACGCGCTCACAGTAAGGATCCATTCAGCCGAGCTGCACATGATTTGCCCGCCTGAAACGTGGATAGGGTGCGGAGCATGGGTCAGTAGAGCGTCAGACGGGTCACAGGTTGTCAGGGGTGGATTGTATTATTCTCCTACAAGCCCGTATCTGGTGGAGAAGACATTTTCCCCGAACTACATGGATATACTTCCCGGTGACGGACTAATCTTGAGGTACTCAGCTTCACCCGCCGCTGATCCGTACTTTTACCATTACTACGCAATCATTTGGTTCACCTTTGTTGCGCCAGGAACACCATGAAACGCACGCTGAAATGGATTATCGGATCGCTCATAGGGGCTGGCCTCGGCCTCGCAATCGTTGAAGAGTCCGACGGCCAGATGGCTTTCCTAGGGGAGGGCGGAGACGGTCTACCGCGCCCCAGAACATCTGCCAGCGTAAGGGACGGCTCAGACGAATTGTCCGAGTGGTTTGCGTTCCATTGGGCTGCCGAGGGATACAAGATGCCAGAGTGGAACGAAATCTTTACCTGGGACAAGTACCTGGTAAAAGTGACAGACGGCATCCCGCACAAGTTCGACGCAGTCTATTATCTGGAAGGCGGAGAGGTGCCGGGATGCGGGATGGTGTGCGATGAGCCGGCCAATAAAGATGAGCCGGTAATCGTGGAAAACCCGTTGCTTAATCCGGCCGCTGCCGGATTTGTCCTAATACATGCTGTCGAGCGCTCAAGGGTGCTCGGGTATTTGAGACCGAAATCCAAGGAGTAGGGATCATGGATGTAATTGTGACAACAGAGTGGTTAAGAGAACTCAGGGAAAATTTGATGTTTGCTGAAAATAAAGGCGATGTATGGGATGGAATTGCCTTGATCAATAGAAAGTTAGGTCTGGAAGATCTTGACGGATGGGAAGAAACAGAAAATCGATGAATCCCGGAGGCGCATAGAACGATGACAAAGGACTGGTATGAACGGGCATTGTTTGACAAACAATGCGAGATCGAACGGCTACGAGGCGAAATCATAGTGCTCGGGCACAATGAATTATACCTAAGGGACATGGTCGCCCGCGCGGCTGATGCGCTGTCATCTGCGCGTCCTGACTTTCCTGTGCTTGTCCAAGAACTACGGGAGGCGGCTAGATGACTGACGTTATCAGCCCCTTCCTTATTGCGCTCATCCTGGTCGTTGTTGGAGCGGTATACGGATATTTAACAGGAGTCAGGGACGGATACAATCGTGGACGCGAAGACGGATGGAACGAAGCATTCGACTCTAACCGGAAGCTTTAAATAAACCACGGGTGCCGTGACCGTAACCGCTGCCATCTTCTGCGATCCGCCTTACATTTCCTGCACCAGTAATCGTGTCCATCTTTACTGGTCGATTTAAGCGGGAATAATTCAAGGATCAAAAAACGTTTGCAGCTAGCGCATTGCTTTTTCAACATTATTTGAATGATGGATAAAGAGGTGACAATTCCCGGTAAAAGGTGAATATAAGCGAGCCGCCTGTAGGGTTATTCCATTGCACATTTGCTCCATCCGCCATTACGTAAAATGCCTGATTTGCGGTAAGAGTGGCCACGGTCACCCAGGTTCCATTAATGTTATACTGGATAGCTCCAGCCCCGCCGCATATCACAAGCCCATTACCACCTGCCGGCACGAAAGAGCTGCTCGGCAAGACCGTCTGTGCATCAGGAACGTGAAATGGAACACCGGGCGTTTTATTTGATGTCTGCGGAGGTTCCATCACAGAGGGTGCCGCAAAAGAGTATTCCGATTGGGTGCCGTAGCTGTTGGTCCACGTGTATGCTTGAGGTATATTCCTAACCGGGGCGACAACGGTTACAAACGGACTTGTTGATGTCCCGTTTACGTTTACCGCCCTTACCCTGTAATAAGCGCGCGTTGCAAGGAGGGTGGCTGACGTTGAGCCAGGGGTTAATACTTGTGATGCGGAATTTTGCACGAAATGCGCGTCACTGGAAGTGTCTAGATAAATATTGTGCGGGTTAGACTCGTTATTTATCCAGGTTGCAGTACTTCCCGAAACAGTTAACCCTGATGGTGCGGCTGGAGAACCGGATATGTGTGGGAACGTTGATTCAAGCGACCACGAAGATAGCCACCCGATACTCATCGCGCCCGGTGATGGGAACGATACGGGCAATATTATTGCGCGATGCGCCTGGAAATTTGCAGTAGTCGAGCTGCCGGTTGATGGACCTAATCCAGTCTCGAAGCGGTCTCCAACGTAGATAACCGCCCTGCGGCTCGGTAATGGCAGCAGTTGTTGAACCTGCGTGTTGTAAGCGATTGTGTTTGACTGGCTCACAGTCAGCCCGTAAAACGTGCCGGCTTGCCCAAGGCTGTTCGCATCGGCACTTACCTGGAATGGATTACCTTGATACGCCCAACCGGACAAAGGATTAGAAGCGGAACTGGTCAAATAATAGTTCAGGTTCGGTTTCCACTGGCTGTATGATGAGCACATCATGTAATAGTACCCCTGGTAATTCACCAGGTGCGGCGCTTCGCACGTGTTGCCGCCAACCGCTGCTTGGCTTAGAGTGATGTTATTTGTGCCATCTGACGTTTGGTAGTTGGAGGTGAGGCGCGTGATGTGCAGCCCGCCGCCGCCACCGGATATACCGAAAAGCAGATACGCTGTTACCCCGTCTGTATCAAGAAACAGGCTGTGATCACCGTTAGCAGTGAGGCCTTCAATAGTGAGATAATTAGCGACAAACGTCCAGGGACCTTCAATGCTTGTTGCTGTGTAAACGCATTTACCGGCTGATCCGCTGCCTGGATCGCCGTTTACGTACATCACATAATTACTATTGGCAGCATTGTATAATATTGCTGGACGCCCCTGGTAATGAGCGTAATTCTTAGCTAGCCCGGCCCCTGGCCCGAGAACGTTTGCGCGATACGTCCAGTTGCGCATGTCCCCCGATCTGTACACATCAAATCCGGTATACCCGAACGTGGCAACACCGGGATTATCCACGTTCTGCGTGTAGCAATACCAATATTGGCTGACAGGATCGAGATAATAATACGGATTGATCCTTGCGATAAAAGGATACCCGCGATTATCTATCGGGTTATCGGTCGAAACAAAGGCGGACGGAACATAGAATTTAGCCGAAGTAATTCGCGAGTTGGATACATTCGCGCTAACGGCGATCACCTGCAGTGTGGCGGTTGAATTGATGACAAACGGCCCAGTGTACTTAACACTTGTGCCGCCTCCGGCGCTTGGAGTTGTTCCATCTATCGTGTACCATAGTGCGGCATCGGTAGTGATAGACGACAGTGTAACCACTACAGGAAGATCGTATTGTCCACCGGGCGGAGCGATTGTTGGAGCAACGGCGCTAGCCACCACTCCCGAAGTGTATTGCGCTATAAAATCAAGATCCGCGATTGCCCCGAAGTTGCCTGTTGATCCGTTGAACCTGAAATATCTGTACAAGCTTCCGCCCAAAGATGAGGCGGAATATTCGTTTAATAGCGTACCTGTTACCGGGCGGGCGGATACACTGGCAAACGTTAACGGGGATGGCGCTCCAGACGCTTTTAAGGCTACGCATTTGCATTGCCAGTTTACGCTGGTTCCCGTTGTGAAAGAGCCTGAATATGTGCCTGTTGCGACTACAACCTTATCCTCGCTGGACCCGTCCCAGGAGGCTTCTGTTAATCTCAGCGTAAACCCAGACCCCGCCGTCGTTACAGGCGAGCCGCTTCCGGCCAGGTAACAGATCAAAATGTCGTTGGCGTTGGTGGTGGTAAGGTTCCCGCTATCTACCGCCGTTCCTGTGCCAGAATTATTGGACGCAGCGTCAAAAGGGCTTGCAACTATATTGCTGTACTCTAAAGCATGGATATCAGGGAAATCAGAGTTCACCGAGAACGCTACCGTAACGGTATTTGCTCCCGCCGTTGCAGCTAAAATGTTGCTGGCTACGTAGCATGATAGATGCACCGATCCAGAAGGGCCCGACACCAGGTTGTATGTATTTCCACTAGTATCAGTGACACCGCTGATAACCGCTGATGCGCTGAACCCAACAAAGATAACGTTCGTGTTCCCGGCTGTTTGCGCGTTCGTGAAATTAGCGGTAACACTGGCGTTGTTTGTTCCGTTGATGTGATTGGCTTTACCTTGAGCAAACGCCACGCCAGAAACAACCGAGAACGTCGCTTCATTTGCCGCCTGCATCGTGGCGTTAAGAGAACCGTCCTCGTACCCGCCATTAGGAGAGAGCCTTACCCTCGTGAGCAGGCAAGCAGCGCCTGCGTCTATGCCGACCCATCCCTGGGCGGCCCCGGGCGATGTGCTCCATTGCGTGATGCCGTTCGCGTCTAATACATTTGGAGCTGATGCGTGGCTGTTTGTCGTGCCGTCGTCAAGCTGCGTTCCGCTCAGTAATACTTCACCGGCAGCCATAAGGTCTACAATGTTCTGATTGACCCCTTCAACTCGGCGTAAGATGCTCCGTTGCCTACAAGCCCGCTGACGGCAAGGCGCACGCCGTGAAATGGACCGTTAAATGATCCATTGTTATTTGTCGAGTTGGCTATCGTTATTGGAGCAGGGGAAACCATTGCGCGCCAGACTCCATCCGCGCCAAGCTCCTGAAATGTAACGACCGTGCCAACGCCCGTGGAGCCGCCTGCAACGAAGTAGGAAACAACCTCAATCATCTGCGCTGAATTTTGGCCGGCACTCTGATTAACGGCCTGTGGCATCGGAGCCGTTATTGCGCAGAAATTAGCGTTAGCAGCCAGAGCTGCTGCGCCGTTGTTGTTGAATACTGGTATCATGCTACTCCTGGGGTTAAAATCTCAATGCCGTTCACGAAATCCCATCCTTTAATTTCCATCTTTTGCCCTGTCAGGCCGTTGATAATCGAGTAAGACACTATCGCTCTCCCGTTGGTGGCGAGGCCGTGCGCCATAGCGTAAGTCAGATCAATCGCGTTATGCGTCCACCTGGCCGGGCCCGCGTCTACGATATCGCCTATTAGCCTTTTCCCGTCCTTGGTTACGGCGGCCACCACCCTGTTTTCGCCCAGGAACTTTCCCACCCGGCCAGCGTTCTCTTCCCAGGTGCCGCTAAAGCCGCATGTCGCGATTAAGACGCCTTCCGGGAGAGATACGCCCATCATCTCTTTATTGGCCGTTCGCGCCCCCCAGGCTCCAATCCCCTTATCAGAGCGGTCAACGGTCCCGTTCCAATTGAGAGCGAACATCGTAGCCTCGCCCACAACAACGTCATGGACCGCGGGCGCTGGCGCGGGCGATAACACGGCGAAATAATCGTTAATGACTTTCAGCGCGGCTATGACGTTCTCGGGTACAGGCATTTTTTATTCCTCGGGGTGTAGCCATTTGCGTAGCGAAAACCAGACGCATATCGATACGCACAGAAAAAATGCCGCGTCAGGTATCTCAGGCGGACCGTTCACTTTTCAAAACGCGGGTCAACGTTTTTCTGAACGGTCGAAATGATGCGGCTCGTCACGTAATGGGACGCAGCCCCCATAACCACAGACGCTATCGCGCCCCAGACCGGTACAGGAGTCAGAAACGACGCGCCCACGCCGATCACGGTGCCGGCCCCTACGCCGAAATGCGCCAACGCTAATTGAGTTTCCTTGCTCATGCCAGTCGCACGGGATGCCATGGTGCACCGAATGCCACTCGAATAGGGTGTGTCGGCATTCCGAACTTGCCGGCCGGATGAGTGGGAACGGTGAATGCTAGAATTGATAACAGAATTAGTATTTTCATTTTTATTGTTTCACTGGTTGAGGAGTCGGTAACGGGGTCGGAGAATTACTGACGTCATGATCTTTGGCGAGCCTGCCTAGAAGGGCGATGCCCACCGCTGCAACCAATCCTTTCAGATCGATCTTTGAGAGGTCGCCACTAGCCTGGATATAATCCATGCCGGCAACGCCCGCCGCTGTTGCATACCCGGCGAGCGTAGTTTTCCAGCTCGCACCGAATATCGCTAAAAGTAGCTTGTTCATATCGTTACAAAGTCCAGGCCGGTTATTTCGAATTTATCGCCGCACCGGATTGTCCCCGGAGGTATATCGAAATTGATGAAAACAGGGATTAGGGCATCGATGTATGGCTTTCCGTCCATGTCGTATTGCACGCAGTTGCTCCTGGAGAGCAGGGCCGCCCATGTGCCCGGCTCGCATTCGAGCTTGTCTTGACTGGTTGATTCGTAACTGATCATTTATGCTTGCCGTATTGCTTTTTCCATGCGGACAAGTCGCGGTGATACTTGTCCCATTGCTCCTTCAGCTTCTGTCGGCGCTTGGATTCTTCGTCGCTGATAACCTCGGTGCGATGCTCGACCGTATGGACAACGACGGGAGTGGTTGCTACTTTCTTAGCTGCTTCGGTTATCGTCGCGGATTGCTGGTTTAACTTTGAATCAACGATTGCAAGGATATGATCAGCGGTGCCCTGAGTCTTGAGCATCCCGGCGTCTATCATTAGGGCTGTCTGTTTTTTAAACTCTGCAAAATCAGCGTCGCGCTCTTGCTTATAGGTCTGATATTGCTGCTGTTCTTTACCGATCAACTCGCTGAATTGTTTATCGTACAGATTGATGACTGATCGCGCATTGTCGCGCATCGAGAAATAAATCCAGAAGAGCATCCCGAACACGCCGACTAACATGGCTAAGAGCAGAATGTTCAGGCGCATCTCTAAGGTCCTCGGGTTCTCCTTCCCCTCTCTATCCGGTCTTCCTGGAGCTGTTTCTGGATCTCTTTCAGTCCGCTCGCGACCTCTTCCAGGTTCGTTTTCAGAGCTTCCCCGACTCGCGTGTTTTCCTTGATTACCTGCATGGCTTCCGCCGACATTTTCGCCAGTTGATCCGTCAATCGCACTTCCTTGGACAACTGCACTTTGGCAAACCAGACCAGGAGCGTAACCAGGACGCCTATCAACACCAGGGTAACACCCTGATACGTCAAGGATTGGCCTTTTATAGCCGCGTCCATGAGATCGTTCGCCTCCGATGCCAGTATTGACATACCCGGTATGCACCTTAAACGATATCGTCAAACGCTCCCTTCGTCAAAAACGTGAGTAACCTCGCCATTCTCGCCGAGTCCTGGTCCGAGAGTATCATCGCTATGTCCTGCTTCAGGCTCTTCTGTGCCTCGAAACTCATCGGGTAATCCATTACCCGGTTCATCAGCTCCCGTTCCAGATGCGAATTTGAATTCTTCGTCGTCGATCTGTTGTTCTTCAACCATTGGCTCATCAGGCTGCGGCTCATAAAGTTCTTTCCTGGCTTTCCTGAAATTAATAAGGCTTGAGTACATTTCGCGCACGGTGAGTAACCCGTTCTCAATAACGTCCTCGAACACTTGCGCAACCGGAATCCTGGCTTCTTCGGCAACCGCTTTAATCTGTTTCATTGCGCCTTTGGGAATCGGCAACATGTCCGTGTTCCTGGGGCGACCCAGTTTCTTTTCTTTTTTCATTTTGCTCCAACGAATGATCCAGTGGCTGCAATCTGTTTTGCCAGGTCAGTAAGCTTACGCATATCAGCCGCAAATTCGTAGTTAATGGGATCAATGACGACATCGTTCTTGTAGCAGGCGAGGCTGTACGCCTGGTACTCTTTATTCTCTATACGCAGGATGACCTTTGGCGCGGTGCGAGCGGACCCTATAATCCTGATCTCTACCCGAGCAAGCGGCCCCCTGACCCATGCCAGGAGATCATTTACCCTTTCGTACTGTACGACCGGCTCCACTCTTTTTCTTGCCCGGCTTGCGGGCGAAATCTTCCAGTTGCTTGATGTTCATGCCGGTCTTGGTCTTCTTGCCCTTCTTAGCCTTGGCAAGGTCGGCCCCCATCATCTTTCGCTGCTTCTCACTCTTTGCTGGCATATGGTTATCCCGCGGCTTGTTCAAATACGTTGCGCCATGTTTCAGGCGGCAATTCAAGGTCTTCCCCTTGCCGTATTAATTGCTGTTTAACGCGGAAGTTGGCTTGATCCTGTTTCACTAATTCGCGTTCAAGAAATTTCGTCATTTTCATATTTGTACGGATTCCTCTTTTATTGCTTCTAGAAGGCGTAGGGCGCGTGCGCGCATTGATACGTAATCCCGAGTTGTGACGTGAACGCGCTTTAGCTCTTCTATGATTTTATTCCAGGTTGATTTCTTGATGCGCATCATAAGCTGTTAGAGAATTTTACTGCGTCCCACAGGGTCGATATCGCCGGGTTTCCGTCATGCCGGTAAAGCCCGGTCTTAACCCGCATCGTGTCCAGGATATAGATATCGCCTCCCAGGCTCTGAGGCGTGTACCCGACCTTCCCGCCGTAGGCAGCGACCGAACTCCCGTCGATCCAGAGTTTTACGACTCCTGACCCGCTGTAGTTTGGGAGTACTTCCAGCGCATAACTGCGCATTGTCCCAACCGGTATAGCCCCGGTCCAGGCGACGATTGGAGGGTTCGCGATAAATTTGCCGGTATCATCATTCTTGATGCACAGCCTCAACTCCCAGGTGCCTTGATAGATTTCCAGGTATACCGGAGGCGAATACTTGTAGGTGGAAGATCCACCTTGCCAGAATTGTGTCACGACCGGGTTACCGAGCACAGGCATCGAGGAGCCGGGTATTACTTGCATAGCGAACGCGAGGAACTTGGCTCGTCCATCGAACGCGGGCGCATTTGGGGATGATTCCGGCACCCATATATACTCGATGCGATCGCTGGCGCTCAAGTTCGCGCTAACCGGCATGGAAATTTGCAGGCTCTTCCCCGTTCCGTTAGGCACCAATACCGGAGCGTTATACACCCCTTGCACCTGAGTAAAACACGTCACGCCTGATTCCGTGATTGAGTAATCGGAATTGATGTTAGCGGAATCAAAAAGAAATTGTTCGTATATTGTGCCCATAACTATTCCCGGAATCCGAATCTGATCAGTAAAAAAGAACACCCGGTAAACACGGCGGAGATCGCCAGGCGAATCCAGCGCGGAGCGAACATACTCCAGACGGCCAGGCTAAATGTCATCGTCACAAGCAGAAATTGCAGGCTCTTCCGGCTTAGTATTTGCAGGATGAAGCCTAAGAGGTCGATTCCCGCGGGTGATACGGCGGCGCTCTTGGGGGCTGAGTTTGGCTTTGAGTCCGGCACCGAATATCGCGTTTTGTCCAAGCTTTCTTGTGGCATGATCAATTGAAGATACGCACTGACACGCCGCGTCCTCTTCCATGTCGCTTAGCGCGTCGATTAAATGGTTAGCCCAATCCCGAACCTGATCTTGAAACTCGCGCGGGATACCCTCTATCGTTTTAACATGATTGACCAGTAATCGCAACCATTTCGCCTGACTTTTAAACTCTTTTGTGCTTACCGCATCATTCCAGCCCGCGTTGATCTTATCCAGAACGAGGTCTTTGCTGGTTATGTTCATTTACCAAACCATTTCCTGACTTCCGGGGAGGCGTATTGCAAATATTCCTTGCGCTCATCGGGCGTCATCCCTTTAAGAATCTGCTCTTGCTCCAGCGGGTCGAGCTTTTTAAGGACGCTTTTACCGGCTGACATACTTCTTTGTTTTGGATCGCTCATCGAGCCAGCAAATTTATCCATGCTCTTGTCGGAGATATGCAGGCGGCTTAATTCTTTTCTAGCTTCAAGCATCCCGGGCGCATCCTTGTTTTCTATTGCAGCCCGGTAATGGTTCCATGCGTCGGATTTCTCTTGCACAACATGCGCTTTTTCTTGCGGCTGATGCATCAAGAACCTGTGGAAAATGTCGTTATCTATACCCGATTGACTTGCCCATGACGGCGCTGCGGGCATCCCAAGGAATGGGAAGAGTTGATCCCGCCAATCGCCGCCCGGTTTCGGCGCTAAATAGTTTTCAACCGATATCGGCAGGTGTTGCGCGAGCACGTGCGCCGCAACTTGCGCGGATTGTTCGGCGAAGGAGCCGTGCGGATCTCTGATTTGTGTCCCGCGATAATCTTTATTTGACGCAAGCACATCGTACCAGTCCACAAGATCGCCCTGAAGCTTGTACTTGTAATCGTTTAGCGTTCCCTGAATCACGCCTTCATCGTGCATGTGATGCCCGAGCGAGTAAATATCGGTTTGGAAATACGGCATCTTTAACCGCTTATCCTTGCCATCTTTGTCTTTGCCGATTCGCGGGTAAACCAGATCCTTGATAGTGATGGCACCGCCCCCGAACGCGGCTGTAATCAGGGCGTTTTGGATAAACGTAGTAGCGTGATACCAGAACCCATACAACACGCTATTTGTGAGAACTCGTTGCGCAACAGGTTTGAGACCCTCCGCCCGATACTGTTTAACGAGTTCATCAGCATGTGTAGCATTATCCAGCAGGTGATGCGCAGCCCCGGCGTACAGGCGCCACTCCGCAATGCGCCACCCTAACGACGTAAAGAGCGCCTGGCCAACGGACTTCATCTCGTGCGACCAGAACAGATTATCATAAAACATCTCGCCAAACCGGGTATCAATATCCCTGGCCAGCTTCCTGAGTTCAACCCGTTGCGCCATCTCGTTTTCAGGCCGCAGCAAATCCGGTTTACGCTCAAAGAGTCCGCTAACCGCCTGGTCGTAAGCGTACATCTTCATGGACGGAATCCATTTCTTAAACATGAGATGCTGCATCGGGGCAACGGTCAGAACCTTGTACCCGAGATCCAGCGATTTGTCCGCTACTCGTGCCGGAACTGGAGCCACCTTCGACAGGTGTGTCAGGAATTGCTGTTCCCGTTCGTGACTTATCAAGGCAACCAATCCTCCCTTTGCCTGGTACATCCGGCGCTGCCGGTTCTCCGGGGTGAGTTCCCTTACACCAATCCCTTTGTCGCCATTGTAAAAATCTATCAACTGATCGTACCCGCCTGGAGGCTTTATTGATCTTGGACTTTTAACGGCGTTAGTAAGCGCTTTCAAGAGATCAGCCGCGTTGCCTTTACTAGCCATGAATTCCTGAGTAGTCGTGGCCAGGTCGTTTGCGATCGCAATGTTCAGCTCATGAAACGCGTGATACCCGCTTGCTCCGAGTCTCAAGCCGACAGTCTTTTGCTTTACCGTGTTTGCCCATTTCACCGGGTAACCCCAGGGAGTGTCATAAATCGTGTTCCGGTCCCATGCCCGGTGCAGCATGAAATCGGCCTCCTTATGGACGTAGTACATGTCGCCGGCCGGGGAACGCACTAGAGAAGATTCGGCAATCACCATGGCTTGAAAATCTTTCGGATAACTTTTAAGATCCTTTGCGGGAACGGCGTCTCCGGCGCGAACCGAATTATTCAGCGCCTGAATTTTTGCAACCGCTTTCTCCACCATGTTAGCGTACATCTGGACGTAACGCTCCGGGTTGTACGTCTGAAGCTCAATCCCGAGATTGTGCAGCTCCGCAATAGTCGGTACCTGCCGGTGTTTAATAAAGCTTGGATCGCCCCACCTGGTCCTCACGTAAGCAGAGACTTTTGCCATGTCCTCTTTCTTCTTCAGGATGTGAGGAATGTACGTATCGACCAGATCGAAATGCAGCCCGGCTGCCTGGGCGCGTTTCCCGTACTGATCTAAAATCTCGTCGTACTTCTTCTCCAGGGCGTCCGCAACAGCGTTCCCGGTGGATCGCCCCATCTCATGATCTACTGCCCATTTTTTAAGCTCGGCATCTGGGCGAATAGAAAAGAACTGGTCACGCCGTTCCGGGTATATACTAAACCTCAGCTTTCGGTCCATTAGGTCCACATCGAAGAGTTGCTCAGTCTCGCGTTGAGCAAGTGGCCGGTCTTCCTTAACGTCACGCGAGAACATCAGGTTCGTAAGCCGGTTGACATTCGACGCTGCCAGGGCGTTCTGCTCGGATATGATTGCCCCGGTTCTGGCCTGGCGTTCACCGAGCTGTTCAGGGTCCCAATATTCCAGCCAGGATTGACCGAGCTTCTTCACTCCGGTCGCTTCCGCTATCTTGCCGCCCGCCTTGCGAACCCTGGGCATCACGTCAACGAGAAAATCACCAATCGCTTTTGGGGCGCCGGCAAACCCGGAATAGAACTGGTCTGTTACATGATCTTTTGCAGCATCCGAAATTTCCGGGAACCGGACCAACAGGCGCTGATCGCCGTATTGCTTAACGGCTGCCGCCCGCTGTTCAGGTGTAGCGCTAGGCCAGTGACCTACGTCCAGTACAAGGTTGCCTTTCCTATTCTCCTTATCTATCCAGGAATGCAGGTCAGTAATCGACATCCCGGTCTTCTTCGCCAGATCGGATATAAAGACCGCGCTGCCCTGTTGATTCTTTAGTAGTCCTTTGTACGCATCATGAATTAGGGTGGCCGGGTTCTTAATCGTGCCACTTGTCTCGCCACGTCTAACCTTGGGTTCGGCTTTACTGGGCAATACTTCTGACTCAATGTCCGCAGGTTCTTCACCGGCGTGCCTGAACCAAGCCTTATGCTTGCGAATCTGCTCATCGCTCCAGCCCTCTTTCTTAAAATCAAAAGGCTTTTGCTTTAGCGCAGGCGGCAATACCTCTTGCTCGGGCGTTGGCGCATCCTTCAAGGGGATAACGTCGCCACGCCATTTCAGCAGCAATTGACCAACCTCTGCCTTTTGTTTGTCCGGCAGGAACAGCATCGCCTGATCGGTGTACTCCAGAGCTTTCTGGATATCGCCGCTTTCGCGCGCCTGGAATGCCTTATCGATTGATTCGGCAGCGGCTTTTGGCAGGCGCTCTTTGCCGTGACCCATGATCGCTCCAAGAGCAAAATCAATTGCGCCAGTTGCCGCTGTTTTGTCGAGGTCGTTATCCTTGTTGCCGGACAAAAACCGCTGCGCCTGTTCGTCCCCCATACCAATTGCCGCGTTCCAGAGACCACTGACGATACGACCCCTGGGAGAGTTCAAGATCCACTGCTGCAACCCCCTGGCACCGGCAGCAACAAAGCCTTCGGGCGTAGCGTTAGGATCTTTAGATTCTTTGGCGTTCTCTCCAGCGGTCAACCCTTCGTAAGTCATTCCCCAGATCACCGCGCCCGCTGGAGAGAGGTTCGGTAAGAAACTGACAACCGCTGAAGGAGCGGACCCTGCCACTTGCCCGGCAATAGCTCCGAGATTTCCTGCTAACCCTTGCGGCTTAGGCGTTTTGACAGCCTCTCCTTGTGCTTTCTGTTGTTTACCCCAGTTAAAGAGCGCTGCGGCCGTTTCGCGAAACCCTTTATCAATCTCCCCGTAACTTTCCTGCAACGCCTTGCCTGCCGCCTCAGCGTGCAACGCTTTGGTTATCGCCCCGAGCTTATCATTTATCCATGCATCGCTATCGGTAAACGCTTTTTGCATTTCCTCGTTCTTCTGACCGATGCGCTGCATGGATTGCGCGACATCCCCGGTAGATTGGTACCAAGATTTAATCAGGTTTGGAACCAGCGGTTTAATGAAATTCCTTGTTGCCCCGGAGATCCCAGTAGGCGGCGTCATCCGATCTTTAAAATCGTCCGCGTTTTCGGTCGGGTAATACTTTTTGCGGATTCCTTCAGTAAATACCGAGTCGCTTTTGTCTTTGTATTCGGGATATAACGCCCGCAACTGCTCAAGAGGCGCCTGATATTTCTTTACAAACTTCTCGTAAATTTCCTTGCTATCCTTCTTCTCGTACTGCGGCCACTCGCTCTTAATGCGACCCACAATCGAGTCCTGGGAAAGGATATCATGCGGTTTATCTTCGGCTCTCGTCGGATCAACGTAGTCTTGGCTTGATGACGGGGAGATCGCCTTGCTTAAATCGTATGGAGGATATTCCTGGACCGACGCACTTAGGCTTAGTTGAGAGCCGTCATGCTGCGACAAGGCCCATTCCCGCTCTCTTCCAAGCCGATGATTTGGATCTGTGGCGCTATTTCCCGGCCATAATGAAGTCCTAAGCGAGGTGTAAGCATTAATCGCTTGATCCTGGGGCATCGCGTTAATTGCATCTATCCCCCCCATCTGATCTATGATTGCACCTGCTTTGTGTGGTCCGCCCCAGTGTTGCACATCTGCAATCACCATTTCCTGCATTCCCTTGGATGAAAGCCTTTCAGGTTGCACCGGAGCAGCCCAGCCCCCCCAGAGATCAGCAATTATGCGCCTTCCCTCTGCGGTATTTCCAGGATTAGAAACGCCAAGATCCCGCAACTGCTGATACGTAGATCCTTCTGGACCTCCTTTGTCGCCCCATATCCCGGCTATAGAGGGGTGTCCTCCGTCGTCTCCGAAGCCGGCCCCCTCTTCTTCTATGACTTTAGCCCAAACATCATCATCTATGGCCATTTTTACACGATCCCTAATTCCAGCGGGTCATTTAACTTGGAGGTTTCACCTGCAAGCGGGTCTGGCTTTTCGTTCTTCTTTTTCTCTTCCTCGATCTGCTTGGCGGTCTCTTTTCTGTCTTTTAAGAACTGGCTGAACGGATAGAGTTCGTAGGCTTTTTCGCGTTCGTCATCGCTCCTGGCCGGATCAATCTCGCCCTTTGACTTTTCCAGTACCATTTGCCGCCATTCTGCTAACGGACCGGACTTGTAGTCTTTGGCGGTCTTGCCCACCAACCCATTTATAACTTTCTGATTAGCTTTTCGCTTTGATTCCAGGTTTTTCACTAGCCCGGTTAAATCCTTTTGTTCTGCAGTTGCCTCAAGCTCGTAATCGTTGTGCAGCGCTGCTTTCATGCGGATAAGATCCATTTGCTGCGATAAATCCAATCGCTTATTGGCCAGGGTTTCCCGATAACTTTGGAGCCGCTCACTGTTTTCCTTATTCTTTATCGCCCACAATTCATGAAACTTTTGCGCGTCCTCCTGCGCTTTAGCATGGCGTCCTTGTGCGATCCCGGAAAATAGTGACCCCAGACCGCTCATCATCGCTCCTTGCGCGTAAGGATTACCGCTTTTCCGGCCAAAGACGGTAAACGCGATTGCGGCGATTGTCGCTAACCCCGCCACAGTTTGGGCAACCCTGTTCTTTGTTTCCTGTGGAAGCTGCGGCATTGGCTGATTTTGAGGCGGTGGCGGATCAGGCGTTTGCATCTGTTGCGTAAAATGATCTACAAACGGCTGCATCTCGGCCCGGTATTTCTCGTGCTCGTCATGCGTGCGCTTTACGATGTCTTGCTGGAGCTTATTAAACTCGTCATCTTCGCGCTCTGCCTGAACATCTTCCTTAAGGCCAGGGGCCAGCGGAGAATCAGTAGGGACATTAGGATCGCTTGGAGTATCAACCTCTACCTGTGAAGGCTCTGGAGCGGAATCGTCGTCAGCCATAATAATTTAAAAAATGCCGGACAGATTGGGACTTTTACCCCTCCGGGATCTACATCGCCGACTCTCTCCGGTAGCGATCGGCCCAAGTTGTATCATGCATGTTAACGCCATGCTGATTTCCAACATTAATCTAAAATACGGTTGATAACTACTTTCAAATATGGCGAGATTGCGTCCTTCTTTAATGTGGTGAATGGTTCACCTTTATATGAACGCGCAAACTCAATTGCTTCCAGGGCGTCAGATTGTTTCAGACCCTGACCAATTGGAGCAGGATCAAGCGGTCGGAAGGTGGCTGGATCGTATGTCATTGCGACAAGGGAATCGTCCTCCTCTCCATCCCGATACATCTCAAATACCCGACCGATCCCAATTACCCCGTACCGGTGCATCTCGGCGGCGCGTAGGGCTCCCATTGAGGCCGCGCCTATCACAATTGTATCTTCAAGAAGAGCGTAGACTATTTCCTTATGCCAGACGGCGAGAGACTGATGGAAAACGCCGTCCAGTAATACAATTGCCCGAGGCGCAATGGTAATTACGTCGCGCAAGATATCGCCTTGCGCGGCTGGTGGTCGCCACAGCTCGCCGGCACGAGGCTCCGGCATTGCTCCGAATAAGCTTGGGCCAACGTAGTAAATCGTGTGGGTTTCCATAGTGCGCTCCTTGGTTGCTCAAGCTCTGGTATAATCGCCTTGACCGCGTGCAAATCTCCAAGCGGGACATGCTTAAAATATAATTGCTCTCTGAACCGCCCCATGCGCTCGAGGACGAGACTTAACTCGTAATCAATCTCAAGATCTGTGGTCGGGGCCGTGTTCATTTTGTGATGAATCGGTAAGCTATCGAACTTAGCCATGTCATCGCGCGGGTCACGCGCCTTGGACGCCGAATAATCCCGGCGTAACACGTCGTCACGCGCCCCTGAAATAAACACTGCGCGAGATTGTATCGCTTCTAGGCAAGCCCTTTGAGCTGCGCGCCCAGGGTCCATGTCGCATCCCAACCCCGCAAATGCTCCCGTACCGCCGAACTCGTCAAAAAGAATCGCCCAGTAAACAGGGATCGGGATATCTACCGTGCAATAGAGCAGGTACAGCTTGAGTCCGGCCACCGCGCAAATCTGGTAAAGTTCTGAGTCTTCAATTCCGACACGCGGCGGGAACACCCCGAACCTATCCCATGAAGCGTATCGCAATGTTGTTGCGTCGCGCTCTACGAGTTCGTAAATCCCTTGGAGAAAAGCATCCTCGAAACTGCCGCCAACTGCTTGACCGCTAGACGACATCTGGAAATCGACTTCATGTTTTTCGAACCGTTCCGGGGTTCTCCACGCCATCCAGATCATGTCGCTCGGAGCAAGCGCCTGGCTGTTATCGCTCCATTTGGTAATCAACTCTTGTGCAATCGGGGTTTCGGGCGTCCACTCTGAATCTTTGGCAACCGCAAACCCGAGTTCGTTACCGAATGGAGCAACCTGAAACTCGCCTACAGGTTGCTCGAAAGTTGCGAACTCGATCCCCTCTGCAATAGCCCCGGCTCTCGCCATTTCCGGCTCGCGAGATTTCCCGGCATTAACGCTAATAACTCGTGCCGCAGGACGGCATGTTGAATACACAGGGACGCCCACGCAATCGAGCCCGGTAATATTCCCGATTCTCGTTATCTGGAACCGCTCAAATAACTCATCTATTGTGAGCGAGTTTAGATATTTCCCTGTATTTTCCCTGAATCGGGAGCGCTTCATTGCAATGCGAAATTCATCACGAACCTGAAGCAATATTTAACAAGCGGTCGATTCCTGATTGCCCGGGAAATATCCCAGGCGTACCGCACATAAAGTTTTCTAAGCCATTTCGGAGCCTTGAAAAGCATCCAGCCCCGGAACTCTATCCAGCGCCTGTCCTGAATACCGTAAGCTTCGCGAGCCAACGCGCAAAAGAGAGCACCCAGCGCCGTTAACGCGGTACCGACACCAGCAAGCAACCCGCCGCCGCCTGCTGCCGCCCCTGCACCCGCAGCCGCCCCAGACAAATCTACAGCCGTTATCGCACCTGCACCAAGTGCGCTGGACCCTCCGGCTACTGATCCGATTCCGCCAAATAGCCCACCTAGACTGCCCCGCTTCCACCGCTGCCGAGCAATTGGCCCAAGCCCCCCATCATGCTTGACATGCCTTGCGATTGGCTTTGCGCGGATGCCATTTGCGCCTGCAGAGCGGCGCTAGCGTTTGCCGAGCTTGCTCCGATAATCTGGGAGTAGCCTTGCATAGAGTATCCATATGCGCCTAAAGCGGTTTGCATAATCTGCCCGAACATTCCGTACCCTTGCATGGCCTGACTCCACATCTGGTTTTGCAACCCGCTGGACTGGGACGAGATGGCCGCCAACTCCTGGGTAAGCGCAGCTTGTTCGCCAAGGGAAAGTTCCTGGCCGCCCAGCGCAATTTTCTGGCTGGCTTGCCCCAGGTTATACTGCTGTTGCGCCTGGCTTTCCTGGCCTAAGCCTACTTGTTGCTGCTCGAGACCTGCCTGTTGCTGTCCTAGACCCAATTGCTCTTGAGCTTGCGCCGCTGAGATATTGCCCTGAACGAGCTGCCCCGCCGTAGCCGCTCCCGAAAGATCAGCTTGGCCCTTCATCTGTTGGAGCATCGTGCTTGACCCTAGGCCTTCACTGGCTAGTTGAGCCGCCAAGCTGGTCTTCTGGCTTTGCACGGCCTGGTCAACAAAAGCTTTCTGCGACGGGTACAACCCTGCCCCGGTTGTCGCGTCGGTCAGCATACCCTGGCCCTGTTTAAACACGTCCTGGCCCTGGCCCACGATTCTTTGACCGGCACCTAATAGCCCTTGACCGCTGGAAAGAAGCTGATCGCCTTGCCCCATAAACCTTTGGCTTTGCGCGGTTGCTGCGTCGGTCAGACCTTGAGTCTGCTGCATCAGGCCGGGGAACATGCCGGTACCCTGCAATTCCTGGCCGATTGTGTTCCATGCGCGCGACAGAAATGGCCCAAGCAACTGGTCTTGTTGCTGTTGCTGAGTCATCGGAGCTGCTACCCCGAATCGCGCAGCTACATCAGAGGGAGAAAGCCCTTGCTTTTGGAACGCGGCAATATCTTCAGAGGAAAGCCCGGCCTCTTGACCTACCGCGCTCCACTCCTGAGGGCTTCCGCCGCCACTTCCGCCGCCTGCCGTACCTCCGCCGCCCGTAAATGGCACCATACCAAGGCGTTGACCCGTAATCCCGGTTGCAGCCGGGCCACCGCCAAGCGCCTGACCGAAAAAGTCTTTGACCGTTGTTGGCCCTGAAGCCGGCTGACCGTTCTGTGACCCGGCCAGTTGCGCCCCTGGATCAATTGTCATGCCCGGCGTAAACCCTTGGAATTTGCCGCTTTGGTCCACAAACCCTTGGAACCCGGCTTGAGTTAGCTGTTGGATCTGGGATTGCGATAGCGTTGCAGGAGCCATGCCGGGAGATGCAATCATACTGCCCGGAGGTCCGGCTGACTGGACGCCGGGTGTACCGCCTTGCCCTGGGACGCCACTTGAGAAAAACCCTGGATATTGCTGCGCTCCACCAACGCCGCCCGTAAAGCTTGAATATTGGTAGGGATTAGTACCGACAACGTTCCCGCCTGAAGCAATGTTTCCGGCCCAGTTTGCGTATGACAGAAGATTACCTAAAGTCCCTGATGCGGTATTGCCAAGGGTGTCAGTCGCCGAAATCTCGGAATAAAGACCGGATGGAACCTTGACCTTAGGAACTGAACCGCCGCCGCCTTTGCCTTTTCCCATGATTATTGAACGATTAAACTGGTTAGAACAAATCTTACTCGATAATTGCCCGTGGATAAAGCGATTAGAAGTGACCGGGAATGAACAAATGACGCCCGAAGAATGGTTGCGTCTATGGATCTCATGGGGCGCACCTAAAGAATTTTTCTGGGTCCTTGGATATCCTGAGCCGTTCGCCGCAATCGTCATGCGGCCAATAGCGCATGATATGATTGAACGGATCGCGAACGATTATTTCGGTACCATCATGGAGTACGATCCGCGTGGTGAGATCACGATGGTAGACTACGCGTATGGGCCCGGCCACTATGATCTCCTTCTGATGGTCGCCCGCGCTACTGGCCGCCGCTTGCTCGCCTGGGAACATCGACAGAGAGTTCATATCGTTCATATGGATAAAATGCCTAGGTCCCGGCTGCTGCTCGGGAGGCCAGTTCAGTAAAGTAGGGGGCAAGGCTGGCGTACATCGATTGCAGTGTTACAATCTGCGGGTTCAGGGACGCGGGCGAAATCTGGCTTGAAGCCATCTGTGTTATCAGCCCGGAACAAACTTGAGCCTGCGCAAACACCGGCATCGACGCCTGCACAAACAAGGCCGCGAATTGCGCGTTGGTGAGCAGAGCGAATGGGTTTGCACCGTTAGCCATGGTTTTACAGACTTAAAAGAAATAAATTCGTGGTTAGGGATTGACCGTAAAAATATTGTGAAGCCCCGGCTGCAATATTGAACCCGGTTGTTGTCATATTGGTCTCTGCTCCTGCTGACGCGAATACCGCCAAAACACTGGTGAACGCGGTGTTTGCGGCATTGGTCCCGGCTATCTTCAACACAAATGCGCCTCCGCCAGCGTTCTGGCAACGTATTAAAACCGGCACCGACGCAGACAGGAACGTCAGGTTCAGGGTTATAGCCGCCGTAATTGACAGATTAATTGTAACACCCGTGGCTCCAGAGCAATTCACCGTCTGGTTTGTAGACACGGACCCTAAGCTTGTTGCCACCGTCACAAGAGCGCTATCCGGGATCGCACCCGATGTTTGCAGTATTGCCGCCAGGCCGTTTGGCGTCATCAACTGATTCATCATGATCGCCAACTGCTGCACAAACACGCGCGCCTGATCTTTTTGCGTTAGATCATAGGTTTGAAGCTGCTGAGGATTAAATGGGAAAGGCATATCCTCAAGTAAAACTTATGGCTCCAGTTCTGGACACCCCGGTAAACACTCTGGATTGACCGTTAGGTATTGAAAAAGCTGCCGTAAGGTTTGTCAACGCTCCTACGCCGCCAGCCAGGACGCCGTTTACACTTGTGAAACTTGTTCCCGCGGGATCAGTAGCTAAAATAGCGAAGCTTCCAGCGCCACCGGAAGAATTAGCGATTGACACTGTTACCGGAACTCCTGCGCCCAAATGACTTAAATTCACGTTTTGCGCCGAAGCAGTAAACGACACGTTAACGACAACGCTCGAACACCCGCCGCACTCTAATGTAACGCTTGTTGCTGATGTAGAGTTCAGTACCGCGGGGCAAGGAGGGATGATACGAAAGCTCGTTCCATCAAATATGAGTCCCGTAACCTTGTTTAAGGCTATTTCGCCGCTGAGAAGGGGCTGGCCCGCTGGAGTTTTAATCACAACGTTTCCAAGGGAGTTTACGTTAATTACGCTTGCCGACGTATTTGAATTTACGGGCCTGAAAAATACAATCATCCCGGACTGGTAGGATACTGGAGGGCTTGGCAGGGTTATTATGTAATTATTCGTGCTGCCTGTGTCTACCGCGTAACTGCAAAGGCCAATTCCAGAATCGTTAACCAGGTTGTTTAACGAACTGAAATTATCTGATAACGTCGTCACTGGCTCGGAACCCGTAAACACCGACATGTCCCAAGGTAATGTATTCGGTCTAGGCATATATTATGAACCCCATTTTACTTGAGTGACTTCGGCTTCCATAGATACGGATTCCAGCATTGTGCCCGCGCCGTTAAGTACAAGCTGCGCCCCGAATCGACGCGCGATATCGTCAATACCGAATTCCCAAAATTCATACTGTTGCGCGTTAGCTGCGGTCCACGTGATATTTACGCCAGCCGTCCAGGTAATCGGGTTCCCGCCTGAATCGGTGAATATCACGGTCGGCGAATAACTCTGCGTGTTGCTCGTAAGATTTAGCGAATTACCGTTTTCGTCGTACCCGGAGAGCGTTGCGGTTGCGGTCCCGACCAGCATTATGGACGCTCCAAACTTGTACATGCGTTTAAAGAACGCGCTCTGTCCGAAGCTCCAATACTTGAATCCCATTGTAGAATTAATCGCATTAGCCGTGTTCGCGTACATCTGGAAAATGTTGGTGCCATCGCACCCAAAAACCTTGCTTGCGCCGGTCGTCTGATCGATGTCGCTTGAGATAAACTTCTCGTTTGATAGAACCGTGCGGAACCATTTACCTTTGACCTGGGACGCGGTATCAATCGCGATCCCAAACACGGTCAGCGTGTTGTCAGTGGAATAATTAGATTGCCAGAACAGGCATGGAACATTGTAGATGTACCCGAACGCTGCGAAAAAGTTTGAGTTCACTCCCGGGTTTTGGAAGAACCCGTCAAGTGGCGTAGAAAGTTTAGTCGGGAATGTTCCTTGCAACGCCCAGATACCGTTTTTATTTGCCCAATACAGCGTCGATCCCAGGCCGATAATGCTCCAGCGCGAGATGGTTCCCACCCGGTTCTCGACCATGTTAAGCTGGAAATTCACTACAGGAGGGGACCCGACATCATAAATATTCCCGAGCACTTCAACCCAGTCGTACCCGAAAATGTATAGGAGTCCCGCAAACGGGTAGAGCGCTATAATGGGGGGTTGCGCGTCGGATTGCGTTATCGTAAAAGAACCAGCATCTCCGCCAAGCGAGTTAAACGTGTTGGCGTTTGTGAACGTGACCGTGTTATTGTGCGCCATCCAGAGGCGGCCTGAAAACACGGAAATAACTTCAGCAGGCTGCGCTGTAAACACGGTCGCGAACGTGGTCCCGTTCCACGAATAAATCTTTTGAGCAATCGGGTCAGTAAACAGGATCGTTGTCCCTTGCCAGTTGGCTATGTCGCTGGTAGCCGCCATGCTGGTCGCGCCGCTTACATCGGTGATTGTACCGCCCAATGATACCTGGTAAATGTGGCCGTTCGCGCAGAGAAAGTAGATATACTGGCCGAGGTTCAGGGTTTGGGCGCTCATCCAGATCGCAGCGCTGGCCAGAGTCGCAAGCGTTGCGCCGTTTGCTGGCACTTGCCGGATCGAATTCCCCATCGGCAGCCAGTTAATCAGCTCGTCAAAATCCGTGTCGGGAATCGTCAGGCGCGAGTACGTATCATACTTATTGAGACTACCCCAGGGTTGACCGTCTCCAGGCAGGCTAACAGTCTGGATCAATTGCGGCTGGCCAGTTCCTCGTTGCGCCATTTTATATGTTCCTATTGAGCACCGAGAATGGCGGCATCTGCGAGAGCATCATGTTCTTTTCCATCTCGTAATGGATAATGAACTCGTCAAGGCGGCTTTTGTCCTGTTCATAATAGGTAGCCCAACGCGCGGCCATCAGGGGAACGAGTTCGGAGAGCGGGTCCGGTATCGCGGTTTCAATATCGGTCGTGTTAACGAGGTTGTTCGGCAAGTACAAGCAATCAATCTCCGATGTGTACCCTGCGCCGGGCGGGGTCGGGCCCAGAAAGAATGTCTGTAACCCTTGCATACTCCATGCCTGACACATGCCTTGGAACGGGTTTGATCGGAATACACGGTTAAAATCGCTCCAGGCCAATCTCCGCAGCGGCATGTAAAATGTCGCGGTCTGGATAAAGTTGATGGCGAGAATCGTCAGGATATTGCGCGCAGGCGGAGATCCAGGCAACGATTGAACGGCAGCCAGGACAAGACTGAAACTGTACGCTTCCTGTCCTTGGGTTAAAGCGATTGTAGCGTTAACTCTGGTAGCGTTTGTATCGATCGCAACCCGGTCGCGTGCCAGGTTGACGTACTTCGTGATGTCAGAGTCTAACTTCCAGAACCGCTTATTCGCGTCCCTGAGAAGATTCCGGGTCAGATATATGTAATCCGATAATAATATATCAAGCCCTCATTTTGAGTTTATCAAACTCTTCTGTAGACATCGAATGCCTGGTTTTCTCTATGGCGAAATCCAGGCCGTCACTGAACCAGGTCCGGAATTCTTTGAACGCTTTATGGTCGCGATCTTCTGCGCGGCCGTGCGTAAGGCCGTAGGGCGAGTAGGACGCTATCCGGTTTGAGTACCAGCTCTGGGAGCCGTCAGGATTGATGTCCGCCTTATTCCTGAATACTTTTCCTCCCTCAACCTCGATGGCGTAATGGAAATAAGCAACTTCGTATGGAACAACTGTTACATGATCCATCGGGTACTGGTAGCCTTTACCGCCATAGAAAAGCTCGGGCTCGATCGGCCCCCTGTTGCGCACGGCAATCTTAACGTCGGGAAACGTCTTGCCTTGCCGCTGGTTTACAACTGGATCAATGTTCGGGCTCATTACTGTTTACTCGAGGATTCGCGATAGAAAGTGAACGTCCACGCGGCGCTGCCCAAATTGTTCATGCGCACATTAGCCCCGTCGCACATCAGATACACAGTCGTAGTCA
>WNGM01000845.1_pt1 | contig 40047 bp, 41 predicted proteins | sample 5400571 | NCBI WGS metagenome assembly WNGM01 (sample SAMN13153378, study PRJNA577476) | soil metagenome | isolation source: 100 cm soil or saprolite under Garry oak tree replicate 2 | place: USA:California | collected 2016-06-15 | reverse complement strand
AGTGGATCATTGGAGCATACGGACTCACGCTGGCGGGCTTTCTGCTGCTCAGCGGCAGAGCTGGGGACATTTACGGTCAAAAGAAACTGTTCGTCTTTGGAATCGTCCTGTTTACAGTCGCTTCCTTTACTGGAGGCTTGGCCCCGTCACTTCTCTCGCTGATCGTGTCAAGGGCAATTCAGGGTATAGGAGCCGCCATCTCTACCGCGACCGCCTTCGCGATTCTCGTGACAACTTTTCCCGAAGGCAAAGAACGGAACCGCGCGCTCGGCATCTTCGTCTCTGTACTATCAGCAGGTTTCGCTGCAGGCTCGATCTCTGGAGGGGTCCTCACGGCCGCGTTCGGTTGGAGATCAGTCCTATTTGTCAACGTCCCAATTGGTACCGTCGCTGCTATCCTCTCCCAGAAGTTCCTAGTTAGCCATCCAGGGCGAGCAGCGGACAAACACCTAGATCTGCCCGGCGCACTTTCTGTGACGAGTGGGCTGGTACTGCTAGTATATTCATTGACAAACGCTGCAACTGATGGATTTGCCTCCCTCTACACGATTGTTCCTCTCGCAATCTCTGCCCTAGTCCTGGCAGGCTTTATTGCAATAGAGTCTCGATCAAAGTCGCCGCTAATGCCGTTAGGGTTCCTACGGCGAGGCACAGTCTTTACCGCGAACGTCCTTGCCCTAATACTAACCTCGTCAGCTGGAGGAGTAATTTTCCTACTGACCATCTATCTTCAGCGAGTGTCCGGCTACTCACAACTGGCTGCAGGCCTTGAGTTCGTCCCACCTGCACTCATATTCTTCTTTGTGGGAGGCTATTGATCTTCTTTTTTGTGGGAGGCTGGGGCTCATCATGGCTTGTGAACCGGGTTGGCCTGAAACTCGTCTTGGTAACTTCAATGACGTTCATCACCTTGGGGTCCGCTCTGCTTACTCAGATTACGGTAACCAGCGGTTACTTCGGAATATTGCCCGGTATGCTTCTCTGGTCCTTCGGAGCGAGCATTGGGTTTCCTGCACTGAACATTGCCGCGCTAGCTGGGACAAGGCCAGGGGAAGAGGGACTCGCCTCAGGGATAATTGGCACCTCTCAGCGAGTCGGCTTCCCCGTGGGACTCGCAATATTACTGACGATTGCAACTGTTACGGACCCTCCCCCCGTTGGACCTGCGAGTCAACTAGGGTCACTAGCGGGGGTCGTCACTGGATTCCAATATGCATTCCTCGCCTCCACAATCATTAGCGCAATCGGGTTACTGATCGCTCTGCGGGTTAAGGACCCGAGAATGATGTTCGAACGGCCCATCTTCAGCTAGAAAACATTGTTCCTGCGCATCAGGAAACGTCGATCACGCTTCTAGTCTTAGCTCTTGGCGTTCAGAATGTTGGAGACGTACTCCATGAAGGGCTTGTCGTACATTCCCTCCCCTGTCCGATGAACATCTTTGAACAAGGGGTGTTTCGCCACTACCTCTAGGAAAGCAGACCACTGGTTCCAGGTTTCTTGATCAATCCATTTCCTTCGGTAGAGCAGGTGTGTTCTCTCAAAAAGTCCGTAGAGGAGCATGAGATAGTTTCGAGCCGTCATGTCTTCCGGTGAGAGTGACGCAGTGTTCGAACCCGGTAGAGCCGCTCTCGCCATTTCGCTTTGAAGCTTGGCCAGCTCGGGCTTGTCCACAAGCATCCTGAACGCGTCAGTATAATCATCGAGAACCTTCTGATACGCTGCCTCCTTGTTGGCTTTGTTTTGGGTTCGAAATGACATTATGAAAATAACAAGGGTAAGAGTCAAGACGGCCGTCTGGGCGATAGTACTCAGAACCACAGGGTCAGTTATGTCTACGGTCAAGGCTACGGTCTCTACCTGCGTCTCTACCTACATGAAGGACAGTCTTATTGTATCCATCTACCACTTTCGAATCAGTCCCCAGAACCTTCGGGACAAGCGCGATCTCGTCGATCATCTCGTCCATGCTTGCAATATCGCTGCCCTCTACAAGTGCGCACGCTGATAACCTTCAGCATGAGTAGACACTAGGTACTCGATCATCGTAGCACGAGTGGCAAGTTCCTGAAATCAGGCAGAGCCCCTTTCTAAGGTTCTATGCAGTTCCCGAGCTATTCCGCGTTTAGGGGCTTGAAGGCTGGAGCGATAGGAGGGATTGTTGGCGCTCTAGCTCTAGGCATTCTCGCAGGCCTCAGCGCGTTCGTTCTCGACCAAGAAGTATTCTATGTGACTATCGCCCGGAAACTCGGCCTGGCCTCTCCACTATTGACCGGTTGGGCCTTGCACTTCCTTGTAGGCCTCATCGCCGGTGGAATATTCATCGCAACCACTGCGCTGTTCAAACGGTTCGCTCTTGATACGACCCGGAAGAGTTTCTGGGTTGGTCTACTTGGCGGAATAGCCGTCTGGATACTGGTCTACGTACCGATTACGGATCTTCTCGCCCCCGCCGACCTATCAAACCTGATGTTCGACGGGGGCAGCTTTGTCTTCCACCTGGTCTATGGGGTTGTGACGGCTCTCGTCTCCCTCTCTCTGATACGCAGGAGCGTCAGGACGAGAACGCCGGCCCTTACTCGTTAGGCGTGGACTAGGTCGCTTTGAGGGCGACCACTTGGAGCGAGTCCACTTTGTTTCCTTCAGCGTCGAAAAGTGTGGCGGTATCCCCTTCGTTGTTCCAGACGAAAGCATGTCTTCCCCAGTGTAGGATCCATTTGGAGGGTTTACCTTCTTCGAACGAATCCTCTCCCGGCCCTGTGTGAACGTAGGCCTTCTCGCGGGAGGAGATGGAGACTGTTTGTGGAAACTTGTAGACGTGTCGTCTCACTCCTGTAGCGGTCTCGTCGGTGAGGGTCCAGCCTGCTAGTGAGATTTTTTCAGTTCCCTCGTTTTCGAGAACAACAAATTCTTCGTTCAGCTTGTCGGAAGCATCTTTTCCATGCGGATTGTGGCTGATGTGTTCAATGATAATTCGGTTAGACGACTTCACGTGGTGAGTATTGAGGAAAATCCGATATAAGCGTCGAAAGCCATGCCTATTATTTCAGATCTTGACGACGGCTCTGAAACTGCAGTGAAAGGATGGAAACTGCAGTGAAAGGATGAGGAGCTTCGACGCTTCCGCGTCCTAAACCCTATTATTGCAAAACTAATTCTCGCAGATTCCAATGCTCCAAAGGTTTCACATAGGCACGTTTCGTCCGGCCCTTTCCTTCATCGGTCTATTATCGTTCATAACCAGTTTCTTTGGGTCACGGCTTTTTGCAACACTCAATCCGACGATTGTGATCCAACAACAAGGAATCCACTTCCACCATTTCTGGTATGGGATAGCTTTGATGGGGATTGCGGGCTGGCTTGCGATCACTTGGAAGAGTGAGCGGCTCGATAGGGCTTACGCGGTGATGTATGGTCTCGGGGCAGGGTTCATTGGTGACGAGGTTGGACTCCTTCTTACCCTCGGCAACTATCAGTCTGAGCTGACCTATGATTTTTTCATCGGAGCAATCTCGGCTAGTATACTGCTTCTCTTGGTCATCAGGTATCGCAGTCTACTGAGGAGGGAGATCTCGTATCTGATGACCCGTGAAGGGCTGGCCCTTCTAGGCGTGTTCGTTACAGGATTTTCTCTCATTCTCTTTGCTTTCGGATCATTGAGTTTTGGAACACCTCTCGCGCTTGTCGGAATCGTCGTTATTCTGAGAGAGGTGTTCGTGAAGCATGATACTGTTCTTGAAGGTAGGATGCCTAGAGGTATCTCCTTCATAGCGGCCTTGTCCATTCTCGGCGGGGCAAACCTCATACTTGCTGGGGTCGGAAACATCCTATTTCCGCCGGTCATCACTGCGTCTGACTTTGCAGGAATAGGCCTCCCGGCGGGAACTATTGGACTAATCTCAACAATACTTTTGATTCTAGCGTTCGTCGCATTGGCTCTCGGCTCTCTGAAGATTCTGGCGGGGCTGGTTCTCCGGACGGGCAAGAGCTGGGCTTGGAGTCTTGGAATCGCAACAAGCATATCTTCGATTTTCTGAACTGCTTTCTGGATTGCTCACAGGGAACGGTATCGAGTTTCCGACATCCATCATCGCGATTATCTATCTTACAAGACCGTATGTGAAAGCCTTCTACAGAAATGTCTCGGACCCCGGCCCAAAAGAGAAGCTCTGAAAGGGTTGGAAATACTGATTCTCACGAAGGGCGGGGTGTGGGAAAATCGACCACCCCGGGGGGTCGAGAAAAGCATGCTTATTTCACCGCTTTCTTCACGAGCGCGGCGATCCTTTCTTCTTCGGCGGCGGTCAACCCCTTCAGCGCGAAGGCGGTCGGCCACATGGCGCCTTCGTCGAGGTTCGCCTTGTCGCTGAAGCCAAACGTCGCGTACCTCGTTTTGAACTTCTGCGCTGTTTGGAAGAAGCAGACGACCTTGCCGTCCTTGGCGTACGAGGGCATCCCGTACCAGAGTCTCGGCGAGAGGGCTGGCGCGCTTTCTTTGATGATAGTATGGAGCCGCTTGCCCATGGTGCGATCCGGTTCCGGCATCTCGGCGATCTTCGCGAGCACGGCGGCTTCCCCGTCCCCCTTGTCCGCCCTCAGCTCTTGGATGCGCTCCCTCATCGCGCCGTGTTCCTCGTCCGTGAATCCCTTGAACTTCTTGCTGGTCGCAGTGGTGCTTTTGGCGGACTTCTGCGTGCCCTTCTGGGCAGGTCTCATGAAATTTTATTCGTCTTCAAAGCTTAATTGCTTTTCACGAGTTCATTCCTGCGTTTCAATCAGCTTCGTTGGGCCCTTGTTGTAGGGACTGCTCGCAACCGTCAGAGCCAGCATTCTCCATGGGAGTCGAATCCTTTTCCATTCGAGCCCCTTCCGGCCCATCCTAAACACATCCGCCATGCGGCAAAGCAAAGGCGGAGAGCGCAATCAGAACCCCTATTGCTAAGACGTGCTTTACAAGGACTTTCAATAATTGAAATTCATGATCGTTCGGACAAAAAAATCAAGCGTTGTCTCCCTCAGCTTACACTGTGTAGCAATTTGCTCAAATGACACGAGTCCCACTTCTTTGCAACTGAATACTTTACTCAAGAGCAATACTTTACAGTAGTAGAACCGAGGGAATCGCAAGGGGTGGTTTGAGATCGAAGTAGCCGATGGAAACGCGCCGAAAAGCCAGCTTCCAGACTTTGACAGCCTCTGGGATTACGACCATCCAGGCGCGACTGAGAGGAGGTTCCGCGAACTTCTCCCCGCGGCATTGGATTCCAGAGACTTTCCGTATCTGACACAGCTTCTCACCCAGATAGCAAGGGCGGAGGGCTTGCAGCGAAAATTCCAGGACGCTCATAAGACGCTAGATCGCGTCGAAAAGGCCATGCTCAAGGCAGAGGCGGACGATAAGACGAGGGTCCGGTATCTGCTCGAGCGTGGAAGGGTCTTCAACTCGTCCGGAAAGCGGGACGAGGCTCGGCCCTTGTTTCTTCAGGCATTAGATCTCGCTGCCAAGTCCAAAGACGACTTCAATGCCGTAGATGCCGCTCATATGATGGCGATTGTCGAACCAACCGAGAAACAGTCGGAGTGGAACCTGAAAGCGTTGGACATTGCCGAGAATTCAGAGGATGAAAAGGCGAGGAAATGGAGGGGCAGTCTCTACAACAACATAGGCTGGACATATTTCGAGCAAAAACAGTATGAAGAATCCCTGCTCATGTTCGAGAAAGCCGTGGAGTTCCGAGAAAAGGAAGGCGATCCGAACAAGATCATGATCGCAAAATGGTGCGTTGCCAAGTCTCTTCGAATGATGGATCACACGGAAGAAGCTCTGGAGATGCAGCGAAGCTTGTTTGAGCAGTATCAGGCGGCTGGCAAGAAGAGCGGATACGTCTACGAGGAGATAGCCGAGTGCTTGACGGTAATGGGGCAGGAGCAAGAAGCTCAAAGATGGTTCGCGGCCGCTTACGAGGAACTCTCACGGGATCCACGGCTCGCAAACGAACAAGACAGGCTTAACCGGCTTAGAGAGCTTGGAAAAGTTGGCCCACCAGAAACACGCGGAAGTTAGGACGCTTCCGGAGAGAACGTCTTTTTGATTGTGTCTATTGAGGAATTAGGACTCGCGGCTCTGTTCGCTCTTGCTTTCGCCAACGGAGCCAACGACGCGGGAAAGAGTGTGGCATCGCTGATGATGCCAGGACCCTCCGCTTCGCCTCCAAGACGCAGAGCCTTGCTTTGGGGAGGCTTCTTTACCGGCGTCGGAAGTGTCACGGCAATTCTGATCTCAGGTAGACTCTTTTCCGTCTTCACCCCGCAGAGTCTTCTACGGACCACGCCACAGTCCACTTTTGTCCTCGCAGCACTTGGGGGCGCAACGTTGTGGATTCTTGCGGCCACGTTTCTACGGCTTCCTGTCTCCTCGACACATGCAATTGTTGGAGCCATCGTTCTGCTAGCGGTTTACCTGTTCGGAACATCAGGGGTCCAGTGGGGTTTCCTGTTGTACAGGGTCGTCCTGCCCTTGGCGGCGGGACCTATCGGAGCGATGATCGCGGTCTACATCATAGATCGGTTGACTCGTAGACCATCTGTCCCGGGTAAGCCGAGGCCTCGTCTAACGCGCATCGCTCACTGGGCATCCGGTGCGGCGACCGCATATGCCCGGGGGATTAACGATGCACCGAAGATGGCCGCTCTCGGTGCGTTCTTTCTTCTCGCGAACCCGTCCGAGGCAGTCTGGCTTCCCTATTCCGTGGTTGCTGTGGCGGTGTTCTTCGGTTCTCTTGTCCTAGGACATCGAGTGGCCGTAACAGTCATGGGAAAACATACCTCCCTCGACCAGGTTCAAAGGTCGAAAGCGGGCGCAGCCACTGCTCTAGTGGTGTCTGCCGGGGCTTTTCTCGGAGCTCCCTTATCCACGACCCAGATTCATGAGGGTTCAAACGCTGGAATAGGTGGTCGAGCGAGCGTTGTCAAGTCGACGTTGAAGGGAATGCTGTTGGCTTGGCTAGTGACCTTGCCCGGCGCAGGTATCTTCGCTATAATGATATCCTACCTAGGAGCGATGCTTTAGCTTCCAGCCAAAGTCCTGAAGGTGAAGTCATTCGGAGGGATCGGCAGATCGGTTCCGTCAGCTTTCAGTTTGCAAGTCAAACCATTTCTTTTGACTGAAACATCATTGCCTGAGTCTCTCAATCTTCCATTTCTCAGAGACGTGGCGCCGGCTGGTCTTACGTGTGGCGCCAGCATTCTTTCGGCCTAAGACGAAAAACCAGTCTCAAAAGACCCCATTTGAATAGACTTATCTCAAGTCTTTGCCCGTTTTGTAACATGCTCCCATCTGAAGAGTCGATTCGAGAAGTTGTCAAGGACTGCATGGACGCCTGGAACAAACATGACGCGAAAGCACTCGCATCGCTCTACGCGGAAGATGGCGAGTTCACCAGCTGGGTGGGTCAAGGGACGAGTGGGCGGGTCGCCATTGAGAAATACCACGAACGTCTCTTTGCCACCAGGTTCAAGAATACCCATCAAACGACCGAGAATATCAAGGTCCGGCTCATAAAACCGGATGTAGCCTCCGTAGATATTTGGTGGAATATGTCAGGAGCCCTGGACGATTCCGGCCAACTACGACCTCCGAGACGCGGTATTCTCAGCTGGGTCATGACGAAAGAGGAAGGGAAGTGGCTGATCAAAGTCATGCACAATTTGGACTTGACGGCGATACCCCTGACCGTGTCTAACGGCAGAACAAGTTCTTGACTCCACCGCCACAGGTGGCGGAAGATTTCTAGACTGTCTCTGTTACTTCCACGGCAGGGAGTGGGGGCTTCGTTTCTCTCGCGTCTAGATTCTCTATCGTGACTGGTTCTATTCGGTCGGCAAGGTTGAAATGGAATATTTTCGAGTAGAAGTATAGTTCGGCCTCGTAGGATCTTTTGATGTTCTCTGCTCGTCGGAAGCCGTGTTGTTCCCATTCGTAGGCGATGTAGGCGACAGGGAGGCCCTTCGCCTTTACCGCTTGAAAGATCCTCTCTGACTGGTCAGGTGGCACGACTTTGTCTTCTAGTCCTTGGAAGAGGATTAGAGCGCTAGATATTCCGTCAACGTGGTCTATCGGTGATCTCGCGCGATAGATGTCCCGACGTCCAGGGTAGGGTCCAACTAGCTTGTCAAGGTATCGGGACTCGAACTTGTGAGTATCCTTGGCTAAGAGCTCAAGGTCGCTGACGCCGAAGTAACTGGCTCCCGCCTTGAACGTGTCTGTGAACGCGAGTGCGCATAGGGTTGTGTAGCCTCCCGCGCTTCCTCCCCGGATACCGAGCCTCTCTCCATCAGCCTGTCCATGACGGGCCAGGTATCGGGTGGCGTTGACGCAGTCTTGAACGTCAACGATTCCCCATTGATCATTGAGTCTCTTGCGATACTCTCTACCGTATCCGGTGCTGCCGCCATAGTTGACGTCTACAACCCCGATTCCCCGGCTTGTCCAGTACTGTATCTCGTAGCGCAGTGTGGAGGGGCTGGCGCTAGTAGGTCCGCCGTGGCTTACGACTAGGAGAGGAGGCTTCTCGCCTTGGGGTGCTTCGTATTCAGGGTTCTTTGGAGGATAGAAGAACGCGAAGGCGGTTCGTCCATTTTCCGTGGGAAACTCGATCGCGTTTGGAATCGAGATGTACTCTCTGCCGACGGTGATCTCCCGGGATCGGTGTAGTATCTCCGTCTCTTTGGATGAGAGGTCTATCCGTACTATGGACGAGGGTTCGGTGGCCGATCCTCCGATCAGAAAGACCTGTCCGTTTTTCGCGGCTAGGTTGCCCCGGTCGATCTGATTGATCGCTGTCTCTATCGGTTCGAGTTTCTTCTTCCTAAGGTTCAGGCTGGCTAGGTTCCACAGCCCATTCTTCGTGTAAGCACAGACGATTCGATCCTGGGATTCGAAGACGAAGGTGTGTGATCCGAATCCCCACTGGGGGAGGCCGAATTCGGCCTCTATCGGGTACAGGGCTTCGACTTCATTGTTGTGCCAGTGGTAGAGATTCCACCATCCCGTCCTGTCGGAGCTGAAGTATAGCTCGCCGTTGGGTGACCATGCTGGCTGATAGATGGATTCATCCAATCCTCCCGCAATCTTTTCCGCTTGTCCCAGTGAGCCGTCGGGTTTGACATCAGCAATCCAGAGCTCTGTTCCGTCCCATGGCATGTTGGGATGATTCCAGGTCAACCAGGCCAGTTTGGACCCGTCGGGGCGGAGCCGCGGGGTTGAGTAGAAGTCGTTTCCGGAGACGAGGATCTTGCCCTCGCTCTCCTTCTCTAGATCAAGGCTGACGATGGTGTTCACAGCTTGCGGGGTCTTGAGAGTATGGTCTTCGCGTATCGAGATTATGCGGTTTCTCTTTTGGTCGAATACGCTATCTGCGTATCTAATGTCTACTGGGGGTGTTAGGGGCCGAGGGGCCTTCGCTGGGTCTTGACGGTAGAAGCGTTGGTCCGTGTAGTTGGAGAAGTAGACTGTTCCGTTCTGGACGAGGTAGCATCCGCCACCGTACTCGTGAACTCTTGTTCGCGCGCTGAAGCCTGCTGGAGTAATATCGGTCAGCGTGCCGTCCGGTTTTCTCCGAACGATTACGTTCCGGCCCTTGTCCGCGGGACGAAGTTCATTCCAGTAAAGATCCTCGCCATCAATTCTAAGCTCGTCAAGACCGACATAGGTCGAGGCGAGGAGATCCGCAGTAATGGGCGATTTCCACGAACCGTGAGGAGCCACATGTCTGGACATTAGAAAGACTATCTGATTCTGGTATGTCTAAGATAAGAGGGTACCTACCCGATCAACTGCCTGACCCTCTCGAATACATCTTGGACCCGATGAGTCGTCCTGCAATAAGGACAGTCGACCGTATTTCCCTTCTCAGGAAGATGCATGGATGCACCGCAGTTTGCACAACTAATTTTCTGAACGACCATTCCACCTTTTTCCATGTAGTCCTTGAGAAAACTAAAGTCCACGATCACTTGCACTCGCTCCTTCTTCTGAAGCTCCAAGATGGCGAATTTTCTCTCGGCTCGGCGTTTCATCACATTCTCTTGAAGGGTTCCGAGTTCCTCCTCGGTCATGTGCTTTCTGTGTTGCAATATTCCCGCAAATCCTGGATTCTGGCCTCGTTGGGAATAAAGGCCGACAATGTGGATGCTTTTGTTGTCATCAGTAACGGCCACATGCGAGACTGGGTTTACATCAAAAGATACGTCGCTGATTTTTTCCAGGGGAGTCCTGAATCCTATGGAATATTGATCTTCTCCCGCGGAGGGCATCCTGTATAGCCATATTAATTCTCGATCTGTAAGAACAAGCAATCCTTCACCTCGGTCCAAAACCTGAACTTCGCCGTGAATCAACGGTTTGATTTCCTTCTCTTCGCCGTCCCAAGTATCGAGTATCGTCTCATCTCTTTCCAAAGACAGAACAGAATGCCAAGTGATCTTGGACTCACTACGAGGTTCTCTTACAAGAAGCGAGTTTCCACAGAACCGACAGAATCGAGCCTTATCTCGGTTCAGATCTCGACCTTCACAAGCACACATCCCTACGGACCCGTCTGATTCTGCCGGCGGGATTGGTTTCAAAGAGAGAGCATATCCACAATACGAGCAAAAGGAAGCACCTAACTCGTATGGATCTCCACAGCTCGGGCAATCTGGCAAGAGAACGAGCCTGCTAAATCTCAATTGCTGTGTGCAGAGTGTGTAGTTAAGCTGCCAGTCTAAAGTCGGCCCCGTCAGATACAATCCGCTTAACTGCCCGAAACAGAACGCGTCCTGTAGTGACGGCTTTGGAGCCGACCGGGATTAAAGTCCTCGACGACCTTCTAGGAGGCGGGTTTCCCAGACCCTCGGCCGTTGGAATAACAGGCCCGGTTGGGAGCGGCAAGTCGACCCTCGTAAAGCAAATAGCTGCTGCCGCCCTCGAACGCGACTTTCGAGTTCAATACTTTGCTGTTGACGAGTCGGCTGAGGACGTTCGGGACAGTATAGCCTCCTGGGGAGTAGATGTGAGCCGGTATGAGTCGGAGGGGAAGCTCTCTTTTGTCGACATGTTCGCGCTGGGAGTTGAGAAGCTTGCAGAATCGTTCCCCTTGGAACGGCCCGACCAGATCATCGACAGTACAATGAAGTTCTCCGACCTCATCGCCCAAGGCAGAAGCTTCACGCTGAAACATCTGGGTAAGAAGACGATGGGGATCATGGACTCGCTAACGCCGTTCTTCCTCATGGTCGAAGCGAAAAAGGTCTTCCAATACGGACAAGTCCTGAAGTATGCTACCAGGTTTGCGAAGTCAATTGGTATCGCGACCCTGCATACCAGTGTCCTGGATGAGACGATTGAGAATGCTATGGTCAACTTCGCCGATATCGTCTTGGATATGGAGAAACGGAAGAGTGAGGGACCCAGTCATAGTGGTACCTTGAGGCTTGTCAAGATGGGCAAGGGACTCCTTCCCTCGCGGGGCTACTACTACGAGATGACCTCGAAGGGAATCGACATTAGCACCGCACCAGTGATATAGCAGCCTGTTAGCTAGTCTAGATGTTCTCTCTCAAACTTGGTCGTGAGCCGGTTATATTCCGCAAGAGTATCGATTTCGATATCATATTGCGAAAAGTATCGGGCCACATTTTCCAAGTCTCGCTGCAGCAACGGTTTGGCTTTTTCGAATCGTCGGTGTCGGTTGGGCCGAGAGGAGAGGTCCACTGCCTGGGGGAAGTCGATGACGAAAATACGGTCGCGGTAAAGCAGCAAGTTGTATTCTGACAGGTCGCCGTGAACGATGAAAGCGTCAAGAAGCTTCTCGACAATTCCAAGTGCTTGCTTTGCATACTGTCCAGGTTCGTCAAGGTCCAAGTCCCTAAGGCGGCGGGCGCTGGTTTCGTCACCGAGGAATCTCATTGTAAACATGTTGTCCGCTCTTCTTGCCGGAGTCGGCACTGATATGCCGGCTCGGTAGGCTTTTTCGAGTATTGTAAACTCGTTCGCCGCGATCTGGCCCATGCGATCGACCGAGTACCCGATCGCGGACTTTTTCCTGTGGGGAGTCTTGTGCAACCGGTATACTTTCAATGCCAGTGGGATCTTCTTCCAGAGGCCGACGTACACGTCAGCCTCTTTGCCCGTTGCTAAGATTGATACGACTTCGTCGACTAGTCCGTTTTCTACAGCGTCCGCTCTTAAACTGTCAAGGGAGACCTCCTCCACCTCGACATACCGACTTCTGCGCCCATCCCGGAGATTCTTGCGTTTCCAGAAGCTCCGAGCAGACGCCAATTCTCTTCCTGACATGGTCTAGTCTTTTCATCAAGGCTGGTACACACATGCAAAGAAACCAGGGATTCAGTAAATGGTCCAATTGGCTTGAGAGCGAAGGTTTCGCGTCTAAGCGGACTGGAGATTGTGACGATACACTGAGAAGTTGATCGGATTCATATGCACAACCTCACGTGGAGTCTTCAGACTAGCGAATATTAGACATTTCGATCGGGGGACGCGCCCTTCGATACTTACTGGATCCTCGCGCGGCTTTGTGGGGCCTGGTGAGATGTATTTCCATCGGCCTTGCTTAGGGAACAATCTTCTCAACTATTCGGCGTCACCTACAAAGTTGCCATGGGAGAAAAGGCAAAGCGTAAGCGGCAATGGTCAACTGGTGAAAAGGCCACCGCGCTAGCTTTGGTCTTGTTCCTTGGAATATTCGTCACCTTCTTTGGGGTGGTAATCTATGCAGCATCAACCGCGCCTAGGTTCTGCGGCTCTTTTGGAGCGACGCCTTGCCCGGGAAGGGAAGACCTCAACATCATCTCCTCAACTCTGAATTCCCCGACGAACATTACACTTCAGGTCATCAACACTGGATCGGTTCAGTTGTCCCTCGCGTCATACTCTGTGCAGAACGCAAATGGTCGGGTCTACTCAAACAATAGCTGGTCAGGACCCATTTTTGCGCCTAACGCGATCCGAACCACCAATCTACTGATAGACGGGAACGCGTTCTCCTTCCAGTCAGGCTCTTATTACACCATAACGCTGATCACATCACGAAACAACGTGTTTACTTTCACGATCAAAGCCTAGGTGAATGGTTTCTTCCCAGTCACCCTTTTATCAAGCCACGACAAACCATCATCGACAATGCAATCTGTTACTAGTAAAGTGAAGCCTATTCCTGAAGGTTATCATTCCCTCACTCCTATAGTGAGTGTCGAAGGAGCATCGAGCTTGATAGACTTCCTTAGACAGGTGTTTGACGCGGAGGAAGAAGAGAGGTTCACCGCGTCCGATGGTCGAATACGTCACGCCGAAGTGAGGATAGGCGACTCAATCATAATGATAAACGACGCAACCCCAGAATTCCCAGCGGTTCCTGCAATGATCAACGTGTACACGGAGGATGTTGATGCAGCCTACAAACGAGCGATCGGGGAAGGTGCAACTTCCCTGAGGGAGCCATCTAACCAGTTCTACGGAGACCGGACAGGAGGCGTCAAGGACCAATATGGAAACCAGTGGTGGATCGCCACACACGTCGAAGACGTGTCCCAGGAAGAACTCGAGAAACGAATGAAGGCCCGCGAATCCCAATAGACAGCCATACTACAACTGTTTTTGAACCGAGTTACATCTGGGAGGGACCCCGCCGGAGCGCCGGAGAGGTCTGGTTGGGGTTGACGAAGAGTCTAGTGGGTTAGGGATAGGACCTCTTCACGCAGTTCCCGCGGGACGCCTTTGTTGAAGTTCTTCATGGCCAGGTCATGTATTGTGTCGAGATGGGTTTTCGCTTGGACTTTCAGCGATGAAGTTTCCTCGGCGATGCTCTTCATCTTCGATTCTAGCGATTGCTTCGAGGCTCGGGATCTAGTGTATTCTGCTCGTAGGTCGGATCGTTGGGATCTGAGCTTCTTCAGGTTTGGGGAGCGTAGGATCTGACTTCTCGCCGCAAAGGCTTCTCTAGCCTCTTTCTGAATTGGTTTGAGTGAACCGTTTATGATACGTTTCGCCCTCTCGAGTGTCTTTCTCGCCTTTTTCTCGCCAAGAGGTAGCTTGTTTGATTCGATGGATGCGCATAGTCCCTCGAGCAAGTCGGTCAGTTCCGGGTAGCCGTCGGATTCCTTGGCCAGAGTCGTCAGCGGGGTTTTCACATATCGCCTCAATACTACTATTGCCTGTGGATGGGTATGCACTTCTCCTCTTTGATGCGACGACAGAACCTTTGTGAATAGTCCGCCCAGTCTTGACATTTCTTCGTTTAGGAGCCTCTTCCTCAACGCTTTGAGTTCCGCCTCTTTGGCATTGAGAGTTCGGATCTCAGAATCAGATTCAATTCGTTCGGTAGCTTCTAGAAGTGAGCCCTCGTTGTATGCAAGCTGGTGAATCTCTTTTTCCAGCTGGACGTTGGAATTCTCAAGATTCTGTAGCGTCGTGAGATTCTCAACAAGGGTCTTGGAGCGTTCTTGTATTTGGTCCCGGATCGACGTGATGTCTCGGGTTCTTGTCCGGAACTGGGACGTCTGGTGATTGATGCGTTGCAGTCCTTCTATCTCTGCTCTGAGCCATCCTCTCTCTGAAGCGTAGTGTGAAGCCATCGCTTTTACCGATTCGTTGTAGCTTTTTCAGAAAGTCACCAGATGCGGTGACGATCTCTCCGGAGACGCGGTTTAGTGCCATGGCTGCTCGGAGCCGGCGGGAATCGCCTAAGCCAGACATGTCATATTTGGTGTTTCGAATGAATTCTCGGCAGCGACTTTCCAGAGATGAAGCTAGGGAAAGCGCGGCCTCGGCTAATTGTCTTGTTTTAGCTTGAACAGGCTTCAGCTGAGGGTCGATCACCGAGCTCGCCCAGTGTTGGAGAGCCTTCTCGACATCTGCGGCCGTCTTGCCCTCTTTCATGGTTCAGTGAAGTACGCTCTGACTGTGGTTGAGGAGGCGGAGCCGATCTGGAAGCTGCTCACCGAGACGACTATCCCCCAGCCCGGCCAGGCTTGCGAGGAATGCGAGTAGTTTGATTTCTTCGTCCCGGTCAAGCACAGTCATTCCTACCCTTGCGTTCTCCAGATAAAATAGAGAATTTCGATCTGTGTAGCTTACGAGGGCATGTTCCCAGAGGGCATTGTCTTAGTCTGTAGGGCTACGGTGGCGGAAGCCTTGTCGGCGCTGTCTGCGAAACTGATCAGATAGGTTACGATGACCGCGAGCAGGAAAGCATTGGTAAGATGGACAACAACTGCGACGCCTGATCCGAAAGAGAACAATCCCAGTATTCCTTGGATGACAAAGTCGACGATGGAAGCGAGGCCTACTTTGAACAGGGTGGAATCGACACCGAAGTCTCTCCGTGCCAGCACGGTCGCGGCTATGAGCACGATGAATGTTAGCGTTCCCCAGACAAGGTGATACCTGACATCCCAGCCTAGGACGAAAGAACCGCCTCCAAGAATAACCTGAACGAATAACATCATTCCTACGAGGTTCGCGGTTATCCGAGTCTGCCGAGTATGCTGCAAGCCTACGCAGAGCATGCCTCTCTTAGGATTTCAGTTTTCCCTTTTACAAGGCTCGGCGACTGAGGCAGGTCGTTCTTACCTTCTGGTAGTAGGTGGGGCCGATGCTCGGAGTTCACTTCTTTCCCGTTGTGTCTGATCCTCATACCCAATGTACTAGCATGGAATTGCGCTTAAGTTTCCAGACGGCTCATTAACTGTAGCGATCCGACCAAGGACTGGTTCAAGTTGGCGCCTTCGTTGAGAGTTAGTGGTGTGACCTTCGACTTCTGGGAGACGCTGTTCATGGATACTCCCGAGATGGACCGCCGGCGTGATGAGCTTAGATGCGAAGGGCTGCGAGAAAATCTTGCGAAAGCGGGCGTCAGCATTTCAATCGAGGATCTCGCCCGTGGCTTCAGTGGGAGTAACGCTTGGCTTGTCGACATCTGGAAGAGAGGTGAGCAGGTGTCGACATTGGAGCAAATTCGCTACATCGTGAACCACGCCACAAAGAATCGGGCCACTCTTCCCACTGATCCTGAAGTCTTGAGGAGGCTTGAGGAGTCTTACTGGAGTCCAGGTCTCACAGAGCCTGCGACACTGAACGTTCATGCCCGCGAAGTGCTTCAGAGACTGCGCAAGCTTGGTTTGAAAATCGGACTGATCTGCAACACCGGTCGTGGTCCAGGCCACGTTCTTCGGGAGCTTATGCGGAGGGAAGACGTCTTGGATTATTTTGATGCAACAGTATTCTCAGATGAAGTTGGATATGGGAAACCTGACAAGCGAATCTTCCTAGCTGCTGCCGAAAAGATGGGACTGAAACCAACTGACATTCTTCATGTTGGTGATAACATCGAGAATGACGTGAAAGGGGCCCAAGGCGCTGGCATGAAGACTCTATTGTTCGACTATGAAGTTCCGTTAGGTTTCAGAGAGCAACCATCTCTGCTGGTTCTTACACGAGCTTCTGACTCGGGCGCAGAAATCAAGCCCGACGGTAGAATAAAGTCGCTGAGCGAGATTCTGAAGTTCGTTCGCTGACACGTATCTTATGTTCTTCTCAAAATCGCGAAAGAACCACCGAGGCGGAGAAGCACAGCCGGAAGATGTTTTTTCCTATTCGTGCACCAGGACTCGACGACTCAACGTGGTCGCTCTGGTTTTCACGTAGGGTAGGGGATGGATGATGCTTGGGGTCCACTTCTCTCCCCATCTCCGGTACGCGGACAAGATATCGCTGAGGTCTCGTCCTTTCTCTGTGAGACTGTAGACGACTGAGAAGGGTTCTGTGCCGGTCACTCTTCTCTCAACGATTCCCATATTCTGCAAGTATTTCAGAGTTCTGGAAAGAGTTCGCGCGTTAAGATCATCAGGCTTACCCTTTCTCAGTAGGTCGTTGAATCGGAGAGGATTGTCGAGGAGGTAGTATGAGATGAGGATTCTCCACTCTGAGCCCAGCTTCCTCACTGCTTTGATTACCGCGCAGATGTCTCTCCTGCAAAGCTCGCTTTTTCCAGAGATGATGCTTGAGATGTCCGGTTGGCAGCTAGAAGCAAGCTTACTCAATGTTATCTAGTCTAACAAGGTTAGCCCGGGATATAAGCAGCAAGGGGACACAAACGTTAGTTGTTGCCCAACCTCTAAAAGGAAAATAGAAGTCACTTCGGGGCGGGGTCATCGTTCCAGATGTCGACGACGCACTTCCATGCGTCGTTCTCCATTCGCCAGATCGCTACAGCTTTGCCTCGCATTGTGATGCGATTGCCATTCTCGTCGTTGAACGAGACTTGGTTTGTCCCAACGCCGTAGGCTAGGTCGCAATCTCGGGCGATTGTAAACTGGGTCGTTTTCCATTGGATGCTGAATCCAGGGATCTTCAAGCTGGCTGTCACGTAGTTCCGAATTGCATTCTTGCCGATAATGGGCATCTGTCCTGGCGGAATAACGATCGCATCGTCGGCCCAAAACGAAACAATCTGTTCCACATCGCGTGAAGCTGAGGCTGCTGCGGACCATGCCGCATCGACCCGCTCAAGCTCGGCCCGCGCCCTATCCATATCTCGTCTGTCCTTCAATCGTATCCTTCTCTACTCTTGGCTAGATAGGGCTCTGATAAGCATAGAGCACAGGAAAAATTGACTTGATAGCTGAGAAAAACAAGAGCCGATTGCCTCTGGCTCAACCTTCGACTGGATTATTTCTTCGGGCATGACTTTCCGATAACATTCGGGTCCGTTGTGGACTTGGGTTTCCGCTCAGAATTATTAGCGTCTGCGGAGCACTGTTGTCGATAGAGAAGTGTGGACGCGAATCCGATTTTGGAAGTAGCGAGCGACAACAAGAGCAGCGCAAAATGGCCTGTCATGCCGGGTACATATCAGGTGGGTGATCCCAAGGGTCCTATCGCGGTTTGTGCGCTTACCTCAGAACGTTTGATCGGCCCGCTTGTGGCTCTTCCTGGAGTGGCGATTGCGGGCATGGTCTACACGGCCAATCTCGGCATTACCCGGATTATTGTCAACATCACGTCGAATCCTTCGATTCGCTTCCTGCTCGTATGCGGCAAAGACTCTGCGCTGTTCAAGCCGGGGCAATCTCTTGTCGCTCTTGCTGAGAAGGGCGTTGATGACAAACGACGGATTATCGATGCAGCTGGTTATGATCCGGTCCTACCATCGATAGACCCTGAACAGGTAACTCAGTTCCGGAATCAGGTGGAGGTTCTTGACTGGACTGGGGAAGAAGATCTCAAGGTCTTACAGGAACGAGTGAAGAGTCTCTCTGATCGCAACCCGGGCGTTTTCGCGACGGGACAAAAGGAAACCGGCAGAAAACAGGAGGACTTTGAGTCGATTCGGCCGGGCGGTCAGCGCGAGCCTTTGCTATATGATCCGAAAGGATACTTTGTCATCACTATCGAGCCTGAGCAGAAGGAGATCCTGCTGCGACACTATTTGCCTGATCATACGCCTGCTCACGAGATGAGGGGACGCGGAGCAACCTCGATGTTACTGGGTCTTTTGCGTGACGGACTTGTCACTCAGCTGAGCCACGCGGGCTACTTGGGCGAGGAACTGGCCAAGGCGCAGACCGCATTGCAGCTCGGATTACGATACGATCAAGATAGACCTCTGAGGCCACGCGAAACTCCGGCTCAACCTGTAGCAGAAGGAACCAAAACTACGGCGTCGGCGCCTCCGAAGATACCAGCAGTCCCGGTGCTCACTGTGAAACAGCTAGGGGAAACTGCTCCAGGAACGTTGGTGGACCTGTTTTTCTCAGTGACAGACTTGCCAAGGGAACAGGTTTTGGGAGGCGTGTTCCTTCTCCCTGATGAAACGGGGACCAATCAGGCATTCCCTCGGACATCTCAGCGTCTCGAGGTTGAATGGGGGCCGACGAGCAAGCTGATCATGGGCGGAGCGAATGATCTAGTCGTGGGTGCTCTCTTGAGAGTTGTCGGTAAGTACGATCAGAATAATCTGGTTCATGGAGAACAGCTTGTGGTCTTGACTCGTGTAGCTAAGGTCCTAGGACAATGATGGAAAAGAGGTGATAGTGTGAGTATGTCTGATGTTGTGATAAGATCAACCGAGAATGGGCCAAACCTCGTTATTGTTGAAGGGAAGGTCGTTCAAGCCTGGTGCAGATGCGGCGGGTCCACGCTGATGCCTTTCTGCGACGGGACGCATAAGAAAAACGGGTTCATGGCCAAAACGCACGAGGTCAAGGTTCGTTGATGAAGGCTAGTGGAAGACCGCGACGCAGACTTTGGTTCTGACAAAAAACGGTCTAGTACTCATAGTCTAGCGAAGAGAGGAACACAGTAGCCATTACGCCCGATCGCCTGCTCGTCGCCGTGTTCTCGCGATGACTGGCCGATCTGGCGCCCGGGTTAGATCCCTGGGATTGTTGTTTCTTGGGCTCGCTCTCACCTCGACCAGCCCTGTATGGGTCCATGCAGATACTGCGCCTGCCGGAATATTCAGAATAACATTGATGGTTCCACTGCCGAATCAGGCCCGACAGAGCTGGTCGCTGCTCGTCCAAAGCAACCTTCAAGCGTTGGGCATCGATGCCCAGAGAGTTGTTCTTGACTGGCCCACGATATACGATAGGGCGCTCACACCAGCCTCTGATGTTCTCGGGAGAAGCTACAACAATGGGGGTTTTGACGCCTTATTTCTCGGCTATGCTCTCGGGATAGATGCCGATCCATGGTCTTACTATCACAGTTCACAGTTTGCTCCGATAGGTTCCAACTATTATCTCTGGAATAACAGCCAGAATAACCAGCTGACCAAACAGATCAAGGAAACAATCGACAAAACGCAGCGGCTAGACTTGGTGAAGCAGTGGCAGGCGCTCGCATATGACCAGCAACCCTCCGCCACGATACTCTACACGAAGGAAATTGTTGCCTTTGATTATACCATGCCTAATGCCCAGTACGTGTTCAGCACCTACCACTTTCCGTATTGGCCGCCGATCGAACAATTGTCGATGATGGGCGGGTCTACAACCGGCTCGATCACCCTGGCCCAGACCGGACCGGCCCCCTCGGAGGGTTTCAACCCGACACTGAGCAGTTCCTACTACGACCAGACCGTGTACGGAGCAATGTTCAGCGCGTTGGCGCAGAGAAATGATACGATCTTCAAGAACATGATTCCCCAGCTGGCGACTGGCTGGTCTGTTGCCTCGGATCAAAAGACTTGGACTGTATCGTTGCGTCCTGGGGTGACATGGCATGACGGTGTTCCGTTCAATGCGACAGATGTGAAATTCACGTTTGACGCGCTTCAAGATGATGGTCTGGCGGCGGACAATGAGGCGTTCGTCAAGGGCATTGTCGGTGGAAAAAGCAGTGTAACAATCGTGGACCCGTACACTGTAAGGTTCACTCTCCCGAGTCCCTACGCGTACTTCGTGGAGAATGTTCTCACTACACCGATCATTCCCGCCCACGTGCTGGGGAGTGTTCCGTATGCAGACTGGAGGACGGACCCCTTCAACACGGGGATTGGTGGTGGTCCTGTTGGAACGGGGCCCTACAAGTTTGTCAGCTATGATCCAGGGACTGAGACAAATCATCTGACAAGGAATGATAACTACTTTGATTTTCCGGAGAACGGGAAGACTGCTCTTCAGAATAGGGGAGCTTTCGAGGTCAAGGACTATTACGTCAAGCACATACCGAGCTCCGATAACACTGTTTCTGCCCTCAAGACAGGCTCGGTAAGCGTCCTCGACGCACAGTACGCCCTGGAGACCCAGGCGAGTTTTCTCGCCACCTGGCCGTCGAACCAGTGGACGTCCTACGACGCGTTTGGGGTCCAGGAGCTGGGCTTCAACATGCGACATCCAATATTTGGAACAGGCGTTAATACCCCGCTAGGCCTTAGTGATCCTTCGAAGGCCGCTCTTGCCGCCAAATATGTTCGCCAGGCTATCAGTTACGCGATCCCGAGAGATCTGATAATACAACAGCTTCTTGCCGGATACGGTAATCCTGGGATAACGACTCCGGTCGTTGGCGACTACCGGACAGGTTTCGCGGTCACTGACGGGTTCAACACGGCTCTTACCCCGTACAGTTTCAACCTCACAAAATCCCGACAGCTACTGCAAGCTGCCGGCTACTTCCCAACCGCCCCTCCAAGCATCTGGGAAACCTGGAGCTTTGCCATCACTGTCATGCTCCTAGCATCGGCCGTTACACTTGCAGCCCTCTACAGGGTAGAGGTGAGACGAAACCGTCCCAATCGATCATCACCTTCAACAATCCCATCATCCTCACCATCCTCAAGCAGTCCCGAGCGTTCACCTTCCACCAGTTCCCAGTCGTGAATCTGTGGTTCAGATTCCAAGTCACACTTAAATTAAGAAGAAAGCTTCTTAATCAAAATGACAAAAATGATTGGCCATCGCGGTCGAAACACTAAGCGGTCAGATCAGGCGCGTCAGTTGAAACTGAAGAGGCAGTTGCTAATTCGCAAAGTTAAAGCGAAATATGGACCACGTGACAAATCACGTAGGCCCAAAGTTGGGTAACGATTCCAACCATTTTGAGTCTGAACTGGTCTTAGTTTGGTAGGTTTTCTCCAGGAGACCCGTCGCTTCTGAGGAAATTTCATGTATTCCTTTAGAGTCTATGATCCGAATGTCCGTTTCGCGACCAACCCCCGGTGCTCTTTCAGCTTTCCTCTTGGCTTCATAGGCCAGGTATAACGCGGTGTTGAGATTGAAAAGGTCGACGTATCCGTAAGACGATATCGTAGCAATCGCGTGTTGCTCGCCTGATCCTATTGCGTGGTAGCCAATCGCGTCGAAGCATGTTGAGGTGCCCGGTTTCGAAATGAGGTATAGATGTGGACCACTGTCATCCATCCCAGCAAGCAAAATCTCAACATCAGCTATTTCATGAACGTCCTCGAAAGAGGCGATCTCGGTATCTAGGGTACTAACTAGGTCATTTGGTAGTGATGCGGCTCGGTCATAATAGTCGTCAAACGAATCCAGACCTCTTCTCCGCAGAACGTTTTCTGTAACGAGGCGTCTCCGGTGATTCGCCATGGTCTTAGCGATCAAATCGGCAAGCGCTCTCAGATCGGTGACCTTCTCTTTCTTCGCCTCGGTTCTTACGTCTCTGATGACATCTGTAGGAGCAAGTGCGTCTCCAGCCAGCATGACCAGAGATGAAGGTGTAATTTCTTCTATTTTCGGCAGTGCATGTTCGAATTCAAGCATTAGATATTCTGCAGTTATCATCCGGTCTGAGACTGTGACGATTTTTCCACCCTTCGGGTTTCGTTGTGATGACTCACAGGTACAAGCGATGCAAATTGTCACTAATGTTGACCTAGTGGGGAGTTCTAGGTTTGGGCTATTTTAGGGGTTCTCAAACAATTCTGGATGGAACTGACGGAACTCGAACCAATTGCCTGTAATCGATGGACGATTGGGCGGCCGCTTCGATAGGCGCGAGTCCTGATTGAAATTTCTCTCGCATTTCATCGAATACGTAAAGTGGGTCGCAAATTAAGAGCAAACAATGTTTCTCGATCTTGCCTTTGTTCGAAAGCAAGTCCTCATGATCATTTGTAACGATAGCGGTCCAAGTATTTTGAGTGAACATGAAGCGCACTGCTTGGCTCACAATGATCCTGTCACCATTATTTGCAATATTGCAGTCTTCTTGTAGCATTTGGTCGATTGTGGAAGAGGATGGGTGCATTTTATTTTCTGGAACCGTAAGCGCTTTGAGGTCTGTGATCAGGTTTCCATATCTATCATTGTATTCTGAGTAAGGTCCTCTCATTTTCAGTTCCGTTTCGTCGAGAAGTTGCCCCAATGTCCGGGGCTTTGAACCAGTCTTGTTTGCTCCTAGGTAGAGGCCCTCAACTAGCACTGCTTCGACTTCCCCCACCGCAGAGGATGCTTTTTCGCGCTTGCTGCCGCTCCATCCTGAACAGATTCTCTTCCGTACTTCAGGAGTTGAAAGACGAATTGTACGAACTATTTCCAGTCCGGCAGGAATTTGATCGAGAGGTTTATCGAACGATGCCGATATTACTTTGCGATAGGTTCGTACACCATCAATGAAAAACCCGGCACAAGATCTGATGATTGAATTCACTTCTCGATGAACTGCGGGAAGAAGTAGAGAAACCGTTCCGAGTTTCTTACTCATGTCGCAATAGAAATCGACCTTGGCGCCAAATGGTGAGTCTTTCAGAACCTTTTCAAGAATTACATTGGCGTCTGGGCACAAACGGGTGGCTGAAATCCATTTCTCCGGCAACTATTGTCTTTCACCTGAGGCGCGCTCACTTATCATTACTTGAACAATGTCCCGAAATGATCTCTCGACCGTGGGGTCAATTTGGAGTTTGCTAAGGGGAGTAAACCTAAGAAGATTTTGTCGAACTTCTGTGACGGATTCCTGTAGCCTGAACATTCGCTCCTCAAAGAGTTCAGGAGGTACCCGTTCTAGATGGATGTTTTTTTCCTGAAGTATTTCCTTTAGCGAATTGGAGCTCCAAACATCCATCGTTATGAAGATCCTGTAGAACTCCATTATGGAAGCAAGAAACGATTCAAGCATTTCTTGAATCGGCTCAACCATAAGTTTGGTCAATCTGTTTCGAGAGAAAACTTCACTGAGTCTTCGGGGTCGCCTAGATTTCCAAACACCCATCCTCTGTCCGATGAACGTGAGTCCATCCAAGTACGTTGAAATCGCCCGATCCAACTCTATCCATAAAGTTGACGGGTACTCTTCACTGCGAAAGAACTCTGCGAATTGGGGAAGCCTTTCTGAATTCATAGTTCGAGCACGATCAAACAGTTTACGAACCTGGCCCGATTCAGTTACCTCTACCCTCTCAATCTCCTTGAGGAAATCATGTTCATCCGCCCACTCATTCACTGCAGCCTGCAATCTCTCTTGAACAGTCAGTGTTGTTACGCCGGGTGGCAGTGATAGTCCTTCAACTACGCTTGATAGAAATGTATAGACATGGTGTTGCCATGATGCGATTGTATAGGTGGAAGGGCTGAACAGTTTCGCTTTTTCTGCAGCATCCCAAAAAAATGAGCCGAGGGCTGAGGCGCTCATCGAGTCTCGAAGGAGAGCGTATTGCTTTGACACTCCATCATCCTCGCTATTCTTGGTCGGATGATCAAGCTGAAGAACTTCAGACGGCTCCAAAGATATTGCAACCCACCCTTTGCCAAAACGCGAACATAAGGATTTTCAGATATCCTTATCCCTAGAAGCTGCTCAGGCGGAGCCGAAAGGTATTACCCGGGTATTACCCTAAGCATAGCCGGAATGATGTCGCCGGAGAAAGGGTACTGTCGATGGTTACCTGCTATTGAATCGAGATTCTAACTTGATTCCCTAGGTTCAAATCGTTGATTCTCGATTTCTTGGTGACAGGAGACATGAAATTCTTGGCCGATAATCCTGAGACAAACAAGTTGGGCCGTCCCGGACCGACCGAAGATGAGGTCTTGGAAGCTGTTTCGAGGTCAGGCTACCCATTGCAAACAATTGTTGCCGATAAGTTAAGGCAATGGTTTGGCGTACAAGAAGAATGGAGCTATTTGGATCGTCACGAAAATGACCAGAGATCTATTGACCTGCTCGCCGAGGTCGAACTCTTAGATCCGGAACAGAAGGTGAGAGTTAGACCCGCCCTGAATTTGATTGTTGAATGTAAACAATCATCATTGCCTTTCGTATTCTTCCTCGGTCGTAAAAACCCTCGATGGATTCCTAACTTTCCCTTGTTTGCCGGATTGAGGACCAACTCAATCAGCATTACAAGCGACAATGATCCGTCCTCATGGCATCTGTCTATTACGAACGCCTTTGAGTTGGACAAACATCCTTTTGTTGTCGATGAACCCGAATTTTGTTATTCCTTCAGCAAATGCGTTCGCGGAGGAAGTCGACTTGAACTTTCAGGCGAAGATGCTTTCAAAGGAGTTGTTCTGCCAATCCGACAAGCGATGCGCTATTTCGAAGACGTAGAATCACCGCCAGAAACTGCAGTGTACTTCGATTGTCATCTTGTCCTAGGAGTTGGCGTTTTGGATGCACCAATGGTTGGAATCCGAGTGTCTGAACTGTCACATGAAGCATCGTTGCTTCCATGGGTCCGTGTCATTCGACATGAAACTGAAAAGAATGAAACTTGGTTGCATCGGAACAAATTATATGCCATTGACGTAGTGCACAAGGATTTCCTCGAACAATACGTATCAAAACATGTGAGACCGTTTTCCCAAGTTTTCTCGCAGCTGGTTTTGAAGCATCACGAGGTCTTGGCGTCAGGTAAGGGTTTCGCCCCGGGAATGGGAAAGAACAGTTGGACGGAAATAGAAAGACGGCTTCGACCAAGGAGGATTTCAAGCGGGGCCAAGAGAGGCAGAGCCAGTATTGATCAGGTCCTTCGACTGGCACGTTTGCGAAAGATGAATAAGAAGAATCACGCGGAGTCCCAGACTTAGAGATGCACCTCGTTCGCTCAAATTCCCACCAAGCGAAGTGGGAGAACACGGTCAAAATGATTCCGAGCGCAAGATGAGGCGCTACGAACCCAACTACATGCTGGAAAATTGGAACTGAGTCTAAGGGACTTAGGCCGGCAATAGTTCGAGGTATGAGTGTGTTAGGATTTTTGTGATGCTTACGAGGTCGTTTATGCGTACGTGTTCGTCTATTCCGTGGATGTTGCTGTCTTGTCGTGTGGCGCCTAGTACGGCTACGGGTATGCCTAGGTTAGTGACAACTGCCATATCAGTAGACCCTTGACTTCCGGCCAGCGGCGTATCCCGTCCCAGAACTCTTCTCGCCTGTTTCCTGACAACTTTGACGAGCTTGTGGTTGGGATCCGTGAGCATCGGATCGTATCCTAGAATCTTCTTCATGGACAGCTTAGCAGGACTATTCTTAGCGAACTCTCTCACCAGCCTGTTGACCTCTTTTTCGACTTCTGCAGCTTTCTCTTCTGGTATGAATCGTCGATCGACTAGGATCTCGCATGTGTCGGGTATGATGTTGCCTTTCAGGCCGCCTTTGATCATGTTCACGTAGAGGCCTGGCCGCATCTTCTTCGTCCCATACAACGGCTCCGCCGGAATCTTCGATCTCCTCTTCCCAATCTCCTGACCTAGACCTTTCAGTTTCTCGATCAATGCGGCCGCCTCCTCAATCGCGTTGATACCGGTCCATCCCCGTCCCGAGTGCGCAGCCTCGCCCTTGACCGTGATGACAAACTCGGAATCACCAAGACTCGCAACATGAAGCACCTCTATCCCGCTGTCAGTCGAAATGCAATAGTCAATGTCCTTCGTTATCACATGTTTATCCACCAAATGGTTGACGCCGGTGTACCCTCCCACCTCCTCGTCCGTGGTAAAAGTTGGAATAATCGATCCACCAAACTTCACGCCAGTCTCAACCAACGCCTTCAACGAGAAAATCGTACACGCGTCCGACCCTTTCATATCCGCTGCTCCCCGCCCATAGATCTGACCATTCCTTATCGTCGGCTCGAACGGATCATTCGTCCATCCTGACGGGTCCGCCGGGACAACATCCACATGCCCATTGAGAAGAATCTTCGGACCATCACTCTCGCCCTTGAGAATCGCATACGTATTCGGCCGGGGACCCTTCAGCCCGACCTCAGGGCTAACCTTCCTCTTGATCGTGGCCTCGGGAATATGGCTCACAGAAGGCGTAACACCCAGCTCTTTGAGCTCGCCAGCAAGAACCTGCGAGATCTTCGGATAGTTCAGACCCGGAGGAACAGTAGTATCAATACTGACAAGGCGGCAGGTGAGATCAACTAGATCCTTCTTGTGAGCATCAATCCAACGATCAACTTGTCTCAGAACAGCTTGAGAGGCCAATAGATATCGGGTTTGGACTGGGCCCTACTCGTTAATTGTTCTTTCGGAGCTTCAGCGGCGGTACGCTTAATTCTTGGCCCAGCGTTCTCCTAGAACGGGGCAAGGTATGGGCTCCTTGGAAATCGCTCTCGATGGCGGGGCTATCCTCATCTTAGTTGGTTGCATCCTCTGGATCGTGAGATTCAACATTTCCCAGCAGAAAGGGGAGAGATTGACCCTCAAATGGAAGGACATGGGCCCGCTCAGAAAGACTGTAACAGCTCTGATACTTGTCTGGATCTGTCTCAACCTATACCTAACGGTCGGAAACGAACTCGCCTTTCTCAACGTCGTTGCTCTCCCACTCGGCTCTGCCTACTCCATCTACAGACCTATTCTCAGCTGGGCATCAGCATCAACTATTGTCGGATTGGCTTTCGTACTTTCAATTAGGTTTCCCAGACACCCAGTTGTTACTTGACTTCTCTTTTGCTCTATGGGTATCCTAATTTTACCGTCATTCACAATTCGATTACTCACTCTCTGGGTTAGAGAGGTCGGATGCTTCACGAGACGTCGACTCGGTCGTTAAGTATCGCGACTCGCCCCAGGTCATCCATTCTTCAGAGCGGTCGATGCCATGGTCGAGATATCTGTCGAGAACCTGACGAAACATTACGCAACGCTCGTGGCTCTGGACAACGTTAGTCTCAAGATAGGTTCAGGCGAGGTCTTCGGGCTTCTCGGACCCAATGGCGCAGGCAAGAGCACTCTTCTGAAGATACTGGTCGGGATACTCAGGCCAACCAGCGGAACAATTCGACTAGGCGAGAATGACATTGTGGCGGACCCGGAGAAAGTGAAGAAACTAATCGGATACTTGCCAGAGAATCCCAGCCTCTACACCGGACTAACAACCTTAGAGTTTCTCCAGTTTGTCGGGAAGATTCGGGGAGTCGCAGATGATCTTCTCGACCAGGAGATTTCTGAATCTCTGAGGAGCTTCGCGTTGGAGGAGAAGCGTAACAGTCTGGTCGGCAGCTTGTCGAAAGGGATGAAGCAGAAGGTAGCGTTGATCGCTACCAGTCTCCACAGCCCCAAGGTTCTAGTCTTGGATGAGCCGTTGACGGCGTTGGACCCGAAGACTCGGGTCTCAGTGAAGGACTGGATCGGCGGTCAGACTAAGAGAGGTGTTACCACGATCCTGTCGACTCACGACTTGGATGTTGCTCAGACGCATGCGGGGAGGATTGCGATCATCGACCACGGAAAAATTGTGGCAGTGGGAGACGTCGAGAGTCTCCGAAAGATGGCGAATACGGCGAGTGATGCGAGATTGGAGGATGTGTTTCTGCAATTGACCGAGGAAAAGGGCGAGGAGCCGACCAGACACTGAGCGTCCCTGGTCCACTTGGGACCATCGGCACTCTCATGCGATATTGGGTCAAAGGACGATTCACAAGAGCGACGATTCTAGGCCTAGTCATCGGTGAATTTTTTTCGATTATTTTCATTCTCTTCGGCAGCTCCACCTATCTCTCCTTCTCTAACAGAGTTGGCTTATCGACAGGTCTGTCGGAAGTGGCTCTAAGCCTCCTCCTCGCTTTGTTTCTTGTCGGTTTGATCCAGAGCGGTTTCAACGGGAGCGGGCTGCCTGTGAGTGCAAGCGATGTAGATTACGTGTTCACCGCCCCAGTTCCGCCGCGCGAGGTTTTCGCGGCCAAGGTCTTGTTGAACTCTCTCACGACTGTTCTGTTCGGATTTCCCCCGATCATCGTGTTATACTTGCGATTTTCTGCGTACTACCACACTTCATGGTCTGCCGCCGTTTTGGCGGGGCTCGTGACCCTCGTCTTTCTTGTAATCGGACTCTTGCTAAGTGCTGACATTACACTCTCACTCGGGCATGGGCTGGGCGAGAGGAAGAAGATGTGGAGGAACCTCTTCATTGTGCTCGTCATGGTTCTCAGCCTGCTCCCCATCACTCTGCTCATTCCCGGAATCCCAACGGGAATAGCTGAGGTCACCAGGGTCCTACCGAACGGGCTCGCAGCGACTGTGAGTGTTGGTCTTGTTACCGGGACTGCGGGAGGGCTAACGTATCTTGCGGATCTTCTGCTATTGTTTGCCTGGTTCGGCGGAGTTCTGCTTTTGGGCGTGAGAATGTCGCGCGGACACTTCTACGACCTCCTCGAAGTGCCAGCGGCCAGCGGAGAAAAATTTGATCACCCCAATCAGACCTCCCGGCTGGACCCGAAGGGAAAATCGATCTGGTCAATCGTGAGACTCAAGGAAAAGATCATGATCAGCCGGACCCGGGAGGCGAGAGCGCAGTTCGTCAGCGCCGTCTTTCTCTCAGGCTTCATGATCATATACGCGCTTTCAGGTTCTTTCCAGTCGTCGCCAACCTCGTTTCTCTTCATCCTCTTCATAATCGGGTCCTTCGGGTCCGGGACAGCTTCTAGATGGATAGAGAAGGAGAGGCTCTGGATCCTGAAGTCGTCACCTCTCAGCATGCGGAGGTACGTGAAGGAAGTCTATAGAGCGCGGGTCGCGCCCCTGTTGCTCTATCTTGCACCTGTGACTGTAGCCGTCGGCGTTCCATTGATTCTAGGGGGTTTGTCCCAGCCATCGTTCTTGTTGGGCGTGATCCTTGCACTTCCAGGTGCTTTGGAGATCGCTAGTATTACTATGGCAGGGGGGATGTTCTTTGCATCGAAGTATGGACAGAGTTCAACCGACGACATCCTCTCATCTCAGGCACAAGAACTGGCTGACATTCGAAGATTCCTCTTCCAAACAATCATCAATCTCGTGATGGTCTCGCCTGTGATCTTGCTGGTCTTCGTTTCGGAAATGCTCGTAATCATACTTGGGCCAAGCTACCTCACAATCCTTGCACTTGGACTTGTATCAATCTCAATCATCTTCACCGGTATCTCAATCAACTTTCTCCTGAACAAGGCCGGAGACGCGGTCACTAGGAGAGAAGACCTGTAGCCGGTTTCCAAATCATGAACCGCTACCTTGTGCTAATCTATCTATTGGGAGTGCCAGCCTCTCGCTATCAACGTATGCCAGAATCCTCTCATGGCTATCCGCGAATTGTCAGAAACCGTTTTATCGCGCGAGAAGCCGCCCTCGTCGAGGATTCGAAACTTGCAGGTTGTCACTTCTAAAGGGAAATTCGATATTACTGAAACAGCGGTCAAGGAACTGAAGGGAAACATCCGAGGAGAGCTTCTCACATCCGACTCTCCTGGGTATGACAAGGGGCGAACAATCTGGAACGCCATGATAGACAAACGGCCTGCGCTCATTGCGAGATGTGCCGGAGCTGCCGATGTAATACATGCCGTGAATTTTGCTAGAAAGAACGACTTACTAGTCTCCATACGCGGTGGCGGCCATAACATCGCCGGCAACGCGGTATGCGACGGAGGACTAGTGATCGACCTCTCGCCGATGAAATCGGTGCGGGTAGATCTGAAAGAGCGGCGCGCATTTGTTGAGCCAGGTGCGACTCTTGCGGACTTCGATCACGACGCCCAGGTCTTTGGGCTAGCCACGCCCCTGGGAATAAACTCGACTACGGGCGTGGCCGGACTTACCCTCGGCGGCGGTTTTGGCTGGCTCAGCCGAAAATACGGAATGTCAGTGGACAACCTCGTATCAGCGGACGTGGTGACAGCCGACGGAAAGCTGGTCCGAGCAAGTGCCAGTGAGAATCCGGACCTGTTCTGGGGCATCCGCGGTGGCGGCGGGAACTTTGGCATCGTCACCTCCTTCGAGTTCCAATTGCATCCCGTTGGTCCTACTGTGTTCAGCGGATTGATTGTTTTCCCCTTCGACGAAGCCAAGACGGTCTTGAAGAAATACCGAGAGTTCGTCGAACACATGCCGGACGACCTGAGCATTTGGGTAGTCTTGAGAAAGGCGCCTCCCTTGCCATTTCTGCCAGCTGAAGTCCACGGAAAAGAAATCGTCGTGTTCGCCATCTTTTATGCTGGAGATGCTGCGAAGGGCGAGAAATTGATCGCTCCCATTCGGAGCTTTGCAAAGGTCCTTGGTGAACATGTGGGATCTCAGCCCTATGTGATGTGGCAGCGCGCCTTTGACCCCCTTCTCACCCCCGGCTTCCGAAACTACTGGAAGTCGCACAATTTTTCGACCTTGAACGATTCGGCCCTCGACTCCATGATCGAGTACGCGGGCAAGCTTCCATCACCCCATTGCGAGATCTTCATCGGGCTCGTAGGGGGTCAGGCTTCACGGGTTGCAGCGGACGAGACAGCCTATTCCCAGCGAGACGCCAAGTTCGTGATGAACGTCCACGGCCGATGGGAGACACCGAACGAGGACCAAAAGTGCACTTCCTGGGCCAGGGCATTCTTCAAAGCGTCCGCACCGTATTCCACAGGTGGGGTCTACGTGAACTTCATGACGGCGGAGGAGACCGACCGAATCCAGGCCGCCTACAAGCCAGCAGTGTGGAAACGTCTCGTAGAAGTCAAAAACAAGTGGGATCCGAAAAACCTCTTTCACATGAACCAGAACATCAAGCCGTCAGTCTAAGAGCGTCCGCCCGGGGAAGACTGTCCCATTCGGTGCCATGATCTCGAAGCTTGAAGGAGCAGGCTTCCTCGTCGCAGGCATTTTCTTACTTACAATAATATTGTAGATCAAGAATAATCGGGACCAGCGAGCTGCTAAGCTCTCAGCTTCCGAGCATACTTTATGTCTCGATTGCTGGCCCGCTCGTTCCGTCATTGTCGGACGTATCATATCGGAAGGCAAAAGTGGAGGATTTCCCGGGAATTCTCAATCTGATCAGAAACTCGTTTGACGGTGTCTTGCGAGAGCACGGATTCTTCGACTCCTCGCCGTTCGCCTCCCCTAAATTGCCGGCTATTCCTCAGCAAGGTTTTCCCTGGTTCGAAATGGGCCTGAAAGAGGATGGCGAGGGGTTCTGGGTAGCTGAAGTGGAGGGGAAATTGGCGGGACTAGCGTTGAGCTGGGTCCGAGGATCATTATGGTATCTCGCGCATTTGTTCGTCTCGCCCGAGTATCAGGGTCTCAACATTGGACAGAATCTGATGGATAGGACGATGAAACACCACAAGGGTTCCACGATCACCAATCGGGCCCTGGCGACCTTCGCCTACAACCCTGTTTCTATCTCCCTGTACGCGCGTTATGGAATCTATCCTCGCGAACCACTCTACTGGATGGAAGGTGCTAGTCAACAGGTGAAGACTGGTGCCTTGACTAAATTGAGAAACGAGGGAATGGTCGACTTCGAAAAGGCAAGAAGTATTCTCACCCGGATCGACGAGCTCACTCTCGGATATCCTCGCGAGAAAAACCACGAGTTTCTCTTCGGCCTTCCCACGGTTCGATGCTACGTGTTTTCCACGGGCGACAAACCGGCCGGATACGCGTACGTCTGGCAGAATGGAAGGGTAGGCCCACTGGCGACCGTATCGCATGAAACATTTCAGGATGTTTTGAGATCCGCGTTCAGGCTGGCCGCGGCTGAAGGATCTCCGAATGTCGGTATTGCTGCGACAGGCTCGAATGAACAGCTGATGCAGGTCGCATTGGAACAGAAGATGAGAATACTGGATAACTATCTCTTCATGTCCTCAAAGCCCTTCCCCAACTTCTCAAACTACGTGCTCTATCCAACAGGTGCAATGCTCTAGAAACACGGTTGCCGTTCGACCTTGGACGATCTTCTCAACAACCTAATCGGACGCTGGTCATTGACCGGAAAGATGGGCGACGTCGCACTCTACCAGGAAGTGCACGCAAAATGGGCCCTGCGAGAATTGTTCGTGGAGATGCGCTTCTCTCCCGTGAAGGCTGGCGAGGGAGGAAACCCCGACTATGAAGCCCTCTATCTCATCGGATACGACAAGAAGACCGGCGAATACGTTCTGCATCTGTTCGACACGTTCGGAGTAACCTCAAAACCAGTTCCAGGAGTTGGAGTTCGTAAAGAAAACTCTGTTCGGTTTAGATTCGACTATACGGTCGGACCATGGTTCAACACGTTCATTTGGGATCCCTCCCCGAAGTCATGGAAGAATGTGATCACGTATGAACGGAAAGATGGAAGTGAGGGGACTTTCGCAGTGAAAGAACTGACTCTTTTCCAGTAAGCCTTCTCACTCTCTAATCGCTGAATCGAAGCCGTGTATGTTCATTCCTCCGCAGGGATCAGTGGTGGACCTTACTATTCCAATAGTCTTTTATTTGCAACGCAAAGCAAACCGCGCTTTTTGAAGACACATCATGAACAAGCTAGTGATTCTCGCAGTAGCAGCATTGCTACTTCTATCACCAGGAATATTGATTCCACAAGCCCTCGCCTCCCATGCTGATGGCTATGCCGTTCCGCTCATCCATACCGTCTCACCTGCCAGCAGCACGGTTGTGGGTCTTACTCCATCTCAGATACGTCACGCCTACGGGTTCGACCTGCTATCCTGCGCGTCCTCTAACACGTGCGGCTCCGGCCAGACAATAGCAATCGTTGATGCTTTCAACGATCCCAACATTCAGAGCGATCTGAACACCTTCGACAGCCAATTCGGTCTCCCGGCATGCACCACCTCGAACGGCTGCTTTACCATCGCCACGCCACAAGGACCACCCAGGACAAACCGAGGTTGGGCTCTCGAGATATCCCTCGACGTAGAATGGGCTCACGCAATCGCGCCCGGCGCCAAGATCCTCCTAGTTGAAGCCGCAACAAACAGCTTCGCCAACCTCTTCGGCGCAGTAGACTATGCCTCGGCCCGCGCAAACCAGGTCTCCATGAGCTGGGGAGGCACAGATGCCTCCAGCGATTCAAGCAACGACTCCCACTTCGCGGTATCAGGAGTCACCTTCTTCGCCTCGTCAGGAGACAACGGACACGGACTCATCTACCCCTCAACCTCACCCCTTGTCGTCTCAGTCGGCGGCACAACCCTCACCCTTGGTAGCGGAGGCAACGTCGTCAGTGAGACAGCATGGAGCGGCAGTGGCGGCGGAATCAGCGCCTTCGAGAACGAACCATCCTACCAGACCAACTACCCCATTCCCAACACTGGCGGCTTGAGAGGCAACCCAGACGTGTCATACGACGCTGACCCAGCCTCGGGAGTTGCAGTCTTCGACAGTCTAGGCGATCAAGGCTTCAAGAACTGGATACAGGTCGGCGGGACCAGCGCAGGCTCCCCACAGTGGGCAGCTCTCAACGCCATCGCCAACGTCGGCAGAGCCTCGCCGCTCTCCTCCACCCCCACAACAACTCCGACCAACCTCGCAATCTACAACATCGCCAAGACCGCGTACAGCACCAACTTCAGAGACATCACCTCGGGAACCAACGGCAGCTGCGGCAGCGTCTGCACAGCAGGCACAAACTATGACTTCGTCACAGGGCTCGGAAGCCCGCGCGCGAACGTCCTAGTATCCTCGCTTCACAACGCCTAAACCCGGACAGAATCAGCTCACCATTCCCCTCCCTTTTTTCTCATCTCTTCTGTCCGGATTATACCACACCCAACTATCTTTTGGGACGCTTTCCCTGCCGCAGATCACGATCTAGGGCTAACAGTCCGCGCACCCAGTCCTCAGCGGTTCGAATACTGTTTCACCGCAGTGTTCGCAGACAAGAATTTTTCCGATGAACTCGTTGTCGGAACGATACCTTGTTTCATGAGTCGTGGGAGTACTGCATGTCCGACAGAACAGCTGAGGCTCGAGACCACGATCCATGAAGCCTGATCATCATTGCACGCGAGGTTAAACAGGAGAGTCGAAGAAATCTAATGTCCCGTTGATCATACCCCGGAATATGACAGGCTAAAGTGGGACGTCTTTTCCGTTAACGAATAGTTTGTCGGTAACTTTCATGGCTTTCACGATAGTTGCGTGCATCGGGCATCCCTTGTGAGTACGCCTCGTCACCTCGACGACCTTCTCAACCGAGTCTTTCGTGGCTACCTTAGTCTCAACCGTCACGTCCTTGAACGATGGTTCCGCTCCATCAATACCGTACTGTCCCCTCCGATCCCAGTGCCCCCTCACCGAGGTTTCCAGCGAGTCGAACTGCAGATCGAGGAGTGCCGCATGCCGGGTGAACATCACGTTCTCACAAAACCCTACAGCCGACATGAAAAACTCAAGCGGCATCGCAGCCTTATCCGTCCCTCCGACCGGCACGGGTTCATCGCATCCCAAGGTGAACTTGCCAACCTTCGCTTCTTGATATTGTTGCCCGACAAGTCTAACATCCGCCCTCGATGTCCCAAGCGTCTGCCCAGGCTCTGTCGCTTCCCGCAGTTTGCGAATCATATCGTCAACTATACCACGAAAGTTCGTAGTTTGCTCCATGTGAATCGGGAGCTAGCCCCGCAGTAATTAGCTGTTAAGCCTGTTCAGTTATCAAAAACGAAGCCTAGCATGGTCTTGCCATTTTCTATCCTCCTTGCAATATTCCCCCTTGTTCTCTGAACTCTTGAGCGCCTGGGCCCGCGAAGATGTAGATTCCCAGTCTTCGGTAGTTCTTCCGTATCCAGCTATCAATTGACCCGAACCAGTTCCTGAACTCTGCAGGCTTCCTAGCAAGATCTTTTCGCTCCTCATCAATGTAGTTCATGTCGGCCTGTATCCCGCCCGGCAGCATTACTTGAGAGAACCTCCATGAACGCCAGAACTCGATAACCGGCGACTGAAACCCGTCAACAACATAGAATCCCTTCTCTGGGACATGCTCTGTTACAAGGGGCATTCCAGCTCCGGTAAAATGCAACCAAAATCTCCGGGTCGACTCGTCCTGTGATGATTCAGGGAAAATGTCTACAGGGCTAAAATCTGAGCTGGGAGAGGTGCCAGGCAGAATCAGCAAGTTGCCAATTGATCGCGCATATTCCAGGAACTGATCCTCGTCCTCCCTAGACATGTAGAGAACAAGCAGCTTTGGCAAGTCTCAGAGGTCCTCTCGGAACAGATGATAGCTCGGGATTGATCGTTCTACCTCCAGAGGTAGCATAACCTGATTTCTCCTGTGGAGCCACCTATGGTCGGGTCGTTCAAAACTCTTGATTCATATCCCATGAGATCCATAGGCTCTATGGGAAAAAGGCATGAAATCAAAAATGCTTGCTCTGTTAGCGATCACTTTAGTCGCTGCAGCATCGCCAGCAATGATAGCGCTAGCGTCAGGCGTAGGCCAAGCAGCTGCACACGCCAACCATACACCTGGAACGGCGCAATGCACCTTCACCCATCCAACCTCGATTCCAAGCCAAGCATCAGCCAACGCCACAGACGCACTCGCAGACCGGTCAACCCATTGTCCTCCAACAATTCCCACACAGTAACCACCAGGAAACGTTCATCCATCGCTTGACCGCTCTCTTTCCCACACTTTTTTCTTTGCGATCCGACACGTAGGTGACTCTTTTGTTGCCATCGGATGTCTCCGCGAAGTCAACAAGAACAGAACTCAGGGCAACAATGATCAATTCTCGTCTAGGGGCTTGAGGCCGATGGTTCGCTTTTCTTGTCGAATCTGACTCTTCTCAGCCGGTTGGGACCCCACCATGCTCTCTGGCCCAGCACTGACATGATCGCCGGGACAAGATAGGTGCGCACAACCATCGCGTCCAGGACAACAGCGAGAGCGATCGCGAACCCGAAGCCTTCGAGAAGACGATTAGAAGATAACAACAGCGAGCCAAGTGCTCCCGCAAGGATCAGCGCTAGAGCCGTTATGATTCCGCCGGTTCGGTCAACCGCATCAACCACTGCCTGGCGTGTCTCTTTGCCTTTCTGGGCTTCTTCCCTGATCCGGGTGAGGATGAAGATGTTGTAGTCCATGCCGATTCCATAGAGAAGCAGAAAAAGTACGAGTGGTATGATGAAGAGGACTCCTGATTGGAGTACGTTGTTGAAGAAGAAAAGAGTGGCCGCATAGGCCCAAGTTATGCTCAATCCGATCGAGAGAATCCCGGTTATCGCGAGAGGATAAGACCCCAATACCACCAGCAATACTAGGAATATGGCTGCGACCGTCAGTACTCTCATCGTATTGAACTGGCTGACCGTTTCATTGGAGAAATCGAGAGTGGACGCGGAGGCACCCCCAACTAGTATTGTGTCTTGAGCGAGTGAAGCGTCTGTTCTCTGAAGGCTCGTAACTAGCCTCCGGATTTGGTTAACTGTATCGAGAGACTTCGGCGTGAAGGGTTCCTCGACAAACAGAACAGTCACCAAGGCTGTCCGATGATCTCTTCCGATATTCCCGAGGATTGCAAGCCTTTCTTGAGGTGTCAGACCTGTCATATTAGTCGCGTCCACAGGAACGCCGTCCGGTCGAGTGGGTCCCGTAACTCTCTCTACGTTGGACAAGCTGGAAATATTCCAGCTTAGGTTTTCCAGATTAGCCTGTGCACCTTGCGTGAGGTTGCCATTCGTGAGAATCGATACAGGAAACTGTACGAGCACCTGTGTAGGGCCTATCTGGCCTGCGCCGAAGCTCTTTTCCAAGACAGCGAGACCATCGACGCTCTCTGCATGTGTGAGACCTGCGGTAAAGTCGTACGAAGTGGCTCCAGTAAGCGATATGTAGATTGCGGGGATTGAGATGAGCACGGTGAGTCCCAAGACGAGGAACGGTCGCTTGACGCTGAAGCTTGCAGCCCGTCGGAAATATCCAGGTCTCTCGCTTCTCTTCTTCCGTGCCTTGATTGCATAGTTCTCGAATCTTCTGCCAGATCTAGGCCAGAATATTCTATCCCCCGCGATGAGAATGAATGATGGAATCAGCGTGAGACTTACTAGTAAAGCGATTAGGACGCCGAAGCCAAGGCCGACGCCGATGGACCGCAGCAAGGTAAAACTGCTTATCGTCATAGCTCCGAAGGCGATAATGACCGTGGTCGCACTGGTAGAGATGCTCTCCCCTGACCAAGTGACTGATGTCTGGACCGCCTGGGCCTTGTCGTGGCCCTCGACGCGCTCCTCCCGGTAGCGGGCCATCAAGAAGATGGAATAATCGGTTCCGACTCCGAGCATTATGGTGAACAGGAATGTGGTGGTCGTGTCCTGAATGGGAATGATGTATTTGCCGATGAGGTACAGCCCCCCTTCTGTAATCAATAGTGCCATTCCAACGATGGTCAGCGGGACGAAGGGCGTGGCGATTGCAAAGAAGAACAATCCCGCCAGAATGAGTATGGCACCTATCGTGACGGGTTCGATGAGACCGAGATCCCTTTGGCTTCCCAAAGAAGAGTCCGCCGTGGTCGCCAGATCCCCAGTAACGTATGTCTGCGAGGGTCCTCCATCGCTGGCTTTCAATTGAGAGATGATATTCCTCATAGTCACTACATTCTTCAAGATCGGGTCGGAGTTCGCCAAGCCGAATGAGCCGGGGGATTTCGAGAAGCTCACTAGAACGATCATGACTTTGTTGTCGGGGCTGATGAAATTCTGGAGAATCGCCTGTGGGATTCGTACTGGATAAGTGGAGAGCGTAAGAGCAGTTAGGTTCTGGTTGGCGCTATATTGTGCAGCTGAATAGCTCTCGCCCTGTTGCAGATAGAATGCGGTGAGGGCTGCTCTCTCCAGGCTGTAGACAGATGTGACGTTCTCGACGCTATTCAGAGCACCCGGCCCTAGAAGCTGTTTTTCTAGGTCAAGAGTGAATCGCTTGGTCGCGTTATCAGTAACATCGTTTCCTTGAAGGAGAATTATCGCGCTGGTGTTAGCCTGTGGATGGGGAAACTCTTGAGCCATAAGGCTCTGGGCCCTTGCAGACTCAGAGTTGCCTGACTGGCCACCACTAGTGCTTGAAGTAACAACCTGAGAGAGTTGCTGAGATAAAGGAAGACTTACTGCAAAGAGCAAAATCCAAAAGACGATTATCAGCTTGTATCTTCTGCCTACGAAAGAACCGATTCTAGCGAACGCTGGAACACGAGATCCCGGTGCTCTGGACGCTCCAACTTTCTTCGAAACCAGGTAGGCAGTCCCAGAAGCGAATACGAGGAGGCTGACCGTAATTACGACCGTCGCGCTAAGATTATCGGAGACGTATTGGCGGAGGTAGAAGTTGTTCTGATAATTCAGGATCAGAGCCAAAAGCTCGCCGAGCGATATTACAAGGAGGAATGCGAGGATTCCTATCCAGCGAGCTTGGGAAGAACCGGGCTTGCTCAACACATGCACACAAGCTTGGGAAGAACCGGGCTTGCTCAACACATGCACACATTGCCGTCGAGAGATGCCGAGGCTGGCTGTCGAGGCTATTTACGCGTGATCATTAAAAATGGCTCTTCTTCATCGACAATACCTATCCAATCTTAGCCGAACTATCTGGTCCCACGCATGACCCCGCCTGATATTTCAGACACTCAGCGCAAGATTCGGAGTCAAACTACTTAGCACTGAGTTTGAAATCATTAGGACTGTGTAGTCTTGCCACCAAAAAACAGTGAAGTAGCAATCACTTCAGCTCGCTTGGCAACACTCCAGACAGAGCATCAGAACTGGGCGGTCTACGCCGGACTTGTCCTCACAATGTTCATCTGGGGACTCGCATGGCCAGTTGGCAGACTCCTCGCAACAAACCTCCCGCCCGTCTCCATCGCGGCGATAAGATATGCCATCGTCGTCCCCGTACTGTTTGCAATCCTCTGGTTCAGAGAAGGCTCTTTCAAAATCAATCGATCATGGATACCGACGCTCGTAGTAATGGGAATCCTGAACACAACGCTGTACCAGATCTTCTTCCTTTACGGCGTCAAATACGCGGCCGCCAGCGACGACTCTCTCGTCATAGGAATAGGACCCGTACTCATAGCTATCATGGCCAGCTTTATTCTTAAAGAACGACTCACATGAACCAAGATTCTCGGCTTCGCTTCCGGGCTAGCAGGAATCATTACAATCTCCAGACTCTCTCCCACCACTCAAGTCCTCAACAGACCGCTAGGCGTGACCCTTGTCTTCGGCGGCGCAACCGCATACGCTCTCTACACCGTCCTACTGAGAAGATTCCTCTCGAAGAACCGCGCAGACAATAATGGACCTCAACAATCCTCGCTC
>WNGM01000391.1_pt1 | contig 40091 bp, 37 predicted proteins | sample 5400571 | NCBI WGS metagenome assembly WNGM01 (sample SAMN13153378, study PRJNA577476) | soil metagenome | isolation source: 100 cm soil or saprolite under Garry oak tree replicate 2 | place: USA:California | collected 2016-06-15 | reverse complement strand
TTGATGTTTTGATCTAAGGATAACCCCATCAATAATGAATGGGGGTTGTAGAGGAGAGGAAGAAAGTGATAGGCTGAGGAAAAAGGGAAGAGGAACGACGGCATGGAGAGTCAGTCAGAAATCACCGAGATATCCAAAGAACCAAGCATCGTGCAGGAACGACTCAACTGGAAGTTGGCGTGCAGAGATGATGCCAAGATCGCGCAGGAATTGTATGCGGGGGAAGAAATTGAAGAGATGCATGAACTCAGCGATGTCGGTTTACTAGATGAGTTTTTTGTGTTTCTGGAAGACCTGGGTATGATGCAAGCCTTTGAACAGATGCATGTGCCGGGAGCGAAACGGATGCTGGTCCCAACTGTGCAATTTGTGTTGCTGTATCTGCTCAAAGTCCTCTTTGGCGGCGAATCGATGAATGAGCTGCCGCGTGTGCTCTTTAGCGATCTGGGGCTGATGGAGTTAGTGGGCTTCAATGCCCAGCAATGCGAAGACGGGTTGACCAAACGCGGGGATGCACAGCGCAAAACGAAAAAGAAGCAAGGGCCACTCACTGCCCAGTGTCTGGCCGACAACATCAGCAAACTCGGTGAGCAGGAGATGGAACGACTTTTTAACCAGATGGTGCAGCTGCTCGCCCGGCGGGGAATGTTTACCGGCAAGCTCGTAGTGGCCCTGGATGGAAGCAAGCTGCCCACGCCGCAGAGCTATGAGGGCTGCGGGAAGCTCAAGCAGACCCGCAGGGTGAAAGTCAAAGGACAGCCAGAAGTGGCGACGGAAGAATATTACCTCTATGGGTGGAAAGTGTTGGTCCTCATTGAGGTGCAAACGCGCCTGCCTCTGGCCATGAAGGTGGTCAAAATCCAGGAGTATGAGGGGAGTTGGCTGCTCCCTCTGCTGGAGCAAGCCCAACGCAACCTGGGAGAGCAGGCGCACATTGACACCGTCGTGATTGATCGCGGGTACCTGGACGGAGACGATTTGTGGCGGGTGCATCAAAAGGGCATCATCTTTGTGATCGTGGGCAAAGCCAATATGGCCGTTGTCCAGGATGCACAGGGATTGGCCAAAGGGGAGCGGGCACGGGTGCGCGAGCGGGTCGTCGGCCATGGGCATGGCAAAAAAGCGACCCGGCAACGCTTGCGCACTGAATTGGTTGGGTTGTCAGCCTTGACCAGTTACGATAGCTATGGAGAGGCCGAGCAAACCCAGTACGCTCATCGACGCGATTATAGTGGCCAGCCCATCAATGCCGTGGTCGTGCGCCGCTGGGACAATCGCACACCCAAAGGCGGAGGAACAGTCTATTTGACCAATGGGGAGGTGAGCGATCCTTTCAGCGTGTTTGATACCTATGACTGGCGTAGCGTCATTGAGAACGGGATTTTCAAAGAGGGCAAGCATCCCTGGCATCTCTTGCGCTTTCCCAAGCGCAGCGAGGCCGCAGTGGTGGTCCATTGTTTCTTTACCTTGCTGGTGATGGGACTGTGTACCGCATTTCGCTTGTGGCAAGCACAAGTCGCTACCACTGCCACTTCATCCACTGAGATGGTTCCTTCCCTCAGTTCGGCTTTGCTTGCTGGAGAGGGCACGGCACGTTGGCGTCAGCGCTTACGAGAAGAAAATCGAGACAAAATCATCGTCTTTATTGGGCAAGCCTATGGCATTTTCCATCTCGCTGAATTTGCCATTTTGACCCATCTGCCTCTGCGTCGCCTTCCCTCCCCTCTGGGCTCTCCACAGGCTATTCTTCAGCGCTTTGGTATTAGCCCCTGAGCCTTAGATCAAAACGTCAATTTCTTCCATTACCTCTTGCTTTTTTACATAAGGTCAAGTATTATTAACTTGTGTCATGTTGAGGTATTTCTAAATCAGCACAAAGAATTGTGCTTTCATCAGGTTCAAAGCACGAGCGACCAGAACATACGGACGAAGCCCATAAACAGCGATACTTGAGCGATTGTAGTAAGTTATATCCTCTCAAGATACAACAGGGGGTGCCCATACTCATTTATGCGGATGTTATCGTCACTAGAAATCGAGTATCGCCGGGAAAGAGGGATTGCACTTGAACTTCAGGAAAGCCAGCAAACGCTTTCCAAGAAGAAGATTGCTGTTCTCAGCACCTTTGAAATCAGGCTCATCAAACCTTATCTACAAGAAGCATTAGAGCGCATCGGCTGCTACAGTACAGTATAGTCTCTTACCGCTGTTTTCTTCCCCTACAAAATTGTTACCAGAAGATATCCAGTCATTAATCGCCGAGCGTCTAGCAGAGCTCGAAAATGCCATAACGATACTCCTTGCACGCCTTCCTAAAGCTAACTGCTATCTTGTTACATTCGGATCACTACAGATGCCGTTGGGGCATCTTCTTAATCCTCAGCTATCTGCTCGCGGTCAAATCGGGATTGAGTTCTGGTTAAAGTCTATACGCGAACTGGGTAATCTGTCACGGAGAATCGTCATCGCCGACTGGGATTGGCATAGTCAAGCTCTTGGTAAACTCGCATTTTTTGATGAACGCCTATGGTATATAGGAAGAATGCGCCTCAATCCTTTGGGCTTGGCAACGCTTGCCGACTTCATCTCCCGTTATATTGCCGCCAACTATAATCTTACACGCAAGGCTTTAATTGTAGATGTCGACAATACTATTTGGGGAGGGGTTGTAGGAGAGGTTGGGCTTAAGGGCCTCGTATTGGGCGAAGAGGGTTCTGGTTTAGCCTTTCAGGATGTACAGCGCGAACTGCTAAAACTTCATGATATCGGGGTTGTCCTTGCTCTATGCAGCAAAAATAATCCTGATGATGTCTGGGATGTGTTCGATCATCATCCTGGCATGGTACTAGAACGAGAACATTTTGCTGCAGTGCAGATAAACTGGCAAGATAAAGCATCTAACGTGTTGGCCTTGAGTGAAGAACTACGCCTGGGCTTAGATAGTCTTGTTCTTCTCGATGACAGCCAGGTGGAACAGGAATGGATACGCATGGCACTTCCTGCTGTTCTCGTTCTTGACTTGCCAGGTGAAATTGCTTATCGCCCGCAATTTTTGCGTGACCTACCATATTTCCTGCGCCTTACTTTAACGAATGAAGATCTTCTCCGAGCCAGTACCTACAAGAATAGATCAGAGCGGCTGCAAATGCGCGAACACTTTTCTACCCTTGAAGATTTCCTCATCTCATTAGAACAAGAAATAACCGTTCAGCGTGTTCAAGAGAACACCTTGACCCGCGCCGCACAGCTGTGCCAGCGCACGAATCAATTCAATTTGACCACCCACCACCATACAATTGCAGATATTGAACAGATGATGGGGGACACTACTAAAGAAGTTTATATCCTTGCAGTACAGGATCGTTTTGGTGACAACGGTGTTACTGGTCTGTGCATACTGCACCTGGATGGGCTCAATGCTCATATAGAGACATTCTTGTTGAGTTGCCGCGTGTTAGGACGAAAAATTGAAGATGCTTTTCTGCTCTTTGTGGCCGATCGTGCAAGAATACGCGGAGCGCACTTTCTTATTGGCCAATATAGGCCAACGGCTAAAAATGAGCAGGTTGCAGATTTTTATACCAGCCATAATTTTGAAGCCATCGGCGATGGTTACTTCCGTTTTGACCTTGAAAAACAAGAACTAGATCGTTCCATTCTGAACATTATGAGGGTAGTTACACATGCGTAAGCGTATCAAAAAAGTTATGTACAGGGTTTTCAGTATCCCGATAGATGAAATACCCGATGACGCTAGTGTACATTCACTCGCCAAATGGGATTCTCTCGGTCAAATAGAACTGATGCTTGCGTTAGAGATCGAATTTAACGTGCGTTTGTCATCAGACGACATGCTGACGCTACTTTCGCTCGAAGCCATTGCAAGCTATCTACAAGATCAAGAAAAGAGTTATAATGATGCAAAGAGTCGTCTTTGAACACATTTCCGATGATTCACAAATTACTATAAATCGTCGTATCACAGCTGAAGACGTGGGTACTTTCGCGTCTCTCTCAGGTGACGCTAATCCTATACACCTGGATGATGCCATTGCTCGAAAGTATGACTTTCGAGAGCGAATTGCGCAAGGAGCACTTATCAATGCCTTTCTTTCAGGGATTCTGGGGACCGTTTTCTCCAACCCTGCCGCCCTGTGTTTATCCCTGAAAACGCGTTTTCTTCGATCGGTCTACATTGGAGATGACATTCAATTTGTGTTGTCAATTTCGCATAAATCAGAGGCGCTTCGCACCTTATTGATCGATGTTAATGTCTTCAACCAAGAAGGTTGCAAAGTGCTTTCTGGTGAAGCCTTGGTGAAGATGCTCTCTTAAAGTTGTGTTTTCTTAGGAGGCGAACAAGTGTATTCTTCGACCGCTTCGTAGACCTATATGCAGTCCTTTATCTAAACAATATCGCTGGCGATCACGGTTTTGCGGAGGCTCGCTGACTATGCAAGAGCTTTCTATTGATTGGTGCCCTATAAACAGTATTGGTGTTCTGCAGGAATTCATCAAAACCTATTGGCGGCCGGATCATATCTTCGCTCACGACCGCGATTTTCTTCTTTGGCAATATCCTCTTAGGGACGATGCCCAAAAAATATCCGTACTTGTTGCTGGCCAAGAGAGTAGCTTACAAGGTATGTTAGGAGTAATTCCTTTCAACTTCTGTGCGAGAGGACAATTGTTCTCAGGAGCCTGGCTCTCAATGTGGATGGTGCCCCCCGAGCAGAGGAACGTAGGTCTAGGGCTTCAACTTCTAAGACGAGTCTTGGCTGAAGGATACGATGTGATCGGCACTCTGGGTGGCAGGGATGTGCCACTGCGAATATTTGGCGCTCTCCACTTCGATGTGAGAAAGAGCATACCGCGTTGGGTATGTGTCATCTCACCAGCTACCTTGAAAGATTTCCTGTCTCATCAAAAAGCATCGTATCCCTTATCTTCATTGCCGGTATATACCAAGGCTTCATCTCCCAGGTTTTCCCTTCCCGATAAATCAGGCATACGACTGATAAATTGGGACGATAAGGTCATTCAAAGATGGAATACTGCATGGCTAGAGCGTTTCGCCCGGCGGTTGGTAGGTACGTGGCGCGATGCCGAGTATCTACGTTGGCGCTATGTCGATCACCCTTTATTTCATTACGTACTGCACTTTGCGGAGGATACAACTACCGGACAACTCGTTGGACTTCTTGTCTATCGGATTGAAACAGTTCAAGTGCACAGTGACAAAGTTTTACGCGTAGTGGAATTTTTATGTGAGAAGGCAGCAGAAGCCACCTTAGCCCAAAAAATCGTTGAAGCGGGAGAAGTAAACAGAGTTGCGTATGCTGATTTTTACTGTACATCAGAACGATTCGGTGCCCCCCTGAAGTCTGTGGGCTTTGAACTTGACGACAATTTAATCGTTCATCTTCCCAATCGCTTTCAGCTTATCAATCCTTACTATAAGCCAGTTCCTGCGGCCTTTCGCGTTGAGCCCCGGATTGCTGGGGACAGCTTTACATTTTTCAATACGCCGGACCTCTATTTCACACGCTCGGATTGCGACCAAGACCGTCCCAGTTAACCTTATTTTTAGTTGCTCAAAAGGATGCACTAGACATGAAAATAGCTCTTGTTGCGCCGCTCGAAAGACCTGTACCACCAACCAAATATGGTTCTATCGAGCGGATTATCTATTTTATTGCGGATCTTCTAAGCCAGAGAGGTCATCAGATTGACCTTTTCGCATCCGGCGATTCCAAGAAAGGTGTTAACTATAAATTAGTTCCGTCATTACAAACAAGTATTTTAAGCGATGCCTCTCTGACAGGGGGTGCCCACGCGCAAAGGATCATGGAGCATATCGGCATATCCAACACGATTAAATATATCAATGACTCGGGTTATGATATTATCAACAATCACAGTCTAAGCTTCGTGCCCTTTTCTCAGCTGATTCGGGATTACACACATAAGGTAGTACATAGCCATCATGGTATTTTGAGTCTAAATGGGGTCAAACAGCTCTGCCTCAAATATAGGGACTTGTATCATGTTTCTCTTTCTTTCAACCAAAGGAAGGGCCTTTCTGCGCTGAATTTTCTGGCAAATATATATAATGGTGTCGATTTAACTTTTTTCCCTTATCAAGAACATAAAGCTGATCAATACGGTCACATGATTTTTATTGGACGTATAGATGCAGAAAAAGATCCCATAGCGGCTATTAAAGCAGCGATCTATACGCAGAAAAAGCTCCTTGTCGCTGCGAAAACACCGGAAAATGACGCATATTTTTCCCAATTTGCTCATTTTTCTCGCAGTGATTTTATTGCCTTTTTAGGTGAAATAGAGCATGAAAGCATAAGAAATTATCTTTCCAGCGCCAAATTGCTACTCATGCCTGTCCAATGCGAAGATGCTTGCCCAGTGGCTCCGTTAGAAGCTATGGCATCCGGCACTCCCGTTGTGGCTTTTGCTCGCGGAGCATTACCTGAACAAATCAGAGACGGTGTAACCGGGTTTCTTGTCAACCAGTCGGAAGAGCATGTGCAGGGCGATTGGATCATTAAGAAAACAGGCGTAGATGGTTTGCGCGAAGCAATTGAAAGAATTTATGCCCTTTCGGAGGAGGAATACATAGCGATGAGAAGAGCTTGCCGATCACATGTCCAACACAAATTCAGTAGAGAGAAAATGATCGATGAATATGAGGAACTGTATACGGAAATTGTGCAGCGGAACATTCTCAGGCGATGAAAAAGTCGCTCTCTTGAAGAGTTCCTAACGTGCTCTTGTGGAGGTTATCATGCTGAGTGCGGTAGATCCACCAGTAAAATTGACACTGCAAACCAACCGGGACTTTCGTTTCATCTATGTCGTTATCTCCCTGAGCGCCACATGTGCTGCTGTTTGCCTCTGGTTCTGGATGGTATTTCGGGAAGGCGATTTCAAAGACATCCTCCTCAAAATCCCCATTCTTGGATTGTTGCTCGGGATCGGGATAGGTTCTACCTGGGCTGTAATCTTGGAACAGCGCTTTTCGATCACCTTTGACAGGGTCCATGTGTGTGTCCTCGAAAAAACATCGGTATTTATCTCTAAAACTACTATCTATAAACTCAAAGATCTTATAGAAATCAAGTTGGAAGAGATTTGGGACGATGAACGTGAGAAAGCCCTGTATCGTGTTTGCCTCTGGCTTGTTGGAAATAAGTCAGTGCCTATCACATCTCTTGACACTGATAAAGATAAGATGGAAAGTCTTTGTGGGCAGATTCAAAGATTCCTCTCTCCCCTTCTATAAAGGGGTAAAGCCGTCGCTAATCTACGGCCGCACTGTGTCCTAAAAGGATAGGTTCAAGTTGTATTTATTAGCCAAGACAACAAAAGGATACTCTCAATGAATGGGTACATTGCTCACCTAGACCAGTGGATCGGTGCGTTGGGAATTCTGGCATACCTTATCCTGTTTGGGATAAAATCTCTGACACGGCTGCGCTTTTTTACAAATGACTCGATGAACTACGTAGATATTGCCCGAAACATTTTGGCAGGAAGGGGCATAGTTCAGTCTACCTTGGGCTTCAACGAGCCAGATTTCTCAATCGATGTTTCGGGTTACTCACCCGTAACAGCTCAACCTCCCGGTTACCCACTGCTCATTGCCTTCTTCAGCAAACTTGGTCTCTCGCCTACGAACGCAGCATTATTGATTCCCGTAATATCCTATGGATTGATTCTCTCAGCAACCTACCTTTTAACACGCACATTTTATGATGATCGTTTTGCCCCGGCTGCTGCCGTGTGCCTTCTGCTCTTTTATCCCTTGCGAAAGATCTGCAGCTATGCTTGGAGCGAGGCCGCAAGCATAGCATTCCTTACTATCTCTTTCTGGTTATGCGCATATATAGGCACGGGCCCAGAAAGCACCCCCTGGCTTTTATTGGTTGCGGGTGTCGCAATCGGCCTGGCATTCGCGATACGGTATGCCCTCCTCCCGGCTTTTTTTCTGGGGATATTATTTTTCGTTGTTCCTGCCGATTGGGCGCAAACCGTTTATCGGCTCTGCTTTTATGTTTCCGGCTTTTTACTACCCGCTTGTCTGGTGTTGAGTTTCAATCTGCATAGTAGCAAGACCTTGTCGGGTCAAAAGCGTTTGAGTTCTACCCTGACATTGCGGGAGAATATTCATGCTACGCTACGTACCATTCTCGGCTGCTATCTTAGCGAGGGCTTTTCTGAGTTGCAAATTGTCGCGATCCAATTTATTTTGCTTGCACTCAGCCTCGCTTTACTATTTCAGAACAGACTGCTTGCATCCGTTGAGACCACTCTTTTCGGAGGAAAAAGAGCTTTCCTTATATTGTGGCTCATAGGTTATCTCATGTTTTTAGTGTATCAACGCACCCGTTATCATCTCAATCGTATCTCGGTCAGATTAACAGCCCCCGCCTCTATCTTAGTTGTTCCTTCTTGCATAGCCATTTTGATGAGCGCGTTTGTGCTGGATGCTCACGTTTACGCATTGCTCATCATCACAGTAATCTTAGCCGCGCTCGTACGAGAAATACGTGACATTGTAAGCAGACCTATTGTAAATGAAGACAGTAGAATCAATTCTTCTGAGCGTTTGCAGTGGATTGCTCAACATGTTTCCGCAGATGATCTCGTGATCGGCGATGATACGGTTGATGTGCCTTTTTATTTGGGGAGGCCTGGTGTGATATCTTTTTCGCCTTATCCATTCACCAACCGACCCGATTACCACAAAATTGTTGCTTATTGCCAGGCGCATTCCGACAAGTACAAGCGCTTTATCTTGATCCTGCGAAAAAGATTTTACACAGAAGAGGCATGGCAATACTACTATGGTTCGTTTATATCTGGCATCATAAACGGCCACGTTGATAACTATTCCCATATCAGATTCCTTTGTCAACTAGAAGATGGATATGTTTTCGAACTGTTCATATGAGGAGGGATCGCTCCACCGCCTCGGCGTATGGCAAGAAAGGAGCGACATTTAAAGGACTCGCCTAAACACAAGATTATAGTAATTTGAGCTTTCGTATGTTACAATACTGAAATAAAGCAGACCTTACTCTCTTGCAGTTTTTACCACGATTACCATCCTTTACAAAGGATTGCCGCCAAAGGAGCAAAACGTAGATGCAAGGTTACAGTGGTCAAGAGATTGGGAATTATCGCCTAATCAAGATTATTGAAGCAAATGAACTCGCAGATAGCTATCTTGGCATACATGCCTTGATGCAGGTCGAAGTTTTGATTAAGTTGTTTCACAGAACGCTGGAAAATCATCAGAAGGAAATATTTTACTCCCAGGCGCGTCGACTTACTCGCCTTGTGCATCCTCAAATACTACGTACTCTAGAATTTGGCATAAAGGACATGCGGCCTTTCCTCGTATTTGATTATGTCCCTGGTAAATCCCTGCGCCAACAGCATCCACTGGGTAGCATCTTGCCGATCGCTACAGTCACCTCTTACACAACGCAGATTGCTTATGCGTTGCAATACGCCCATGAGCACGGTGTACTTCACAGAGACATCAGACCAGAAAATATATTAATAGGAGCAGACGGAAAGCTTCTTCTCAGCGGTTTTGTTATTGACTTGACTGATCCGCCCTTGCAGAGCAGTCAATTGCTATCAGCAATTACTGTCTATACAGCTCCAGAACAACTTCAAGGCAGTCCTGTACCCGCCAGTGATCAGTACTCTTTGGCGGCGGTTGCCTACGAATGGCTGAATGGACAGCCTCTTTTCCAGGACTCCCCTCAAAACCAGATCGATCATCATCTTGCTGCTTCACCTCAACCATTGTTTGGAGGGACCCCTTCAATTTCATCTGCTGTCGAGCAGGTTATCTTACGGGCGCTTGCTAAAGACCCTACACAACGATTTGCTGATGTGCAAGAGTTCGCAACAGACTTAGAGCGAGCGGGTAAGGAAATTCCAGCTTTCTCCGCCCCTCCACCAGACGATGGGGAGCCTGGTCGTCCTTCCTTAGCAACTAGATTACATCCGCATGTTTCATCGTCCCACTCTTTACAACGCTTGCTTCGTGCATCGCAAGCGCAACCAGGTGCAATATCACGTCGTGTCGTTATTATGGGTATCGGGGCGCTTCTTGCGGGAGGGAGCTTGGCCAGTTTATTGTCATCCACGCAGGCCACTGCACTCACGCCTAATAACGTTCTGCAAGTAGGTCCACAGCCACGGCAATTGATAGCAGATTTATGGGGTGTCATTGGTAGCGACTATCTGCCAGAGCAAGATCAGCTCATCTTTGTTGAATACGGCGGTAAACTGTCGGCAATCGAGAAGGTGAGTGGGAATACTTCAGAATATGTCGTACTTGGTACTGGATACAACAGGTTGGAAGACGTTAAGGTTACATCTGATCGGCAATATGCATATATCACAGAACGCGGTGGAGCCTTCTTGCGCGTGGATCTCAAGAATGCCAATCGCGAACAAGCCACAATTATTAGCTCGGAGCTGAATGCACCGCATCAAATTATTCTTGATGTGGCCATCAACCAAGCCTACCTGGTAGAATTTGCGAATCCGGGTCGCCTGTTACAATTTGACCTTGTCTCTGGGAAGCAGATAGTATTGTTGGATGATTTAGTTTTTGCAATTGGCCTCCTTATGTCATCGGATTTTCGAACCGCGTATATTGGCGAAGAATACACCGAGGGATTAGACCGTCGTATTACTCGATTTGACCTGGTTTCTGGTGAAAGAACCGCCATCGCTTCAAATCCGGCTGAAAACGGAGCCTTCTTTTTTCTCACCTGGGCGAATGAGGAGAGAAATGCTATTTTTGTGACGGACCGCTTTCCCACTGATAGGCTGTGGCTCATAGATATAACTAAGACTCCGGCCGAAAGACATTTTTTAGCGGACCTACCTCCTCGTCCATCAAGCATCGCAGTCGTGCCAAATGGTCTACTCGTATGTTGTGACAACGTGATCATCGAATTAGCTCTGCCATAGAAGCTTAAGAGATATGGCGGAAAAAGATATCAGGAGGTTCTCCCGTGGAAACTAAGACCGATGTAGTCAAAGTTCAATTGGATAACGGAGCAGTCGTCCATATTGAAACTGCCATGCTTGGGGGAGACGAGGAAGTTGCTTTTGGGCTACCTCAATTCGATGCCATCGGCCCCATTGTTGAAGGAATAGCAGGATCGGTTGAGAAGATGCTATGCCATGTGAAACCAAGCAAAGCAAGTGTTGAATTCGGGCTTGAGCTTGCTCTTGAGACAGGTCAACTCACAGCTCTGCTGGTAAAAGGTTCCGGCACTTCCAGTATGAAAATCACCCTTGAATGGGGTGGAGGCGACAAATGATTGTCGGAGGGAGTCGCAATGGAGCAGTCCACGCTATCGCCGTATGGTTTATTGTGTCAATGTAGTGTGCGTGTCTCTGTCTCCGCAAACAAAGGCCATGGTACAGGCTTCTTTGTCGCACCCGGAGTACTCTTGACGTGTGCTCACGTGGTTAGAGACGCAACTAGTAACCGGTCTGCGGACGTCTACTGGGAAAGCCTGCACTACCCTGCCTCAATTACAGATATTCTTTTTGAGCAAGACCTGGCCTTGCTGCAGGTAGACTTCACCGACCATCCATGTGTTTACCTCGACCCGGATGCTCAACCCTTTGATACGCTCTATAGCTATGGCTTTCCTGACGATCATGCAGATGGGGATCCCGCATCATTCACGCTTGAAGGCTGGTCTGGTCATCAGCAGGATCAGTTAAAATTTAAAGTTGGCCAGGTGAGGCCTGGCATGAGTGGTTCACCATTGCTCAATATGCGTACAGGACGTGTCTGCGGCATTATTCAGCTTTCCCGAGATCGAAGCACTGATTTAGGTGGGAGGGCAATCCCTATAACTGTTGTTTATCAGTGTTTTAAGCAACTAGAAAATGAGCAGCAGCAATTCCATGCGCGTGATTCGCATTGGCGGGATACCTTTGACACTCCTTTGTTTAAAGGAAAGGTGCGCGAGTCCGCCTGGAACCGGTCTTCTCAACGTAATTCGCTCGATCTCGGTCGTGCTGACTGGGGCGAATCACCTTCCGTTGATCAGTTATTTGGGCGTGAACACGAACTAGCAGTGATTAATCAGTGGGTTGTCGGTGAGCATTGTCGAATTGCAGCAGTATTAGGCATCGGCGGTATCGGGAAAACGGCGCTGGTTAAAAAGCTGGCAGAAGAACTCAAGCCTCATTTCAACTACATCTTTTGGCGCTCCTTACAAAATGCGCCATCGCTGAAGATGATCCTCGAGAAGTGCATCCTCTTCTTGTCCGGACAAGAGCAAATTGATTTACCTGACGACATAAATGATCAGATCTCTGTTCTAATTGAGTATTTAAGAGTATATCGCTGCTTGCTTATACTGGATAATGCCGAGACTATTTTGCAGGTAGGAGATCCCGCTCATCAATATCAAAGCGGGTATGAAAATTATGCTCGATTAATAACGCGTATCGGCGAGTCTGAGCATCAAAGTTGCCTGATCATGACAAGTCGTGAAAAGCCGCAAGAACTGACCAATCTGGAAGCAACCTCATCCTTTGTCCGCTCTTTACAACTTCCGGGCTTAGGGAAATCTGCGGGACAAGAGATTTTGCAAGATAAAAAGCTGAACGGCACGAACGAGACCTGGGATGCGCTGATTAATTTCTATGCCGGAAATCCCCTCGCCTTGAAAATGGTCTCTGATTCAATACGCAATAGATTTTATGGCGATATTGCTCAATTTCTGGAAAATCGAGAGGCTATGCCTAGCAATATCTACCATCTGCTTGACCAGCAGTTTCGCCGCTTATCAAAGGTGGAACAGGACGTTCTTTATTGGCTTGCACTTAAACGCGAAGAAGTCTCAATAGACGATATACAGAAAGAAATTCTCTCAAAAATGTCAAAGATGGCTTTTTTTGAGATGTTCGATTTCCTAAGAGAACGCTCTTTTATAGAGCTTTCCGAAGGTAATAGCTATAGTTTACAGCCAGTAATAATGGAATATATAACTTATAATCTGATCGACAGAATTTTCAACGAAATCGAAACCGAGACCCTCGGATTGTTAGGAAGCCATCCTCTCGTTACGGCCCAAGCGAAGGACTATATCAGGAATAGCCAGATCAGTCTCATCCTCACACCTCTCATCGAGCGGCTACAAGTAGAATTTGGCAAAGCAGAGAGTGAAAGTAGGCTAAAAGCAGTGCTACAAAAGCTGCGACAGCAATATTATCCCCAATCTACCTACGCGGCTGGCAACGTTTTCAATCTCTTAATTCAATTAGGATGTGATTTTCGAGGATACAACTTCTCGTCTTTGACCGTACGGCATGCCTACCTGCGTGATGTTGCATTGCCGGATGTAGATTTCTCATTCGCCGATCTTTCCAAATCGATTTTTGCAGATACCTTCGGGAGTATTTCATCAGTTGCGATAAGTCCAACTGGACAATTCTTTGCTGCTGGCACCGATACTGGCGAAATTCTCATCTGGCAATCAAGCAACGGCATACTGCTGCTGAGCTGTATTGGACATACTGATAGCGTGCGAGCTATCGCTTTTAGTCACAAAGATGGTAGCCTGGTCTCTGCCAGTGACGACGGATCAGTACGCTTATGGGAAACTGGAACCGGGGATTGCCTCAAAGTCATCCGCTCAATTACGGAAGAGGTGAAAGCAGTCGCTTTTAGTCCAGATGATACGGTACTCGCCTTCGGTGGTTCAAGAGAGTGCATCGAGCTATGGAATATTGTCGATGATAAACGTGTAAAGATTTTACCTAGTCACGGGCATACGGGTTGGATCAGGACGATTAGCTTTAGCCAGAGCGGAAAGATCCTTGCTAGCGGTAGTGATGATATGACTGTGTGCATCTGGGATGTGAGTTCTGGTCGCACGGTACATGTCCTACGGGGTCACACCGATAGCGTGTGTTCTGTTGCTTTTGGTGCAGGTGAAAGTATCCTTGCTAGTGGTAGCGATGACTGTTCCATTCGTTTATGGAACGTCAGTACGGGCGAGTGTCTTAAGGTCTTGTCAGGCCACACCGGTGGAGTCACGAGCGTTGCTTTTAATACTGGTGGTACAGTCCTCGCAAGTGGCAGTAAAGATACAACTGCGCGCTTGTGGGAAATCAGTACTGGGTATTGTTTTCAAACCCTGCAAGGCCACAAGGACGCGATTCGATCTGTGGCATTTAACTCGGATGGCAAGACACTTGCCAGTGGGGGAGACGATAGGGCTATTTTGCTCTGGGAGGTGAGTACCGGCTACTGTATCAGAACTCTACAAGGGTATACCAATGCAATATGGTCGGTAACATTTAGCCCAGATGGCAAGACACTTGCCAGTGGGGGAGACGATAGGGCTATTTTGCTCTGGGAGGTGAGTACGGGACACAAACTCAAGGCTTTACAAGGTCATGCGAGACGTGTCAATTCCATTGCATTCAGTCAAGATGGAAAGCTGCTGGTAAGCAAGGGTGATGATATGTCTGCAAATCTATGGGATGTAAACAAAATGCGCTTCCTCAAAACCTTAACAGGTCATATCAGTAAAAATTGGTATGTTGGTCTGACTGATGATGGAGATGTCATAGTCAACGCGAGCAATGACCCACAGGTACAGCTATGGAAGATCAGCCTTGAGGTGAACGGGAAGAACGAGCAAAAACAACCTATTGTGCCACTCAGCGGTGTGACAGCCATTGCGTACAGTCCTGATAGAAGCCTACTGGCCACTGCACACGGTGATATGAGCATAAAGCTGTGGGAGACGAGTACTGGCCTTTGCCTTCACACTCTACAAGGTAAAACACATTGGATCTGGTGTGTTGTTTTCAGTCCTGATGGGCGTGTGCTTGCAAGCGGTAGCAACGATGGAGTCATCAAGCTCTGGGATGTTTCTTCAGGGAGTTGTTTACATACAATGAGGCACGAAAGACAATATGAGAGGATGAATATTACTGGTGTAAAAGGGTTAACATCGGCCCAAATAGCAACGCTTAAGAAATTAGGTGCCATTCAAAATGATGTGTAAATAACGTGAATTCGGGATAAGCTAAGTCTGAGCTCCCCGGTTCCTCTGAAAATCCCCTATCCAGTGGTTGCTCGTCCTCGTTTATCGGCCTCGGTAGGGGGCAAGGTGACGGCATAGCCCAACTGCTCAAGACGACGGACAGCCGTGCGTTCGATCCGAACCATCTCAAACTTCTCGAAGTAATCGGCTCCTAAATCGCTATAGGGTTGCTTGGTCTTCAAGAGCTGATAGATAATGACCAGCAGACTATGGGCCACCAAAGCTCGATTCTTTCCTCGTCGCCTGGCTAGGCGATGGTATTGCGCCGCCACCGGTCGATGCCGAATGCTGGCCCAGACTACCTCTGCCAGGATTGTATGCAGCAGCCAGGCATTTCCCTGGGTGGTTGCTCCGCTTAAACGTTTCCCGCTACTTTGCTTATTTCCTGGGCACAGCCCAGGAGGCCAAGTGCTTGGCCATGGGAAAGCGGGTCATGCCGACGCCGATTTCGGCGATGATGGCGGCAGCAGCAATCTGTTGAATGCCGGGAATACTCTGGAGCAGGCGGACGGCTTCTTGAATAGGGGTTTGTTAACCTAAGCGATGGGTGTGATCCCCATCGCTTAGGTTAACATCACGTGCTCATAAAGCGAAAATTTGCTTTGGGAGTATGTTACTGGAATTCGTCCTAAACCCCTTGGCGTCAAATTGCCTTTAGGGGAACACCTGCCTGACTTGTTTTTTCTCACAACATGTTCTATAGTTGCTCCAGCAGTAGTTCCAGTTGCTAACAATCTGCCTCTATCAGGTTGCGAACGCTTTTGTCAGGAAGTAGGGGTGTGGTACAGGTGTTTGCGATACGCAAAAGCAGGTTGTCATGTCTTAACATGCTTGTGAACACTTTTGTTGGGCGCGCTCACATGGCGGGCGATGATGCGAAATCCGCCTATGGAGCCATTTTATAAGAAGCGAGCGGCGATTTTGTAAGTACCTGCCTTCCAAGCAGGCTGTCGCGGGTTCGAGTCCCGTCTCCCGCTCCAACACATGAACCGTCTCTTTACTGGCTCACTACAAGCCGCTTCGTGGCAAGCAAGCGGTGATAGGGAAAGCAAGGAGGCGGTTTTGTTGTTGATGAGAGGGCGCACAATGAAAGCCTACCTATCAGGTGTTGTGAAAGCTTGCTGCTCATCGTGGGGCGCATGGATGATCCAGCCCCAGCTGAAGATGCAGCACGAAATGAGACAATGGCTCATTCTCACCCTGAAAGGCAGAAAATGTGGCGCTTTTCCTGGATCTATTGTATCGCCATCTTCTACAATTTATTTAACCTTGTCGTAGTATACCATAAAGGAACGCAAGTAAACAATAAACCCCGGGCATAGCAGTCAGATGTTTTGGGGAGCAGGTGTTGCTGCTATTGATCGCAACCGGATAGTCACAGTAGTGCCTTTGCCTGGCGTGCTGCTGATAGAAATTGATCCTCCTTGAGCCTCGATTAACTCCTTCGCAATAGCAAGACCCAATCCATTGCCACTCACACTCTGCGGTAGACGGCTTCGCGCTGGGTCCGCCCGATAGAAGCGGTCAAAGACATGTGGCAAGGCCTCAGGTGGAATACCCTTACCAGTATCACGTACCTCGATGATAGCAGCTGTTTGCCCTTCCTTGTATGCCATGAGTTCCACGCGACCATCGGTGGAAGTAAACTTCAATGCGTTATCCACCACGTTGAGCAGTACCTGCTGCAGCCTGTCGCTATCCGCGCGTACAGGTGGAGTCTCCGGGACTATCTCTTTGCGAATCTCCTGGCCATGAGCGAGCTGTTGCGCTTGATCGTACACCTTGTCAATAACTGTACGTACGTTGATAGTATCTTCACGCAGTACCATCTTTCCCTCGTCAAGTCGCGTTAAAGCAAGGAGGTCTTCAACGAGTCGATGCATGCGCTGGACCTCAGCGTACATGTTACGCGCAAGACTGCGTGATGCCTCGATGTCTCCTCGATCTGCTCCGATCAGCAACATTTCCAGGCTACCACTCAAAGCAGTCAGGGGGGTACGCAGTTCGTGGGACACATCCGCGACAAATTGCTTCTGATTCTTGAAGGCAGCTTCAAGCTGCGCCACCATCTGATTGAATGAAAGGGCCAGGTGGCCAATTTCATCGTCGGTTACAGGGGTATCCAGACGTAGGGAAAGAGCACCCTGCGCGATACGCCGGCTGGTTCGCTCCATATCTACCAGGGGGCGCAATGCCGCTCCAACCAGCAGGAATGTCAGCGCTATTGCAAGGCTGAGAGCGCCGATAACGCCGAGCAACAAGATGAAGCGCAATGTCGTGATAAACTCATCAACTGTCCGGGTAGGAGTACTCAGTTGAAGTATGGCAATGGTATGGTGCTGGCTCACAAGCGGCATGAGCACAACAAGTTGACGTTGCTTCTGCGCATCGGGCGCCAGTAGATAGTTACTGCCTTGTGAATCATTCGCCAACGTTTGTTGTATAAGTGACGGTGAGAGTGTGACCGGTGGTGGTATCAGCGAAAGGTCGCTGCCGGTCATGATGACAGAGCCGCCTGGTGTAAGGACGGTTGCGTTGGCGCTGGCGCTCGCAAGCTTTTGCACCAGTACTCCTGCCTGGATCTGGAAATCCGCCGGTAGTGGACCAGATGGTGGCCCAGGTGGCTCGATTATCCCAAAGGGATGGTTTCGAAACCCGCCTACTGCCAAGCGGGCCTCATTGCGTAAGGCTGTGGCCTCATTGCTCAGCAAAGCCTGCTCCGCAGTGAATAGGATAATGAGACCCAATGCGCTGAGTAGCAGCGTGAGCACTCCCAAAGAGACCAGCGTTAAACGCCAGCGAATCGGGATACGATTTGTCCACCTCTGTAATCGCTTCATGCTCCACATAGATCCCTCTCATCCTCGTAGGGAATAGCCGATCCCACGAACTGTCTGGAGCAACTGGGGCGGATTATCATGTAACTTTTCGCGGAGATGGCGGATATACACCTCAATAATATTGTCGTCACCGAAGTAATCGTAGCCCCAGACACGCGACAGGATAATGTCGCGTGTGAGCACCTGGCGAGGATGCAGGAGGAACAGCTCTAAAAGGTCAAATTCGCGTGGAGTCAGTTCGATCGGCTGCCCATCGGATGTGACCACACGCGTACCACGATCAAGCGTGATACCACCAAAGGTGAGGATATCCCCGATATTGTTCCCACGGCGCCGGAGGACGGCACGCACCCGCGCCATCAATTCTTTGAACGCGAATGGTTTTGTCACATAATCATCGGCCCCAACATCAAGCCCGGCAACACGATCATCAATCTCATCTTTTGCTGTTAGCATGATGATCGCTGTATCATGCACTCTACGTATGTGACGCATGACCTCAATGCCATCGAAACCCGGCAACATGATATCCAGGATGATGATGTCAGGTTTGTGCGCTGCCGCGGCTTGAACAGCCTCTGGACCTGTATGGGCAGCAAAGACGCTAAAACCCTCGTAGGCGAAGCCCATTTGTAGAAAATCTACGATCTGAGGCTCGTCATCTACGATTAAGACGCTGGGCTGTCTCTCTGTCGTGCTACTTTGGTGAAGCATTGCCATAACACACTGTTCTCTTATATGAAAAGGATGAGTAAGTTCTTACAGCTTTCACTATAGCAAATCTCGCTGAAAATTCGCTGAATCTAGGGCGTTCTCTCAGTGATCATACCACTTTTGACCAAAGCGGTACAGCCCCACTAACCGGTGAAATTGGAGGGGAAACTTGAAAAAAAGTGACGGCCCACAGCATAATGAATGGTAGCCGCATATTCACATGTTCGGATTCAGGATGGGGGAGATTTCCTGTGCTTGTACCAGTGTAAACATACGATAGATATCCTCGTAATGCTCGTCGGTGACAGGGACGAAGCGCTCTATCAAGCTCTGATGCAGGATTTTGGCAGCCTGGGGGTCGCGATGCATATTCAGGAGTAGAGCTTGTATGCTCTGTTTGAGCGTCACATCCAGGTTTTTCGAGACAACAACAGGAGGAATAGCCGAGGGGCCGAGGGTCGCAATAACACGAATTTGTGCAGCAAGATCAGGGTTGTCCAACAGGAAGAGATCGAGCACGAGTGAGTCGATGGCGGCCGCCTCTACTTTTCCCTGGATGACCATCTCGATTGATCGCTGATGGGATCCTGTTTCGACAGTACTGCCAAAGAAATGTGGCGTGTGGCCTTGTTTATAGAGGTGATAGCGTACAAGGTTCCATCCAGAATGGGATACGTGTTCATTGTATCCCCATCTACATCCTTGCAAGTCCTCAAAAGAGGTGAAAGAACTCTCTTTATGGACGATGACATCCGAAAAGTAGAGAGGTTTCCCCTGATAGCGCGGTGGATAGGGCACTGGAGCTGCGAGTAGTTCAATGGGGCAGAAGGGGCAATGTGTTCTCTGACTGTAGAGGAGTCCACAAACAAAACCAATGTGAGCCTCTCCCTCGACAAACTCTTCCAGTGAATGTCCAACCATCAGTTGTGAAGGACATCCTATCTGCTCTCCGATAGAGCTGGCAATAAACGCATATGCGTCGTACAACGCAGGAGAGAGAAAGGTCGCAAAACGGAGGGTGAATGGGTAGTGTTGATCGTTCTGCATGCTTGTTGCTCTTTCTTTTGAAGTGCCATCTGGATCAGGTACTCAGACCTCCAGATAAACAAGGATTTATTGTGATGTCCGTGTTTTGATTTCTTTCACCTGTCTGGTCCCGTAAGTCCGTTCTCGTAGGGAGGGTCTTTGCTGATCAGGATGAAAGGTGTAATACTTCGTGCTAAGCAGCCGCATCTCTACAGGGTCAAGACCTTCTGGCATCGTGCCGTTGTGGAGGCGTATCCACTTGTAATAGTCATGAGCCAGATGGTGGGCAGCGTGGATGTGCGTCTCGGAATTCTTTATATGCATTTTCGCGCCGTCATCGGCCAGCAAGACCATATTGCACCAATCGCCACCCGGTAATTCCAACGACGAATAGCTCAAGATGCTGGGGGCATGGACCAATTCTGCCACCAGTTTTTGGTCAGTCTGCTTGATTGCTTCGACAACTTCTGGCTGAAGGACTCCTTTCCGCTTGCTGATGAAGCCAACGAAGGCAAATGAACGTAGTTGGAGAAGCTCCTGTTGCCGGTAAATGACGATACGGTGATTGCGTCCACAGCACTCTTGCACCTGGCGGGGCAGAGGCTGCTCCGATCCCTGTTTTTCAGCTTGATCAAGCTGGTAGAGTATCGAGCGGAGCCGGCAGGCCATGTTTTTGAGGATGATGAGATCGCGTTGCGCATTTCTCACATCGATTTCTATTTGTTCGTCGTGTATCACCTCTTCTATTAACTGGGTATCCATGTTTATTTCTCCTGAGAAACCACGATAAGTATCCGGTGCAAGGCGCCGTTGAGAGAGCCCATCCAACATCGAACAGTGTATGAGTCGTCACGAGTCGAGATATTTACCGTTGGCGATTCTCTCGATGTCTCCATTATGCCGTTGGCTGCTGAAAAATCGCCTGAGGTTGGCTGAAGTTTTACTGAAGAAAACTGTAGATGGAGAGATAGTATTTCTTCCTGGCCACGCCGTGCGGGATATCCTCATTCAGCAAGTTTTCAACAAATCCCCGCTCTTTCTTCAGCAAGCAGAGGTATGCTCAAGACATCGAGAGCAGACGTGGTTCTCTGATGTATAGGAAGGAAGGAGTTGCAGTTGCATATGATAGCACACATGCGAGACGTGACTGGGGAAGATGTCAAGCGCTTAGAACCGCGTGCGAGCGGAACTTTCTATAGGAGCCTGGTAGCATGGGCGAAAATACGACCGGGCGCAGCGTATCTCGTGGAGGCAGAAACAGGTCGAGAGCTTACGTATGCTCATACGCTCGCTTCGGTTAATAGCGTGCGGCAATTGCTCGGTGATACGCCGCGCCGCATTGTGCTTGCCTTACCCGGCGGCGTTGTCAATGCCGTGATCTGGCTCAGCGCCCTCAGTGGCGGTCATATGTTGGTTCCACTCTCTCCAGATGCTCCTGATGAAGAAAAGTCCCGCATAGCTCAGAAGCACAGACCGGATGTCTTGTTTGTTGAACGAACGCAAGAGGCACAGGGCTTTGCTTGCCCCCACGCTCAGGTGATTCCCCGGCAAGCATGCGATGCCCTGCTGGAACAGGCATCTTCCTATGAATCTCTCGAGCCGGTAGAAGGACGGGTCTGCCTGACGACATCTGGAACGACGGGTGAACCGAAGGGCGTGGTGCTCAGCGAACGCCAGATCGCCTGGACAGCCGATTCCATCCGTGTCAGTCATCGCCTTTCCACGCAGGATCGCGGTTTAACCGTGCTGCCATTCTTCCATGTGAACGCGCCGGTTGTCAGCCTGTGTTCGTCTCTTCTTGCTGGCAGCACGGTGATCATCGCCCGGCGTTTCAGTCGCAGGCACTTCTGGTCATGGATAGAGCGCTATGGGATTACCTGGGCGAGTATTGTGCCTACCATCGTCGCTATGTTATTGGAAACGGAAAAACCTGCCTTTCTGCCTGGTTCCTTGCGCTTTGTGCGCACCGGTTCGGCTCCGCTGCCCGCAGCAGATTTACTGGCTTTTGAAGCACACTTCGGTATTCCTATCATCGAAACCTACGGTTTATCAGAAGCTGCAAGCCAGGTGGTTGCTAATCCAGTACCGCCAGGTATCCATAAGCCGGGCTCGGCAGGGCGCCCTGTAGGCGTAGCACTGCGCATCTGTTACCCCAGGACTGATGAGAACGGGGAGATGCTGCGCGATGTCGTGCCAGGTGAAATGGGCGAAATCTGCATCGCCGGACCCAGTGTGATTGGCTCGTATCAGGACAACGCAGGGCAGGAGGCATTTCAGGATGGCTGGTTTCGGACCGGTGACCTGGGATACCTGGATGGGGAGGGGTACCTGTTTATCAGGGGCCGTTTGCGCGAGGTGATTAATCGCGGGGGCGAAAACATTGCGCCGCGCGAAGTTGAGGAAGTGCTCCTGTGGCATGCGGCGGTGCGCGAGGCCGCTGTTGTTGGCCGTCCTGACCCCATCTATGGTGAGCAGGTCGTGGCCTATGTCGCTGTACAGGGAGCATGGAGTGAGGAGATGGCACAGGAACTGCGCCAGTATGCAGCCCGGCGGCTGAGCCCGCAGAAAGTGCCAGTGGACTTTATGGCGCTCGACGCGTTGCCACGAAATCAGATGGGTAAGGTTGAGCGGCGTCTGTTACGCATGCGAGAACAGGCGCGTGCCGCAGCATGTAAGGTTGAGCATACTGTGTTCGTCTCTTAGCTCATCAAGATATACAGGTATCACTGCAATGAGTAGTAGAGAGTTGGGGTATGGAGCAAAATGAAAGAACAACCAGCTCGTCGCCCACATGTCTATGAACTAGATCCCTTGCGCGCAGTAACGGCCTGGAGCGTGGTTGCTGTCCATGTACTTGCCGGTACGGTCCTCCTCAATCAATCTAATGTAGGGGTGGAGGTACAAAACGCTCTTGTGGTCGCAATGCACTTCACACGAGAAGTGTTCATATTCGTGACGGCCTTCGCCCTGGTCTATGTCTATTATGGGAAACCCTTCGCAACCAGGCGCTTCGGGGCCAGGCGTAGTATAGGCGTACTGTTACCCTATTGCATCTGGAGCGTGGTCTATGTCTGGGTCAATGGAGCAGGGCAATCGCCAGCAACGTTTCTCAAGACGGCCATCGTTGATATATTGACGGGGAATGCGTCGTATCAACTGTACTATATTCTGCTCGCCTTGCAATTCTATATCATCTTGCCGCTCTTCTTGCTCTTTCTGAAACGTGTCGCGCACCATCCCTGGAAAGTCCTGTCCATCAGCTTTGTCATCCAGGTTGTGCTGTACTACGCTGACTATCGCTGGTTGCAACAAGGTACAGTAGCCTCATCTGGCTTCTGGCAGATCGTTGCCGGGTTCCAGGATCGCTTTATCCTGGTCTATCAGTTCTACTTTGTCCTCGGTGGGTTTACCGCGCTCTACTTCCAGCAGATACGCTCGTTCCTGCTGCGCTATGGTTGGTTCGTTGCGTGCGGGATGGTGGCTGCACTTGCGGTGCTGTGGTTGCACTTCGTGCTACAGATACGCGTGTACCAGGAATCCATAGGGTACGCTACGTCCGTCTTGCAACCGGTAATGGTGTTCTACAGTCTTGCCGTGATCCTCTTCGCCCTCTGGCTTGCCTGCCGCTGGGCTAGCCACAGGTATCGTGAGGGGCGTCCACGTGGCCACCGCATCTGGCGAGTGTTGTCAGATGCGTCTTTTGGGGTCTACCTCATCCATGTCCTTCTCTTGACTGCCCTCCTGAAATGGGCGGTACCGGCAATGCCGACGGCGTGGCCTGTTGCTATCCGCGTCATTCTCACCTGGTTGATGACGGCGGGGAGCGCAACTGCGGTGAGCGTGACTTTACTGCATATTCCTGTCTTGAGCCGTCTTGTTGGACGTGAGCATTCAGTGCGTAGGGAAGCCCTACAGCAAGCTGGCGAAGAGAAACCTGGGCAACGACCACAACACGCTGAAACCATACCCTCCACCAGGCTGGTAGAGCAAGTAATACAACGGGGCACTTTTGCGCAAGAAAGGAGCGAATTAGGTAATGGTTGAATTTGAGTACGTTACTCCCTCGTCGCTAGAAGCAGCCTTGCAAGTATTGGGCGATGCAAGCCACCCGGCTATGGCATTGGCGGGAGGGACACGCCTACTCATTGATGTGCGAGCTGGCGTGGTGCAACCTGCTATCCTGGTTGACCTACGTCATCTTGATACGCTTGAGTATATTCGTTTTGATGATCATTGCGTTGCTATTGGAGCGAGAACGACCCTGGCACAGATAGAGATGAATCCGCTCATCCAGAGATACGTCCCTGTTCTGGCGGAGATGGCAGGCTCATTTGGAAGTCCACTCATCCGCACGTCCGCTACTCTTGGTGGCAACATTGCCTCGTTTGCACCGGTCGCCGATGCAGTCGTACCACTACTTGCCCTCGATGCAACGCTCCTATTCCAGAGTGCGGGCGACAGGCGTCGTCAACAATTGAGCGCATTCATCACTGACCATAGACGGGAAGCAGCGCATGCCCATGGGCTCATTACCGAGGTGAGTGTGCCTGTTTTACCTGGAAACGCACTTTGGTTCTACGCTAAACTAGGCAACCGGAAGGCGAATGCCACCCCCATTGCCAGTGTTGCGACCGTTATCACTATCCAAAGCCAACGCATCCAGGAGGCACGTATTGCGCTTGGGGCCATCACCCCGGCACCGCTACGAGCTACCCATGCAGAAGCTGTACTGCTCAATGAATCACTTCCGCTGCGAGATCAAACCATAGAGCACTGTCTTGCTGTGCTTGCGACAGAACTGCAGGACCCGCTTGGCGATATGGTGGCCTCGGCGGGATATCGCGTCTTGATGGGAAAGGCACTCCTCAGAAAGGCGCTGTACCATCTGCGCCCTGTTGAGCAGGGAGATGACAAGAAGATGAGAGAGGAATAACTACATGAGCAAGATAGACACCCTTCCGATAGAGGAAGATTCAGTAGCCAACCCAGCTCGCTCGTCAGGCCTGGCCTTTGACGAGGAGACGTTCAGACACATCGGCTACCAGGTTATAGACGAAGCCGCCTCGTACCTGAATGGAATACGTGAGCGTCCGGTATGGCAATCAATGCCTGACAATGTACATAAGGCCATTCGAGAGCAAGAACTTCCGGTGGAAGGACAACCATTCGAGGAGACGCTTGCTTTCATGAAACACATGATCCTTCCGTTTCCCCAGGGAAACGGGCATCCTCGTTTCGCCGGGTGGATCAACTCGGCCCCGGCCCATGCAGGTGTTCTGGTCAAACCGCTTGCCGCCGCCATGAACCCCAATTGCGGTATTGGAGACCATGCCGGGCAGGAACTAGAGCGACGCACGGTTCAGTGGATGATGGAGCTGTGTGGCTTTCCTGTAGAGGGGAGTGCGGGTGTCTTTGTCAGTGGCGGTTCCGAGGCCAATTTCACCTGCTTACAGGCAGCGCGGCAGTGGGCCGCACAGGTTGATGGATGGGATGTGCGGGCCGAAGGGGTACAGGGAATGCATCGTCCCTTCGTCCTCTACCAATCAGACCAGGGCCATTTCTGCATACGAAGGTCGGTCGAGGCGATGGGGTTGGGTCGGAACGCCATTCACATTATTCCCTCGACCCCTTCCTTTCAGATGGATGTAGAGCGGCTGCGTGAGCAGATAGTGGCAGATTGGGCGGCAGGTCTACGTCCTTTCTGCGTCGTGGCAACCGCCGGAACCGTGGAGACTGGAGCGATTGATCCACTCGATGATCTTGCTGATCTGTGCGACGAGCAAGGGCTCTGGTTGCACGTTGATGGAGCCTATGGCGCTTTCGGCATCCTGGATGAGCACGTTGCGCCTCTTTACAAGGGCATAGAGCGCGCGGATTCTCTCGCAACCGATCAGCATAAATGGCTCTCCGTTCCCATAGACTGCGGTTGTGCTCTCGTGAGAAATGGCGCAGCCCTTCGCGCTGCCTTTAGCCTGACTCCACCAGAGCAGGATGAACATGAACCGTGGCTGTCGGAATATACATTGCAGCGCACACGCCGCTTCCGTGCACTGGATGTCTGGGCTATTATCCAGTCTGCCGGTCGCAACGGTCTTGCCGAAGCGATCGCGAACAATAACAAGATGGCCCTTTTGTTTGCACATCTTGTCGAGACCCAGGATGACCTGGACCTCATCTCATCCGGTCCCCTGAGCATCGTTCGGTTCCGCTTTGCTCCTCCTCAGCTGCGTAATAAGCCATTGCTACTTGATCAGCTGAATAAAGCTGTAGCTTACGAAATGCAGCAGCGTGGGAGAGCATTTCTAACCAGCACCCGTTTTCAGGGCAAAGATGCTCTGCGCGCTTGTATTGTGAACTATATGACGACGGAAGCAGATATACAAGCTATCGTCGATGAAACTCTCTATGTAGGTAGGAAAGTTGTTTCCCGTTACCCATAAGAAAGGGCGTGACAAGCAATGCGTTATGCAAACATTTTAGAAACGATTGGCAACACTCCTCTGGTTGAACTGAAACATTTGAGTCCCCGTCCAGGCGTGCAACTCTTCGCAAAACTCGAGGGGATCAATCCTTCAGGCAGCCTGAAAGATCGCATCGCGAAAAAGATGGTCGAGCAGGCTGAAGATCAGCAATTGCTTGGGCCGGATTCGATCATACTGGAGCCGACCAGCGGCAATACAGGGGTAGCCCTGGCCCTGGTGGCGAATATGAAAGGCTATCCATTTACCGCCGTGATATCTGAGAAGGGAACGCAGGATAAGCGCCGACTGCTCGAATTGTACGGTGCCAACATCATTACTTCCCCCGGCTCGGCTGGCAGCAATGGGGCTATCAGGCTGGCGCAGGAACTGACCACCCAGGACAAGCGCTACGTGATGCTCTACCAGTACGGGAATGAGGCGAACGCTCTCGCGCACTATGAGACCACGGGGGCAGAGATTCTCGAAGATTTGCCCGATGTAAACGTCTTCGTCGCCGGTCTGGGGACGGGGGGAACGCTCACAGGCATTGGCCGCCGCTTAAAGAGGCACGATCCGGCTATTCGCGTCGTGGCTGCCGAGCCGGTGCAGGGTGAGAGTATTCAGGGGCTGCGCAATCTGGCCGATGGTTTCGTCCCCCCGGTGCTCGACCTATCCGTCATCGATGCCCGGCTGCTGGTCTCAAGCCATGATGCCTGGTTGCGCACGCTGCAATTAAAAGCGCGGGAGGGCATCTTCGCAGGACCCTCAAGCGGCGCTGCGTTGGAAGTGGCTTTACGCGTGGCAGCGACTATGGATCGAGGCAAGATTGTGATCATCCTGGCCGATGGCGGCTGGAAGTACATGAGCGAGGATCATTGGGTGGCAAAGCTGCCGTTACGGTCCCCTGTTGCCACTGCTACAGCGGAGAAAGTTGCTCTCTAAGAAAAGAAAGAATTAGTCATGAGTAAGCATCATACCTATCCAATCCATTTTTCTCTCAATGGTTGCACTATTGATGTCGAGGTTGGCGCAACGCAAACGCTGCTCGAACTGTTGCGAGACAAGCAGCATCAATGGGATGTGAAGTTGGGATGCGGCAAGGGTGACTGTGGCTCCTGTACGGTGCTGCTGAACGATGAGCCACGGCTATCCTGTCTCGTCCTGGCCATTCAGGTTGATGGAGCCGCGATCACGACAGTTCGCGGCCTGGGAGACGCAGAGCACCTTCATCCCCTCCAGGAGGCGTTCATTCAGTATGGGGCGGTGCAGTGTGGTTTCTGTACACCCGGGATGCTGATGACCGCAAAGGCTTTGCTTGATCGATGCCCTCACCCTACTCGTGTACAGATACGTGAAGCGCTCGCAGGCAACTTGTGTCGCTGCACCGGCTATCAAGCGGTCGTTGATGCAATCGAGGCAGCTTCCCGACGACATCCACAGCATGGTCAAACTGACCAGAATATGATGGCTACGGAGATGGTTGATACAGGAGAAGAGGAGACATGAAATGAGCACAAGTACGTCAGAACTTATCGGTGCATCCGTTCGACGGATCGATGCGCTGGAAAAAGTGTTGGGAACGACCCGGTACGGTCAGGATTTCTGGATGGATGGGATGCTCTATGGCGGTGTACTGCGCAGCCCTCATCCTGCTGCTCGCATCGTCTCTCTTCGCACTGATGCTGCCAGGCGGCTTCCCGGCGTTCACACAGTGATGACTGCGCAGGATATTCCCGGGCAAAAATGCTATGGTGGCCCTACGGTACTAGATCATCCCGTGCTTGCCAGTGACAAGGTGCTTTATGCGGGCCAGGCAATTGCATTGGTTGCAGCAGAATCTCACGAGCTGGTGGAGCAAGCGCTGCAACTCATTGACGTTGAGTACGACCTGTTACCGGCAATTTTCGATCCGGCAGAGGCAGTGAAGCCTGGGGCCACGCAAATAGGGGCACATGGGAATGTCGCAGGCCATGAGTGGGTGCAATGCGGCGACCTGGCACGCGGTTTTGCTGAGGCAGACGTCGTAGTCGAACAGACCTACCATACCACGTGGATAGAGCACGCCGCCCTGGAAGTAGAGTGTGGCGCTGCGTGGCCGAATGAGCAGGGAGGAATTACGCTGCGCGTCTCCACGCAATCACTTGAATACCAGCAGCAGATCGCAGCAGTGCTCGCTCTTCCCCCTGACAAGGTGCGTGTCACCTGTCCAATGGTAGGAGGGGGATTTGGACGCAAACTCGATATCACCGTTGAACTCTACCTTGCGCTACTCGCATGGCACACACAGCGTCCTATCTTTCTCGCAAGTTCGCGTGAGGAATCGATACTCGCCTACTCCAAACGCCATCCATTCACGCTGCACTACAAAACTGGTGCAACGAAGGATGGTCACCTGACAGCGATGCAAGTGCATATTACTGGGGACGCAGGTCCGTTCGTGTATCGCAGTGCACTGGTGAGCCTGCACAGCCTCATGCTTGCTACCGGCCCGTACTATATCCCACATGTATCGATAGATGTACAGGCTATTCACACCAATAACATTTTTAGCAGCGCGATGCGTGCCGTAGGAGGGCCGCAGGTCAATTTCGCCTACGAGAGCCAGATGGACCAACTTGCCCACGAGATCGGAATGGATCCTCTAACGTTTCGCCGGATCAACTACCTGCTGCCTGGACAAAGCCTGCCTAATGGACAAGTGATCCAGGGGACCGTTCTGCTGGCGGATTCGGCTGAACACGCATGGAAAGCACTGGATGAGATGTCTACTGTTGTACAGACCGGATCAAAGAAGATAGGGCGGGGCATCTCCTCGAATATGAGCGGCTACGGGATGCCTGGGAATGCAGCAGCGTGTGATATAGAGGTACAACAAGACGGGCGCGTCGTTATCTCTATCGGGGTGTGCGATATCGGTGGAGGTCAACGTTCCTCAGTGGCGCAGATTGCGGCCAGTGTGCTCGGTGTGCCACTTGAGCATGTCACCTTACGTCTCGCCGATACTGCTGTGACTCCGCCAGTTGGTGCGACTGCTGGCTCAAAAACACTCTACCACTGCAGCAATGCCACGTTTATGGCGGCGAACGCGTTGCGGAAAAGACTGTTGGAGGTGGCAGCCGACCTCTTAGAGGTGCAGGTAGATGATCTTGTACTTCAGGACGATGAGATATGTGTACAGGACCAATCAGGGAAAAAACTCGCACTTCTGAATGTCATTGCGGAAGCCAGGGCGCGAGATATTCCCCTCACAGAACATGCAGTGTTTCAGACGCCGAAAGAGAAGAAATTCGCGAGCGAAAGCGGCACTGGCATTGACTGGCTTGACTTTACCTTTGGCACCCATGCTGCCGAGGTGGCAGTTGATGAGGAGACGGGTGAAGTGTCTGTGCTAAAATATGCCTGCTGCCACGATGTCGGGCAGGCGCTCGATCCGCAAAGTGTTGAGGGACAAATGCATGGAGGAGTTGCGCAGGGCATTGGTTTCACCCTGATGGAGCAGCTTGCGCTGAAAAACGGCATAATTCAGACACCTTCTCTGCGTGAATATCTCATTCCTACCTCTGTCGATGTACCAGAGATCGCGACCATTCTGCTGGAGTCGGGCCAGGGACTCGGGGCGTTTGCAAATCGCGGTATAGGGGAACCACCTGCCGCCGCCTCTGCCGGAGCCATTGCAAATGCCATCTATGATGCCATTGGAGTACGCATGACTGAGTTACCCATAACGCCGGAACGGGTCTTAACTGCTTTGCAACGACTCCGATGAATGGAGCTCTCAATTCCTGACCAGAGTTTTTCTTGCTATGCATCGATGCTGCACTCGGCAAATAAAAGAGAAGGGAATAGTGAAAAGTATCCCCTGGTGCTCCTACTTCACGGGGGAGGTGAGCGTGCAAAGGTGAACAATACACCGATCCAAAATAGGGATGTGCTGCTGAATCAGGCATATGTGAAAGTATGGAGTTCTCCAAAGCTTCAACGCTGACCCATCTGGGCTTTTCATGGTTCTGCAGATAAGACCGTGCCGGTCTCTGGTTCACGTGATATGATCGACGCGATTAGCGCCGCAGGCGGCAACCCACACTATACCGAATTTTCCGGCGCTGGACACTGTGTTTGGGGCTATGTCTATTCATTGGGAGCTTCAGGTAACGTCACAGATTTCTTCCCCTGGCTCTTCTCACAGCACAAGTGATCGGAGATCGTGTTCATACCAGCGATCAGTTAGGTGGGACCCGCCTGGAGGGCCCATCGCCGCACCCACTAGCACAAATACAAGCACTCGTTGGGCACCACTGACCAGCTGACGATCATCCGTTTGGAGCAGGTGGCGGCCATCCTGCAAGCTCACATGGCCGCGCTCTAATTTGCTGAGCTCTTCCACGTGAACATCTTCCTCTGTCTCCACACAAGTGCGACAGTAGTGGCTCCTCCCAATTCAGCGTATTTTCAGGAAGTTATCCCCCTTTTTCAGCAACATCTTGCACAATAAGGAACATAGACGAGGTTGTTGAATACTGTTCCAAACGAAATGAGAAGAAAAGCAATGATAGAGCTTTCACGCTCCATCATCTGGTCTCATGGAGGCCACATACCACTTTGGGAGGATTTATTCATGAGAGAACAAGTGAGCACATCTCTCGCCCAGCCTCATGCCTTGCATGAGGGCAAACCTATCACCAGGCATAGTCTTTCAGTCATCTTACCGGCCTACAATGAAGCCCAGGTCATTGCCAGCACGGTCTCGACCGTTCACTCCGTGCTGGATGGCTGGAAGGTGGATTTTGAGATCATCGTCGTCAACGATGGCAGTACGGATCAGACAGGAGCGATTCTTGCTGCGCTCGCAGCTCGAGACCCCAGGATTCGTTTCGTCACCCATCCCGTCAATCAGGGCTATGGCGCGGCCCTCGTGAGTGGTTTTGCAGCGGCGACCAAAGAACTCACCTTTTTTATGGATGCCGATGGGCAGTTCGACATCAGCGACCTGCGAACGTTCTTCCTCTTCATCGATCGCTACGATGCGGTCATTGGCTTTCGCATAGATCGCCAGGACTCCTGGATGCGTAAACTCAATGCCTGGGGATGGAAGCTGCTGATCGGCTGGGTGCTTGGCGTTCACGTGCGAGACGTAGATTGCGCATTTAAGCTCCTGCACACCGACTTCCTCCGCCAGCACCCTTTGGAGACACGTGGTGCCATGATCAACGCGGAGTTGTTGTACACCTTGAAGCAAGCTGGAGGAACCTATCAAGAGCTTGGCGTGCATCACCTGCCACGTCAAGCTGGTCGTGCCACTGGGGCTTCGCTCAGCGTCATTCTGCGCGCGTTCCGCGAACTGTTCGCCTATGCCTACAAGTGGCGGCGAGAAAAACAGCAGGGGATTCAACAGGCACAGATGCTTCACAAACCATGAGGACGAACCATTGGAATATTCTCATCTGTTTCCAATGGAAAATCAACCAACGGAGCGTAAGCTCAAAGAGATCGGAAAAGAATGCTTACACCACAGAAGAAACACACGCTCTGGAGGATACCTTTCAAGCAGATAGCCTTCTCCAACGAGCGGAGTGTCACCTGATAGAAACGGAAGGAAAACAACACGATGCTTGATACAAATAGCACTGCGACACCACTCACGACTCCTCCAGATGAGGCTGAGCAGCCGCTCGCGCTACCGGGAAAGAAGCGCTGGTTCGCCCGGCATCGCTTCGCCCTCGGAGGCATCTTGCTCATCTCGGTCGTCATGAACTTCTATGCGTTGGGCAAGAACGGCTTCGGGTCCTATTATCCGGCCGCCATCCGAAGCATGCTGGACAACTGGCACAATTTCTTTTTTGTCGCCTATGATCCAGGGGGCTTCGTCTCGATCGACAAGCCCCCGGTGGGTTTCTGGTTGGAGGCGGCCAGCGCCAAAATTTTTGGCTTCAACTCGGTCAGCATCCTCTTGCCCCAGGCACTGGCCGGGGTGCTGTCCGTTTGGCTCCTCTACTACCTGGTGCGACGCCACTTTGGGGTCGTCGCTGGCTTGCTGGCTGCTCTGGCCCTGGCTCTCAATCCCATCAGTATCCTGACCAATCGCAATGTGACGATTGATAGCACCCTGACCCTGGTGCTGCTCCTGGGAGCCTGGACGGTGCTGAAGGCGGCAGAGACGGGGCGCCTGCGCTGGCTGCTGCTGACGGCCTTTATCGTCGGCATCGGCTTCAATATCAAGATGCTGGAGGCCTACCTGGTGGTTCCGGCCTACGGGCTCCTCTACCTGCTCGCCGCTCCCCACAGCCTACGCAAGCGCATTGGACACCTGGCCTTAGCCGGGGTGCTGCTGCTAGCCATCTCGCTCTCCTGGGTGGTCGCCGTCGACCTCACCCCGGCCTCGCAACGGCCCTATGTCGGCTCCACGCAAGATAATTCGGAACTGAGTCTTGCCCTTGGCTACAATGGCATCCAGCGCTTGCTGGGAGGTTTTGGAGGTTTTGGAGGAGGGTCAAGTGCAAACAGTTTCCCAAACGGCGCTCCCCCTTCTGGGAACACCGGCAGAAATGGCACGTCCTCCACGCCTGGAACTCCCCCCAATTTTGGAAACGGTGGATCTACCAACGCCAGAGGGATCAGAGCAGGCCAACAGCCGCCGTCAGGAGGATCTGGCGGTGCAGGTGGGCTCTTTGCTATCGGGACCCCGGGTCCGCTGCGTCTCTTCATCCAACCTCTGGCGGGACAGATCGCCTGGCTCTTGCCCTTCGCGCTCCTGGGAGCCGTCGCCCTGGCCTGGCAACGACGACCACGCTTGCAAAGCGACCGCAAGCAGCAATCGCTGCTGCTGTGGGGCATGTGGCTGCTCACCATAGGCATCTTCTTTAGCGTCGCGACCTTCTTCCACCAGTATTATATGACGGTGATGGCACCTGCGATTGCGGCCTTATTCGGAATCGGTGTGGTGACGATGTGGCAGGACTACCGGCGCGGTGGGTGGCGAGGGTGGCTCTTACCCGTCGCGCTGGTGGCCACGGTGGCTGAGCAGGTCTACATTCTCAGCCAGTATCCCACGTGGGGGCAGTGGCTGATTCCGCCCCTGGTTGTCCTGGGCGTCATTGCGGTGGGAGCGCTCCTCATCGCACGCATCGCCCCGCGTTTGCATCTCACAGCACCAGGTCGTCGTGTCCTGATGCCAGCACTCACCGCTGGGGTGCTCGTGCTGTTGCTTGCCCCGACAGCGTGGGCAGCCATCCCCATCCTCACGAGTACGCAAGCCGATACGCTGGTGGCGGGACCGACGCAGACGACGAGCCTCGGTGGCAACGTTGGGGGAGGACAGAGTGCGAATGCCAGCTCGGACGCAGCGCTGATTCGCTACCTGGAGGCTCATCAGGGCACGGCGAAATATCTGGTCGCCGTGCTCAATTCGAGGGGAGCCGATCCCATCATTCTGGCGACGAACAAGCCGGTGATGACGCTGGGTGGCTTCTCTGGGACTGATCCCATCCTGACGACCAGCCAACTCGCGGCACTCGTGCAGAGTGGGCAGGTGAAGTACTTCCTGCTCAGCAGTTCCGGTGGAGGCGGCGCCGGTGGGAGCGGCCAGAGCGCATTGATCACCTGGATTCAGCAGCACTCCAAGGTCGTCCCGTCGAGCCAATGGCAATCGAGTGCAACAAGCAGCAGTTCCGGTGGCTTCGGCGGCGCTGAGCAGTTGTACGAATACACGGGAGTGTAATGAGCACCAGCAGGGCTGGACTGCTTGCTCAGCAGGCCAGGGCGTCATCAGCGGGTGCTGGTGATGGCCTTGGCCGGGGTGGTGCAAACTTGTGAGAGGATGGTGCCACGGCCATTGATGATCCACGAGCGTCTGGGCACCGTTGGCTACCAGGCAGCATGCCCAACTCCTGACACGTTTTAACAGAATGGAATGTTTGTGTTGATGACTTTACAGGAAAATACGATAGGCCCTTCTCCAAGCGAACGACGTGCTCACGTCCCTTCGAGGGAAGCAGAACTGATGCGTGCCTATGGGAGCAATAGCCTTGCCTTCTTCGGTCAAGCGCTTGAGAATAGCCATTTCCTGGCTCCCGATGGAGCAGGACTGGTCCATTACCGACTGGTGAACAAGGTTGCCGTCGTGCTTGGGGACCCCGTGTGCGCGCCAGAGACTGGTGAGCAGGTCACGCAGAGCTTCCTGGATGTTTGTGCGCGTCACCATTGGCGCGTCGCGTTCTATCAAGCCTCCCCTGCGTACCTGGCGACCTACCATGCCCTCCGATTGCGGGCATGGAAGATGGGAGAAGAAGCGATTCTCTCTCCCCAAACCTTTACCCTACAGTGCTCGGCGATGGCCAATGTGCGCACCAGTGCCCGGCGTGCTGAACGTGACGCCGTTCGCATCTCCTGGTATGAAGGCGTTCCTCCTTCAGAAGTAATGCAGCAGCTTGAGCAGGTCTCAAGCGCCTGGCTCGAGCACAAAGCGGGCTCGCATGCAGTGGAGACAGGGTTCAGTACGGGCAGACTGGATGAAGTGATCGAGAGTGCTGAACGGGCTGATGCAATCGCGCACCTCTCCGTCCCATTCCACAACTCTCACAAAGCCGTTCCACGCTTTGTGACAGGAGTGGCAACAACGAATGCGGGCACGGCGTGCGCTTTTGTGACCTTTACTCCCATCTATGGCGGTGTGACCCCTGAAACGACTACTCCAGGGAATCAGTCGAGCGGTCAGGGGTGGGGATGGAGCCTCGATTTGATGCGCCGTGTGCCAGATGCCCCACCGGGAGTGATGGAACTGTTACTGGTGCGCGCCATTGAGCGCTTCCAGTCGTGTGGAGCGCACGTTGTCAGTTTCGGTCTGGTGGCACTGGCTGATACTAGCCAGGAGATGACCCCTGTCGAGCGCAAGCTTGTCAGCTTCGCAACCGATGGCCTCCACCTGATGGAGCAACGTGAGACGCTCTTCAACTTCAAACAGAAATTTCAGCCCTCCTGGCAGAGCCGCTATCTCGTCACCAACACCACGCTCGCCTTACCTAAAATCGCACTGGCAGTCCTGCGTCTGCGCAACTACTCTGGAGGCGGAGTGGCGAGAATGCTCCGTGGCTCCGACAAGCCGTGAGGAATGACGCGATATGCAACTTGAGATGGAAGGGCTGTGCCTTGTGCCTGCCCGATTGAGAGGAGTATTCGTTGCCTTTGCTAGAGACGAAAGAAAGACCATATGAACGATTTCTCATTCGTTTGCAATGCTCTTCTCATCGAGTCCTGCTACACTAATGAGCATAAGGTGATCTAGAAAGAATCACTGTTCATAGACCGAGAAAGAGGACGACAAGAGAGGCTCCGGGCCTTCCGCCATTTAGCGGGAAGAAACAGAATAGCATGTGAAGCCTTTCTTCTCGTTGCCATAGAAGGCAACCCTCACTAGATAGGAGAATAGCAATATGAATACTCCATTTGTACAGGGACAACCACAATCACCACTCGCAATCCAGGCAGCCCTCCCCCATGTCGTCATCACAGGGGATCTCCAGCTTGTTGTGACCGAGTCGGATGTTGCGCGCGGACCAATTATAGGAAGGTACAGCATCGAGACTCAGGAGATGCAGAAACCTCTGCAGGTATGCTGGGGTGGGGAGCGGCAGGTGCGGGATCGTAGGGCAAGAACAACAGAGATTGCCTTTGAAATGCCCGGATTTCGAGCAGGTCAGATGTGGATATACTCGGTGCAGGTTCAGGTCACAGATCGGCGGACGAGCATTGTGACCGGGGTGTTCGTCCAGATCCTCGTGATAGCCGATACCTTTGCTCAGGTGTCGGCTTCCGCTTGATTCTCCGGTGAGAACTCTCTCATCTCTCTCCAATGGTGCTCCCATCTTTTTGTTTTACCATAATAGTAGTGCAAGGAACGGATTCTTGTACAGCACATGGAAACAAGACAGGTGATCAGCACCGTGATCGAGGTGCTGCATCTGAAAAATAGGAGCAATATAATGCAAACCACACAAGAGACACTTACCACTGCTCAGACAGAGATACGGCCCATGCACTTATTCAAGCAGCATTGGCAGGCGGCGGGGCAGACAATGTCAGTGCCATCGTGGCAGAGGTGAGCCAGGTCTTATGAGCCAGTACAGCCACAACAGAGTCTAAGTGAACAGAACGCAGAAAGGAAATATTCCCATGCAACCTGAAGAGAATGAAGTCTATGGAGCCTATACACGCCCCTATCAACCCGTATCGTCCGCGTCAGTCGGAGTCCTGGAGGCCCCTCCCGCCACGGACGCTCCCACCGAACAAGGCATCGTCGAGTCGCCCGGCTCTCCAGCAGGACCGCCCTCCTTGCCACCCATGCGCCCACGCAAACGACGCCGGCCTGGCCCGGCAGGAGCCATCGTGCTCCTGGCGCTCATCCTGGCCCTCATCTTCGGGACGGGTCTGTTTTCCGGGTGGGAGTTCGCGCACGCCAGTACCACCACGACGGCAGGAGCCATCTCGACGGCTACCACAACCAGTGGAACCTCGCTCCAAGCCCAGCAAGAGGCAGCCATTGCCAAGATCGAGCCGGCCGTCGTCGAACTCGAGGTGACGACCGCACAGGGGGAGCAGATTGGCTCAGGGGTGATTATTGACGCACAAGGGGACATCGTGACCAATAACCATGTGGTGAGCGGTGAACAGAGTATTACCGTTGTTCTCTCCAATGGGAGCACCGAACAGGGGCAACTGATCGGCACCAGTGCTTCCAATGACCTGGCCGTCGTGCGCATTGCACCCTACGCGCATATGACCGTGGCCCAGTTTGGCGACTCCTCCAAGCTCGTGGTGGGGCAAGACGTTATAGCGATTGGCAATCCCCTGGGGATCACCGGGACAGCGACCGAGGGCATCGTGAGCGCGCTCAACCGCAGCATTCCCGAATCGGCCGGCGTCACCATTTCCAACGCCATCCAGACCGATGCCGCCCTCAATCCCGGCAATAGCGGCGGGGCCCTGATCAATTTGCAGGGGCAGCTCATCGGCATCCCATTCGCGGGTGCCCAAAATAGCGGGACCAATACCGCGGCCGATGGTGTCAATTTTGCGATCCCATCCAATCTCGTCCAAACTGTGGTCCAGCAGATTCTCCAGCAGGGCACGACCTAAGGGACCCAGAGAGCAAGGAATGGATGTGCAGCCCTCCTAATGTGGTGGGCATGTACAATTCATTCCCTGCGGGACAAGCTCGACCAGGGGCAACAAAGGAGCAACAACATGCGCAGGAGCATCTCTCCCTGGTGGCCTCCTCGTCAGAGGATGAGCCGCCACACACAAGAGCCAGGAGCTGGCCTCTTTCAGGGGCTTCGCATGCGCCTCACGCTCTGGTACTGTGGGATGTTAGGCCTGGCCCTGGTGCTGTTCGGCGTGGTCCTCTACTTTGGAACCCAGTACTTCCTCCTGACTCCCATTGAAACGGATGCCGCTCTGCAGGCTCAGGCCCATGCGGAGCTCTGGCTCACGAGTTCGCTCGATCGTGCGTGTCCGCTCCTGGTCTCCTCAAATCAATCTGGCTCGTTCCCAGCTCTGGGCCTCCCTGTGTCCGAAAGGGTCGTCTGCTTCGATCAGCACGGCTCCAGGCTCGCCGGCGAACATACCACCGGGCTTCCAGCTGCCTTGCTCAGCACGACCCTGGCGAAGCGAGTCTTAGAGACAGGCCAGCCGTCCACCGAGACGGTCGATGCAGGAGGTTCGGTTGGGCAGATCTATCGCTATGCGCTGGCAGTGCCGAGTCCAACGGGGAAAGGGTACGTGGGTGTGGTGGTGATTGGTGAGTCCATCCAGGTGCAGGAACAGGCGCTGTCGTTGCTGCTGCTCCTCGTAGTGAGTGTTGGGGGCACGTCCTTGCTTGGTGCAGGTCTGGGCGGGCTGTTCCTGGCCCACCGGGCGTTGGCCCCGGCACGACTGGCCTGGGCCAATCAGCAGCGCTTTATCGCCGACGCGTCGCACGAACTGCGCACGCCCCTGACGCTACTGCGGGCTGACGCCGAGGTCCTGCTGCGCAGTCGCGCAGGGCTGGCTGCAGAAGATGCTGCGCTGTTAGAGGATATCGTTGCCGAAGCAAACCATATGGCCGGCCTGACCAACAACCTGCTGACCCTTGCTCGCCTGGACACCCGTTCCACCCATCAGGATCACGAGGTGGTACGCGTGGCTTCACTGGCCGAGGCGGGAGCATAGCGGATGCAAGCGTTCGCTTGCCAGACGAAGATCAGCATTGAGGTAGACACCGACGAGAGAGCCGTGGTGATTGGTGATCCGGCGCTCCTCGAACAAGCCGTCCTCGCGCTACTGGACAACGCCATCAAATACAATCTGACCTTGCGTTCTTCACGAAAAACCCCCTCTGTGAATCATTTTTGCATTTTCAACCAAACAACTAGTTCACCAATTTCCCTTCGTCAAGAAGATCGGAAGCACAAGGAGGCTACAGTACCGTGCGAGTGGCCTCTACAAGGGCATCAGGGGCTTCAAACTGCCAGGTTGACAAGACCACGGAAGTAGTTTACACTTAAACTATCAAGCACAGGGAGTGAGGCATGAAGCATCAACTGGAGCTCGGTGTCCGGACATGGCTGCATCTGAACCGTATCACGCATACGGTGCAACGACGCCTCTCGGGACACCTGGAACACTATGATCTCACCCTGGCTCAGTTCGGGGTGCTGGCCCATCTACAGGCTGCTCCTCACATCTCACAGCAGGCGTTGGCTGACTGGCTGTTTGTGACGAAAGGAAACATCGTCGGGTTGCTGAACCGCCTGGAGGATCGCGGGTTAGTCGAGCGGCGGCCTGACCCGGAGGATGGTCGCACGCATATGGTCTCTCTGACAGAACAAGGCGCAGCGCTGGCCGCACGAGTGGTCCCAGAGCATGAAGAGTTGGTGGCTGCGTGTATGGCGGTGATTGCACCTGAGGAGCAACGCACGCTCCATCAGCTGGTACACACGCTTGACCGTGCTCTGGGACCCACGTAATTTTTTTTGCTGGAATAGTTTAGATGTAAACTACTTCATTCAGGCAGCCATCTCATCCGCCTGTGCTGGCTGGGAGTGTGAGAGGATGGCCCTGGTCTCACGGATGTCCGGGTCTTCGGGTGTGGCAGTACATATGAGTTGATGTTCTAGCCCGCTCTGGCAGACCCCGATCAAAGAGCGTCCAGGAGTATCAAGGAAGGAGAACAGAATCATATGGCACAACAATGTAGCCACCTCGACCAGATACGCGAGGTTACGCCGAGCGCCAATGGATGTGAGGACTGTTTGAAAACGGGTGATACCTGGGTGCACCTGCGCCTCTGTCTCACCTGTGGACATGTCGGTTGCTGCGACGATTCGAAGAATAAGCACGCCACCAGGCATTTCCACGCGACCAACCACCCGATCATTCAGTCCTTCGAGCCTGGTGAAGACTGGGCCTGGTGTTACATCGACGAGCTGCTCCTCGAGCCTGCTTGAGCGAGGCTTGACCTTGCAGAGACACCACGGCTTGATGAGTGTGTTTCAAAGCTGCGCAACGACCAGCGCAGCCTGAAAGGAAATAAGAGGCAAAGGGAACGAGAAGGTCAATCGTTCCCGAAGTCGGCAGCACCTAAAGCTGTCTTTCGAAATGGAGGGAATGACATGACAATGCAGAGTGAAGCGGGAGTTCCAACCCGTAGTACCTGGCAACTCGACCCCGCGCATACGCTGGTCGAGTTCTCCGGCAAGCACATGATGTTTACGACAGTCAAGGGGCACTTCAAGAGCGTGCGCGGCACCATCGTCCTGGACGAGGCCGATCCATCCCGCTCTTCGGTGGAAGTGGAGATCGATACGCCCAGCCTGTATTCGGGGGTGGAGTATCGCGACACTCACCTGAAGTCCCCCGATTTCCTGGATATCGAGCGTCACCCCACG
>WNGM01000868.1_pt1 | contig 40313 bp, 41 predicted proteins | sample 5400571 | NCBI WGS metagenome assembly WNGM01 (sample SAMN13153378, study PRJNA577476) | soil metagenome | isolation source: 100 cm soil or saprolite under Garry oak tree replicate 2 | place: USA:California | collected 2016-06-15 | reverse complement strand
ACGACTTGCGGAACTGCTGATTCTACAGCCACTTTAAGTCGAATAAATCCGTATCTGCTCATTCTGCCAGACTTGTGCTCCAAATTTCGCAAGTGCTCATTCTTATAGGCTTAGCGCCGAAGCCCGCTTTTTCAGCCCGCAGGGGCCGAAAGCTAAAGCTTCACTTGAGGCTATCCCCCCACCCCCCTGTTTTCTTGCAAGAATATCATTGCAAAGGAGTTGCCTTTGAAATTGGCACAAGAATATCATTCTAAACGGGTTAGGCCGAATGCCAACGAGGAGACGATAAGAACCGACGAAAGTAGACTTGGCACCGATAGGAAATCGAGCGCTCCATTCAGCTGGGCAAAATTCGAGCATGTTCTATTTTACCGGACGAGTAAAGAGCCTGGCCTGAACTGTGCGTCAGGCTAAGGCCGGGTGGGGTCGTTGTGTTTCCGGAACTCGGGAGCAGTTATGGCGGAAATTGATTCGGGATGTTTCCATACAGGCACACGGCCTCGTTCAGGGCGAATAGTGCCTCGGGTCGGCCAACCTTTGGCGGTTGCGGTATGAACGACAGTATGTGCTTCTGAGGGTCCAAGATCGCGTCCAAGAACCCTTTCTGCCGCCCGGAAGGGCAGGTTTGTATCTACGAATACAACCAGCGGATGCGCCGGGTTCTTCGCGATTGCATCGTTCAACAGGCCACCGAATCTTATGCTCAATTTTTCGTGCGGTTGTGGGATTCCCGGGCGTCCCAATACGCCGGGGCGATGTCTGCTCTTAGCTTCGACCGAGATAAGTTGCCCCGTGCTCTTGTGTTTCGCCGTGAACTCCACGTGGCGCCGCGTTCTGTCTCCTTGATCTTCGCGTTCGATGGAAAAGCCCGCACGGAGACATGTCGCTTCGGCGAACACCTCATGGCGAGCACCTTGGAATTGATCTTTGTTCTTGAGCCTCTCCAGTAAGAAGTCGTCGAGTCGGCTGTTGTCTTCTATTGCGAACAAATTGAATGCGAATGCCATATAGGCCGCCAGCGGTCCACTCGGGGGCGCTACGTAGCTGCCATCGGGTTGACGCGGCTGTGCATTCATATATCGGATGGCTTCGACTCGCCAATGAACCAGCGGGTGCCGCTCAGGTTCCGGCTTGGCAAGTTCAGCGTCGCCCCATTCCTTTCCGAAGACGCCGGGGATGTAAGCAAGTAAGAAGTCAGGGACGAAAATCCACGGCTTCCCATCGTTCGACCAATAGAGGCGGCTCCCGGCAGCTAGGAACTTGTGCCCCTGAAAATCTGCTGAGATACAGGGTCTCACATGACCATACCTGCGCGTCCACTCGCGGACTGCGGCATCCCTTTCCTGGAGCTGGCGAATAAGTTCGGGAGGCGGCCCGGCAGGCGGAGCAATGCGTTCTGGCACGTCCAGCCGTTCCCGACGTAGACAGCACTTTTTATACTTCTTCATGCTGCCGCAAGGGCACGGATCATTGCGACCAATTTTGGTCCTAGCTGCCATAACGTAACGATATCAAATAGCGAAAGGCTTTTCTTCCGGCCCGAGTGCGGTCCAATTAGTGCGAGCGCAGAGATATAATTCCCACATTATGGGTCGCTACAAGACCGTCGGCTTTAGTCGCTGCGTACGCGGACACATGAATTTGTTCGATGAACGGATTGTCGCAAATTCCGCTGCGGAGGCCCGAAGGACTGCCGTCGAAAATGCTGCCAAGAGGGCGTGTAGTTCCTGCGACACCGTTGCACCCCTGCATATCTTCCAAATTTGGGGGACTGAAGAGATCTCGTTGCACCCGGAGTACACGATTTATGGCTACACCTGTAAATGCGGGGAAAAAGTCGAAGTGGCCCGCGTTGAGATCGAAACCAGTCTCAATCCCCCTACGAGCAAGACGGTCTCGTGTTCGAATGGACACTCGCGAACGATTTTGAACCACGAGTTTCCGTTTCTGCAGGTTTGGCAGGAAAAGACGAACTAATGATGCGTCGCCGTACCGCGCGAGCGCGTCCTGTAGGTGCTGCGCGCGCATTGGCGCGCCGAGCCGGCCCAGAATGGCCAGTCGATCGGTGAAGTTTCGCTAGACAGGCATTGGGTGCGGCTTGACACGTGGGGCAGCATGCGAGTAGGTTTCGCCACGCTGTGGACCTGGAGCACTCCCTTCCGTGGCTGGCGCTGCGTCTTACATCCGGGCTGGGCGCGCGCCTGGCGGGCAAGCTGCTACGGCAATTCGGTTCGCCTGAAGAAATCTTCCGCGCGTCCCTGACGGAGTTAGAGGCCTGCCAATTGCCGGTGGCGGCGGCGCAGGCGGTTTTTTCGAAGGCGGCATTTCGCGAGGCGGAAAAAGAACTGGCACAGGTGCGCAAGGCCGGCTGCCACCTGATACACTGGGAGGAGAGCGCATATCCGAAGCGCCTGGCGGAAATCTATGACCCCCCGCCCCTGCTCTATGTCCGCGGAAATGAGCAAGTTCTAAACCGCCACGCGATTTCTATCGTGGGGACGCGACGCCCGACGCCTTACGGGAATCAAATAGCGGAAAAGCTGGCGCGAGACCTGGCCGAGCACGGCCTGATCGTCGTCAGCGGACTCGCGCGAGGGATCGACAGCTCAGCCCACCGTGGCGCCTGCGCAACTTCGCGCGGAGGAACCATCGGCGTCCTCGGCTCCGGTATCGACGTCATATATCCGAAGGAGAACCGGAAGCTTTTCGAGGAGGTCGAGAAGCGCGGCGCCATTATCACGGAATTTCCCATGGGGACTTATCCCGCGCCGGAGAATTTTCCGGTGCGCAACCGCATGGTCGCGGGGATGGCCCTGGGTGTGGTTGTGGTGCAGGGAGCGCAATATTCGGGTTCGCTGATCACTTCGCGGCTGGCCATGGAGTTTGGCCGCGAGGTCTACGGCGTGCCGGGAAACGTCAGCGAGCCGGTGAGCTTTGCGCCGAACCAACTCATCAAGCAGGGCGCAAAGCTGGTGAGCGGCTGGGAGGACGTAGTGGAGGAATTGCCCACGGAGGTTCGCGCCGAGCTTTTTCCGGTGGAAGCAACCACGCAGGAAGAGCGCGCGTCCCTTTTCGAAGAGAACCTCTCGCCCATCGAGAAGCGACTTTTCGATCTGATCCGCATCGAAGAGCCCATTCACGTGGACGAATTGGTGGAAACGACGGGCTTGAGTTCTTCACAGACGCTGGCCGCGCTTTGTGAAATGGAGATGCGCGGCATCATCCGGCAGATGCCGGGGAAGCAGTTTGTGCGTGTTTTGCTTTAAATGAGAGAGGTTGCGAAAGCGGCGTTCGGAAGTACGAGGAGGGATTCTTCGACTTCGTGGCCGCGCGGACCGGAAGACCGGTCCGAGAGAAAAGCGCGGCCACTTCGCTCAGAATGACAGGCCTGCGCCGGGGCAACCTGCGCGTACTGCTTTAGTAACGAGTTTTGCTTTAGGTAGCGGGAAGGAACATATTCGCCCACAAGAGGGCGTTTCGGTTTAAAAGAAGAGTTTATGGCACGCTCACTGGTCATCGTCGAATCGCCGGCAAAGGCGAAGACGATCAACAAATATCTGGGCCGCAACTATACGGTCAAGGCGTCCTACGGCCACGTCATGGACCTGCCCAGGAAAGAACTGGGCATCAATATCAAACGCGGCTTCGAGCCGACCTACGAGATCAGCCCGGACAAAACGCATGTCGTAGAGGGGTTGCGAAAAGCGGCGCAAAAAGCCGAGGCCGTTTATCTGGCCGCCGACCCGGATCGCGAAGGCGAAGCCATCTGTGCGCATCTGGCGGAAGTTCTAAAACCCACCATGGCCGCGAAGAACGGCTCGAGCGGGGCGGGCAAGAAGAAGAAAAGGAAACCGCGCAAGGGCCAAGAGGAAGCCGAACTGCGCCGAAACCATATTTTCCGGGTGATGTTCAACGAGATCACGCCGCGAGCGATTCGCGCCGCGTTCGAGCATCCCGGGGAGATCAACGAGAACCTGGTAGACGCGCAGCAGGCGCGTCGCGTGCTGGATCGCCTGGTGGGGTACAAGATTTCGCCGCTTTTGTGGGACAAGGTGCGCCGCGGGCTTTCCGCAGGGCGCGTGCAAACCGTCGCGCTGCGGCTGATCGTGGAGCGGGAGCGCGAGATTCGCGCGTTCACGCCGGTGGAATACTGGACGCTGCATGCGCAGCTTGCGGCGGCCGAGCCGCCTTCGTTCGAGGCCAAGCTGGCGAAGCACAAGGGCGAAGAAATCGAAGTGCACACGCAGGCGGAAGCCGACGCGATCATCGCGGCGGTGGAAAAAGCGCGCTGGCAGATTTCCGAAGTTACGCAAAAAGAGAAGCGGCGCCACGCGCAGCCGCCGTTCACGACCTCGAAGCTGCAGCAGGCGGCCTACAACCGTCTGCGCTATACGGCCAAGCGCACCATGGCGCTGGCACAGCGGCTGTACGAAGGCGTGGAGTTGGGCGAAGAGGGTTCGGTGGCGCTGATCACGTACATGCGCACCGATTCGGTGCGCGTGTCGAATGAGGCGCTTGGGCAGGTGCGGGAACTCATCGGGACGGAATTCGGCCCGAACTACCTCCCGGAGAAGCCGAATTTCTACAAATCGAAGAAAGAAGCGCAGGACGCGCACGAAGCGATACGTCCGACGGACGTGGCGCGAAAACCGGCGGACGTCAAACGTTATCTGAGCGACGATCTTTTCAAGCTGTATCAGTTGATCTGGCAGCGGTTCGTGGCTTCGCAGATGCTTCCGGCAGTCTTCGACCAGACCAGCATCGACATCACCGCGGGCGATTACCTATTCCGGGCGACCGGGTCGGTGATGAAGTTCGACGGCTATCTGGCGGCCTATCAAATCTCGACGGAACGCGAAGATGACGAAGCCGCCGAGACGGATGAAGGGCGCAGGCTCCCGCCCGTCACCGAAGGCGAAGTCCTCCGGCTCGAAACGCTGCGGCCCGACCAGCACTTCACCGAACCGCCGCCGCGCTATTCGGAAGCGACCCTGGTGAAGGAACTGGAAGATAAAGGCATCGGGCGGCCGTCCACGTACGCTTCGATTATCTCCACGATCGTGGAGCGCGAGTACGTCAACAAAGACCAGGGGCGCTTCACGCCGACGATGCTGGGCGAAAAAGTGAGCGATTTGCTGGTGAAAAGTTTCGAGGACATTTTCGACGTGAGCTTCACGGCGCGCATGGAGGAAGAGCTGGACGAAATCGAAGAGGGCCGGCTGCGCTGGAAGGATTCCGTGAAGGAGTTCTATTCGCGCTTCGAGGAGGATCTGGAACAGGCCAAGGGCGATATGGAGTCGTATAAGGCCGGCATTCCCACCGGGCGAAAGTGCGAAAAGTGCGGCCAGGGCGAATTGCTCGAGCGCATCAGCCGCCTGGGATTTTTCCTGGGCTGCTCGCGCTATCCGGATTGCGATTTTATCGAGGACCTTTCGCCGGAGGTCGGCGGCGAAGGCGAAACCGAGACGCCCACCTGCGATAATTGCGGCCGCGAGATGGTGGTGAAGCGCGGACGCTGGGGCGCGTTCCTGGCCTGCTCGGGTTATCCGGATTGCAAGACCACGCGGCGGCTGATTTCCGGGACGCGGCGCGCGCGGCAGCCGGACGTGCCGCTGAACGAGAATTGTCCTGAGTGCGGGTCGCAACTCGTGCTCAAGCACGGGCGTTACGGGGAATTCACAGGCTGCACGGGTTACCCCAAATGCAAATTCATTCGCGGCAAGACGCTGGGGATCAACTGTCCGAAATGCGGCACGGGCGAACTGGTTGAGCGCAGGGCCAAGAAAGGACGGCGCCGGGTCTTCTACGGCTGCAATCGCTACCCCGATTGCGATTTCACCACGGCCCATAAGCCGATAGCCGAGCCCTGCCCGAAATGCGGCGCTCCCTTTACCGTGGAGAAGCGCACCAAGACCGAGGCCGTGCGGACCTGCCTGAAGGAAGGCTGCGATTGGGAAATTGCCGCGCCGGAATCGGAACAGAAGGAAGCCGCGCCGGAAGAGGTCGGCGTATCGGGCAAGCCGTGATCGCGGCGGCGCTGACGCGGACGGGGCAGCGCGGGTGCGGCGGTAAGGCTTCAGTTTAGAGCTTCATAAGAAATGAAATCGGCGATCGAGAAATTTTTGGCGTACCTGCGTTCGGTGCGCAATGCCTCGGCGCACACGTTGCGGAACTACGCGAGCGATCTCGAGCAGTTCCACACTTATCTCACCCCGCCGGACAGCCCTTCGGTACAGCTTGTGGACATCGATCACCGCGTGATCCGCGAATATCTCGGCTATCTGCACGATCAGAAACTGCAAAAAAGCAGCATGGCCCGCAAACTGGCGGCGCTGCGTTCGTTCCTGAAATTCTGCGCGCGCGAGGGCATGGTACGGGAAAATGCGGCGCGGCTGGTGGCCACGCCGAGGCTGCCGAAGCGCGTGCCTTCGATCTTGAGCGCCGAGGAGATGAACGAATTCCTCGACGGCCTCGCCGCGGTCGGCAAGTCACGGGCGAAAGGCCGCTCCGCGCGGTCTTCGAGGGCGGCGCAAGATTCCGCGGCGCTGCTGCTGGAGCGCGATCGCGCGATTCTGGAGCTGCTCTATGCTTCGGGGCTGCGCGTGAGCGAGCTCACCGGGCTCAACAGCGAAGACATCGACCGCAAAGAGAGGATGCTGCGGGTCCTCGGTAAAGGGAACAAAGAGCGGATTATCCCTTATGGCTCGAAGGCGGAAGAAGCGCTCGAGCGCTATTGGCCCATTCGCGCCAAATTGCTGGCGCGTTCGGGGAGCGGCGGCGATGTGCGCCCCGTTTTTCTGAATCATGAGGGGCGGCGCATGGGTAACCGGTCGGTGGCGCGCGTAGTGAAGAAATATGTGCGCCTGATGAACGTTAATTGGGACCTCCATCCCCATTCGCTGCGGCATGCCTTTGCGAGTCACCTGCTGGCGGACGGCGCTGACCTGCGCGCCATTCAGGAACTGCTGGGCCATAGCTCGCTTTCCACGACGCAGCGCTATACGCACGCCTCCATCCGGCAATTGATGGAGGTGTACGACAAAGCGCATCCCCACGCCTGAGATTTAGCGCAAACACTTCGGATTCGGAGAGGTCCCTCACTCACGCTGTTCGCTCGGGACGAGCATCCTGGTCGGATGCTCGCTTTACATCAATTTAACAGCCAAAAAACGGCCTTTTTGAGGTATGCTGCCGCCCGCTTAGACAGGGGTCCTCACCAACGTGATGTGTTTCATGTTCCCGAACGGCTTGGTTGTCCGCCGCGCCTTGATTTTTTTGGCCGCGACTGTGGCCCTGATTGCGGGGCCGGCTATGGGCTTCGCGCAAACCGATGAAATTCAGGTGTACGACGCGGAGATCGTCGAGCCGGGCGTCATCAATTTGATGTGGCATCAGAACTTTACGCCGAGCGGGATCAAAGAGCCGGCGTTTCCGGGCGCGATCATCTCCGATCATTCGTACAACGGCGTTCCCGAGTTTGCCTTCGGGATCAGGCCCTGGTTCGAGCAGGGACTCTACCTGCCGGTCTATAGCGTCTCCAAAGGCCGCGGCTCAACGCTCGATAGCGTAAAATTGCGGGAACTTTTCGTGCGGCCGCATGCGGGCGATCACACTTTCTTTTACGGCGTGAATTTTGAGTTCAGCTATAACGCCTCGTATTGGGAGACAAGGCACTTCACTTCCGAGATTCGGCCCATTATCGGATTGCATTTGCATCCCTGGGACATCATCATCAATCCGATTCTGGATACGGATTGGACCGGGGTGAGGAACTACGACTTCGTGCCGGCGATGCGCCTTGCCTACAATTACTCGCCAAAGTGGACGTTTGCGGCAGAACACTATGCGGGCTACGGCCCGCTGCATCAGTTCGAGACGGTAAGCGACCAGTATCACGCGCTATGGGCGGTCGTCGATCATACGAGCAAGACCCTGGAAGTGGAAGCCGGCGTAGGGTTTGGCCTGACGTCGGCGACGGATAAAGTGACATTAAAACTGATGCTTTCGCGGGATATCCATCGCCCTCACGAGCCCGCGGAAGCCGGACCCAACCAACCAGCTGGAGCGCACTGAGTATTCTCGCGTGCCGCGCTAGCTTCGCCTCAAGTCCGTACACTTCTCTGCTAACCTTTCCAGAAGTCAGGGAGGTCTCCGCATGTCCACGAGCGGCTTGATTGAATACAAAGACGCCAGCCCGGAAGTGCGCGCCGTTTTCGATGACATCATGGCCACGCGCCAAACGGACTGGATCAATAATTTCTGGAAGGCGCTCGCACGCGACCCCGTGACGCTGAAGCGCACGTGGAAATCGATCAAGGAAATCATGGCGCCCGGTGCGCTCGACGCGCTGACCAAAGAGATGATCTACGTGGCCGTGAGCGTCACCAACCAGTGCGCCTACTGCATCGCTTCGCACACCGCCGCCGCGCGCAAGAAAGGCATGTCCGAAGCGATGTTCGCCGAACTGATGGCCGTGGCCGGCATGGCGAACGAAACGAACCGTCTCGCCGCAGGCTATCAGGTTGAAATCGACGAGCAATTCAAATAAGAGCTACTGTGCGAGGCCCAGGCTGAGTAAAATGCGGCACGCCGTCTGGCCTGGGATCTCCGCGGAAGCTAAAACGGCTGTGAGGGATCAAGATGAAAACGCCCAAAATTAGCGTGCTCGTTCCTATCTTGCTGGCGGCGAGCTGCCTGTGCGCGGCTCGCATCCAGGCACAAGCGACGCCCACGTCTGCGTCAGGACCAATAACCAAGGGCAAGGTTTTTAATTTCGAGAAGATCACCGATGGCGTTTACTACGCCACGGCCACCGGTGCCATGATCACTGGCAGCAATGACGTCGTCATTGTAAACGACAACGACGTGCTGCTCGTGGATGCGGGCATCACGCCCGCGGTGGCGCGAGCGCTCGTCCAAGACGTGAAGCTGCTCACCGCTAAGCCCATTCGCTGGTTGGTGAACACGCACTTTCACTATGACCACACCGACGGCAACTCCATCTTCGGGCCGGAGGTGCAAATCATCGGGCACGAGTATGTCCGCCAAGCCATCGTGAACCTCGATGTATTGCACCGCGAGCCGTTCAAGACCACGCAGACGAATCTGCCGAATCAAATCGAGTCATTAAAGCAACAGGTGAGTGCGGAGAAGGATTCGCAACGGCGAGCTACGCTTCAGGCGCGGCTTGCCGCCACAGAAGCTGAGCAGCGGCAGTTTGCGGACATCAAGCCTGTGCCGCCGACCATGACCTACACGTCGAGCATGACGCTATATCGCGGCGCTCGCGAAATCCGGTTCCTGTTTCTGGGGCGCGGACATACTCCCGGCGATACGGTGGTCTTTTTGCCCAAGGAGCGCATTGTGTGTACAGGCGACCTGATGGAATCCCAATTGGCGTACATGGGCGACGCCCTCTTCGACGAATGGGTCACCACGCTAGATGCGCTGAAGAAGTTGGATTTTGATACCGTATTGCCGGGCCATGGTGTGCCGTTCCATGAGAAATCGCTGATTACGGCGTATCAGAGTTATCTGCAGGACTTAACGACGCAAGTCGCCAAGCTGCGCGCACAAGGACTCACGGCCGACGAAGCCGCGCAAAAAGCCGACCTGACGTCGCATAAGGCCGATTTCCCGCAAATCACGGGGCCGGGGGCAGACCTGCGCGGCGTTCGGCGGATGTATCAATGGATGGACGAGCGAGGGAAACAATGAGGCCCAGGCGTATTGCTACCCAGTCGACGACTTACCTCGGCCATCAAAAGTACTTCCGTCCAGGCTCAACGCGCCTTGCACGGGTCAAGAACCGGGAGCAACTCGGAATGGGCCGCCTCGAGTAATTGTCGGTCGGAGCAGACGAAAGTCGGAAGGTCTGTGCCGGCCACTGTCTTGAGCGCCAAACAACCGGCCAGCTGAATGGCGTCGTAAGCGCGGAGCGCATATCGATCGATCATTTCCAGAGCGCCATCGAGCACCACATCACTTAGTGCTTGTTGGAGAAACCTAGTCTCCAGGTGCTGCCGCAGCCGGTCGAGAATGAGTGAGGCGGTTTTGGGCTCAATGTCTCCAGCTCGTTCGCGACGTCTTATTGCGGAACGGACTTCAACAGGGGAAATCGCCAACACCGCAAGGCGATTTTCTGACAAATTGCTTGCGATCTGGAGGAGCCGGTCACTGCCGGGCTCCAGCACATACAATTTGACGAGCGCACTGGTCTCTAGGTAATAGAGGGCCAAATCAGCGTCTGTCGCCTAATACGGTCGCAGACAGATTCTCGCCGCGTATTGCGGCCGGTTGGAACTCAGCCACTCTTTCGGTCGGACTTCCCAAAATTGCCTTTACATCGGGCATGAGCCGATTCAGTCGGATGGCCGTGACCGGGAATTGGGGAGATTTCGGGTTGGCCACACTGTTAGTTAGAACCAGTCGCCGCTGGATTGCGTCGCTCAAGACGCTGCGTCTTGTGGAATCGTCGCTCGCCCAGGAAAAATCTTCCGAGGGGAGGGCCGTATCGCGGAACCACTTCAAAGCAACAAAATTGAACCCCGGTTGGGACTCGGCACGGTCCAGAGCCCGAATCAAATCGGACAGGGGATCGCCTGCGGCAGGAGCCAGCTTGGCCGCGTGACTAGCGGAAGCCGTCGGCATACTCTGCGCCGGACGAGAACCCGCCTGTGATTGTTCTGAAGTCCGTTCAAATCGGATGTAGATGGAATCCGTATCTGGAAACCAGCTCTTTTCGAATGACGCAGTCCGTTTCTTGTCCCGTTCCTTACCGTGAAGCCGGACCGAGCACCGATAGCCCGGTGGCAGAATATGCAATTCCTCCAGCGCTCCACGAACCTTCTCTTCGACTTGCGCTTCAACGTCCTTGATAATCTTCATCTAGACTCCTCTAGAGCTTTAATATAGGCGGCTAGCTTATGCCGCTCCACTTATATAATATTATATCTTGAAAACAATCATGTCAAGCAAAATCGCTTGGATTAACCGGAAACCCGGCAGCACGGACGCTCGCAGGCGTTGACGGGGCGCGGGGCGGCCCGTATAATGCTCATTTCCCATTTACCATTGGAGGCAGGATGTACGCCGTAATCCGCAGTGGAGGCAAGCAGTACCGCGTCGCGCCGGGGGAAACCGTGAAGGTGGAAACGTTGCCCGGCAAAGTGGGCGGGAAGGTCACTTTTGGGGAAGTGGTTGCCGTAAGCACCGACGACCAGAAGCTGCTGACGGGCAAAGATGCCGCGGGCGCCAAGGTTATGGGCAAGATCGTGTCGCAGGGCCGCCACCGGAAGCTGACGGTGCTGAAGTACAAGACGGGCGGGCAGTACAAGATCCAGCGCGGGCACCGGCAGAATTACACGGCGGTTGAGGTCAGTGACATCGCGCTCTGACGCGACTTTTTTAAGCGCGAAAAGCGGCGTGATCACCACGCCCTTTTCGCGCTCGACAACACCAAGACTGCGGGGGGAAGATGTAAAGGCGCGTGGACTTTATTAACGCGCGAGGAACGCGCTTTTGCCGCTCGACAATCGCAACGGTTTGGAGACAGGTAAGCTTTTATGGCACACAAAAAAGGCGGCGGGTCATCGGTAAACGGCCGAAATTCTCCGGGGCAGCGGCTGGGCGTCAAGCGCTTTGCCGGCCAACTCGTCAATGCCGGCACCATTCTGATTCGCCAGCGCGGCACGAAGCACAAACCCGGCCTGAACGTCCGCCGCGGGAAGGATGACACGCTCTTTGCCTGCGTCACCGGCTACGTGCGCTTCCAAGATAAGGGCCGCTCCGGCCGGTTCATCAGCGTACGCCGAGAGCGCGGCAGAGGCTGTTCGGCAGCCGGAGCCTGCCGCGGCTGCGCCGACGCCGGTGGAAGCGCCTGCGGCAGATTGATCGCAGCTCCTGTGCGAAGGCCGCGCGAACGTGCGGCCTTCTTATGTTTCCCTGCTTGTGGTGACTCCTCGGTTGAGGTTGTGCCTCCCGTACCGGGCTTCGCTTGCTCCCCGATCCTTCCCAGCGCATCCAGCACCCCAACACGCGGCCTTTTTTCTTGCGTGGCGCTCCGCGCCCGGGCGGCGCGTGTTGAGGACCGCGGTTCCGAGCTGGGCTATGTTCTGGCACCCTGACGGGCTGTGCCTTGCGACGCCAATTCTTTGGAGCAGAGCAGCGATCCCAAGGATAGCCTGGGGCCGCGGGCGAGAGCCTCGGGGCGCCCTGCGCTAAAAAGGCTGCGCTTTTTGCCATAAAACCCCCAGTTCTATTCCGTGTCGCGGTGTCGTATGCTCTTGAATGGAACGAAAATATGTTTGTTGATGAAGCCAAGATTTACGTCAAAGGAGGCCACGGCGGCAATGGCTGCATGGCCTTCCGGCGCGAGAAATTCGTGCCGCGCGGCGGGCCTTCGGGCGGTGACGGCGGCTCGGGCGGCAGCGTGATCCTGGAAGCGACGCAGCACGACAATACGCTGTTGCGCTACCGCTTCAATCGCGAATTCCGCGCCGACCGCGGGCGCCATGGCGAAGGGTCGAATCGCACCGGGCATTCTGGCGCGGACATGATTCTGGCGGTTCCCGCCGGCACCATGGTTATCGATGACGACAGCGGTGAGCGGCTGGCCGATTTGACGCGCCCGGGACAGCGCGTGAGCGTGGCGCACGGGGGGCGGGGCGGCCGCGGCAATCAGCATTTCGCCAAACCGTGGCACCAGGCGCCACGCGAATCCGAAGAGGGCCAGTCTGGTGAGGAGCGCCACTTGCGGCTCGAGCTGCGCCTCTTGGCCGATGTGGGGCTGGTGGGATTCCCGAATGCGGGCAAATCCACGCTGATCTCGCGCATATCGGCGGCGCGGCCCAAAATCGCGGATTATCCTTTCACCACGCTCGAACCGCATCTGGGCGTGGTCTCGGCGGAGCTTCCCGGAATTGGCGCGGGCGGAGCGCATAGAGATGTGGGACGCACGTTCGTCGTGGCCGATCTTCCAGGTCTGATCGAGGGCGCAAATCAGGGCGTAGGGCTGGGCACGCGATTTCTGCGCCATATCGAGCGAACCCGCTTGCTGGCGCATCTGGTGGATACGAGCGACGCTTCGGAGCGCGACCCGGTGCGCGATCTTGCAATTATCTGTGGCGAGCTCGCTGCTTTCAGCGAGCCGCTGGCGGCAAAACCGATGATCGTGGTGGCGACGAAGCTGGACGCCACCACGGACCGTTCCCGCCTGGAACGGCTGCGCGAGCATTGCGCGGAGCGCAAGCTCGATTTTTACGCCATATCCTCGGCCACCGGCGAAGGCATCGCGGAACTCGTGCGCGGCATGGCCGACGCGCTGGAGCGGCTGGCCCCGCGGGAGTCCGCAGAGCAAGGCGAAGCTGCCTCGCGCGGCGAAGCGAATGCCGGCGCGCCGCATTCGCGCCATGCGGAAAGCGCAGACGCTTCGCGTGCGGAGAAATTGTGAAAGCCGCGGAGGGAATGTGAAAGCGAAGAGGGCCGCCAGACGCGGCGCGAAATCGGCCGGAGGCCGGCACATCGCGCTATTCGGCGGCACCTTCGACCCAATCCACTCCGGCCACATCGCCGTGGCGAGTGCCGCCGAGCGGCGCTTTCATCTGGATTGCGTTTTCTTTATTCCCTCGAGCCGGCCGCCGCACAAGCCCAGCGAAGAGCTTTGCGCCTTCGAGCATCGCTTCGCGATGGCCGCGCTGGCGTGTTCCGCGCATCCGCGCTTTGTGCCGTCGCTGGCGGAAGCGAGTGTGAATGGCGCGAGTCCCCAAATTTTTTACTCTATCGATACAGTGCGGCGCTTCCGCCAACAATTCGACCGGCCCGGCGACCGAATCTATTTCATCGTGGGCGCCGACTCTTTTCTGCATCTGCAAACCTGGAAGGATTACGCCGAGTTGCTGCAGTTGAGCGATTTCGTGGTGGCCAATCGCCCCGGATTCCAGATTCGGAAGCTGCGCGAGGTGATACCCGCCGCGCTTCTGGCGCCCTCAGCGGCAAAGGAATCACGCGATTCACGCGTGATACACCTGCGGAATACCTCCGTCTATCTGCTGGAAACCGTGGCCAGCCACGTTTCCGCGACGGACGTGCGTCAGCGGGTGGAGCGGGGACGATCGCTGCACGGTCTTGTGCCGCCCGGTGTGGAGGAATACATTACTAAGCAGGAGCTGTACAGGCAGGCCCTCTACACTTGAGCACGGAAACTGTTCGCCCCGAACTGCTCTCTGCAATCGAGGCCGCGCAAAACAGGAAAGCCGGCGCGATCACCTTGCTGGACCTGACCGGCCTGGGCGCCTTCACCGATTATTTTCTGCTGTGCACCGGATACAGCACGCCCCAGGTGGAAGCCATCATCGATGCCATCGAAGAGGCGCTGAAGGCGCGCGGGCTGCGCCCGCAGCACCGCGAGGGCCGCTCCGGTGCGGAATGGCTGCTGCTGGATTACGGTGGCTTCATCGTGCACGTGCTCACCGAGCGCCTGCGGCTTTTCTATGATCTCGAGCGCCTTTGGCGCATGGCGCGCCGCATTGATTTTGACGAGAATGCGCCCGGATCGTCTGCCGCCGGGAGCGTGGCGAGAGGCGGCTCCCCGTGAGCGAAATTCCCGTCTGGATTGGGCACGATCCCGCTTCCCAGCACGTGCTGGAAATGGCGCGCAAGGTGGCGGAAACCTCCACCACCATTCTGATCACGGGCGAAAGCGGCACAGGCAAAGACCAACTGGCGCGGCTGATCCATGAACTGAGCCCGCGGCGCGACGCGCCTTACCTGAAGATCGATTGCGCGAGCCTGCCGCAAGAACTGGTGGAATCGGAGCTATTCGGGCACGAGCGCGGCGCCTTTACCGGCGCGGAGGAACGCAAATTGGGCCGCCTGGAGATGGCCGGGGCGGGAACCATCGTGCTCGATGAAGTGGCCGCGCTTTCCACCGCCAACCAGGCCAAACTTTTGCGGGTGCTCGAAGAGCGGAGCTTCGAGCGGCTGGGCGGCACGGAAACGCTGAGCATCGAGGCGCGGCTCATCACGCTCACGAACGCGGACCTGCAGCGCGCCGTCACCGCGCGGCGCTTTCGAGAAGATTTATATTTCCGGCTGAGCGTGCTGGCGATTCACGTGCCCGCGTTGCGCGACCGGCGAGCGGATATCGTTCCGCTGGCGGAGCATATGCTGGCGCGGCTGGCGGCGGTTCACGGGCGCGACGGCGCCGTGCTGAGCGAAGCGGCGCGGCACGCGCTCGAGAACTACGACTGGCCGGGAAATATTCGCGAATTGAAGAACGCCATCGAGCGCGCCTTGATTTTCGGCAAAGGCACAACGCTCTCGCCCGAGGACTTGCCGGAGAGTATCGGCACGGCCGATTCCGGAGCTGTGGCGGGCATGCGGTCTCTCGAAGAGATCGAACGCGAGGCGATCCAGAAGACGCTCGAAGGCACGCACTACAAGATCACGCGCGCGGCGGAAATTCTGGGCATCAGCCGCAAGACATTACTCGATAAGCGGAAGAAATACGGGTTGCAGTAGCCTCTCTCGAATCGACGCGGCGCTGTGCGGATTCAACTTTTATTTCTGGGAAAAACGCGGAGGCCGGAGATTCGTGCGCTGATGGACGATTACGTCGCGCGCATTCGCCGCTATGCCGAGATCGAGGTCCGCGAGTTACGGCCGGATTCGGCGGCGAGCCTGAAGCGCCTGGACATTGGTGCAGGCGGCACAGTTGTGCTGCTCGACGCCGGAGGAAAGCAGTTCAGCTCGGAGCAGTTCGCGGAATGGATCGGATCATGCCGGGACCGGGGCCAGCGCGAGCTGGTTTTCCTGTGCGGAGCCGCGGAGGGATTTCCGCAGGCGCTGGCCGGGCGAGCTTCGCTGCGGATTTCGCTTTCGGCGCTGACGTTTTCCCACGAACTAGCGCGGGTGATGCTAGCGGAACAGATCTATCGCGCGTTTGCCCTGCTCGCCGGCCATCCCTATCCAAAATAGAACCAGCCTTCCGCTCACCCCCCGGGTCGGGAAACAAACTTGACACTGGGAGCGCCAGTGAGTAGCTTGTTGGATGACAGCGCCGAGGTCTGCCGGCTAGCCCTGTTTACAATTCGCCCTGATTCGGGCCCACCGTCGGACGCAAAATTCGGCGGTGGGTTTTTTGTTAGGAAGGCCAAGGGGAGATGAAAGCGTCAAATTCACTCTGGCAGAAGGAGCTCGCCGGCAAAATGCCGGAAGCTCTGGGCCGTGAAATCGACATTTTCGAGACGGAAATCGCGCTGCGCAAACAGGGCAAGCTGGAGGAACGGCTCTTTGCTGAAACGCGGCTTCGCAGAGGCGCCTATGGCCAGCGGTACGACAATGGTCAGAGACACAATGGCAAGGCGGTTCAAGAGATCGCCTATCCCTCCGGGAAGCTGACCAAAGGGCCCAATACCTTGTGGGATGCGCCGGGGATGCAGCGCATCAAGATTCCCGCAGGCGGACTGAACGCCGATCAACTGGAAACCCTTGCCGAACTTGCCGAGGAATATTCCGACGGCATCGCGCATGTAACTACGCGGCAAGATTTTCAGCTCCACTATGTGCATATCGACGACACGCCCAGCGTGATGCGCCGCCTTGCCGCGGCAGGTATCACGACGCGCGAAGCCTGCGGAAACTCGGTGCGCAACGTCACGGCCTGCCCTTACGCAGGCGTTTGCCCGGACGAAGTGTTCGATGTCACGCCATTCGCTCGGGCGCTATCGAAATTCCTGCTGGGCCATCCCGATTGCCAGAACTTCGGCAGAAAATTCAAGCCGTCCTTCAGCGGCTGCGGTCAGCACGCCTGCGGCTTGGCGAGCATGCACGACCTGGGCTTAATTGCCGCGCAGCGAAGCGAAAACGGAGAGCGGAAGATTGGCTTCGAAATGTACGTCGGCGGCGGGCTCGGCGCGGTCCCCTATCAGGCGAAACTCTTCGACTCGTTCGTTCCACCGGAAGAACTGCTGCCGCTTGCGCAGGCCATTGCCCGCGTTTTTGCCAAGCATGGCGAAAAGAAAAATCGCAGCCGGGCGCGGATCAAGTTTTTGATTCAAGATTTAGGAATCGAGAGATTCCGCGAGCTCGTTTGGGAGGAGCGCAAAAACCTGCCCCCGGATCCTCGCTGGACCGAATATCTCGAGAGCGCAGCCGCATTCAGCGAATCGCCGCTCAAACCGGCCGGCAAAAAACCGCTTTTGGGCTCGGCGGATTTCCAGCGCTGGCTCGAGACGAACATCCGTCCGCAAAAGCAAGAGGGCTACTCCGTGGTTACCATCGCGCTTCCGCTGGGCGATATTACCGCCAACCAGCTTCGGGCTCTTGCGGACATCGCCCGGCGCTTCACAAAAGAGACCATTCGCACGACCGTGGAACAAAATCTCGTGCTGCGCTGGATCAGCCAGAATGATCTCCCCGAGCTCTGGCAGGCTCTTCAGGCCGCGCGCCTTGCCGATCCCAGCGCGGAAACGATTCTGGATATCGTCACTTGCCCGGGCACGGACACCTGCAAGCTGGGCATCTCCTCTTCCCGGGGACTGGCGGCTGAGTTGCGCAAGAGGTTAGCGGAAAAGAATTTTCAGTTCGACGAAGCCGTACAAAATCTGCACATCAAGATCAGCGGCTGCTTCAACAGTTGCGGCCAGCATCACGTCGCCGATTTAGGTTTTTACGGGGTAAGCCGCAAGATGGCAGGCTACGCGGTGCCACACTTCCAAGTGGTTTTGGGAGGGGAATGGACGAACAATGCGGCGTCATATGGCATGCCCGTTATGGCCATCCCGTCGAAGCACATTCCGGAGGTGGCCACCCGGCTGGTGGATCGGTACGCCACCGGCCGGAAGAACGGAGAAGCATTCAAGGAGTTCATCAAGCGGATGGGCAAAGCGGAACTGAAGAATCTGCTGGACGATCTTGCGCGCCCTCCCGCCGATTCAACGGATCGTTCCATTTTCACGGATTGGGGTGATCCCCGGGAATACAGCCTGGAGGATCTTGGCGTAGGCGAGTGCGCGGGAGAGGTGGTGTCCGCCGTCGACTTCGACCTGGCGGACGCGGAAAGGGAAGTCTTCGAGGCCCAGGTAGCATGGGACAACGGCCAGGCAGACAGGGCGGGGAGCCTCGCCTACCAGGCGATGCTGCGCGCGGCTCGAGGCCTCGTCAAACTCGAGTATCCAGATATCTCACAGGATACCAATCAGATTGTCGGCGAGTTTCGTACCCGCTTTTACGATACCCAGAAATTTTTTGATCCCTTCGCCGGAGGTAAATTCGCCCACTATTTGTTTGCCGCACAGCAGAGAAGCCAGCAGCCTCACACGGCCGACTCGGCGCGTTATCTGATCGACGAAGCTCACCTATTTGTCGAGGCCGCCCACAGTTGCTATCAGCGCATGGGGAAACCGGTCAGCGTCTAAGGAGCAGATACCAAGCAATGGCAGTCATGCAGCTTCAGCACGTCAACGTCAAACTGCTTGTCAAAAACCCAAGGGAAGTACCTCTGGAGCCCCTGATTCCGGTGTTTCATAGTTGGATTCAAGCGCAAGTTTTTGAAGAACTGCTGCTGGACGTTGCGGATTACCGGCACGTTCCCGGGGGCCCGGGCGTGGTTCTGATCGGGCATCAGGGGAACTACAGCGTGGATTATACCGACGAGCGCCTGGGAGTGCGTTATAACCGCAAGGCCATAGTGAACGGCGGCAATCAGGACGCCCTGCACCAGGCGATGCGCGCCAGCCTGATTGCCTGTCAGCGCCTGGAAACCGAGCCTCGCCTCGAAGGCAAGCTTCAGTTCAACGGCCAGGAGATCGAATTCTACGTTAATGACCGGCTGCTCGCCCCCAATCGCGATGCCACTCGCGAAGCATTCCATTCGGATTTCGAGGCTTTTTTCGAAAAGCTATTTCGCGGCAGCGAATATTCGCTCTCGTACGCGAGTGAGCCGCGTGAGCTTTTTGGCGTCTCGGCGAAGAGTTCGCGGACCTTCGCCACGGCGGATCTCTTGGCCAACCTGGACACCTGACAAGCGTCACCGTGGGGTTTTGGACGAGTGGGAGGCCGGGATTTCCGCTTCCGCAAGCTGCACGGCTTCGCTTGACCTTTCGCAGACCCGCCGTCACTATTCTTCTCTGTTTCTACCGGCAGTCACCGCCGTCGCGTTATGGCAGAACAAAAAGGCTTGCTCATCGTCTATACAGGTCCGGGCAAGGGCAAGACAACTTGCGCGCTGGGCACGGGCTTTCGGGCAGTGGGGCAAGGGTTGCGTGTTTTGATGGTGCAGTTCATCAAGGGCTCCTGGCACTACGGCGAACTGGATGCGGCGGAGATGCTGGGCAAAGAACATTTCGAGATTCACGCCATGGGCCGGGGATTCGTAAAAATCGGCGGCGCGGAGACCGATCCCGAGGATTTGCGGCTTTGCGAAGAGGCTTGGGAATTTGGCCGGGCGCAGATGCAAAGCGGGCGTTACAATCTGGTGATCTTCGATGAGATCAATTACGTAATCAGCTATCGCATGCTGGAGGCCGAAAAAGTGGTGGCGGCGCTGGTGGCGCGGCCCGAGGGCGTGCACGTGATCTGCACGGGCCGCAATGCCCATCCGGCGCTGGTGGATGCGGCGGACCTGGTGACGGAGATGCGGGAAGTGAAGCATCCCTTTACGAAAGGGATTCTCGCGCAGCGCGGGATTGATTACTAATGCGACCGGCATAATCGTGGCGATGGCTGAACGGAAGAGGCCTATGTCCTGGTTCAAGCGCTCAAAGAAATCGATTGAACAGCCCACGCCTCCTGACGAGCGGCGTGTGAAGACGGAAGGGCTGTGGACCAAGTGCACCGGCTGCCGGGCCATCGTGTGGAAAAAAGATCTGGAGGCCAACGCACACGTCTGCGCGAAGTGCCAGCACCATTTCCGCCTGAACGCGCGGCAGCGGCTGGAATTGCTGCTGGACGGCCGCTGGATCGAACACGACGCGCAGGTTGCCTCCAACGATCCCTTGCACTTTTCCGACACGCGCCCTTACACCGAGCGTCTGAGGGAGGCCCGCCGGAAGCTGGGGATGAATGACGCGGTGCTGACGGCCGAGGGGCTGCTGGCGGGACGGCCGGTAATCTGTTGCTCGATGGAGTTTGGATTTATCGGCGGCTCCATGGGAGCGGCGGTGGGCGAGAAGGTGACCCGGGCCATCGAGCGCTGTGTGGAGCGCAAGATGCCGCTGGTGATTGTTTCCTGCTCAGGCGGCGCGCGCATGATGGAGGGCACGCTCAGCCTCATGCAACTGGCCAAAGTGTCGGCGGCGCTCGCGCAGCTCGATGAGGTCGGCATCCCCTTCATTTCGGTGCTTACCGATCCCACCACCGGCGGCGTCACGGCCAGCTATGCCATGCTGGGCGATCTCAACATCGCCGAGCCGGGGGCGCTGATCGGCTTCGCCGGGCCGCGCGTGATCGAGCAAACCATCCGGCAGAAATTGCCGGAGGGGTTCCAGCGCGCCGAATTTTTGCTGGAGCACGGATTTCTCGACGCCGTGGTGCACCGCAAAGAGCTCAAAAGCTATATCGCCAACGCTCTCGATTGCTTTCTCGTTTAGCGATTAAATTCTAACCATGAACTACAGCGAGTCAGTGCGCTACTTACTGACGCTGGGCCGCGAGCTCGCCTCGCCGCAGCAGGCGCGAGCCGTTAAATTTGATTTGCGCAATATTCGCGCCATTTGCGAACGGATGGGGCATCCCCAGCGCGAATTTGCCTCGGTGCACGTCGCGGGAACCAATGGCAAGGGCTCGACGGCGGCCATGCTGGCAAACATCCTTCAGCTTGCGGGCCTGCGCCCTGGGCTCTATACGTCTCCGCATCTTTTGCGAATCAATGAACGTATTCGCCTGGACGGCGCGGAAATTTCGGACGACCATTTCGCGGGCTCGTTCACACGGGTTCTTGCGGTTATCGAGGAGCTGCTGGCTTCTGGAACGCTCGCCGCACATCCCACTTACTTCGAGTGCGTCACGGCCATGGCTTTCGATTTCTTTGCGCGCGCGGGGGCGGAAATCGCGGTCATTGAGGTGGGTATGGGCGGGCGCCTGGATTCGACGAACGTGATCCTTCCCGAGGTAGCCGCCATTACGCAAATCGATTTCGATCACGAAAATTTTCTGGGGCATTCCATCGAAGAGATCGCGGCGGAGAAAGCGGGCATTATCAAGCGGGGGGTACGGGTGGTGAGCGCGGCGGAAAATCCGGCGGCTCAGGCAGTGATCCGGCGCCGAGCCGCCGAGCAAGCGGCGCATCTTGTGGAGATCGATGGGACTTGCCGAGTTTCGCACGTGAGTGCGCAAGACGGGCGATATCGATTTCAGGTGGTGCTGGCGGATGAGCTTGGATCGAGCTCCACCCAAGAAATGGAAATCGGCTTGCCTCTCGCTGGGCGTTTTCAGGTGCGCAACGCAGTTACGGCCATCGTGATCGCTCGATTGCTGGCCCTGCGCGGCTTTGCCATCAGCGACGGCGCTATCGTGCGCGGGATCGAATCGGTGCGCTGGCCCGGACGTCTAGAGTTGCTGCAGAAGGGGCCGGACGTTTATCTCGACGGCACGCACAATCCCGCGGGCGCGCGAGAGGTGCTGGCCTTCTGGCGCGACCACTTGGCCGGCCGGCGCATTCACCTCATCTACGGTGCGATGCGCGATAAAGCCATCGATGAAGTTGCCGGGCTGCTTTTCCCCCGCGCCACAACGGTGATTTTGACCCAATCGCCGCAGCCGCGTTCGCTTTCGGCGGAGGCGCTTCTGGAGATGACGTCCCACCTTGCGCGGGCCGCGGAGGTGATCCGCGAGCCTGGAGCAGCACTCGATCGCGCGTTGGAAATCGCCGAAGTGGACGACGTGATCTTCGCCACGGGATCGCTCTATCTGGTGGGAGATTTGCGCCGCCACTGGGACGCGCACGCAGGGGTGGAATGCGCCGGAGCAGCGCGAAAGACGCCCGCCTCCTGACGGCTTGAAGCCAGACCCGAGTTTGCCCGTGTTCCAGCCGGATGCTAGGATACGCTGCCGTGACAGCGCAGAAAAATCATCGGCCGCGGATCGGCGTGCCCTGGCGGACTGCCGTCGAGGAGATGCGGGGCCGCCGCACCGCTTACGAGAGATATTTGCGGGCTGTGCGCCAAGCGGGCGGCGAGCCGGTGGAGATCTCTCTCTCGCTCCCGCCTGCGGAACTCAAGCGAATGGCGGAGTCGCTCGATGGGTTCGTGCTGCCCGGCAGTCCCGCGGACGTGGAGCCGCGGCGCTTTGGCAGCGCAGCTCATGCTCAATGCGCGCCTTCCGATAAACGGCGCGAGCATACCGATGACGGGCTGCTCGAGCACGCTCTCACCGCCGGCAAGCCGGTATTGGCGATCTGCTACGGCGCGCAACTCCTGAACGTTCATCTGCACGGCACGCTGGTGCAGGACATTCCCGGCGAAATACGAAACGCAATCGACCACGATGGCGGCGCGAGCCGGGACGAATCGCTTCATCGCATTCGCATCGAAGGCGGCGAGCTTGCCGGGATCGCGGGCGGCTCGAGCGTGCGCGTAAACAGCTCGCATCATCAATCCGTGCAAAAACCCGGACGCGGCTTGCGCGTGGCCGCTCGCGCGCCCGACGGCGTCATAGAAGCGCTGGAATGGACGGCAGGGCCGGGCTGGGCGGTCGGCGTGCAGTGGCATCCCGAACGCATGCCAGACGACCCCTTTGCCGCGGCGCTCTTTCGGCGGCTGGTGAGAGAGGCGCAGGACGCGGCGGGAAAGCCAAAGTCACGCGTTCCGCGAGCACGCCGTCGCGCACGGCGGTCCAAGTCCTCTCGATGATCCTGGCTTCCGATCTGGCAACCTTCGTGACCGGGGAAGTGCTCAATGTAAATGGTGGTGCGGTGCTATGCGGATAAAAACGAGCAAATTGCGACTTCAAATTGCGGCCATTCTCGCAGGGCTAGCCATTTTGCTCCTCGTGGCCTCCGGGCGCGCGCAAAACGCGGACCAATTGATGCCGGACGCGAGCGCCGCCAAAGCGAAGGCTATCCTGCAGCAGGCGATTGATGCGCTAGGGGGTGCAGCCTATGTGAATCTGCATCATTCAGACTGCAGCGGCCGCTTCGCGCAATTCCAGCATTCCGGGGAGATCGGCGGTTATATCCAAATTCGAGAATACCGGGAGATGCCCGACAAAATCCGCGTGGAATACGATCCCAAGGCCCTAATCATCGATCTTTACGCCGGCGACAAAGGCTGGACGCTCGACCGCAGCGGCGTCTCCGAGATTCCCGCCGCGGATATGGCCGATTATCAAGAGCAGCTCAAGATGCAGATGGGCAACGTGCTGCGCAATCGCATGAATGAGGCCGGGCTGTTTTTTCGCTACGGAGGCGGCGACGTGGTGGATCTGAAAGAGGCCGATTGGGTGGAGATTGGCGACCAAGGACGCACGTTGCGGATGGCCATTGGCCGCGGCGATCATTTGCCCATCCGTACCATGCTCCTGCAGCGCGATCCGAAAACCGGGGAGAAGACGGAACGCAGCACGTATTACACGACCTATCACCTTATCGACGGCATTCAGACGCCGTTTCGTGAATCCCGGTTCCTGAACGGGCGGCAGGTCTACCAGATGTTTCTGGATAGCTGCTCGTATAATGTCGACTTGCCCGCGGACTTTTTTACGCGAGCCTCGCTCGAGCAGCGCTTCAGTCAAGAGCACGGCAAGAACAGGAAGAAGAAATAGGTTGTCAGCGCGCTGTTCCGGCGCGCGGTATAATTCCCGAATGTCAACAGAGGGACCGCGCGCGCGGATACATGGCACCACAGTGTTGTGCGTGCGCCGCGACAATAAAGTGGTGATGGCCGGCGATGGCCAGGTGACCATGGGGCAACAGGTAATGAAACACACCGCGCGGAAGATTCGGCGCCTCTTCAACGATAAGGTGCTGGCGGGATTTGCGGGCTCGACCGCGGACGCTTTATCGCTTTTCGAACGGTTCGAGGGCAAGTTGCAGGAGCATCACGGCAACCTGGCGAAATCGGCGGTGGAGCTGGCGAAAGAATGGCGCAAGGACCGCGCTCTCCGTCATCTCGAAGCCTTGCTGGTGGTCGCCGATGCGAAGAGCACGTTTGTACTGTCTGGGGATGGGGACGTCATCGAGCCGGATGACGGAATCTGCGCCATCGGCTCGGGCGGGCCATTCGCACTGGCGGCGGCGCGGGCGCTGGCGAAGCACAGTAAACTGGGAGCCAAGGAAGTCGCGCAAGAGTCCATGCGCATCGCCAGCGAGATCTGCATCTATACAAATGACAGTTTCGCCATAGAAGAATTGTGAAGCCTTCGGGACACAAAGATATGGTGATCTATCTGCCCGGGGAACAGCGGCAAACAGAGCCGGAAGCGCCGCCATCGTTCGACGAGCTGACGCCGCGAGAAATCGTCGCGGAGCTCGATAAATACATTGTTGGACAGGCGCCGGCCAAGCGAGCGGTAGCCATTGCGCTGCGCAACCGCGTGCGCCGCCAGAAACTTCCGCCCGAACTGGCGGAGGAAGTTCTTCCTAAAAACATTCTGATGATCGGCCCCACAGGCGTGGGGAAAACGGAAATTGCGCGCCGCCTGGCGCGGCTGGCCGGGTGCCCGTTTGTAAAGGTGGAGGCTTCCAAATACACCGAGGTCGGCTATGTGGGCCGGGACGTGGAATCCATGATCCGCGACCTGGTGGAGACGGCCATCGACATGGTCCGGGAGGAAAAGCTCGATGAAGTGGCGGAGCGCGCGGAACAAGCCGCCGAAGAGCGGCTGCTCGATCTGCTGCTGCCGCCCTCTCCTCCACCGGATGCCGGCGGCCACGCATTGGCCGAAAATGCGCGACGCGAAGCGGATCGCACGCGCGACAAGCTGCGCGCGCAGCTTCGCGAAGGCAAGCTCGACCAGCGCATGGTGGAGGTCGAAGTACGCGAGCGCTCCATGCCGGCGTTTGAGATCGTCTCCAATCAGGGCATCGAGGAGATGGACATCAACGTCAAGGACATGCTCTCCGGCTTTTTCGGCCAGCAAAAGAAAAAGAGAAAAATGACGGTATCGGAGGCCTTCGATTACCTGATCCAGGAAGAAGAGAACAAGCTGATCGACATGGATCACGTCACGCGCATCGCCACCGAGCGGGCCGAGCAGATGGGCATCATCTTCATCGACGAGATCGATAAAATCGCCGGACGGGAAAGCGGTCACGGACCGGATGTATCCCGGGAAGGCGTGCAGCGGGATATCCTGCCGATCGTAGAGGGCACGACCGTCAACACGCGCTACGGGATGGTGCGCACCGATCACGTCTTGTTCATCGCCGCCGGCGCGTTTCACATCACCAAGCCTTCGGACTTGATACCCGAACTGCAGGGCCGCCTCCCACTTCGCGTGGAACTGAGCGCGCTGACCGAGGAGGATTTTGTGCGCATCCTGACGGAGCCCAAGAATGCGTTGATCAAGCAGTACGTGGCGCTGCTGGAAACCGAGGGGGTCAAGCTGACTTTCAGCGACGATGCCATCGCGGGCCTGGCGCGCTTCGCGGTGATGGTCAACGAGCAGACGGAAAATATCGGCGCGCGCCGCCTGCATACCATACTCGAGCGCGTGCTCGATGAAATCTCCTTTGAAGCTCCGGAGCTGAAGAAGAAAAACGTCAAGATCGACGCCCCCTACGTTGCTAAGCAACTTGCCGAAATCGCCAAGAACCAGGACTTGAGCCGCTATATTCTCTAATCCGCTCCGATGATCCTTTTCGAGCCGCCAAGGCCCAGTGGAGCAGTAAAGTGGCAGGCCCGAAAAGCAAAGCCGCGGTCTGCAAGAGCGTGAGTCTCTCTGTTGATGCCCGCCTATAAATCAGCGCTCGTGATGACCCTCGGCGCTTGCCTATTGGGCTGTGCCTCGCCCGATCTTCCGACTCCCCGCCACGCAGTTGTTCCAGTGCCGGTAAGCGACCTGAGCGCGCGACAGGTGGGGGATACAGTCATCCTGACATTTACGCTGCCTGTGACCTCCACCGACCTGCAGCCGCTCGAGGAGATGCCTTCGGTTGAAATCTATCGAAATACGCCCGAGGGCGCGGCGAATGCCCCAAAAGCCAAGCCCCCAAAACCAAAGACGAAGAGTGGAAGCACGGCGCGGCTTGCCGATACCCTCCCCTCCGAGACTGTCGAGCAGTACGAGAAGAACGGCCGCATCGAATTTCCCGACAAGCTTGATGCGAGTGAATTAGCGAAGGAGAGCGGCACCGACCTCATTTATACAGTGCGTACCCGCGCCTCTCGGGCCAAAGCATCGGCCGATTCCAATGCGGTCAGCTTGCGAGTTTATCCCGCACCGCCGAGGGTTGAGGATCTGCGCGCCACGCTTACAGAAGCAGCACTGGTGCTGGACTGGAGCGCCGCGCAGCAATCCCGTAGAGATTCCGGGAGCAAGGCTGCCGGATTCCGCATTTATCGCGCGGAGGTGGATCCAACAACGGCGGAAGCGGCGATTTCTAATTCTTCCCAGGCAAAGCTGATCGCGCCGCCGGAATTGCTCGGGCAAACGACGCAGATGGAGTATCGCGATGCCACCTTCCAGTTTGGCCACACTTATTTCTATGACGTTCGCCAGGTGATGCAATTCGGAACCGAGACTGTGGAATCGGCTGACTCAGCTCCCGCCGTTCTTACGGCCAAGGACATTTTTCCGCCGGCGGTTCCTCAGGGCCTGGAAGCAGTGGCTGTGCCGGCTACAAACGGAGCCGCCGCATCCATCGAATTGACTTGGACCATCAATAGCGAACCGGATTGGGCGGGGTATAACGTCTATCGAAGTGAACTGGCCGAGAGGCCAGGGCAAAAGCTGAATAGTGAACTCTTGCTTGCGCCGACGTTCCGTGATATGTCCATCATACCGGGGAAGAGTTATTTCTATCGAGTGGGAGCGCTCGATCAATCGGGCAACGAAAGCGCTCTCAGTTCGGCAGTAGAGGCCCAAGTTCCTGGGCCATAGCCTATTCAAGGCGAGGACCCCATGCCCCCTCGGCCGAAGAAGATTGCGCACGTCGATCGAGCGTCCCGAGCGGCACTCAGGCTTGGTCTGGTTATCGGCGCGGCATTGTCGGGAGTGGCGATCGCCTGGGTGCTCATCGCGAATCGCTTTCCGGCCCTGGATCGGCTGGCCACGCTGCGGAATCTCGCGGCCGGGGCTCTCGTCCTCGTTTTCATGCTTGTGCCTGTCTGCCGATTCCGAAGTCATGCATCACACGTTCTCGCCTGCGGTCTTACCGCGTGGTCCGTCCTGACCCTGGTGTATGCCATTTTGCAGATTCCGTTTCCGCGCCTTGGAATACGCATGGGGACCTTCCACTTTTTCATGCTGGGCGCGGTTCTCCTGGGCTTCGCTTCGGCGCTGCTCTGGGTCGTTCACCTGTTGATGACTCTGTGGCACGAACCTGCGCTACCTGCGCGCAAGCGAGCGCACTAATTCCTTCAGGAAGTTTGCGATAGCGAAGGTTATCGGGCCGGAACAGCCGGGCAATCCCGCAGTTGCACAAGGTACGGAACCGCGCAAAAATTGAGACATCAAAACAGAAGAAGGCAAATTGGGGGTTCACGCTTATGAAAATTTTTCTGGATACGGCGAGCCTGGACGAAATTCGCCAGGGCGTTTCGCTTGGGGTGGTGGATGGCGTCACAACGAACCCAACGCTGGTGGCCAAAGAGAACCGGCCGTTTCGCGAGCATGTACTGGAGATCTGCGAAATCCTGAAAGACGGGGTGGTAAACGCGGAAGTGGTCTCCACGGATACCGAAAATATTTTGCGGGAAGCGCGGGAGATCGCCACCTGGCATCCGAACATCGTGGTAAAAATCCCCATGATCCCGGACGGGGTCCGCGCTCTGAGCATTCTCTCGAAAGAAGGCATTCGAGTGAATGTGACGCTGTGCTTCTCGGCGTCGCAGGCGCTGCTGGTGGCCAAAGTGGGCGCTTATTTCGTCAGCCCATTTCTCGGCCGGCTGGACGACATCTCCGAAAACGGACTGACGCTCTTGCGCGACATTCTGGAGATCTATCGGGCCTACAACTTCAGGACACAAGTGCTCGCGGCCAGCTTGCGTCATCCGATCCACGTCGTGGAAGCAGCGAAGATGGGTGCGCATATCGGCACCATGCCTTTCAAGGTGTTCCAGCAACTGTTCCAGCATCCGCTGACGGATAAAGGGCTTCAGGGTTTCCTCAAAGATTGGGAGAAGGCGCGCGAGGTGCTCGGCAATATCGTCGGGCCTGCGGTGCGCAAGGCCAGCCGTTGAGCCACCCGCAATTGCATTCGGATATGTGGACTCTAAGCGCGGCCGCTTTGGCCCTGGTGGGTGGCGCTTTTATCTCTCGCCTGTTGGGGCGATCGCCGGACTCGGATGAGATCGAACGACAAAGGCGCGCTTACCTGAACCAAATCGGCCGTATCGTCGAGGGGCAGATCACCGACGTGGTAGAAGTCGCAGAGGATACAGGCGGGCGCAAGGGCAGTAAAGCACCCGGCGGGCGCCGCAAGTTGGTGTGCTACAGCTACTCGATTTCCGGCGTCAGCTATGAAACGGCGCAGGACATTACCAGCCTGCAGGGTCGCGCCGGGCTGGAGCGCATCATTACCGGACTTCCCGCCAGCATCAAGTTCGATCCTTCCAATCCCAGCAATTCCATCCTCATCGCGGACGATTGGTCCGGCTTGCGCTGAAAATCTGTGAGGAAGTGGGCGGAAGAAGCGAACCTGAAGAAATGGGCCGCCCTGGCGATTGTGGCCGCCCTGGCGGTGACGCTCACCTTGGGATCGGTCATCGTTCTGGTAGGCGCCACCATCAGCATTTCACGAATGACCAATCCTGCCATGCGGGCGCTGGCCACGGTAGCGGAACTGGTGACAGGGATGCTGTGGCTGGTTGGGACCGTTTATATTGTCACGCATCTGGGTGTGCTCATCTTCGGCAAAGACGGCTCGCCCCGCCGTTAAGCCCCCACCACCGCAGTTCGAACCCTGCTAGTGCCGTTCCAACTTGCTTGAGCAAATCGTCTTTCGTCTTGAACCGAACGAATCGACTTTTCACCTGCTCAACGGCAGCCGGCCGGATGAATCGATTCGTTCGGCTCTTGATTACGGCGATCTCTCGGAAGCGTTCGCTTGCGCGTTTGGCCAATCTAGTTGGAACGGCACTAGGTTAGAATCCTATGGCGAGGGCGCACGATGGCTACCACGGAAAAAACGCCGCAGGAAATCGAGGAGTTGCGACGCCGCAGCGCAGCCGCGGAAGAAGGCGGAGGCGCCGAGAGGCGCGAGCGCGAGCACAAGGCGGGGAAACTGGCGGCGCGCGAACGGATCGCCCTGTTATTGGATGAAGGCACGTTCGAGGAACTGGACAAATTTGTGACGCACCGTTGCGTCGACTTTGGCATGGAGCAGCAGCGCCCGCCCGGCGACGGATTTGTCACCGGCTACGGCCGAATCGATGCCCGGCTGGTCTACGTTTTTGCGCAAGATTTCACCGTCTTCGGCGGATCCCTGTCCGAAGCCAATGCTTCCAAAATTTGCAAGGTAATGGACCTGGCCATGCGCGCGGGCGCGCCGGTGATTGGGCTGAACGATTCCGGCGGAGCCCGCATACAGGAAGGGGTGATGTCGCTGGCGGGCTACGCCGATATCTTCCTTCGCAATACGCTGGCCAGCGGCGTGATTCCGCAAATCAGCGCGATTCTTGGTCCTTGCGCGGGCGGCGCGGTCTATTCCCCGGCCATCACGGATTTTATCTTCATGACCGCCGAAACTTCCTACATGTTCGTCACCGGCCCCGAGGTGATTAAAACGGTCACGCACGAGGAGGTCTCCAAACAGGAACTAGGCGGCGCCATGACGCACAACGCCACCAGCGGCGTGGCGCATTTTGCAGCACGCGACGATGCCGATTGCCTGGCCATGATCCGCGAGTTGCTCGGTTTTCTGCCGTCGAATAATCTGGATGACCCGCCGCGGCGCGCCTGCAATGATCCCGCCGAACGGGCGGATGCTTCGCTCGATGAGCTCGTTCCCGCCGACGCCCGTGCGCCCTATGACATCAAGCAGGCCATTCACGCCGTGGTGGACGACCACTATTTTTTCGAGGTTCAGGAGCACTTCGCGAAAAATCTGGTCATCGGTTTTGCGCGTCTCGACGGCAGGCCCGTGGGCATCGTGGCGAACCAGCCGGCCGTGCTCTCCGGCGTGCTGGATATCAACGCCTCGGTGAAGGGCGCGCGTTTCGTGCGCTTCTGCGACGCGTTCAATATTCCGCTGATCACGTTTGAAGATGTGCCCGGCTTCCTTCCCGGCACGCAGCAGGAATTTGGCGGGATTATCCGGCACGGCGCCAAACTGCTCTTCGCTTTTGCCGAGGCCACTGTGCCCAAGCTGACCGTGATCACGCGAAAGGCCTATGGCGGCGCCTATTGCGTCATGGCCAGCAAGCACATCCGCACAGACGTGAATTTGGCCTGGCCCACTGCGGAAATCGCGGTCATGGGCCCCGAGGGGGCCGTAAACATCGTCTACAAACGAGAGATCGAAAACGCGCCCGAGGCAGAACGCGAACGGCTGCGCGAGCAAAAGATCGCGGAGTTTCGCGCTCGCTTCGCCAATCCCTATATCGCCGCGGAACGCGGCTATATCGACGCGGTCATCGAGCCGAGAGAGACGCGCAGGCACCTGATCACCGGCCTGCGCGCGCTCGAAAACAAGCGCGACTCAAACCCGAAGAAAAAACACGGCAATATCCCGCTTTGATCAACAATCCGCACGAATTGACGGGCGGCTAAGCGGCTGGATATGATCGGCGGCAAATCTTCTTCCGTCGGAGGTGGTAAATGCCCGGAAAAGCAAAAGCGGAAAGGACGTCCGCGCAAGCGAAAACCGGAAAAACGCCTTATCGCGTCAAAGCGGATAGCATCGAAGCCTGCAACTGTCAGCACGGCTGCAATTGTCAGTTCGGCGGTTATCCCAATGAAGGTAAATGTGAAGCCATCATCGGCTTCGAAGTGAAGGCCGGCCGATTCGGAAATGTTTCGTTGAATGGCCTTCGCGCCGTGGTCGCCTTCAAATATCCCAAAGCCATTCACGAGGGACACGGCCACGTTATCCTGTTCGTGGACGATAAGGCGAGCCAGGAGCAGGTGGATGCGTTTACAACGATTCTGTCGGGCAAGCTCGGAGGAATGCCGTGGGAGGCGCTGGCCGGAACCATCGAGCGGTTTGAGGGGCCGTTTCGAAAACCCATCCAGATGCGCCTGAATGGCGTGAGATCGGAAGTGCGCGTGCCCGGCGCGGTCGAAATGAAGTTTACTCCGCTGCGCGATCCCGTCTCCGGTAAGGAGAAGGAAGTTCATATCGTTTATCCGAAGGGCGGCTTTTTTTGGAATGACGGGAACATAGCGACTACCGAGACCATGCGCGTCGAACATGGAAGCTTCCGCATGGAGTGGCCGAACAGATACGCTGCCGCGGCCGAAGTGAACTGGACCAACCAAACATAGCCTTATGCCCAGTGCGGGTGTCGCTGCTACTTCTGCCCTCGAACGCATGATTCGCCGGGATCGGCTCATCATGGCGCTTGGGCTGCTGGCAATCGTTGCGCTTTCGTGGAGCTATCTCGTCACCGCGGGCGCCGGCATGCGGGCCATGCTCGGCGAAGCCGAGATGCATGCCGCCATGGGAATGGCGGAAATGCAGTCTTGGCCACGCGACCTAGTTGCGCTTTTTGTGATGTGGACCGTGATGATGGTGGGGATGATGCTGCCCTCGGCCGCGCCCCTCATTCTACTAATACTCGGAGTATATCGCCGCCGCGACGACCGTCACACGCGCCTGAACAGCATCTTATTTCTCAGCGGCTATTTGCTGGCCTGGGCGATATTCAGCCTGGCTGCTGCTTCAGGGCAAATTGCGCTTCATCGTGCCGCACTTCTCTCCCCGGACATGGCGGCCCGGTCGGGCGTGTTGACCGCAACCATTCTCATTATTGTAGGCGTCTATCAATGGTTGCCCATCAAAAACGCATGTCTCGCCCACTGCCGATCCCCTCTAAGTTTTCTGAGCCAGCATTGGAGAGAAGGGCCTGTGGGAGCAGTCCGCATGGGCTTTTTTCACGGACTGTTCTGCGTGGGCTGCTGTTGGGCATTAATGGCGCTCCTGTTTGTAGCCGGCGTGATGAACCTGCTCTGGGTAGCCGCGATTGCCGTCTTCGTGCTCGTTGAGAAGTTGTGGCGTCAAGGATTGCTTTTCGGCCGCGTCGCGGGAGTCTTCTTGATTCTCTGGGGGACGTACGTGTTCGCTCACGCTGTCTAGAGAACCTGCGGGGATCAGGAACATCAGTTGCAGTGTCAGCGAGCGTGCTAGAATCGCTCGAAATGACACGAGAATTCACCGCCGTAATCGAAAAGAAAAGCCGCTGGTACCTCGCTTGGGTCGAAGAAATTCCAGGCGTTAACACGCAAGGTAAAACGCTGGCGGAAGCGCGCCGAAATCTGAAAGAAGCTCTCCAGCTTATTTTGGAGCCAAATCGTCTTTATCACGGAAGCCGGCACCAAGTTAGCCACAGCCGAGCGCAAAATCGCGGTGTTGACTAAAGTCATCAGCAACATTATGCTTTGGGCCGATGGCGCCGTCTAAACCCTACTATCAGACCCGCCTTGGCAGTGCGTATCTAGAGGACTCCCTTGCGGTCATGAGGCAGATGCCGAGCGATTCCGTCAGCTTAGTGATGACGTCACCGCCTTTCGGCCTAGCCTTTAAGAAAGAATACGGCAATCCCGATGCAGACGAATACCTCGCTTGGTTCTTGCCATATGCGCGGGAAATGAAGCGAGTAATCAATAGAGAAGGAAGTATTGTGATCGACATCGGAGGTGCCTGGAAGAAGGGGACACCTACTCGCTCCCTTTACCAATTCAAGCTTTTGGTCGCACTTTGTGAGGAGGTTGGGCTGCACCTCGCACAGGACTTCTACTGGTTCCGTCCGGCCGCTCTTCCTGCACCGGCTGAGTGGGTGACAGTCCGGCGCATCCGGCTCAAAGATTCTGTGAATTGCATCTGGTGGTTAAGTAAGAGCGAATGGCCCAAAGCCAACAACCGCAACGTGCTACAGCCTTACAGTAAGGATATGGTTAGACTTCTGCAGAAAGGATATCGATCGAAGCTTCGGCCTTCCGGCCATTTTGTCACCCATAAGTTTATGGTTGACCATGGCGGTGCAATTCCGCCCAATCTCTTGCAAGTTGGCGGCAATGAATCCAACACGTACTACATTAAGGCGTGCCAAAAAGCAGGCGTTAAGCCCCACCCTGCTCGATTTCCAAGAGAAATTCCGGACTTCTTCATCAAACTTACGACTTCCGAGAATGACCTGATCTTAGATCCGTTCGCCGGCTCAAACGTAACTGGCGAGGCCGCAGAGTTCAATAATAGGCGGTGGATTGCCGTCGAAACCAAAGAGGAATATCTAAGGGGATCGCGTTTCCGTTTTGTCGAACCAGAACTTTTTCGCAGTGCATCCTCTCGCTAACTTTTTCGACGTTCCGCGGAGGCTATTAAAACACTCAATCGAACCTGAAGTGCTTCGGCAAGACTATTTGCCGTTTCTAACGTCGGGTGTCGCTTTCCCCGCTCGATCATGCTCACAAAAGTCCTATCCAAGTCTGCCAATTCCGCGAGCTTCTCTTGAGAAAGGCCCCGTCGAGTACGCACCTGCCGGACAACCTCTCCGAATCTCGCTGAAAATGTCACCGTTTCGGCACCAGGCGGAGTGCTGAAACCAGCTCGGCGCACCAATGGCTGAAGTATACCGTTGACTCTCCCAGTGACACCTTGTTATCGAGCCGTCCGCGATACTCCTTGTGCGGTGCCAACTTTCCTGTCGGTATAAATCTGAATTCCCATTTTCCAGTCTGATTGAAGAGGCAAGCGGCCAGCACGTGGAACTCTGAAGACTTGTAAAACCTCCCCTGCGGCCCAACTGTCTTAGCATATCGGGTCCTCATAAAGTCGACCGTGATCTCACCACGCCTTAATGTCCTCTGCACGTTTTTACATTCAACGAAATAGTTCCGTCCCTCCCAAAGCACCCAGAAATCGGGCCTTCCTTCTTCGATCAACAATCCGAAATCGGTGATCTCGCGCGAGTCGCGGAGAACGAGGAGATATTGCCTGAGATGCTCTTGGGCAATCCCTCCTTTAACTGCCATAAGTAATCGATTATTTCGCTGGATTACGTCAAGTATTGACGGTGCTTCTAATGCGAACATCTTCTCGAGCGGGTGCTCCCAAGCCATATTCGTCAGGGTAGAACATTGCCCGCGGTGTGACTGACAGTCCACGGACTATAGTCATATGCCGGGACCTGCGCATTCCCATGCCTGAGCGACCGCCTGTTGTAATGGTAGAATGCACGCGCGCTCGGCTGCCGGAGTATGTTCAAAAAGCTGCTCATCGCCAATCGCGGGGAGATCGCGGTTCGCATTCTGCGCGCCTGCCGCGACTTGAGGATCACCGGCGTCGCCGTTTACAGCGACATGGATCGCGCCGCCCTGCATGTGCGCATGGCCGACGAAGCTTACCCCATCGGGCCCGCCCCTTCGCGCGAGAGTTATTTGCGCGTCGATAAGCTCATGGATATCGCGCGGCGCGCGGAATGCGACGCGCTTCATCCGGGTTATGGTTTTCTGGCGGAGAATCCGGAACTGCCGCGCGCCTGCGCCGAGGCGGGCATCACTTTTGTCGGCCCATCGCCTGCGGCGATGGAGCGACTTAGTTCAAAGACGGCTGCGCGTGAACTCGCTTATCGGGCGGGCGTGCCGATGGTTCCGGGAGTTCGCGAGCCAATCCTACAACTCGAGACAGCGCGCCGCATTGCGGGCGAAATCGGCTACCCCATATTGCTGAAAGCCGTTGCCGGAGGAGGCGGCAAAGGCATGCGCATGGTGGCGGGCGCGAATGAACTGGCCGCCGCCTGGCGCGATGCGGCTTCCGAGGCGCTCAACGCCTTTGGTGATGAGCGCGTTTACATTGAGAAATATCTGGAACGGCCCCGGCACATCGAGATGCAAATCTTCGGCGATTCCTACGGGAACGTCATTTATCTCGGAGAGCGGGAATGCTCCGTGCAGCGGCGGCATCAGAAGGTGATCGAAGAAGCGCCATCGCCGTTTATGACACCGGAGTTGCGCCGCGATATGGGCGAGGCAGCGCTTCGCCTGGCACGAGAAGCAGGATATACAAACGCGGGTACGGCCGAGTTTCTGGTGGATGCCAACCGCAACTTTTATTTCCTTGAAGTGAACACGCGGTTGCAGGTGGAGCATCCGGTCACCGAAGCCGTCACCGGGCTCGATCTGGTCAAGCTGCAACTGGGTGTGGCTGCGGGCGAACGATTGGCCATCACGCAGCAAGATGTGAGCTTGCGCGGGCACGCCATGGAATGCCGCATCTACGCGGAGGATCCGGAGAATCATTTCTTTCCTTCACCGGGGCAAATCATCTCCTGGCGCGAGCCGCATGGGCCGGGGATTCGTCTGGATGAGGGCGTCTATTCCGGCTGGACCGTGCCCGGCGACTACGATCCGCTGCTCGCAAAATTGATTGCCTGGGGAGCCGACCGCGCGGAAACATTGGCCCGTCTGACCAGGGCTCTCGATGAAATGGAGATTGTGGGAATCCGAACCAATACCGCTCTTTTCCGAAGAATTCTCGCCGAAGCCGATTTCCAGAACGGTGCAGTTCACACCCGCTGGCTCCATGAACGCCTAGCCTCTCTTTTGGCTCCTCGCGAAAAAGACGCCGACTCCCGGGGCGAAGCGCTGGAAATAAGGGTTGCGATGATCGCCGCCGCTCTTTGGCACGCCGCCCAAGCCAAATTTGCGAGCGAACTGCCAGCGCCGCCCGCCTCCCGGTGGCGCGACGATGGAAGACGCGAGCAAATCTCGCGCATTCCCGACCGCTGACAATGAATTCCGCCCGCCTGCGAATTTTGCCCGACGCTTGGAATTTCCACCCGGCAGTACGAGGCATGTGAAATGAAGTTAGAGGTGCGCATCGGAACGCTGGCTCGACAGGTCGAAATCCAGCGCACGGGCCCGAATCAATTTATCGTGGGCGGCGAGGACAGCGCCGCAATTGATGCCACGACGGTGGCCCCGAATACCTACTCAATCCTGGTGAATGGACGCGCATTCGAGGCAACCGTGATACCGGCGGCGGAAGGAGTGTTGGTGCGCTGCGGCGGCCGTGAATTCCACGCCACAATTTTCGATCCTCGCGCGTGGCAAGGCGGTCTGGGCGCGTTATTCGGAGCGGAAGGAAAACAGCGGGTCATCGCGCCAATGCCAGGGAAGGTGATTCGCATTCTCGTGAGCCCCGGTGAAGCCGTTGAGGCTGATCAAGGCCTGGTCGTAGTGGAGGCCATGAAGATGCAGAATGAAATCCGGTCGCCGAAGGCCGGGACGATTGAGCGCATATTCATTCGCGAGGGGCAAGCGGTCGCGGCAGGCGAAGCCCTGGTTACCATCGATTGAGGCGCGACCGAACTTTCTATTCAGGGCTGCGAATGAGCGGGCGTGCTTGCCGCAGGCGGAGCCAGAGCGCTGCTGCCGAACTTGGGAATGGCGGGTAATTTTCCGTTCGATTCGATTACCTGCTGGGCGAGGTAATTGGTGACTTTAGCTCCGTCGCGCGCCTCAGCCATATACGCGGCTCGCAAGAGCTGCTCTTTGCGGTTCCGCAAGGTATCTCGAATGGATTGCTGCACCTGAGAATTAGAGAGTTCGCGCTGACCCGGCGCCTCTTTGGCCATCAATTTCAGAATATGGTAGCCGTCCTTAAGCGGCATGATGGGGCTGACCTCGCCCACCTTGAGGCCGACCACCGCCCGTTTCAACGCGGGGTCGCTCTGATTCAACGAAGACTCGGGAACATAGCCCAGATCGCCCCCTGAAGAGGCCGTGGCCGGATCTTCGGAATAGTCCATGGCCAACTGCGTAAAATCGGCGCCAGTGGCGAGTTGCTGCAGGAGCGCCGCGGATTTGCGGCGAGCTTCCACGTCCGTCGTGGCGTCGTCGTTCTTGCGATTGTGCAGCTGCGGATCTTTGTGCGGGGTGACCAGGATTTGCGCGACGCGATATTGCGTTTCGGCGACATTAAACTGGGCGCGATTCTGATTGTAGAAATCAGAAATATCCTGATCGGTAATGGAGATTTTCGCCACTACTGCGCGATTCAGCAGTTTTTGAACGGAAAGCTGGCGGCGAATATCGTCTTTTAGGTCGTCCGGGGCCACGCCGCGATCTTTAAGCTGCCGTTGGAATTCATCGTCTGTATAAGGACTCTTGAATTCCGTGAATTTATCTTCGACTTCGCCGTCGGTGGCTTCCAGGCCTAGCTTTCTGGCGCGCTGGATAAGAATGTCGTTATTAATGAGCTCGTCCAAAACGTTGAGAGTGAGGGACAGCGCCTCTTCCTGAGACGGAGTAGGCGCCTGCGGGTTCAGGCGGCTTTTGTAATATTTTTCGGCTTCGGCGCGATGGATTTGCTCACCGTTGACGATCGCCCAAACGTCGGGCCCGGATGGCGCCACATCGCGTTTGCAACCGATGGCGCAGAGCGCCGAAAGTACCAGCGTAGCGGCGAATAGTTTTCTTACCACGTGACGACCTGGCCTGAAAGGTTGTTACGGCGAATCAAGCAGCCTTCTTCACGCGACCTGAACGCAGGCAAGCAGTGCAGACGCGTATCCGCTTGCGCGCCCCGTTCACCAGTGCGCGGACGCGACGCAGATTGGGGTTCCAGCGGCGACGCCGCGTATTGTTGGCGTGGCTGATCACGTTTCCGTAATGCGGGCCTTTCCCGCAAATCTGACATCGTTGTGCCATGCAAGCTCCCGCTATGATTTGGAGGAGGCATTTTAGCAGAGATTTTCCAGCCGGACAAAAGCGGATTATGGCACCATGGGCACACAACGCCCCACAGTCTGCTCCACCTGCCACGCCTGGCCCTCCACTTAAGCATTTGTCGGGGCGAGGCTAATGGAGTTAGACTTCGCTGGCGATCTCACCCTGCCCGCCGCGGTAGGCGGCACGTGAAACGCTGGAGCGGGGCGCAAATAAATTTCACAAACGGGCATTCACGTATCGACGGATTTCGATGTTTCCGTTTTCGGAGGATGACATGCGAAAGCTTGGTTTGATAGTGGTGGTATTGGCGATCGGCGTGGGAATCGGTTTTTGGATTTCCAACCGACGGGCGGCAGTTGAGGGACAGGCGAAACCTGGAGCCGGATTCGCCGCCATTCCGGGAAGTCTCGGGTCGGAGGATCTCACCGGACCATATGAAGTGGTGAAGGGCTGGCCAAAAGACATCAGCACTTTGCCCGGAAACGAAAAGTGGACTTATGGCGCGGGGGAGAGCGTCTTCGCGGAAAGTCCCAATCGCATTTACATGCTCTTCCGCGGCGAACTGCCGAAGATGGCGCCGCCTAAAGCGGCCTTGCTGCCTCAACTCGGGCCCAGCATCAGCTTCCCGGTAGCCGGCTTCTGGCGCGACGCCACCGTGGCTTCTCTTCCGGGCACCGGCGGCACGGACAACAACATGGCGGAGTGGATGACCGCTTGGGAAGGCAAAGCGCCCGACATCGGCATCAAGGGCCCGCCATATCGTAAGCTCGGCGTGGACGCGAACTGGGAGAATTGCCTCGTCGTGGTCGATGGCAACGGCAACATCATCGAGACCTGGAAGCAGTGGGACAGCAAATTCCGCCGTCCGCATTCGGTCTACATTAGCCCCTATGATCCGGATAGGAATGTCTGGGTGGTAGACGACAACATGCAGGTCATCTACAGGTTCACTCACGACGGCAAACAGCTTTTGCAGACCATCGGCACGCCGGAGAAGGAGGGCGCGGACGCCACGCACTTCAATCGGCCCACCTACCTTGACTGGCTTCCCGACGGCACCTTCTTCGTCTCCGATGGCTACACCGGTACGCGCGTAGCCAAATTCGATAAGAACGGGAAGTTCCTGATGGATTGGGGCATCAAGGGCGGCCCGCGAGGCGGTGGCGAGAACGAACCGGTGGAGACGCGCCCCGGCTACTTCAGCAACGTCCACGGCATCGCCATAGATCAGAAGACCCGCCAGGTTTTCGTGAACGACCGAAACAATCACCGCATTCAGGTGTTTGACGAGAATGGCAAATACCTTCGCGAATGGAAGATTGACGCCAGCCCGTCGAGCCTGCACCTGCTCTACATCGGGTCCGGCAATTCCATCTGGACCTTTGACCGCACCACCAACAAGATGGTCGAGTGGGACCTGCAAGGCCACCTGCTTTACTCTTGGGGATCTATGGGAGCTTTCCCCGGCGGCCTCTGGGGCGTGCACGGGGTCAGCGTGGACCAGGACGGGAATTTGTACGTGGCTGAGGTGGACGCCGGCCGCGTGCAGAAATTCGCTCCCAAGCCCGGAGCCAATCCTGCGTTCATGCTCGCCAAGCCCATCTACTCCGCCTGGAAAGACTGATCCGGGCCTGCGGGGTCGGGCCTTTGGGGGTCGGATTTCTTGCGTCCGACCCCTCAGGCATCAAAACTGTTGTTCCGGGCAGCGGACCGGATTTTTTTCGGCGGACCTAAGGGTCCGCGCTCCGGTGAAGGAGACCCCACCCTTTGTCGCCTCTGGGCTCATGCTCTCACCAAGTCTTGTTTTGTTGTGATCTATAGGTTACAATAAACGACGCCATCGAGATAAGTCATTACGTCAACCGCGCGGGGAAAGATGTATTCGACGAATGGTTTTCAGAGCTCGCCGACGCCCGCACACAGGCCAAGATCGCGGCCCGGATCAACCGGCTAGCCGCAGGTAATTTCGGTGACTGTAAGTCCCTGGGGCAAGGTTTATACGAGCTGCGCATCGACTGGGGACCAGGTCACCGTGTTTACTACGCGATGATTGGAGGCGCTTCTGCTTTGCTTCTTTGCGGCGGTGACAAACGGAGACGATCCTCGGACATAGCAAAGGCTCTCGCGTACCTCGACGATTACAAAACCAGGACCCGAAAGCGATGAAACGTAAAACGAGCGTCTCACACGATGAGGCCATGATTCGCCGCATTCGCAAGGACCCGCAGTTTGCTGCTGAGTACCTCAAAGCCGCGCTGGAAGATGCGGACGAACCGCGCGTACTGCTGATTGCTTTGCGCCACGTCGCACAGGCGCGAGGAATAGCA
>WNGM01000525.1_pt1 | contig 40455 bp, 42 predicted proteins | sample 5400571 | NCBI WGS metagenome assembly WNGM01 (sample SAMN13153378, study PRJNA577476) | soil metagenome | isolation source: 100 cm soil or saprolite under Garry oak tree replicate 2 | place: USA:California | collected 2016-06-15 | reverse complement strand
TCCAGGGTTTTGGGCGTCTGGCCGGTCCAGGCCCAGCGGTACCAGTCGCGCTCCCGGGCCACCCGGACGCACACATCTCCCTCGGTGTTCTGGTGCGGCTCGGTGACGGCGCGCAGGTCGCGGTGCTCACCGGTCGGGCTCATGCGGACGACCCGCCGACCGCTCAGCCCGGAGACCAACCGCGCAGACACCGGATGCCGGACTGCCGGGCTGTCCAGGGATACCAACCGGTCGAACAGGTCCAGTCCGGCCTCGTCCCTGGCCGGCTTCTCGGCCGGTACCTCCATCCAGACCCGATCGACGGGTACCAGCGGAGCGAAGGTTTCCAGCTGTTCCAGCTCGGCCCGGTACCACTCCTGTTCGGTCAGCACCGGCACGTATGTCCGCGCGCCCTGCACGACGGCCGCGTCCGCGCGGAGGTCGCCGCGCCAGCCCAGACCGGGGTGGCCGACGAGTACCCGTCCGCCGCGCAGATCCTCCCGCCCAGCGGCCGGTACCGGCATGATGGGCCGGGGCTGCTCAGGTACCCAGTCGGTCACTTCCCCCCACCCAACGGCGCGCCCTTGTCCCGCATGAACGGCACCGGGTCGATCGCACCCGCCGAGCTCCGGTCACCGTTGAGGTGGACCTCGAAGTGCAGGTGCGGACCGGATGAGTTGCCGGTGGTACCGACGACGCCGATGATCTGGCCGGGCGCGACCAGCTGGCCGACGGTCACGATCGGCTGGCGCAGCTGGTGGCAGTACCGGGTGATGACGTTGTCGGCGTGCTTGATCTCCAGGTACCACCCGCAGCCCAGGATCGACGGGGAGCCGTCCTGGTCGCAGCCCCACCATGCGCCCGACGCGGTGTAGGCCTGGCAGCGGATGAGGGTGACCACCCCACCGGCCGCGGCTCGGATCGGCGTGCCGCGGCCGGCACCCAGGTCGACGCCGTCGTGAGTGGGGCGTTCCGGTGTCCGGAAGCCGGAGATGATCGGTGCGACGACCGGGGCGGTCCAGCCGGACGCGGCGATCTGCCCGGGCTGCGCGCAACCCTGCTGCGCGAGCGAACTCCCGGCGGCGCGGGCCGCGCCGCCGGTCAGTGCGTTGACGACCTGCGACGCCAACGGTTCGTGCTTGGCATAGGCATCCGGGAAGGCGCTGCGCTGGACGGCCTGCGCGACGTCGGTCAGCGCACGAGACTGCCAATTCGGTACCTGCAGCAGATGCTCGTAGAACTTCGTCGACGAGTAGGTCGGATCCATCACCTGCTCGGGAGTGCCCCAACCCTGGCTCGGTCGCTGCTGGAAGAGACCGAGCGAGTCGTGGTCGTTGCGGCCGCCGAGGTTGGGCAGGTTGATGAGGTCCGACTCCTGGAGCGCGGTGGCGATCGCGATGACCCAGCCACGCGCCGGTACCTTCATCTGCTGACCGACCCCGACGATGATCGCGGCATTGTGCATCTGCGTGTCGCTGAGTCGGCTGAGCTTCGGCAGGTTGGCCATCTTGACGTCGACCGTCTTGCCGCCGCACCCCGCGCCGAATGCGGCACTGTTGACCGAGTTCGACAGCCCTTGGAGGAAGAACGCCACCGCGCTGCCGACGCAACACAGCACGGCCAGCGTCACGACCGCCGAGATGAGGTACCCGACCCGGATGCGGCGTCTCATGTGCGGCGCCAATCCACGCCGTCAGCGAGCCACCGCCCGTTGAGGACCACCATCCGCAGGACGAGGGTACCGGCATCGCACGGGATCGTCACGTCCACATAGGACGATTCCTGGTCGGCTATCGCTGCCGCACCCGTCATCTGGTCCGCCGGCACCGAGCCGGGATCGACGCCGTCGAGCCGGTCCGAGAGCGTCTGCGTGGTGTATTTCGCCAGACCCTTGTGCCAGTCGGCCGCAGTGATGCCGTGGTGATTGAGCCACGCCTTGGCGAATTCGACTGCCACCGTCTCGGGTCGCGCCGCGCCCGGGCTGGTGGATGGCGGCGTCGAGGATTCGGGCCCGAGTTCGAGGCCGTCGTCGGACTCCGGTGAGGCACTCGGTTCGGCGGGCGTGCTCGCCGTGATTGTCGGCGGACCCTGATCCGAGCCGAGCGGGGAACCCGTTCGGGAGCCACTCACCAGTTTGCCGAAGACGACAACCACGGCGATGACGAGCAGGATCGATACCGCGGCACCGTAGCGGTTGCCGACCAGCCGAAGGACCTGTCGCATCGCTCATCACCCGCGTACGTCTGCCGATTCGGGACGGCTTCGGCCCGGGTGGGTGGGACTGGGCTCCCGGGTCGCCGGCCGGTAGACCGAGTACGAGGGCGGGCCGTCCCTGTGCTCCGGAGCTGTCCACTGTGGACGCCGGCGGGTGGCGGAGGTGGTCCTCTCCTCGGGAATGGCGCGGTCCTCGTTGCGCGAACGGGTCTCGGTGCGGGCCTCCACAACGTCGTCGGTGCGCGTCTCGGGCCGGTGCGTCGATGGCGCGTCCGGGATCGGGCCTTTGCTTCCGCGCCGGTCCACCAACGCCTCGACGGCGGGCGTCGCCACGCCCAGGGTCGCCGCCGTGCGCAGGTCCCGGAGGAAGCTCCGGTGTCCCGATGCCGTCGCGATCTGCCGGGCCGAGTCGCGGCCGCCGAGCTGGGTGATCCGCCGGTACGGTCTCAGGAGTAGCCACCCCACGATGCCCGTGAGCAGGATGAGGGTCACCTGGAGCCAGGCCGGCAACGTGGCCGTGCTCATGATGAGGTCCACCGCGAACAGGTAGATCGCCGCTCCGGTACCGAAGATGATGATGTTGAAGATCGCGGCGATCACCGCGTTGGCGAGGCGGCGGATGCCGGTGCTGGCTGGGCGCAGCATGCCGACCGTGCCGAGTACCGGAGCGGCGATCACGGCCCAGCGGAAGATGAGGAACCCGAGCAGGACGAGGATGGACGCGGTGATGTCGAACAGCGCGAAGAACAGCGCCGACAGGATCGCGATGAAGCCCGCGCCGATCCGGTCCATACCCTTGGTTCCCTGGAGGTACTGGTATGCCGCGGGATCCTCGACCTTGATCTGCTTGGCGACCTTCTCCCAGTTCGTCTGCTTGCGGCTGAAGATGTCCTTCCGCTGCCTACCGGCGTTCGGGTCCTTGGGATTGTTCCGGTATTTCTCGGTCTCCGCCTTGATGGCTTGGTATTCGCCCCAGGTCAAGCTCTTGGAATCGTAGAGGATGGGGCCGTACTTCTGGGCTGTCTCACTGTCCGCCGAGCCTAGGGTGCCGCGTAGCCAGTTGCGGTAGAGAATGTTCTGTACGGCTACGTCGCTCGCTCGCTGTGCCGGCGTACGGTGATCTTTACACTGCTGCGGTAGCCGCATCACCGCGCACTGGTCCGGAGGAGTGTCCCGAGCGGGGGGTCCGACCGCGTCGTGCACCGCACCGAGCCCGCTTATCAGGCTCTGATCGGCCAGCTGCGCCGAGCGCACTGGCCAGGCGGCGATCGCGGTAACCGCCACCATCACGAGGATCGCCCAGCCGGCGATGGTCATGGCGCTGCTCATATCCGACTGCCGCGAACGCCACAGCAGGTAGAGACCGATGACGCCAAGTGTGATGGTGCCGAAGACGGTGAAAACCCGGTGGTAGGTGGCCTCGGTAGCCTTCTGTACGAGCGGATCGGACCAACCCCACATGCTCTGCGGGTTCCACGCCTTCTCGCGGAGCCCATTGGAAGCACCAACGACCGCTGTCGCTACCATGAACTCGCCATTGGCGATGGTGTTCTCGAATTTGTAGTCCGGGTGCATGATCGTTGGGACACACCCGATGTCATAGGTCGTGAAGTCGTACCCCGCGTATCCGTGGACGGTGAACGGACCGTCGGCGTTGCTCGGCGCGGAATCCGGTTGACGCACTGGACCTCGTCGGTCGTCAGATCGTCCAGCTGCTTGACGCAGAAGTCCCACTGCGTCGGATCCTGCCAGCGTTTGGTATCGCATTGGTTGGACAGATTCGGGGCGGCGGTGGCCGGAGTTGAAGGCCAGAACATGGTACCGGCGGCGACCACGAAGATGGTGGCGACGAAGGCACCTACCCGGTGGCGGAGGAGCCGGGCGGTCTGCGGGGTAGGCATCACACCTCCGGCTCGTCTACGGATCCATCCAGCGGCGCCGGTGCCGCCATCGCCGGCGTGGTGTCCAGGTATGTGAGCAGGTCCGGTACGTAGGACACGTCCACCCGTACCTTCTGCACCCGCCCGTCCACATCGCGCATCACGAACTCCCGGAACCCGAGACGTGCCGACGACGACGTGTCCACAGTAGACAATGACGCAAGGGTATGTTCGTACCCCACCTCGGTCGGTACCCGCAGCAGCCGCAGCGCCTCCGACGCGATCTCCGGGTCTTCGGCGATCCGGCCGACGAACACCGTCGAGACCAGGTTCTGCACGTCGAGCCCGAGGATGTCCCGCGGGTTCTGCGACGCGACCAGGCCGGCGATGTTCCACTTGCGGGAGTCCCGGGCGAGGCGGACCAGGAAGGACCGGCCCGACCGCCAGCCCTCCATGAAGTGCGCCTCGTCGAGGCCGACGAGCTTTCGCGACGACATCGAACCGCCGTAACAGCGCCGTACCGCCAGCCGGTGCGCGGTATGCAGCATCGGCAGGGCGAGCGCCTCCTCGGCGGACCAGTACTCCCGTTCGATCTTCAGGTCGGGCAGCCGCAGCCCGGCCATCGTGATGATTGTCAACGCGGCGTCCGAACCGAGCGTCGACGGCGGCGGCGAGCCGAAGAACAGCATCGCCAGCGGCATCTCCGCGGTGTCCATGAGCAGGTTGGACAGCTCGCGCGCGTGGTCGTCGTCCATGCCGCGCAGGCAGGTCACGACATCGTCCAATGTGGACGACTCCTCGGCGGGTACCTCCCGGACAGCGTGGCGCAGCAGTGTCGCCGTCGACGCCTCGCGGGCGACCTGCGGGGGTACCAGCATCGAGCTGATGTCCTGGACGAGCATCCGCCGCTCGGCGCGGGCGTTGGAGACTGCGATCTCGTACTCGCGGTCGCCCGCTGGGCCGGAAGCGAAGTGGGTCCGCAACGGCGTCGGGATCAGCGCGTACGGCGCCAGGGTGCCCTGTTCCGAACCGGTCAGGTTGAGTACCCGCGAGTACGGGCGCAGTTCCGGCATCGCCGCGAGCCGGGCGAGCGGGCCGGACGGGTCGAGCAGCGTGACCTGGATACCGCGCCGGGTGGCCAGGTAGCCTAGCGCGCACGGTCGAGGCCGCTTGGGGCAGCGCCGCCGCGAACAGCTTGACCGGCATCCGCCGCACGTACCCGGTGTTCGCCACCGGCTCGCCGGGGATGAACTCGCGCGCCAGCCACTCCTGGTTCTTGGGGTGCTGCAAGGAGATCCGCAGCTCCCGGGTATAGATCTGGATCAGCCGGCGGGCCCGCTCCAGGCACTCGTCGCGGGTGCTCCCGGATACCGCTATCCGGTGCCAGCCGTGGGTACGCGAGGCGTCGGTCGGCAGCCCGGTGGTCATCTCGTCGCCGATGTGCAGCGCCCGCAGGGCCAGCCGCTCCAGTTCCGGCGGGGCGTCCATCCCGTGTTCGGCGTAGTCCAGCTGCTGCGACCGGATCATCCGCAGCCGGTGTTCCAGGTTGCGGAAGGAGTCGCCGGGCCCGAGGATGTCGATCCGCGAGGAGATCTCCATCGGCCACGGCAGTCGCTCGTGGAAGTGCAGCCACGGCTCGTGCCGCTCGGGAATCTCCAGTGGCTCCATCCGGCCGACCGCGAGGACGGCGATGTGCCGTTCCTCGCCGGTGAGCCGGTTGACCAGCTTGACCGTGGAGCCGTAGGGCGTCCGGTACCGCTCGATCTGCTCGGTCAGCGCGAGCAGGTCGCCGCGTTCCCATTCGCCGGAGGACACCGGCGACAGATGTACCGGCGGCGCCATGCACAGCGCGACGGAGCGGTACAGCAGCCATTCCAGCTCGGCCGCGGTGACCCGCCGCCCGCGCATGCCGAACATGCCGAGCACCTCGTCGAACTGCTCGACCATCCGGGCCATCCGGCGGTGCTCGCCGTCGGCGATCCCGCGCCCGAACACGCTGCGGACGCGGGCGGTCAGCGTGTCGCCGAGCGACCGCCGCGCGAACGTCACGCCGAGGTATGTCTGCCCCTCCGCGTGGTTGACGGACAGCAGGTGGTGCTGCGCGGCCACCAGATGGTCGGCCCACGACGGCGCCCCGGCCACCTGCGGCAGCGGCGCCGGCGTCATCTGGTCGACGGTGCGCGCCCACTCGTCGGCCGGGAACGGCCGGGTCGTGCGCCGCAGGTGCAGCCGGAACCCGGCCAGCCCCGCGTACTGCTCGGCGATCGCCATCAGCAGCGCCTCGCGCTCGGCGTCCGGCCGGAACGCCCAGCGCACCTCGGGCAGCCAGTACCAGGCGGTGGCGGTGTTCGGGGTGTAGGTGAGGTGGCCGGCGATCTCGGTGATCGCCAGGTCCTGCGCCGGGTCGCGGTCCTTGTGCTTCGGCCGCCGCGCCGCCGGCGGCGGGGGCGCCGGCTTCTTCTTCTTTGCCTTCTCCCGATGCCGATCCCGATGGCGAGGCGGCTGCGGCGCCGGGGGTGGCGAGATCGGGGCCGCGGGTGGCGGCGCCGCGGCCGGCTGCCGGGCCAGCACCAACTCGCCGTTGTGCGGGTGTACCGCATCCGCGCGCGACTCCGCGACGACCTCACCCTCCACCGTGAACTGACGCGGCCGGCCCGCCTCGGCGCCGAACAGGTCCAGGAACGGCGACTCGATGTCGGGCCGCCCGTTCGGCTTCGCCGCCCCGCCCGGCCGGATCGCCCGGGGTGCCTGGAAGACCGCGACCGCACCCGGCGGAACGGTGCTGACGTCCGGCTTCTCGTGCTCGTCGTCCGGGTGATGGGGTGGGGTGTCGGGGGGTGGCGGAGGGGATGGGCTCATAGCGCGTCCTTCGGCGACAGGGACTCGCGGATGCGGATACGGGAGGCGACCAGGCGCGCATCCCGCCGTTCGGATGACGATTCGCGGGTTCTGCGCCAGTCGGTCAGCGCCGTGTGGATCACTTTGCGCGCCGGCCGGTCCGGGTCGACGTGCCGGAAGATGTACGAGGTGGCGACCATGGCCAGCGCGATCTCCCAGGCGGGGAAGAAGTCGACCGTGAACGTGAACAGGTAGTGCACGAACATGAACAGTGGCACGAGCAGTACGAACATGCCGTACTGGGCGTACGGCAACTGGACGGGCAGCGTATATCCGGGTGGACCCAGGTAGACCAACCGGGCCCGATAGATGTCGTCGTCCGTGCGTAGGCGCATTGGCTGACCTACTTGCTGAAGACCAGGCGGACCAACGAGTCCCCGACGAGGAACAGCGCCGCTGCTCCGGCGATGAACCCGACGCCGATGATCGCGATCGCCGAGCTGGTGAGGACCTTGGACACCTCGCCCTTGCTGGCCCTCCCGATGAAGATCACCCCGAGCACACCGAGCAGTATCGGAGCGACCTTGCTGGCGAAGAACGTGAGCACCCGGTCGGTGTTGATGGTTGGCCCGGGATCGCCGGGAGCCAACCGGTAGGTCACCGCGGCGAGCGCGTCCGCGGCGTGTGTGGCACGCACCCACACGGCCTGGCCGAGCTCTAACAGAAACATCTATGTCCTCCCCGGTACGCGCGGGCCGGAGACCCCCACGCCCACTAGCCTCTCTGAAAAACTCACCCGGCGGTACTATCTCGTGACACTGTGTCTCGGATGAACGGTCGAGATTAGTGCCGAGAGTACGTTGCAGTCACCTATCGGACAAGGCGCAAAAGCTGCTGGAAGCCGCACTCCGGGTGCGACGAAAGTGCTGGTCATGAGCGGTACGAAGCCTGGGGAGGTGTGATGGACCGCGATGCCATCTTCTGGGCGGGACGGGCGTTCCTGGGCGGAATCGGAATCGTACTCATGTTCGGATCGGTCCGTCTGCTCGGCCGGGCCCGCGCCGCCGCGAACTGGCCGACCGCCGCCCCGGCCGCGACGCTGTCCGCCCCGCTCGGCTGGGCCGGGATCGGTGCCGGGCTGCTCGCTCTCGCCGCCGCGGCCGGGCTCGGCCTCGGTGCGCTGGCCGGGCCGACCCACCCCGAACTCGTCCCGCGGACCTGGCGGGGCTGGCTCGTCGCCGGTACCGCGGCTGTGGTCGTCCTGGTAGCCGGCGCATCGACGGCCCGCCGGCTGGTCAACCGCGCCGAACTGACCGCCCTGATCCGCACCCCACCACGGGTCGGCGAACCTGATGCGGACATGGCACCACTACCCCCCGCGCCGAAGATCCCCACCCAGGATCTTCCCACGCGCAGCGCCGACACGGACCCGGTGGTCCCATCCGGTGGCGAGTCCGGCTGGGTCTACCGGGACCCGACCGGCGACTGGTACCTGGCCGTGGCGACCCCGGACGGCCAGCGCCTGGTGCGGCTGACCGACTTCACCCTGGTACCGGCCGGGGTCGCCGGCTCCCCGCTGTCCCTCGCCGGCAGCGTGGAGATATCGGTATGGCCGGTCACCGACCGGGTACCCGGGGCGCCGTAGCTGATCCTCACGGGAGGAGCGGCGTGCCGCCGCACTATTCTCGTCTGGTGCAGCGCCGACCCGTGGTGATGGGAGTCCTCAACGTCACACCGGACTCCTTCTCCGACGGCGGCCGGTACACCGACCGGGACGCCGCGATCGCGCACGGGGTGGCCATGCGCGCCGAGGGGGCCGACATCGTCGACGTCGGTGGCGAGTCCACCCGGCCGGGTGCAGAACGGATCGACGCGCAGACCGAGATCGCCCGGGCGGTACCGGTCGTCCGCGAACTCGCCGCCGCCGGGGTACCGGTCAGCATCGACACCTCCCGCGCGGCTGTCGCGGTCGAGGCGCTCGCCGCCGGGGCGAGCGTCGTCAACGACGTGTCCGGCGGCCTGGCCGACCCGGTGATGGCCAAAGTCGTCGCCGATGCCGGCTGCCCGTGGGTACTGATGCACTGGCGCGGCTACTCCCGCGACATGCAGAAGCTCGCCCTGTACCAGGACGTCGTCGCCGAGGTCCGCGCCGAACTCGTGCTGCGCGTCGACGAGGCGCTCGCTGCCGGGGTGCGGCCGGACCAGATCATCGTCGACCCCGGCATCGGCTTCGCCAAGACCGCCGAGCACAACTGGACGCTGTCCGCCCACCTCGACAAGATCATCGCCCTCGGGTACCCGGTGCTGTTCGGCGCGAGCCGCAAGTCCTACCTGGGCAAGCTGCTGGCCGACCGGCAGGGCGATCCCCGGCCGGTACACGAGCGGGAGGCGGCCACCCTCGCGACCACGGTGCTCGCCGTCGCGGCCGGCGTGTGGGGGGTACGCGTCCACGACGTCCGCGCGTCCGTCGACGCGATCAAGGTCTGGGAGGCCACATGGCGGGCACGATCACGCTGACCGGCCTGCGCGTCCGCGGGTACCACGGTGTCTACGACTTCGAGCGGCAGCAGGGTCAGGAGTTCGTCGTCGACGTCACGCTGGAGCTCGACCTCGACCCGGCTGCGCGCAGCGACGACGTGTCCGACACTGTCCACTATGGAGAGCTGGCGGAGGCGCTGGTGAAGATCGTGGCGGGCGAGCCGGTACGCCTGATCGAGACGCTCGCCGACCGGCTCGCGACGGCGTGCCTGGCCGATCCCCGGGTCGCCGTGACGACGGTGACCGTGCACAAGCCGGGCGCACCGATCCCGCACGAGTTCGCCGACGTCGCGGTCACCCTGCGGAGGACCCGGTGACCCGGGCCGTCCTCGGGTTGGGTAGCAACCAGGGCGACCGGTTCGAGCATCTGTGCGGTGCCGTCCAGGCGCTGGCCGACGTGCTGCTGGTCGCGTCCGGCGTGTACGAGACGCCGCCGTGGGGCGGCGACGAGGACCAGCCGCCGTACCTCAACGCGGTCGTCCTCGTGGCCGACGAGAAGGCGGGCGCGGCGGACTGGCTGGCCCGGGCGCGGGTACTGGAGGACGCGGCCGGGCGGGTTCGCGACCCGGCGCGCCGCTACGGCCCGCGTACCCTGGACGTTGACGTGATCACGGTTACCAGCCCGGTCGGGGGGCCGGTCGTCTCGACCGACCCCGACCTCACGCTGCCCCACCCCCGGGCCCATCTGCGCGCCTTCGTGCTGCGGCCGTGGCTGGACATCGAGCCGTACGCGCAGCTTCCCGGCCACGGCTGGGTGACCGACCTGATGCGCACCGAGGCCGTCGCGGTCGACCTGTCCGGCCTCAAACCCCGCCACGACCTGGTCCTGGAGCCAATCGCATGACCGAGCCGACCAAATGATCGAGCCGCGACCGACTCCGCCGTCGGGCGAGCCGGAGCCGCCACCGCGGCGCCCGACCGAGCCGCGCCTGCACCCGACCAGCATCGCGACGCTGGTCGTGCTGGCTCTCGGTACCGCCGCCGTGGCCTGGGTACTGGTGGCCAACTACTACGGCGACATCCCGCAGATCCCCTGGCTGCCGGCATTCACGATCTTCGCGCTCGCCGCCTTCGAGGCGTTTCTCGCCCTTACCACCAAGGCGCGCATCGACCGCAGGCCCGGCGCGCCGCCGCTCGACCCGCTGGCCGTGGCCCGGTACGTCGTCCTCGCGAAGGCGTCCTCGCCGGCTGCCGCGATCTTCACCGGCCTGTACAGCGGCCTCCTGGTGTGGCTGCTCGCCCGCTCCGACCTGACGCACGCCCGCGCCGACGTACCGCCCACCGCGACCGGCCTGGTCGCATCCCTCGCTTTGGTCGGTGCCGCGCTGTGGTTGGAGCGTTCCTGCCGGGTGCCCAAGCCGCCGGACGAGGACAACCCGGCTGAATGATGCTCGGCTGGGCTTTCCCGGGAGAACATCGGCGGGTAACTTCGGGCCGTACCTGCTAGGGAGGCCCCAGACAATGACGTACGGAGATCAGGCGTACCGCTCCCGCGGCGAGGGCTTCCGGGACGAGCGGGACACCGGCTCGACGACTCCGGTATACCGCCCGCCGACCCACCCACCAACCGAGGACTACCCCGCGCCGCCGGAGACCACCACGTCGCTCAGCTTCTCCCGGCGCGCGGTCACCCCGGCCGAGCTCGACGACGTCTTCGACGATCCGCAGCTCGGCGAGCCCGGGATGGACCGGATCGGGGTACACGCGCTGTGGGAGCTGGTGCTGCTCCTGGCCACCGCGGGCCTCGCGGCCTGGTTCTACCACACGCACCGCACCGGAGTGACCGGCGACGGCCTGCGCGGCATCCTGCTCACCGCGGCGACGCTGGGCTTCCTGACCCTGGCCGTCGGCCTTTCCCTGCGGGCCGGCGTGGTCAACCTCGCGGTCGGTCCGGTGGCGGTCGCGTCCGCGCTCTTCGTCGCCACGCACTCGAGCCAGGGCCTCGTCCGGACGGCCGGCACCACGCTGCTGCTGGCCGCGGGTGCCGGGATGGTGCTCGGGCTGGTGACGGTGGTGTTCCACGTGCCCGCCTGGGCGACCAGCCTGGCCGGTTCGTTCGCGCTGATCGTGTGGATCCAGCGGCACGTGCCGCCGACCCAGCTCGGTACGTCGTACCAGCCGGCCCGGCATGCGTACTACTGGTACGGCGCGTTCGCCGCCCTGGTGCTGCTCGGCGGCCTCTTCGGCCTGGTCAAGCCGATCCGCCGGGGGCTGGGCCGGTTCCGGCCGGTCGCCGACCCGGCCACCCGCCGGGGTACCGGCGCCGCCGTGGTCGCCTTTCTCGCGCTGGTCGGCTCCTGCCTGTTCGCCGCCGGTGCCGGCATCCTGGGCCTGCTGGCCGGCGTCGGGCTGCCCGCCGACGGCTTCGTCACGACCGGGCTCGCGCTGGGTGCGGCGCTTCTCGGGGGTACCAGCGCCTTCGGCCGCCGCGGCGGCATCTTCGGCAGCCTGTTCAGCGCGACCCTGCTCGCCCTGGTCCTGCGCTACTCCAAGGTCGCCAACCTGCGGATCTCCGACTACGCCCTGGCTGCCGGCGCCATCGCGGCCGGCCTGGTGGTGACCCGCCTCGTCGAGTCCTTCGGCCGGCCGCCGTCGGCCCTCCAATTCGTCGAGGACGGGGAGGAGCCCTGGGTCAACCCGGCCCGGCTGGAGGAACCGGTCACGCCCGGGTACACCGCACCGCGGCAGGGTGGCTGGACGAGCCAGTTGCCGGCGCGTAGCAACGACGACACCTGGGCCGGCTCGATCGACGACCGCTGGGGCGCCCGATAATGGGTACCGTGACGTTTGACGAGTTGGACCGGCTGCCCACCGAGGAACTGCGCGAGCGCGCCTTCGAATTGGCCCGCCGCCGGCGCGACCTCCCGTTCTTCTGGTCGATCTTCGAGCACCTGCCCGTCCGGGAGACCGGCGACGACGGGTCGTTCGGGCTGCAGTCCACGGTCGACGACGCGATCCAGGTATGGAAAGAGAGCACCGGGCACAAGTACGGTGACCAGGAGCCGCTGGTCCGTGCGGCATTTATCGATTACCTACTCAAACACTGACATCTGTAACTATTCGCCCGGGTCAATGGCAGGGCCGGACGGACGACCTCATACTCAGCCGTATGGCTGTTATGACAGGTGGGCGGGTACGCACGGCACCGGGTACCGCGGTCGTCGCCGCCCTTATTCTTGTGCTGGCGTTCGGTAATCCGGCCTATGTCGACTGGGCCAACAAGAACGCGTCCGCGAATGACGCCTGGGGTTTCTTCCTCCGTACCCTGACATGGCCGCAATGGTCGTTCAGTTCCAAGGAGTCGGTGCAGACGATCCTCGCCAATGACATCAAGGCGATCCTGCTGATCGTTTTCACCGGCGTCTTCGTCGCGCTGCTCGCCGGTTCGCAGCTGTCCCGGGCGCGGGGCACCGCCAGCCAGTTCCTGGCCGGCTGGGGCGGGTACATGTTCGCCGGCGCGCTCGCCGGTTTCCTCGCCGCCTTCATCCAGGCCAACGCGAGCGTGCTGGGCGCGTTCACGTGGGCCGCAGGCGGAGCCGTGTACGGCCTGTTCGTCGGCTGGATCGTGGGCCTTGCCGCGCTGGGCGCCCGGCGGTAGCTCAGTCGCTTTCCGGCGTGCTCGCCGCCATCGCGATCTCGGTGGCGGTGAGCACGCCGAGCGGTTCACCGGATCCGTCGCGGACGGCGACCCAGCCCCGTCCGCCCTCCAGCAGCGCAGCCAGGGCGTCGCGCATGGTGCCCGACGCGGGTACCGACGGGCCGGCGTCGACCCCGCCCGCCTCGGACGCCGGGCGCAGCGCATCCAGCGGTATCGGGGTGACGGTCAACCGCTTGATGCCCCGGTCGGCGCCGACGAACTCTTTGACGAAATCGTTGGCCGGGCTGCCCAGCAGCTCGGCGGGTGGCGAGTACTGCTGCAGGTGCCCGCCCTGCGACAGCACCGCGATCCGGTCGCCCAGCCGGACCGCCTCGTCCAGGTCATGGGTGACCAGCACGATCGTCTTGCGTACCGTCGCCTGCAGCTTGCGGAACTCGTCCTGCAGGCGCACCCGCACGATCGGGTCGACCGCCGAGAATGGCTCGTCCATGAGCAGCAGTACCGGATCGGCCGCGAGCGCCCGGGCCACGCCGACCCGCTGCTGCTGCCCGCCGGACAGCTCGTGCGGGTAGCGCCGCGCGTACCGGACCGGGTCCAGCCCGACCAGGTCCAGCAGCTCCTCCACCCGGGCGTTGATCCGCGCGCGGGGCCAGCCGAGCAGCTTCGGTACCGTCGCCACGTTCGCCCGGATCGTCTGGTGCGGGAACAGCCCGGTGCTCTGGATGACGTACCCGATCCGGCGGCGGAGATCGACCGCGCTCACCGCGGCCACGTCGTCGCCGTCGAGCAGGATCCGCCCGTGCGTCGGCTCGATCAGCCGGTTGATCATCCGGAGTACCGTCGACTTGCCACACCCGGACGGGCCGATCAGCACGACCAGCTCACCGGCCGGGATGTCCAGCGACAGGGCTTCGACGGCGACGGTGCCGTCCGGGTACCGCTTGCCCACGCCGTCCAGCGTGATCGGCGCGGCCGAGCCGTTGCGGGTACCGTCCACCCATGTCCCTTCCGGTCCTGGCCTACGCCGACCCGGGCAATCCCTGGTTCAGCTGGCAGTTCCTCCAGCAGAACACCGACGCGGTGCTGGCCGGACTGCGCGAGCACATTCAGCTGACCGCCGAGGCCGTGCTGCTGGCCACGCTAGTGTCGATCCCGCTTGCCGTGCTCGCGTACTGGTTCCGCCGGCTCACCGGACCGATTCTCGCATTCACCGGCGTGCTCTACACGGTTCCGTCGCTCGCGCTCTTCGCCCTCCTCGCGCCGTTCGTCGGCGTCGGGCAGGCCACGGTACTGATCGGCCTGGTGACCTACGCGCTGCTGGTGATCGTCCGCAACACGGTCGCCGGCCTGAGCCAGGTGCCCGACGCGGTCCGGGATGCCGCCCGGGGCATGGGTTACGGCCGGTTCGGCCAGCTCTGGCGCATCGACCTTCCGCTGGCGCTGCCCGGGATCCTGACCGGGGTACGCCTCGCGACGGTGTCCTCGGTGGCGCTGGTGACCGTCGGCGTCATCGTCGGGCACGGCGGCCTCGGCGAGTTCCTGACCATCGGCTTCCGGGCGGGGTACAAGGCCGAGGTGATGACCGCCACGATCATCATCTTCCTGCTCGGGCTCGCGCTCGACCTGGTGCTGGCCGCCTTCGGCCGCCTGCTCACGCCCTGGGCCCGGGGGAGGACCCGATGAGGTATCTCACCGACGCGATCCAGTGGCTCAACGACCCGCTCAACTGGACGAATCCCGGCGGGATCCTGGAGCGGCTGACCGAGCACCTGCGCATCTCGGCGGCCGCCGTCGCGCTGGGCTGCCTGATCGCCTGGCCGCTCGGGTTGTGGCTCGGGCACCGGGGCCGGGGCGGCGGCGCGGTGATCACGGTGTCCAACGTCACGCTGGCCATCCCGACGCTCTCCCTGCTGACGCTCATCTCGCTGACCGCCATCGGGATCGGGCAGAGTGCGGTCATCCTGGCGCTGACCGTGTTCGCGGTCCCGCCGCTGCTGGCCAACGCGTACACCGGGCTGCGCGAGGTGGACCCGCAGGTGCGCGATGCCGCCCGGGGGATGGGGCTGTCCGGCTGGCAGATGCTGTGGCAGGTGGAGCTTCCGCTGGCGGTGCCGTACCTGGCCGCCGGCTTCCGCACCGCCGCGGTACAGGTCGTCGCGACCGCCGCGCTGGCCGCGCTGGTCGCCGGTGGCGGCCTCGGCCAGATCATCGCCGAGGGCTTCGGCCTGGGTATGAACGTGGCGGGCGGCCAGATCGTCGCGGGCGGCCTGCTGGTCGCGGGGCTGGCGCTGCTGGTCGAAGGTACCTTCGCCGTGGTCGAACGGCTGGCCACCCCGCGCCCGTTGCGCCGAGCCCGGGGCATGCGGCGTGCCGGCGCAACGGCGGCGAATGTGTGAAAGTCTGCCGGGTGGGCGGTCGTCATCACCGTGACCGCCCGTCGGACACGCGGCACGACCAGCCGGTCGCGCCGGGACACGGAAGGCGGGCAACACAACATGCAAAGCGTTTCGCGCGTCGCCCTGGGCCTGGTTGGCCTCCTGGCGACGGCGGGCCTGGTGGCGGGGTGCGGCAAAGCCGGCTCCTCAGGTACCCAGGCACCGGCCAGTAACGCGGCCTCCGGCGGATGCGCGCCGGTGGCCGGTACCAAGCTGGTCGTCCTCGACGACGACAAGCACCTACAGAACGCCGACAACGTCATCGCAGCCGTGAACAGCAAGGTGGCGACACCGCAGCTGCTCGCCGCGCTGGACAAGGTGGCCACCGCGCTTGACCCGCAGAAACTGATCGCCCTGAACAAGGCGACCGACATCGACCACAAGACCTCGGCCGTGGCGGCACAGGAGTTCGCCCAGACCAACAACCTGACCAGCGGCCTGGCCAAGGGTGCCGGCGGGCAGATCGTGATCGGCGCGGCGAACTTCAGCGAGAGCCAGACACTTGCCGAGCTATACAAGATCACATTGACCGCCGCCGGCTACACCGCGACGACCCAGACGATCGGCGACCGTGAGCTGTACGAGCCGTCGCTGGAGAAGGGCCAGATCCAGGTGGTACCGGAGTATGCCGCCACCCTGGCCGAGTTCATCAACGGCAAGGTCAACGGCAAGAGCGCGGCCCCGGTGGCGTCCCCCGACGTGGACAAGACCGTCGCCGCCCTCAAGGACCTGGGCGCCAAGGTGGGGCTGAGCTTCGGCAAGGCCTCCGCCGCCAACGACCAGAACGCGTTCGCGGTCACCAAGGACTTCCAGGACAAGTACGCGGTGAAGTCGCTGTCCGACTTCGCCAGCAAGTGCTCGGGTAAGGACTCGATCCTGGGCGGTCCGCCGGAGTGCCCGAAGCGGCCGTTCTGCGAGCAGGGCCTGGAGAACACGTACAAGATCTCCTTCGGCAAGTTCAAGTCGCTGGACGTCGGCGGCCCGCTGACGAAGAAGGCGCTGACCGGTGGTCAGATCAGCATGGGGCTGGTGACCACCTCGGACGCGGCGCTCGCGAGCTGACTCATCAGTCCGATTCGCCGGGCCGGTCCACAAATGAACCGGCCCGGTGTTGTCAACCCCGGCGGGGCTCGATCGTTTGACGCTTCGTGACCCGCCATCACGCACCGTCGTTGATCGCCCGGCTAAGATCAGCCCATTCCAGAATCCGGAAAGTCTCGGTAGCCTCTACTGCCATGCCGGCCTCGAACACCCAGCGGGAAAGCCGGGGCGGGCAGCTACCTACCGTGATTTTCTGGACCGGCGTGGGCTTCGCTCCAGTGGCGGCGGCGCTGGTTCTCTTCAGCACCGGTGCCGGCGGTCTGCGGGTGGCTGCCGTCCTGGCCATCCTCACCGTCGTGCTCGTCGGGCTGTCCATCATGCTGCGCCCCGACGCGCGTACCGTCCGGGTCGAGCTGGACGACGTGCTCGACGAGGTCGACGCGCTGCGGGAGGACGTCCGGCAGGACATCGCAGCCGCGGCCCGCGCGACCCACCGGGCGTACTCGGAGAAGCTGCAGAGCCTGTACCAGACGGTCGAGGCGCTGCGTGCCCAGGTCGAGGCGCTGCGGCCGGGCGCGCCGGAGCCGGCCCCGCCGCCGGCGGGTAGTGCGATGGTGGCCGGGGGAGTCGTCCGGCACACCGAGACCGTGCAGGTCACCACCCGTCAGATGATCGTCGACCAGGAGCGCTCGGCCGGGTACGGCGGCGGCGGCGGTACCGTCTACGGCAGCCGGCCGGCGGAGTCTGCCGCTGCCGCGCCGGTCGCCTCCCCCGGCCCGGTCGCTTGCGCCGGCCCGGCACCGGAGGAGTCCTGGACCGAGCAGCGGCTGCGCGAACGGCTGGCCGAGGTCCGGTCCGGCGAGCCGCGCCGGGACGAGCCGCGCCGGGACGAGTACCGGCGCGACGACTACCGGCGGGACGAACACGGGCGCGAGGATCCGCCCGCCGCAGAGCCGCGCCGGCCCCGCCCGTACGAGCGGGAGGAGGCCCGGCACGGTGAGCCGGCCGGGGATCCACCGTGGGCCGGGGCGCGGGCCGGCGACCGGTGGGCCTCGGTCCGCGCCGGCGAGCACGGGCACGAGCTGCGGATGGGCGAGCGGCGAGCGGCGGTGCGCAGCGACGACACCGGTACCGAACTGCACATCGAGGACCGCTGGGCGGAGGTACGCCGCGACGACGTGGGCCGCCGCCGGCGCGAGGAGTGGGAAAGCCCGGCACCGGCCTGGGGGCGGGCCGATCCGCCTCCCGCGCTCCCGCCGACCGGCCCCGAGCCGGCCTCGGCCTGGACGCAGAGCTGGCGCGACGAGCCGGCGCCGGTCAACGCCCGCCCCCGCCGTCCCGACTACGACCTGTCCGACGACCGCTGGCGCTGAGGCGTAGCCAGCTACTTGTCGATGTCGCCGACCACGAACAGCATCGAGCCCAGGATCGCGATCAGGTCCGGTACCAGGCACCCCGGCAGCAGTGTCGACAGCGCCTGGACGTTCGCGTAGGAGGCGGTCCGCAGCTTGAGCCGCCACGGCGTCTTCTCGCCCCGCGACACCAGGTAGTACCCGTTGATCCCGAGCGGGTTCTCGGTCCACGCGTACGTGTGCCCCTCCGGCGCCTTGACCACCTTCGGCAGCCGGACGTTGACCGGCCCGCGGATCTGGTCGACCCGGTCGAGGCACTGCGACGCCAGGTCCAGCGACACGTACGCCTGGTCGAGCAGGCAGGAGAACCGCGCGTGGCAGTCCCCGGTGGTCCCGGTGACGACCGGCACGGTCAGCTCGCCGTAGGCCAGGTACGGCTCGTCCCGGCGCAGGTCGAAATCCAGCCCGCTGGCCCGGGCCACCGGCCCCGACGTCCCGTACGCGGCGGCCGCAGCGGCCGGCAGGACACCGACGCCGGACGTGCGGGCCAGGAAGATGTCGTTGCGCCGGATCAGGTTGTCCAGGTCGGGCAGGCGCCGGCGGACCTCCCCGATCGCCGCGCGGGCCCGGTGCGTCCAACCCGCCGGTACCTCCTCCTTCAGCCCGCCGACCCGGTTGAACATGTAGTGCATCCGGCCGCCGGAGGCCTCCTCCATCACCGCCTGGAGCGTCTCGCGCTCCCGGAAGGCGTAGAAGACCGGCGTGATCGCGCCGATCTCCAGCGGGTACGAGCCGAGGAACATCAGGTGGTTGAGTACCCGGTTCAGCTCGGCCAGCGCGGTGCGCAGCCAGACGGCCCGCTCCGGTACCTCCATGCCCATCAGCCGCTCGACGGCCAGCACCACGCCCAGTTCGTTGGAGAACGCGGAAAGCCAGTCGTGCCGGTTGGCCAGCACGATGATCTGCCGGTAGTCGCGCACCTCGAAGAGCTTCTCCGCGCCCCGGTGCATGTACCCGATGATCGGTTCGGCGGAGATAACCAGCTCGCCGTCGAGGACCAGCCGCAACCGCAGCACGCCGTGCGTGGACGGGTGCTGCGGTCCGATGTTGAGCACCATGTCCGACGTCGCCAGGCCGGTGCCCGTGCCGACGACCACCTCGCGGGTCACAGGATGAATCCTAGGCCGACCGGTTCCAGGAGCCAGAAATGCCCGCCGAGACCGGCCGGGTCGGTCAGCTCGGCCGCGTCGCCGGCGGCCGCGAGCTTGCGCATGTACTTCGCCGGGTCGGCCGACGCCAGCGACCGCGGCGGGCGCCGGCCGGACACGCCGAGCGCGTGCAGGGCCGCGCGCTGGCGCAGCACCGTTGCGCCCGGGCCGGCCAGCGCGTCCACCGCCACGTGGGCGGTCAGATCACAACCCCCGTCCGGTACCGGCAACAGCTGCCGCCCACCCCGGTACCCGGTCAGCGTCCCGAGCGCCGGCCGCTCCCCGGCGACGTGCCCGTAGTCCACGCACAGCGCGAGCCCACGCTCCAGTGTGGACACCGCCGCCCGCCACGCCTCGTCGCGCGGCCGCCCGATCTCGGCGACGTGGCCGGGCCGAAGCGGCCACCACTTCGCCAGCCATGTGGCATCCTCGCCGGATACCGGCTCACCGAGCGAGCCGTCGGTGAGCTGGTACCGCGCGACTGCGGACCCGTCCAGCTCCGCCAGGTCCAGCGGGACGTTGTCCAGCCATTCGGTCGCGAGCAGGAGCCCCGTGACGCGCTCCGGAAGCGAATCACGCCAGTCAATGTCAGGTGGCAGCGATACCGGCCGCTCGGCCAGCTCGACGGCGGTCAGCCGGAGCCGGTCCCGCACCTTGCCGGGTACCCCGTAGGCGAGCGCGACGAGCAGCTCGCCGCGCCCGGCACCGACGTCGACGACGTCGAGTACCGGCGGCCGGCCCAATGCCTCGTCGACCCGGCAGAGCAGCCGGACGAGCGCGCCGGCGAACAGCGGCGAGGCGTGCGCGCTGGTCCGGAAATGCCCGGCCGGCCCGTCACCGCTCACGAAGAAGCCGGTACCGGGGGCGTACAGCGCCCGCTGCATCGCCGCCCGCCAGCGCTCCGCCGCCATCAGTGAAGGTTGCCACAGGTGCTGTCCCGCCGCCCCGCGCTCGATCCATACTTGTTCCCGACCGGTACCCCACATCGAGGACTGGATCACCACAATGGGCGCAGCACTGCGCGACCGCACGATCGGCATCATCGGCACCGGCCGCGTCGGGTCGGTCCTCGCCGCCGCCCTGACCGAGGCCGGCCACACTGTCAGCACGGGCCAACCGGCGGAGATCACCATCATCGCCGTACCGGACGACGCCCTCGCCTCGGTCGTCGCTGGACTGGACGTCAAGCCCGGCCAGGTCGTCGCGCACACCTCGGGCGCGCACGGGCTCGGGGTACTCGCCCCGGCCGTCGCGCGCGGCGCCCGGCCGCTGGCCGTGCACCCGGCGATGACGTTCACCGGCCAGCCGGAAGACGTGGCCCGGCTGCGTAAGGGCATCCCGTTCGGCGTGACCGCCCCGCCCGACGTCCGTCCACTGGCCGAGGAGCTGGTCCGGGACCTCGGCGGTACTCCCGAATGGATCGCCGACGAGCACCGCACGCTCTACCACGCGGCCCTGGCCCACGGCGCCAACCACCTGGTCACGCTCGTCAACGAGGCGGTGGACCGGCTGCGCGACGCGGGCGTCACCCACCCCGAGCGGGTACTCGATCCGCTGCTGCACGCGGCCCTGGACAACGCGCTGCGGCTGGGCGATGCCGCGCTGACCGGCCCGGTGTCCCGCGGCGACGCGGACACCGTGGCCGCCCACCTCGCCGCGCTGGCACCCGAATCCGTACCCGCGTATCGCGCCCTCGCGCGCCGCACGGCCGAACGCGCGCTCGCCGCCGGCCGGATCACCGCGGCCCAGGCTGCCGCGATCGAGGAGCTGACATGATCGTGGCGACGACGCGGGCGGAGCTGACTGCCGCGCGGGACAAGGCCGAAGGCATCGTCGGCGTCGTCCTGACGATGGGCGCGCTGCACGACGGGCACGAGGCGCTCATCCGGGCCGCACGCGAGCGGGCCGACCAGGTACTCGTGACGATCTTCGTGAACCCGCTCCAGTTCGGCCCCAACGAGGACTTCGACCGGTACCCCCGCGCGCTCGATCGCGACCTCGCAGTTTGCGCGCGCAACGGGGTGGACCTGGTCTTCGCCCCCGACCGCGCGGAGATGTACCCGGACGGCGAGCCGGTGATCCGGGTCGATCCGGGCCCGCTCGGCGAGATCCTGGAAGGGGCGAGCCGGCCGGGCTTCTTCCACGGCGTACTCACCGTGGTGCTCAAGCTGTTCCACCTGACCCGGCCGCACCTGACGTTCTTCGGCGAGAAGGACTATCAGCAGCTGAGCCTGGTACGCCGGATGGTGCGCGACACCGACCTGCCGATCGAGGTCGTCGGCGTGCCGACGGTACGGGAGCCGGACGGGTTGGCGCTGTCCAGCCGCAACCGGTACCTCTCGGCGCAGGAACGCCCGGCTGCCCTCGCGCTGTCCCGGGCGCTGCGCGCCGGGGCGGCGGCCGGGTCGGGCGGCGCCGAAGCGGTACTCGCGGCGGCGCGCAGGGAGCTGGGGAACGCCGACTACATCGCGCTCACCGCCCCCGACCTGGGCCCGCCGCCGCCCCACGGCCCGGCCCGCCTCCTGGTGGCCGCCCGGATCAGCACTACCAGGTTGATCGACAACGCCCCCGTGGAGCTTTAGATGACCATGTTGCGCACGATGCTGAAGTCGAAGATCCACCGGGCCACGGTGACCCAGGCGAACCTGCACTATGTCGGTTCGGTAACGGTTGACGAGGACCTGCTGGACGCGGCCGACCTGCTGCCCGGCGAGCAGGTGGCGATCGTGGACGTGACCAACGGGGCCCGCCTGGAGACCTATGTCATCCCCGGGCCGCGCGGCTCGGGCGTGATCGGCATCAACGGCGCGGCGGCGCACGTCGTGCACCCGGGCGATCTGGTGATCCTGATCTCGTACGGGCAGATGGACGACGAGCTGGCCCGCCGGTACCGGCCGAAGGTCGTCCACGTCGACGCCGCGAACCGCGTGGTGGACCTCGGCCAGGATCCGGCCGCCGCGCCGCCGGGGCTGCTGCGCGGCTGACGAGCGCTGACTGGCCGCCGCTCCGACAAGCTACGCGGCGGTGCGCCCCGCGGCGCCGGCTGAAGTATGCTCCCCAGCCTGGGGTACGGGGAGGAGCGACCATGCGACGCTGGTGGGCGCTGGCGGCCGTCGCGGTCGCGGCGCTGGCGCTGGGCGGGTGCGGTAATCCGGCCGGGGTCGATGGCGACCTGACCAACGGGTGGCCGGCCTTCGCGAAGGCGCAGACGCCGACTCCGGTGGTCGGTGCATGCTATCCGGAGGAGTACGACCCGACCTGGTACGGCCCCTTCGACAGCGCGGTCGACTGCAAGACCGCGTCGCACCAGACCGAGACGATCTTCGTGGGTACCATCACCGGCGCCGATGCCGACCGCAGCGCGCCGCCGCTGGCCGGCAGCGCCACCCGGAAGGGTGTGTACACCCGGTGCCAGCAGGCGGCCAACGACTACCTCGGCGGCGACTGGCAGTCCGCAAAGGCCGACCTCGGCCTCGTCCTGCCCGACGACAAGGCGTGGACCGGCGGCGCCCGCTGGTACCGCTGCGACGTCATCCAGTTCAAGGACAGCGACTACAACACCGTGGCGACCGACGGCAGCGTCAAGGACGGCCTGCGCGGGTCCCGCCCGCTCGCGGTCACCTGCCTGATCGTGACCGACGACGGGAACAACAGCGTCACCAAGACCGACGACGCGGACTGCGACAAGCCGCACAACGGCGAGTTCGCCGGCCTCTACCAGGCGCCCGACGGGCCGTGGGTGGCGGACAAGGACGCCCGGCGGAAGGTGGCCAACAACGGCTGCGAGGCGGTCGTCGCGCACTTCCTCGGGTACAGCGGGGACCAGGCGATCAGCAACTACCTGGGCTGGATGGCGCAGGGATTCAACGAGGACGAGTGGAACCTCGGTGACCGCAGCGAGCGCTGCTTCGCCCTGGCGTTCAACGGCAAGACCGTCAACGGCGCACGGATCCTCGGCTCGGTCAAGGGCCTGCGCAACGGAGCTCCCAAGAAAGCCTGAGCCAACCCGCTAAGCTGGCCCGGCTTGTATTACTCGCCGGTACACGAAGGGTGGGCATGGCGCGCTCGTGGGGACCGAGGCTGGCGGCCGTCGGGGTGCTCGGCCTGGCCGCGGCCGGGCTGGTGTGGTGGATCAACCGGGACACGCCGATCCCCAGCAAACCGCCGGCCGGCGCGCCGACGGCGGGCGCGTGCTGGGCCGTCGAGCCGGCCGCCGCCAAGGGCGCGATGCCCTGGCCCGGCGCACCGGTACCGTGCTCGTCCGCGCACACCGCCGAGGTGTACCACGTCGGCCAGGTCGACCACGACCTGATCAGCCGCGCCCGCGCGGCCAAGGGTGACGACGCGAAGATGGCGAACAACATTATGTTCGCCGAGGTACGCCGGGCCTGTGGCAGCTTCGCCTCGGTGTACCTGGGCGGGGACTGGCACCGCGACCAGGTGACCCTGCTGGCGAACTGGATCGCGCCCGCGCGCGACGGCTTCTTCGGCTGCGCGCTCGTACAGGTGACCGGGCCGGGCGGGACCGGGTACGTGACCCGGGTCGGCAGCCTCAAGGGCATCGGGGACGCAGGCCCGCTCGCGATCACCTGCGTTGCGCGTACCGGCGACACCGTGCGGTACGCCTCCTGTACCGACGAGCACAGCGGCGAGTTCGTCGGGGCGTACCGGATCACGCCGGACAACGCGCCCTTCGACGGCAAGGCCGTCGCCGCCGCGGTGACCAGGGGCTGCGGTCAGGTCGCGCTGTCCTACCTCGGCCTGCCCGCCGACGCGACCCGGCCCGATCTCAAGGTCGGCTACGTTGGCCCGACCTCCGCCGACACCTGGCTCGGCAGCGACCAGATCTTCGCCTGCTACGCCTCGGCGGACAACCCGCTGCGTGGGACAGTTCGCAATCTCGGCACCCGCCCGTTACCGACCTGACACCATGACGAAGACTGGCGGGATGGACCTGCCCACGGTGCCCCGCCGGCTGAGCGCACCGGAGCCTGGCTGGTCGGAGACCACCGACGTGGTCGTGGTCGGCTCCGGCATCGCCGGGCTCACCGTCGCTCTGCACCTGCGCGAGGCCGGGCTGCACGTCACCGTGGTTACCAAGGTCAACATCGACGACGGGTCGACCCGGTGGGCCCAGGGCGGGATCGCCGCCGTACTCGACCCGCTCGACACACCGGCGGCGCATGCCGAGGACACCCTGGTCGCGGGGGTCGGGCTGAGCGATCCGGCGGCGGTCGACGTGCTGGTCAGGGAGGGGCCGACGAGGGTACGTGAGCTGATGCGCTGGGGCGCCGAGTTCGACCGGTACCCGGACGGCCGGCTGATGCTGACCCGGGAAGGCGGGCACCACGCGAACCGGATCGTCCACGCGGGCGGGGACGCGACCGGTGCGGAGGTGCAGCGGGCCCTGCATGCCGCGGTACGCCGGGATCCGTGGATCCGGCTGGTCGAGCACGCACTGGTCGTGGACCTGCTCCAGGACCGGGCCGGCCGGGCCTGCGGGGTGACGCTGCACGTGCTCGGCGAGGGTACCGAAGACGGCGTCGGCGCGGTACTCGCGCGGGCGGTGGTACTGGCGACGGGCGGGATGGGCCAGATCTTCGCGGCCACCACGAACCCGGTGGTCTCCACCGGCGACGGCGTGGCCCTGGCCCTGCGCGCCGGAGCGGTGGTCACGGACATCGAGTTCGTCCAGTTCCACCCGACCGCGCTCGTCGCGGCGACGGCCGCGAGCGGCTGGCCCAGCGTCGGCGGCGCGGCCGCGGATCAGCAGCCGCTGGTGTCCGAGGCGCTGCGCGGCGAGGGGGCCTACCTGGTCGACGGCGACGGCAAGCGCTTCATGGTGGGCCAGCACGAACTGGCCGAGCTGGCGCCCCGCGACGTGGTCGCGAAGGGGATCTTCCGCGAGATGCGGGCCGCCGGTACCGACCATGTGTTCCTCGACGCCCGCCACCTGCCGGACCTGGTCCACCGGTTTCCCACGATCACCGCCTACTGCCTGGCTGCCGGGGTGGACCCGCAGACCGACCTGATCCCGGTCGCGCCGGCCGCGCATTACGCGTCCGGCGGCGTGCGTACCGACCTGGCCGGCCGCACCTCGATCCCCGGCCTGTACGCCTGCGGCGAGGTCGCCTGCACCGGCGTCCACGGCGCCAACCGGCTCGCCTCCAACTCCCTGCTGGAGGGCCTGGTGTTCGCCCGCCGGATCGCCGCGGACATCCGTCGTGAGCTGCCCCCGCAGGCCGAGCCGACGGGGCCTTCTTACCGCGGCTCCGTGCTCGACGCGGGCCTGCGCGGGCCGCTGCAGCGGGAGATGACCGCCGGAGCCGGCGTGCTGCGCAGTGGTGCCTCGCTGGACCGGACGGCCGGCGCGCTGGCGCGGCTGGCGGTGCCCGGCGACCGGCCCAACACCGGAAGCTGGGAGGCGAGCAACCTGCTCACCGTCGCGAGCGCGCTGGTCGCGGCCGCGCTGCGCCGCGAGGAGACCCGGGGCTGCCACTGGCGGGAGGACTTCCCGGCGGCGTCGCCGCGCTGGCTCGGGCACCTGCTGGCCGGTATCGACGAGGCTGGCCGGCTGACCGAGACGTGGGAGGCGGCGTGAGTGAGCGATCCGCGTCGAGATCTTGGATTCCTGTACCCTCACCAGGGGGTGCAAACGTCCAAGATCTCGACCTACCGGCGGTTGCCGGGATCGTCGAGCGGGCGCTCGCGGAGGATCTCGGGCCGGACCGGCTCGACGTGACCAGCGTGGCGACGATCCCGGCCGACCAGCGCGATGTCGGGGACCTGGTCGCCCGCGCGGACGGCGTGGTGGCCGGGCTGCCGGTGGCCGCGGCCGTATTCGACATCGCCTCGGGTGGCGCGGTCGAGTTCACCGCCAAGGTGCACGACGGGGACCGGGTGGCCCGAGGGGACGTGCTCGCGACGGTCGAAGGGCCGACCCGGGCGCTGCTGACCGCCGAGCGTACCGCCCTGAACCTGCTCTGCCGGATGTCCGGCGTGGCGACCCACACGCGGGCCTGGGCCGACGCGCTCGCCGGTACCGGGGCGACCGTCCTCGACACCCGGAAGACCACGCCCGGCCTGCGCGTCCTGGAGAAGTACGCGGTCCGGGCCGGCGGCGGTACCAACAAACGGATGGGCCTGTACGACATCGCCATGATCAAGGACAACCACAAGCTCGCGGCCGGGTCCGTCTCCGCCGCGTTCGCCCGGGTCCGGGCGGCGTTCCCCGACATTGCGGTACAGGTCGAGGTGACCAGCGTCGCCGAGGCGGTCGAGGCGGTCGAGGCCGGCGCGACGTTCCTGCTGTGCGACAACATGCCGCCATCGCTGCTGCGCGCGGTCGTCGAGGCGGTCGGGGACCGGGCCGAGTTGGAGGCGACCGGCGGGCTCACCCTGGACATGGCCCGCGAGTACGCCGCGACGGGCGTGAACTACCTCTCGGTCGGCGCGCTCACCCACTCCCCACCGATCCTGGACGTCGCGCTCGACCTCCGGCCCCGACGCTAGAGTTCACGGCGTGCTGCTCTGCATCGACATCGGGAACACCAACACCGTGCTCGCCACGTTCGAGGGCGAGAAGCTGGTGCACTCCTGGCGGGTCAGGACCGAGGCCCGGTCCACGGCCGACGAGCTGGGGCTGATGTTCCGGGGTCTGCTCGCCGCCGACAGCGTGCAGCTGACCGGGGTGGCCGCCTGTTCGACGGTACCGATGGCGCTGCGCAGCCTGCGGACCATGCTCACCCGGTACTACGGCGGCCTGCCGACGGTGATCCTGGAGCCGGGCATCCGCACCGGCGTACAGCTCGCGATCGACAACCCGAAGGAGGTCGGCTCCGACCGGGTCGCGAACACGCTCGCCGCGTACACCCTGTACGGCGGCCCGTCGATCGTCGTGGACTTCGGTACCTCCACCAACTTCGACGTCGTCTCCGCCCGCGGCGAGTACCTCGGCGGCCCGCTCGCGCCCGGCATCGAGATCTCCGTCGACGCACTGGCCGCCCGGGCTGCTGCGCTGCGCAAGGTGGAGCTGGTCCGGCCGGCCCGGGTGATCGGCAAGAACACCGTCGAGTGCCTTCAGTCCGGCGTCGTGTACGGCTTCGCCGGCCAGGTCGACGGGCTGGTCCGGCGGATCACCGCCGAGCTGGGCCGCGAGGTGTCCGCGGTGGTGGCGACCGGCGGGCTCGCCTCGGTGGTACTCGACGACTGCGAGACGGTCACCCACCACGAGCCGATGCTCACCCTGATCGGGCTGCGCCTGATCTTCGAGCGCAACGCCTAACGCCTGCGGGACCGGTACACCACGGTCAGGTACGGCAGCGGGAAGGTCTCCGGCAGATCGGCGGCCAGCTCCCGGACCTGCGCCTCGATCGCCGCGCGCCGATCGGGCGGCGAGGTGAGGTAGTAGGACCGGCTGGCGATCAGCTGGACCAGCAATTCGGCCGTCATCGGTACCTCATGCCGGAAGATCTCCCGTTCCACCGGGCCGAAGTCGGGCCCGAATTCGTGGTCCAGCCAGCCCTTGTGGTCGCCGCCCCGGTCGCCTTCGACGATCCGGGAGAGCTGCGCGACCCAGGGGACGGACTCGTCGCGGATGTTCCAGATCGGGGCGAAGACCCCACCGGGCTTGAGCACGCGGGCGACATCGCGGTGCGCGAGCTCCCGGTCGAACCAGTGGTACGCCTGGCCGGCCACCACGGCGTCGACCGAACCGTCCGGTACCGGGATCTCCTCCGCGGTACCGGCCAGCGCGCTCGTCCCGGGGGTGGACCGGGCCAGGCGTTCGCGCATGGCCTCGTCCGGTTCGACGGGCAGCACGTCGTGGCCGAGGGCCAACAGGACGCGGGTCAGAATGCCGGTACCGGCGCCAAGGTCTACAACCCGCAGCCGGGCCGGGCCGAGCGCCCATTCCACGGAGGCGGAGGGATAGGTCGGGCGGATCCGGTCGTACAGTTCGGCGGCCGGACCGTAGGAGAGGCCCTGGGACATTCGCCCAGGTTAACCGGTTGCCGGTGGAGCGCTCCCACGGGCGGTTTCCGGCAACGTTGTCACCGTCGGAAAGGCCTGCCGCCGGACGGCGTGTGGGGCGGCGCAATTGCCGGCGGTGCTTTACCCTGATCGGCTGCGCCGGCTCGGTAATTGTCGATGTCTGCCCTTCCGCGGGGCGGCCGGCGAAGCCCTGTCGTCACGGACAGCAATCCGCCTGGTATGGATGCGTATCGCGCCGACCTGGATTCGGGCAGATCTTCGAGATCATCGAGGAATTGGCAACACTGGTGGCAGTAAGGATCGGCAGGCGTGGACGTGTCCCGCGCCGGACCGGCGCATGGTCGGCCGGATGTCGGCCGGATCGGTACTTCTCGAATACCGACACGCCGCTGGATGCCGAAAGGTGCGGTATTCGCGGGCCGGCCATGGCCGGGGTCGAAGGTGTTCCCGTCGTACGCCCTGAGTAGCCCAAAGTAGCGGTGCGGCAAAACTCGTCCAGCCAAACTTCCGGATCTATTGACGGTATGCCGGTCACTGGGGTTATCGTTTCCCCATATCGGCATCTTGCCGATTGTGTGAAGGGAATCAGTAAGGTGGCGAGACGGGAAATTGTCGTCCTGGAGGACGACCTCGATGGCGGCAAGGCCGACGAGACCGTGAAGTACGCGCTCGACGGCGTCCAGTACGAGATTGACCTCTCTGAGAAGAACGCGACGAAGCTGCGCAACGCTTTCGCCGATTTCATCTCGCACAGCCGGCGCGTCGGCCGGGGCGGGGTGGTCGTCGGCGGCCGGGCGGCGGCCCGGGCCCGGGGCAGCGCGGCGGCCGATCGCGAGCAGAACAAGGCGATCCGTTCGTGGGCCAAGCGCAAGGGCAAGGCGATCTCCGACCGGGGCCGGATTCCGCAGGAGATCGTGGACGAGTACAACGCCGACGCAGGGCGCTGAGGCGGGTACCTCCCGTGGGGGACGCCACCGGCCAGGGGGTCGGCGGCGTCCCCCACGGCGTTCCGGGGCCTGGCTGACCGGCATGATTTCGCTCTGCGCGTAGTTCACCCGCCGCCGGAACACCGCCCAGAGCGGTCTGGTTGGCTCAAATGTCGAGCAAGTGGCCGGTGCCGCGGGGTCCGGTGTGGCGCCGGCTAGGGAGTCGATCGGGTATCGGCAGGCCGGAGCGGGCTGCTGTGTCGGTGCTCGGCGATAGAGTTATGGCACGGACAACACTCGGTGCCGTGGGGGCCATAGGCGCACCGCGGCGCACGTGAGGAGCTACAGGGATGTTCGAGCGGTTCACCGACCGAGCACGGCGGGTTGTCGTCCTGGCCCAGGAAGAGGCCCGGATGCTCAACCACAACTACATCGGCACCGAGCACATCCTGCTCGGCCTCATTCACGAGGGTGAGGGCGTGGCCGCCAAGGCTCTGGAGAGCCTGGGGATCTCCCTGGAAGGCGTCCGCCAGCAGGTGGAGGAGATCATCGGCCAGGGCCAGCAGGCGCCCAGCGGCCACATCCCCTTCACCCCTCGGGCCAAGAAGGTGCTGGAGCTCAGCCTCCGTGAGGCGCTCCAGCTCGGCCACAACTACATCGGTACGGAGCACATCCTGCTCGGCCTCATCCGGGAGGGCGAGGGCGTGGCCGCTCAGGTGCTGGTCAAGCTCGGCGCCGACCTCAACCGGGTCCGCCAGCAGGTGATCCAGCTGCTGTCCGGCTACCAGGGCAAGGAGCCGGCCGCGTCGGGCACCGGCGCGCAGGGCGAGGCCGCGCCGTCGACCTCGCTCGTGCTCGACCAGTTCGGGCGCAACCTGACCCAGCTCGCCCGGGAAGGCAAGACCGACCCGGTGATCGGGCGGGAGAAGGAGATCGAGCGGGTGATGCAGGTGCTCTCCCGCCGCACCAAGAACAACCCGGTGCTGATCGGCGAGCCCGGCGTCGGCAAGACCGCTGTGGTGGAGGGCCTGGCCCAGTGCATCGTCAAGGGCGAGGTACCGGAGACGCTCAAGGACAAGCAGCTCTACACGCTCGACCTGGGCGCGCTGGTCGCCGGTTCCCGCTACCGCGGTGACTTCGAGGAGCGCCTGAAGAAGGTACTCAAGGAGATCCGCACCCGCGGCGACATCATCCTGTTCATCGACGAGATCCACACGCTCGTCGGAGCGGGCGCCGCGGAAGGTGCGATCGACGCGGCGAGCATCCTCAAGCCGATGCTGGCGCGCGGCGAGCTGCAGACCATCGGCGCGACCACGCTGGACGAGTACCGCAAGCACCTGGAGAAGGACGCCGCGCTGGAGCGGCGGTTCCAGCCGATCCAGGTGGGCGAGCCCTCGCTCGCGCACACCATCGAGATCCTCAAGGGGCTGCGCGACCGGTACGAGGCGCACCACCGGGTCTCGATCACCGACGCGGCGCTGGTCGCGGCGGCGACGCTGGCCGACCGGTACATCTCCGACCGGTTCCTGCCGGACAAGGCGATCGACCTGATCGACGAGGCCGGCGCCCGGATGCGGATCCGCCGGATGACCGCGCCGCCAGATCTGCGCGACTTCGACGAGCGCATCGCGCAGGTACGCCGGGACAAGGAGTCGGCGATCGACGCGCAGGACTTCGAGCGGGCCGCGCAGCTGCGCGACCGGGAGAAGCAGCTCCTGGGGCAGAAGTCGCAGCGGGAGAAGGAGTGGAAGGCCGGCGACCTCGACGTGGTCAGCGAGGTCGACGACGAGCAGATCGCCGAGGTGCTCGCCAACTGGACCGGCATCCCGGTCTACAAGCTCACCGAGGAGGAGACCGCCCGGCTGCTGCGGATGGAGGACGAGCTGCACAAGCGGGTCGTCGGCCAGCAGGACGCGGTCAAGGCGGTGTCCAAGGCGATCCGGCGCACCCGGGCCGGCCTCAAGGACCCGAAGCGCCCGTCCGGCTCGTTCATCTTCGCCGGCCCGTCCGGCGTCGGTAAGACCGAGCTGTCCAAGGCGCTGTCCGAGTTCCTGTTCGGTAGCGAAGACGCGCTGATCCAGCTGGACATGTCCGAGTTCCACGACCGGTACACGGTGTCCCGGCTGGTCGGTGCCCCGCCCGGGTACGTCGGCTACGACGAGGGCGGCCAGCTGACCGAGAAGGTGCGCCGCCGGCCGTTCTCGGTGGTCCTGTTCGACGAGATCGAGAAGGCCCACCCGGACGTGTTCAACACGCTGTTGCAGATCCTGGAGGACGGTCGGCTGACCGACGGCCAGGGCCGCATCGTGGACTTCAAGAACACCGTGATCATCCTGACCACCAACCTGGGTACCCGCGACGTGGCCAAGGCGGTGTCGCTGGGCTTCCAGGCCTCGGAGGACCAGGAGAGCAACTACGAGCGGATGAAGAACAAGGTCAACGACGAGCTCAAGCAGCACTTCCGGCCGGAGTTCCTGAACCGGATCGACGATACGATCGTCTTCCACCAGCTCGGCGAGGGCGAGATCCTGCAGATCGTGGACATCATGATCGGCCGGATCGAGACCCAGCTGCGCAACAAGGACATGGCGCTGGAGCTGACCGACACCGCGAAGCTGTGGCTGGCGAAGAAGGGTTGGGACCCGGTCATGGGCGCCCGGCCGCTGCGCCGGACGATCCAGCGGGAGATCGAGGACTCGCTGTCCGAGCGGATCCTGTTCAACGAGATCAAGCCCGGGCAGATCATCGTCGTCGACTGCGAGGGCGACCCCACCAATGTCGAGCAGTCCAAGCTCCTGTTCCGCGGCGCGGACAAGCCGGTCAGCGTGCCGGAGACGGTACCGGCCGACCTGACGGTCACCGAGGAGTAGGCAGGCACGTGGCGAGGCCCCGGACCGATGGTCCGGGGCGTCGTCGTGTCAGGCGATGTAGTTCTCCAGCAGGGCCGGGGTCAGGCCGGCGTTGTGGATCGCGACCAGCGCGGCGATCACGTCCCGGACGAAGCCCGGCCGGAAGTGCATGAGGATGATGTCGCCGGCACGGATCTGGTGCTCGGCGGTCTGGTACGCGACGACGCCGTTGTTGACCGTCTCCGACCAGTAGAACGCCGCCTTGAGGCCGCAATCATGGACCACCCGCAGCGTGGTCTGGTCGTAGTTGCCGAACGGCGGGCGGAACAGGTGCAGCGTCGTACCGAACGTGTGCTCCAGCGAGGTGCGGCCGTCGCAGATCTCGTGGTGCTGGAACTCGTACGACGCGCCCTTGAGGCTCGGGTGCGTGACCGTGTGGTCCTCGACCACCCCGCCGGCCCCCTCGAGCTGCTGGAAGAAGCCCGGGTTCTTCGCGGCCACCGGAGCGATGAGGAACATCGTGAACGGAAAGTGCGCGGCCAGCATCAGCCGCGGGTCGTCGGGTAGCTGGAACCAGCCGTCGTCGATGGTGAGGAACGCCACCGGCTGGGTGACCGGCAGCCGCTTGTAGATCGGCGCGGACGGCCCGGCCGGTACCGTGATCGGCTGCGGTACGGGCGCCGGTGGGAATTTCGGTATCCGGCTGGCGAACGAGTCGTACGGCGACGCGGGCGCGGCGGGCGAGGTGTCCGGCCCGGCCAGGTCGTCGCCGCCGTTCGACGCGACCGGCGCGTCGGGCGGGCCTCCCGAGCGGGTCCGGGGAGCCGGCGGCGAAGTAGCGCACGCCGCCAGGATGGTCAACGCGACGGCGAGCAGCGCACCGACGGAGGCGAGTCGGGCTCGTGGGGGGACGACCACCGCCAGAGCCTATCGAGCCGGCTCCCGCTCTGCTGGCCGGTGCCCGCCGGGCAGCGCGTACCGGTGCCCGTCCAGTGCGCTGACCAGCCCGTCCTCGACCAGGCTCGAGAGGGCCCGGATCCGCTGTGCGGCGTCCCGCCAGACCAGGTCGAGGCGGGCCGCGGGTACCGGCCCGGGCGCGTCCCGTAGGACGGCAAGGAGCAGCCCGCGCACCTGGCGGTCGGTACCGGCGTACCGCTGCGGCCGGCGGCTCGGACCGTCCTGTGCCGGGTGGCCGGCACTGCGCCACGCACACCGGCTGGCGAGCGGGCAGTCCGCGCAGCGCGGCGCGCGGGCGGTGCAGACCAGGGCACCCAGTTCCATGAACGCGGCGCTCGCCCGCGCCGCCCGCGCCAGGGGTACCGGCAGCAGCTCGGTGACCGCGGCGAGGTCGGCGGCCGTCGTCACCCGCCCGGCGTCGGCCGCCCCCGACACGACCCGGGCGACCACCCGCCGCACGTTGGTGTCCACGACCGGCTGGCGCTGCCCGAAGGCGAACGCGGCGACCGCCCGGGCGGTGTAGTCCCCGATGCCGGGCAGCGCCAGCAGGTCGCGAAGGTCGGTCGGTACCTCGCCGTCGTGGCGCGCCACGATCGCGGTGGCGCACCCGTGCAGGCGCAGGGCCCGTCGCGGGTAGCCCAGGCGGCCCCAGGCCCGGATCGCCTCGGCGGGCGGGTCCGCCGCCAGGTCCGCCGGGCGCGGCCAGCGCGCGAGCCACTGGTACCAGATCGGCTCGACCCTCGCCACCGGCGTCTGCTGCAACATGACCTCGCTGACCAGCACTCCCCACGGCCCGGCCTCGGCGCGGCGCCACGGCAGCTCCCGGGCGTTGGCGTCGAACCAGGCGATGAGGTCGTCGGCGATCGCGTCCACGAACCACAGCCTGCCAGGTCCTTGGCCGGGCGCGCCCGGTGCGGCACACTGCGCAGCGTGAACGAACTCGCGATTACCGTGGTCGGCCGGGACCGGCCGGGCATCGTGGCCGGCGTGTCGGGCGTGCTCGCCAGCCTCGGACTCAACCTCACCGACTCGACGATGACCCTGCTACGCGGCCACTTCGCGATGACCTTGATCTGCGTGGGGCGCGCCGGCGCCGACGAGGTCGAGACGGCGCTCCAGCCGATGACGGCCGACGGGAACCTGATCGTCACGGTCCGGCACGCACCGCCGGAGACCGCCGGGGCGGCCCCGGGTACCCCGTTCACGCTCCTCGTGCACGGCGCCGACCGGCTGGGCATCGTGGCCACGGTCACCGGGGTACTTGCCCGGGCGGGCGGGAACATCACCGACCTCACCACCCGGCTGTCCGGCACGCTGTACCTGCTCTCCGCGGAGGTCGACCTGCCCTCCGACGTGGACACCGACGAGCTGATGGCGGAGCTGGACGAGGTGGCCGAGCGCCTCGGCATCGATGTGACGCTGCGCACCGCGGAGGCGGACGTCCTGTGAACCAAGGGGTGGTCCGGCCGGTCGTCGCCGCGCCCGACCCGGTACTGTCCCGGGTCGCGGCGAAGGTCGACCCGGCCGACCCGCGGATCGTCGCGCTGGCCGCCGACCTGGTCGCCACCATGCGGGCCGCGCCGGGGTGCGTCGGGCTCGCCGCACCGCAGATCGCCGAGGGGGTACGGGTCTTCGCCGTGGACGTGACCGGGCACCCGAAGGCGCGGATCTGCCACGGCGTGTTCGTCCTGTGCAACGCCGAGGTGTTCGAGGCGACCCGGTGGGAGAAGGCACGCGAGGGCTGCATGTCGGTACCGGACCTGACCGGTGACGTGAAGCGGGCGGCCCGCCTCGTGGTCACCGGCCAGCGTCCCGGTACCGGCGTCACCGCGACCCTGACCACCGACGGGTTCGAGGCGCGGGCCGTCCAGCACGAGATCGACCACTGCAACGGCCTGCTGTTCCTGGACCGGGTACCCGGGCCGCACGCCATCTTCGCCCGGAAGGTGTATCTGTAACGGCGGCGGCGCGTCGCCGTGATCCGTCGTCGCTTTCCCTCTACCGTGAGGGAATCATGAACCTGACGGTTGGCCCGCTTCCTCCGGCCGTCTACTGGCGGCGCCGGGCCCTTGTGGCCGGCGGGCTCCTGCTACTCATCCTGCTGGTCGTGTACTCGTGCGGCGGGTCGAGCGGCTCCGGCTCGACCGGTCAGCACGCGAGCAGCAACACCACGGCCACCTCGCCGAGCCCGACGCCCTCCGAACTGCACCCGCAGACCGCCGGGCCGTCGTCGAGCGACCCGAGCGACCCGGTCACGGCGCCGGCCGGCAGCGGACCGGCACCGGGCGGTCCGGCGGTCGCCGACTCAGCCAGCGAACTGTGCACCGACGCGGACATCCTGCTGACCCCTTCGGTCCAGCGGATCGTCGGCGGTACCTTCGCGTACGAGCTGACCTTGAAGATCAAGAACACCTCGAACCACAGCTGCAAGCGCGATGTCGGCTCCAACCCGCAGGAGCTGCACATCATGCAGAACGGCCAGACTCTCTGGTCCTCCGACTCGTGCCAGGCCGGGTCGGGTCAGAACAACGTCGCCACGTTCGGCCCGGGCATTGAGGACACCTTCAAGATCGGCTGGGACGGCGGCGGCGGCTCGGGCTGCACCAACCCCAAGAACCCGCTGCCCGCTGGCAGCTACCAGATCGTGGCGAAGCTGGACACCAAGGTGAGCGCGCCGGTCACCTTCACGGTCACCGGCAAGTAGCGCTCAGACGTAGCGCTCGAGGATCGACGCCTCGGCCAGCCGGGACAGCCCTTCCCGCACGCCCCGGGCCCGCGTGTGGCCCACCCCGTCGACCGCCTGCAGGTCCTCGACGGTCGCGCCGAGCAGCCGTTGCAGCGAACCGAAGTGGTCGACCAGCCGGTCGACGACGGTCGCCGGCAGCCGGGGTACCTTCGCCAGCAGCCGGAACCCGCGCGGCGACACGGCGACGTCGAGCGCGTCGGAGGCGCCCGGGTAGCCGAGCGCCTTGCCGACGGCGACGAGGTCGATGAGGTCGGTGGGGGACAGCGCGTCGAGCGCCTCCAGGGCATCCTCGAGCTGGCGCAGCCCGCTGCCGGCGGGCAGGTAGTCGCGGATGACCAGGGTACGGTCGGCGTCCACGCCGGCCATCAGCTCTTCGAGCTGGAGGGAGAGCAGGCGGCCGTCGGTACCCAGCTCGACGACGTAGCCGGCGATCTCGTCGGCGATCCGCCGTACCATTTCCAGCCGCTGTACCACCGCGACCGCGTCCCGCACCGTGACCAGATCCTCGATCTCCAGCGCCGACAGGGCGCCGGAGACCTCGTCCAACCGCAGCTTGTGCCAGCGCCTGGTTCGCCCGGGACAGGATGGCACCCGAGTCGTCGAGGACGTGCCGCTGAACGCTGACGTAGAGCCCGATGATGTGCATCGACTGGCTGACCGAGATCACCGGGTACCCGGTCTGCTTGGCCACCCGCTCGGCGGTGCGGTGCCGGGTGCCGGACTCCTCGGTCTCGATCGCCGGGTCGGGCATCAGGTGCACGTTGGCACGGACGATTCGGGTGCCGTCGGAGGACAGGACGACCGCACCGTCCATCTTGCACAGTTCCCGCAGCCGGGTCGCGGAGAATTCGATGTCGAGCGGGAAGCCGCCGGTGCACAGCGACTCCACCGTACGATCGTGGCCGAGCACGATCAGCGCGCCGGTGCGGCCGCGCAGGATCCGTTCCAGGCCGTCACGCAGCGCGGTGCCCGGGGCCATCAACGCGAGGGTGGCGCGCAACGGATCGGTACTGGCGGTGCTGCCGGCCCAACTGGCGAGGCCGCCGCCGCCACCACCCCCGGCGCGGAACGCCAGGCCGGCACCCGGCCTCGGTGGGCCGGCGTTGCCCGGTCTGAGGGCGTCGCGGTCGATCGGCACCCGAACAGTCTACGGATCGCCGGTGAACTCGTGACGGTCCGGTGTGTCGGGTCCCGTTCGGCTCGGTGTGTCGGGTCTCGACCGGCTCGGTGTGTCGGCCGACGCGCGGGCCGCGCACTGGACCGCGGCCCGTACGTCGCCCACCTCCTGGACCCGCATCCCGGCCGGTGCCGTCGCGGCCGAACCGGGTGGCACGAGCGCGTGCCGGAAGCCGAGCCGGGCGGCCTCGGCGAGCCGGCGGGGTACCGCACCGACCCGGCGTACCTCGCCGGTCAGGCCGACCTCGCCGATCGCCACCAGGTCGGCGGCGAGCGGCAGGTCGTGCGTCGCGGACGCGACGGCCAGCGCCATGCCGAGGTCGGCGGCCGGCTCGACGACCCGGATCCCGCCCACCGTCGCGGCGAACACCTCGCGGTCGTGCAGTTTCGCCCCGGTGCGGCGCTGCAGGACCGCGAGCACCATCGCCAGGCGGGCCGAGTCGAGCCCCGACACGGTGCGCCGGGGCGAACCCGCGACCTGCGCGCCGATCAGCGCCTGTACCTCGGTGACGAGCGCACGCCGACCCTCCATCGCGACGGTCACGCAGGTGCCCGGGGTCGGCTCCGCGTACCGGGTGAGGAACAGCCCGCTCGGGTCGGCCAGCCCGGCGATCCCGCCCTCGTGCATCTCGAAGCAGCCGACCTCGTCGGCCGCCCCGAACCGGTTCTTCAGCCCGCGTACCAGCCGCAGCGCGGAGTGCCGGTCGCCTTCGAACTGGAGCACCACGTCGACCAGGTGCTCCAGTACCCGCGGGCCGGCGACCTGGCCGTCCTTGGTGACGTGGCCGACGAGCACGGTGGCGACACCGCGCTCCTTGGCGACCGTGACGAGCGCGGCGGTGACGGCGCGGACCTGGGTGACCCCGCCCGGTACCCCGTCGGTCCCGGGCGCGGTGATGGTCTGCACCGAGTCGACGACCAGCAGCCCGGGCTTGACCGCGTCGAGGTGCCCGAGCAGGGCCTCGAGGTCGGTCTCCGCGGCGAGGTAGAGCCGGTCGTCCAGCGCACCGAGCCGCTCCGCCCGTAGCCGGACCTGACTGACCGACTCCTCACCGGAGACGACCAGCGCCGGGCTGCCCGAGCCGGCCGCCCACTGCTGGGCCACGTCGAGCAGCAGCGTGGACTTGCCGACCCCGGGCTCGCCGGCGAGCAGGACGACGGCGCCGGGTACCAGGCCGCCGCCCAGCACCCGGTCGAGTTCGCCGACGCCGGTCGGCCGGTACCGGGCCGGCTCGGCGCTGATCGTGGCGATCGGGCGGGCCGGCTCCAACGGTGCCCGCGGCATGACCGCGCGCAGCGTGCCGGGCAGCCCGGCGCCACCGGTGGAGTCGATGATCGAACCCCACTCGCCGCACTCCGGGCACCGTCCGACCCATTTCGGCGGCCGGTGCCCGCAGGCGTCACACCCGTAAGCCGCCCTCGCTCTCGTAGCCACGCGCGCAACGTACCGGAGCGGTACGACGGGAACGCGCTACTCGGCGGCCGAGCCGGTCGGCCGGGGCAGCGGGCTCGCCGCTGGCGCGACCGGCAGGTCGGCCGGCGGCTTCTGGTCGCCGATGCTGAAGCTCTGCCCGCCGGACGTGCTGAACTGGAAGACGGCCCGGATCGCCTGCTGGTTGCCCAGCGCTTCGGGCAGGTCGACGACCTGGAGGTACTGGCTGGCCCGCGGGCTGAGTTCGACGCAGCCGGTCGCCGGGATCGTCACGCTGATGCTGGTCGGGCCGGTCGGGCTCGGGCTGGGGCTGGGGCTGGGGCTCGGTGAGGCCGACGGCGAGGTCGAGACGGAACCGGATACCGACGCCGACCCGGATGCCGACGCCGATTCGGACGGGGATGCCGACGCGGTCGTCGTCGGCAGCGGGGTGGTACCGGGCGAGCGCGGGGTGACGCAGGGTGCCGCGGTACCCGCGCCGGTCGCCGGTCGCAGCTGTACCGGGACCGTCCGGCCATCGGGCAGCACCTCGGCCGCGCTCACGTTGACCAGGCTGATCGGCTCCCTGGTGTCGTTGAAGACCCAGAACGACACGGGCGCGCTGGCGCCCTTCGGGTACCCCTTCGGCCCGCCGTACTCGACGGTCGCCTGGCGGACGAACACCGGCCGCCCGGGCGCCTGGACGTTCGCCCCCGGCACGGCGGGCTGGATGGCCGCCGTCTGCGCGATCTGCCCGGCACCGCAGGCGCTGACCAGCGCGATGGTCAGGGCCCCGGTGACGGCCAGGCCGTAAACCACCAGCGGCCGACGGTTCGAGCGGGTCACGGCGCGCCTCCTCGTAGCTAAGCAGGACCGCGGTACAGCGTAGTAGCCGTCCAGGTCGTGGTTTGCTCAGGCCCCGGTACCCGAGATCAGCAGAAGTATCACGTCGGCGAGGGCGACGAGCAGGACGGCGCGGAATGGCGCCCGGGAACCGGGCCGGCGGGAGAGGTACCACCCGGCCGTCAGCGCCACCCCGGCGGCCACCAGGATCGCCAGGCCCACCCAGGACGGCGGCCCGGGCGGCCCGAAGACCAGGACGGCAGTGGCGGCCAGCAGCAGCGCGCCGCCGGCCAGCCAGGAGCCGGTCGCGCCGAGCCGCTGGGGCAGCCCGCGGACGCCGGTACGGGCATCGTCGGCCAGGTCGGGCAGCACGTTGACGAAGTGCGCGCCGCCGCCGAGCAGCGCGCCGGCTGCGACCAGCCACCAGGGCGGGACGGCCGGCTTGCCGAGCACCACGAACGCCGGGAGTATCCCGAACGAGACCAGGTACGGCAACGGCGACAGCGCGGTGAACTTCAACGGCCAGTCGTATGACAGCCCGCTCACCAGGCCCAGCGTGGCGGCACCCGCCGCGCGCGGCCCGGACAGCAGTGCCAGCGGTACCACCGCCAGACCCGCCACGACGGCCGCCAGCCCGACCGCGCGCCGGGACACCCGACCCGCCGCGACCGGCTTGTCCTGCCGGCCCACCGCGCGGTCCCGGTCGGCGTCCAGCCAGTCGTTGGTCCACCCGACGCAGAGCTGGCTGGCGCCGAGCGTGGCGGCCACCGCCGCCACCCCACCCGGGCCGCGCCCGACCACGACGGCGAGCAGCGCGGCCACGGTCGTCACGGCCGCGGCCGGCTCGGGATGCGCGGAGCGCAGCAGGTCGAGGATGCGGGGCACGACGGCAAGTGTGGTGGGTCACCTCGATCCGTGCCAAGCTCGAACGGTGCGCCGGAATGATCTCGCGCAGTGTGCCCCGTCCACTCGCTTCGCGGCGCTCAGCGCTCGTCGGTACAGACGACGCCGCGCCGCTCCCGCTCGCTCCCTCTACGACACCCTTGCGGGCGAGTGGTGGCGGCCGGGCGGGGCGTTCACCGTGCTGCACGGCATCGCGGCGGCGCGGGCGCGGCTCGTCCCGCCGGCGGCCCGCCCCGGCGCCGTCCTGGTCGATCTGGGCTGCGGCGCCGGCCTTCTCGCGCCACACGTCCACACCAAGGGGTACCGGCACGTCGGCGTCGACCTGGTCGGCTCCGCACTCGATCAGGCGGCCGCCCACGGGGTCGACGCTATCCGCGCCGACGTCACCCGGCTCCCCCTTGCGGACGGCTGTGCCGACGTGGTCAGCGCTGGAGAGCTGCTGGAGCACGTGGCGGACCGGGGCGCGGCGGTGGCCGAGGCGTGCCGGGTACTGCGGCCGGGCGGGGTACTCGTGCTCGACACGCTCAACGCGACGGCGCTGAGCCGGTTCCTCGCGGTCACGGTCGCCGA
>WNGM01005114.1_pt1 | contig 40515 bp, 38 predicted proteins | sample 5400571 | NCBI WGS metagenome assembly WNGM01 (sample SAMN13153378, study PRJNA577476) | soil metagenome | isolation source: 100 cm soil or saprolite under Garry oak tree replicate 2 | place: USA:California | collected 2016-06-15 | reverse complement strand
CCTCCGATTTCTTACTCTGGTGAATGGAGCAGATAGCTTGCGCTATGGTGCAGGCTACCTTGTCATTCTGGTGCTTGCCAGAGACCTCCATACCTCCTCCAGTGGCATCGGCGCTATCTTTACAGCGGCGGCTGTAGGCGCTCTCCTTGGGAATCTTGTCAGCAACTGGGTGCGGAAGTATGTGAGCTTCGGACAGATTACGATCAGTATGCTCTGGCTTGAAGCCCTGATGTTTCCCCTCTATGCGATTGCCCCCAGTGCTCTTGTCATGGGCTTCATCGCTGCGGCAGAAGAGTTTGTTGGTCCGATGTATACCGTTTCACTCAATAGCTATCAGCTGATGGCCACGCCTGATTCCATGCGTGGTCGCACCAGCAGCACGGTGCAATTCGTGATGCAGGGTGCCCAATCGGTGGGAGCCATCATTGGGGGAATGGTGGTTCAAGGGGTCGGCGCCAAATGGAGCGCGCTCATCTTGGGTGGATGGCTGATGCTTCTTGCCATCGCTACTACCCTAAACAGGCGCGTTCGAAGCGCATCGCTCCCAAGCGCAGGATCAGCCACTCATACATAGGCTTCAACATGGGCAAACGGTGAAGCAAGAAGAGCAAGTCCCTTTTGAGCTTCGCGCCAGAAAGATGTGCGGTAATGGTATACTCTCTTTACACGATGCGCTCTATCAGAAGGTAATAAATTAGTTGCGTTTCTCAAGATGGAGCTTGAGAAAAACGATATATTAGACCTACCACGGTCATAGCGTAAGATAGGGGCTGTACGTGGAAGGATCCACACGATGGCTGATGACGAGTACTTTTGGCCTGAAGAGGTGAATGTCGGCGAGGTAACCTATCCGGCGGGTGGAGCTTTTGGTCCGCGTTTGCAACGTAACCTCCAACTGATCATGCTACACTCCGGACATATGATGGTCTGGATTGACGACGTGCCACACACTGTACCTGCTGACACCGTCTGTGTCCTTTTCCCCGGACATAAAGAGCGTTTCACATTCGCTGAGGAATGCGAGACGTGGCATAGTTGGCTGCACATCTTTCTCCCGCAACTTTCAGAGGCACTTGTTACCCGCATGATTGGGCTACCCTGGCCTCTGCTACTCTCTGCAACGATGGTCGACCTTATACGTGAAGCACTGGCTCTGAAGCACTCTCCGCTTTCAACTGCTCCCGTTCTGCTGAAAGCTCTGGCTGTGCAGATGATCTGGCGTTACATCGGCGAAGGTGAACTCCTTATGAACGGGGCCACAACGCCGCCTGATCCAGCAATCGAGAATGCACGCCATTTCATTCACGCGCACGCAGCTGAGCCGCTGACGCTTGATATGATTGCTACAGCGGCGGCAGTTAGTCCATCATATCTCATTCGTTTGTTCCGGCAGCAGCTGCATACCACGCCCATGGCCTATCTCTGGGAGCGGCGAGTGGGACAAGGAATCGACCTCCTGAGACAGACCGGACTGAGCGTGGGCGAGATTGCCAGACGCTGTGGCTTTCAGACAAGCTACCATTTCTCACGGCGTGTGCACCAGGCAACCGGACTTTCTCCTTTAGAAGTACGACAGCAAGCATGGGAGTGCCGATGAGAGAGGTATCAGGCTCTCCATCCTTGCGGGTGATTGTAGGGGCGCCATTCATGGCGCCCAAAAGCGTGGGATGGCCTGACACGTGGGCGCCATGAATGGCGCCCCTACAGATGTATCCCGTATTTCACCCGGAAGGACATAGACCCAGGTATCATTGCGTGCTACAACTGCGCGAGCATGCTTGCACGGTGCTTGCCTTTCGCCTCTTGTAGGGTATCGCTATGAGTAATGCCCCCATAACACATACGCTGCCACCTATCATCAGCGTCGAAGGTGCCCCAAGAGATTGGGCGACCCAACCAGCGAGAAGATTCCCAAAGGGTGCTAGACCTAATGCGGTCATCATCCAGATACTCAACACTCTCCCTCGCATCTCCTCTGGTGTGAGCATTTGCAAAGTCGTGTTCGTGGTGATCGTCGACATCACCGTACAAGCACCTAACGCGACTAGGACCAACAGCGCAGCGTCCAATGCGCTTGCCAGGGCGAAAGCGAGGCTTGTCAAGCCACCTAGAACACACAGGATGATCAGCAGGAGCTTTCTTCGCTCTAGACGTTGGCTCAGTACTACCAGGAGGAGAGCTCCCAGCAGCGCACCAATACCAGATGCTGAGTTCAGCAAGCCCAAACCTGGTGCCCCTATATGAAAAATGTCACGTGCGAAGACAGGCAAGAGTATGACGTATGGGAAGACGAGGAAGGCAATCATGAATTGGAGTAGCAGGACTATCTGCAATGATGGACGCTTCCCGACATAGTTCAGTCCCTCACGGAGATCTTGCCATATCCCTTGCTGGCGGTTTCTGTGCTGCATCCGCATGGGATGGATCAGCAACAGCGGGATAATCACGGCTACGTAGCTGATGGCGTTGAGGTAGTAGGAGCCTGCGATGCCGAATATGCCGATTGAAAGGCCGCCAAGGGCAGGACCGATGACTCGCGAGAGATTGAACTGCATGGAGTTTAAAGCAATGCCCTGTTTGAGTTGCTCTGGCGGCAAAAGCTCGCCAATAAAGGCTTGCCAAGCCGGGAAGCCTACCGTATTAAATGTTCCATTGATGAGTGCCATCATAATAATTTGCCAGACGGTGATATGCTGCAATGTGGTTAAGATGCCTAACGATGTCGCCGTACCCAGAAAGATAATCTGAGTACCTATCAGCAGGGGGCGCCGATGAACCCTGTCTGCAATGACGCCACCGAAGAGAGACAGGACAATATTGGGCAGCAGCGCGGCAAAACTAACTAGGCCAAGAAGGAAGGCTGAGTTCGTCAATTGCAATACTTGCCAACTTTGTCCGACCGACTGCACCCAGAAGCCGATGCTTGAGAGAAATGAACCCAACCAGAAGACACCAAAGGTTTTTTGTCTCAAGGGCTGCAATGAGACAGGAAAAGTAATCTGACGCCCTAAAGTAATCTGATGCTGTACTGGAGAAAGAGGAGATGCCATGAAGAATAACTGACCATTTCTAGCTTCTTTACCATAGAAGATGTGTGAACTTTACATAAAATGTTTGCAATAATATTGTTTAGGAGTGACCCTTATCCGCCCAAACCCTTAAAACGCGAGTAAAGCAAAACAGGGCTGCCCACTGAGAATCTTCAGCGGGCAGCCACCGTACTACGTGGAAAAAGGTGAGGAGGCATCATTGCTTCTAAGACAATGATAGCATGAGAATAAAAAACAAACGATGGCTGAGATTGACTAGAATGTGTCTGAAATACGCATTTCTTCACAAGGATGTAACTTAAAAGGTGTGATAATATGAAACAAACCATCATATCAGATGCAAGCCAGAACCAAGTAGTGAGATGAGGGTTATGTTGTTCGGCAACTGTACTCGATTGAAATGGGAGGACTCTATCTGTGATACCTGATGATGTGTCCTTACGCCGGGATATTGTAGAGGTAGCCCGCCAGGCCGAGGCAATGGGGATGGTCATGCATTCCCAGGGGAACTTCAGCGCACGCATCCCTGGAACTGACTATGTGTTGGTTACGGCTAGCGGCGTGCCATATGTGAATATGGGGCCGGACGACATTGTGACCGTGGACATGGAGGGTCAGAAAGTGCATGGTATCCACGAACCGACCTCGGAGAGGGCGATCCACACGATGGCGTATCGCACTTATCCCTGGGTTGGAGGCTGCGTGCATGTGGAGTCTCCATACGTTAACGTCCTCTATACGTTGAACCTGACCATTCCGAACATTCTGGGTAACTTTGTGTATCTATTTGCAGGTAAGGGTCTCGCTGTCGCCCCGTCGCTTAAGAGTGGTAACCCTGACTTCGCCCGCATTACGCTTGAGGCGATGGGTGACCATTTCGGTGTGGTTTGGAAGAACCATGGCATGTTCTGTGTTGGTCAGGACATTCGCTTGGCGTTTGACCGCTGTGTGGCGGCGGAGCAGGCTGCGAGGGTCTACTACTTGGCTCTGGCCCTCAAGCTGGGCGAGCCGGACCTGATCCCGGCAGATGTCCAGGCTGAGATGGTAGCATTCGCCGAGGAGAAGGGCTGGGGGCGTGCGGTGTGAGTGGTATAGCCGTTCAGCAATATCTTTCAACTATTGTATTCATCATATGCATCGTGTATTCTATCCCTTAGAATTTCCGGAATAATTCCATTCACTATACTTAATAATCATCTTCAGGAAAATCTGCTGTTTCGTCGTCGGTTCAATCCTCTCTTATATCCTCAAGCATACCTCTCCTTCATCAGAATGCTGTTGGAAAGCTATGAGAAGATTCTCGTAGAGAATGCAGCCTACAGTTCCAGTTGGCTCGTGAGGAATTTCACATGCATTTCTAATCTATTTCCAATCTTGTTCCCGTACGATGGGGCTAATGTGAGAAGTAGAGTCTTGAATATCCTTAGGTCAACCAGACCCATATTGCACCGGGAGCTGTAACAGTAACGGGAACGCCCATTCCATCAGTGAGTTTAGTAGGTCTACAGACATTTCAGATTGTGCCTGCCCAGACTACAGCATCCTATAGCGTGTATGAAAACCTGATCTTCCAAAATAAACCGAATAATGATGCGATTGGTACGACGCACTCAGTGCAGGGCAGTTTCCACATACGAACTGGCACTTCCCCACTCATTGCAGCGATGAATGTGACGGTCGATTTGAGAACGGTGCAAACGGATGCTGCGATGCGTGATCGCTACGTTCGGCAGCACGCTCTGGAAACGGATACCTATCCGTATGCAACGTTCATTTCTGTCAGTACACAAGGCTTACCAGTGAGCTATAGTGACGGACAAACTGTTCATTTTCAACTGATCGGTAATCTGACGCTGCACGGCAAAACCAACAAAGAGACATTTGATGTGCAAGGAAAGGTAGAGGGTAAGACGATCACAGGAACAGCAACTAGCACCATTTATATGACGGACTTCGGAGTCGAGCCACCAAATTTGGCAAACATTGCTATTGCACAGAATAAGGTCGTCATCACCCTGGCCTTCACAGCGCAAGAAAGTTAGCTCGCGACCCACACCTGCACCGTCGTATCATTGCTCGCCGACGCAATATACTTGCCATCGGGAGACCACAATGCGCTCCATACGACATCTGTATGGCCGCGATAGGTGTAGGCATTGCTGCCTGTCAGGGCATCCCAAAGCTGTACGGTATTATCTCTCCCTCCTGAGGCGATGCGCTGTCCATTGGGTGACCATGAGACACTCCAGACTCGTGCGCTATGCCCTGTATACACCAGAGCAGTCTGGCCTGTACTGGCATTCCAAACACGCACCGTGGCATCTCGCCCACCGGAGACAATATAGTTTCCGTCGGGTGACCATGCCACGATGAGTACACCGCCCGTATGGCCTCTATATATTAGAGAGGTGCTTCCTGTGCTGGCGTTCCATACTCGTACCGTGCCATCCTCGCTACCGGAGGCAAGGCGTGATCCGTCGGGTGACCATCCTACCGTTCTCACTATGTCAGTGTGGCCTGTATAGGCCACGGCATTCCCTCCTGTTGTTCCATCCCAGACCTGAACCGTTTTATCCCCGCTGCCAGAAGCTACGCGTTGTCCGTCAGGCGACCATCCTACTGTATAGACAGGAAGAGTATGATTGGTATAGCTATACTGTCGGCTTCCGCTTGAGGCATTCCAGACCTGTACAGTGTGATCCTCACTCCCAGAGGCAATAAGTTGTTGGGAAGACCAGGAGAGTGCGTATACTTCGTTGGTGTGTCCACGATATGTGACGACATTACCCCCCGTTGTGGCATCCCAAACTTGCACAGTTTTGTCCTGACCACAGGAAGCTACACGTGAACCATTGGGTGACCACGTATCAGCATAGACCAGTCCACTATGACCACGGTAGGTGTACAGAAGATTGCCTATAGAGGAAGTTGGCTGAGTCGGAGTAGAGGTAGGTGTAGAAGTCGGAGTCGGAGTCTGGGGCTGTGGAGTTGTCCCGCCAGAAGGAACCGTTGGGGTTGAATTTGAGTTGACTGCAGGGGAACTGGAATGAGTAGGAGGAGTGCCCGTGGCTGGAGTTGTCTTCGTAGTAGATGCCGTTGTAGAACGTTGACCAACTTCCCACCATGCTACCCCACCAGCAATCAGGAGCAGACCTATGCCTGCACCCAGACCTGCTGCTCCTATTAAAAAGCCGCGCCGCGATGGCCCTTTCGACGTCGATTGTTGCTCTGGTGGTGCTTGTGGCGTATATACTGACGATACAAGAGGATGTTGTTGTGCTGGTGGCTGAGACGGTGTAGCTGCTAGCGTCTGCTCATGTGCTGGTCTTGCTGGTGGTACTTCAAGCACTGGAGGCGTAGCTGCACGAGTCGTATCAAACTTAGGGGAACTTGCAGGCGGGGTAATGTAGGTTGGTGCATCTACTCCACACGCCTGCTCAAAGGCATTGGCAAAGGCTTGTATGCTCTGGAAGCGTGCCTTGGCCTCTTTTGCCAGGGTCACCATCACTACCTGTTCAATATCGGGTGAGAGCGAAGGATTCTTTTGACGGAGTGGTGGTGGTTGGGCAAACAAATGCTGACTGGCAATCTCAGTAAATGTTCCATGAAAGGGGCGGTCACCGGACAGCCACTCATAGACTACAATGCCGAGGGAATACTGATCGCTGGCGGGCACCGCTCTCCCCTGAATTTGTTCAGGAGCCATGTAGCCTGCCGTCCCCACCGATTCCATGGCATTGCTATAGCGTGAACTTTGCGTCACGAAGGCAATACCAAAATCGCTCAGTAACACTTCGGAATGATGCCCAAGCAGCATATTTTCAGGTTTAATATCGCGATGGACTATCCTATGATCATGAGCATACTGTAATGCAGATGCTACTTGCTTCACATGGGGTAGGATAATATGAGGGGGGAGCATGACTCCTTTTCTATACTGTGAGCGTAGCGTTCCATTGGGGGCGTAACCCATCACCAGAAAAGGCGTATCTTCTTGCAGGCCAAAATCTAAGACCTTCACAATATGTGGGTGAACGAGCTGCGCGATGGTACGGGCCTCTTGCAGAAACTTCGCATTATCTTCATCTGTCAGGCGTGTCTGTAATATCTTAATAGCGGCTTTAGTATGCAGGTAGATATGATCAGCTAAATAAACGTCAGCAAATCCGCCTCTTCCCAACAAACGCTCCAAGCGGTAGTTGCCAAATTGCTCTCCAATACGATCACTCTTCATCATAATACGCCTCCTGAGCAGATGTTACAGGTGACAGAAAAATCTCTTGCACTTACCTATTCCTAATATACGATGTCTATCAAAGAAAAGTATAGATGAGGCCAATCAAATCCTAACATAGCCCTAAGTCATAGTCAAGAAAGGTTTCCACATTATAAATGTGTTTCTTACCACAATCACTCATTTTCCGATGGTAAGTTCGATTATGTGTTATGCTTTAGATGTTTGCTGCTTTTCACAGGTGCATCAAGGCAGAAAGACGACCTATAGATGACATGTATTCTCTCTTACAACATCCAAACAGGTGGCACTCAGCGTACTGACGAATTGATCACGATCATAAAGGCAACACAGGCTGACATCATTGGGCTGATCGAGGCAACGAATCTGGGGGTAGCCGAGCAACTTGCTGGTGAACTTGGCATGCATCTTCGCTTAAGTGGGCAGGCACGACATGAGAAAGACTGGCACGTAGGCGTATTGAGCCGCTTGCCGATTGTTGATGTGCATATGCATGCTCGTCCCGGCCTCTTAACCAAAGAGCATCTACTGGAAGTCTCTGTCGAAGAAGTTGATGGCACCCCTCTCACCGTCTTTGTCGTGCATTTAACCGCTGATTTCCATCGGCGTGCGGAGAGTGATCGCATTAGGCGTGCAGAAGTGCAGGAAATTCTGCGTATCATGGCCGCTCGCCAGGGGACACCTCACCTGCTCATGGGCGATTTTAACGCCATTGCCCGCGGAGAGAGCTTCAAAGTCAGTCAACTGCTCTCTTATGTGATGGATCCTCAGCAACCCTATCTCAAAAAATATCTTGATTTGGCGGCCCGTTCAGAGCTTGATTTCATTACCCGTTCGACCATACGCCTTCTCAAAACCATCCCGCATAATACTGTACTTTCGACAATTGCAGACTCTACGAGTCCACTGTATGCTCCTCGTGCGGGTCTGGAACTTCTTCAAGAGGCTAGCTACGTGGACTGCTACCGTCACATGAACCCTGCTAAACCCGGCTTTACCTATCCCGCTCAGTCGCCTGCCTGTCGCATTGATTTCATTTTTGCTAGTCCTGAGCTTGCCTTGCGTCTGACCAAGTCCTATGTGATCGTTAAAGCCGTAGGTGTCAATGGTCACAAAGCAAGCGATCACCTTCCGGTATGCGCAGTGTTTTCGTGAAGCAAAACTGTGTTTTAGGACAAGGGCAAAAACTCGGCTAGAGGATTGACACCATCCCACGTTCCCCACGTATCAATGGGACGAAAGCGTGCAAACAGTTCTTCGCGATACCAGCCTTCACGTCGCGTCCGCCGTATGACCTCCATATGTGGAGCCGTACCATAGGCGAAGGCGGTGATGGCCGGTAATGTGCGCCACACGCTGAGCGTTGCTTGATACAAGAGAGGTGCCTCACCTACACCCACCGATTGTAGGAGATCGGGCTGTTGGAGAAGATGTGCCGAGACTGCAGGTACCGCTTGAAGAAAAGCTGTTATCTTTGTCGGGCGAATGGTAGCGCGGGTCAGTATGACCCACGGCCCAGGTTCTGGTGGTGGAGCAAGTGGTACCCCAGCGAATGGTTTGCGTCCACCCCATTGACTGTGCCAGCGCACTGGACGCATATGCACGCTCCACACCTCGTCGGCGTGTTGGCGTATGCGTCGCATCACCCTGGAGGACTGCTCAAAGCGTTTCAAGGTCGCCACTGAGTCCCATACTGTAAACATGGCATAACGCTGGAAGTCGGCATGTGGATCAAACGCTCGTCCTTTGCCTACGCCGAGCAAACGCCAGAAGCGTAGTCCTTCTGTGGTGGCAAGGGGTAAACGATCAAATGCGAGATGAGCCATGGCCTGGAGGCTGGCACGTTGAGGATAGTGTGCTAGGGTAAAGGCCACCACGGGATCATCATTAGGGATGTACATTCAGTGCGTAGCTTCTTTCATATGCTCTGGCTTCATCAACTCTAGCAGTTGCTCTTCATCCTCAGTTTGTGCCGTATAGCCTTCGCGTGCCTCATGAATCTGCCAGACGATGCCTTTGCGTATAACATACTTCCATTGCAGATGTGGGCTATTGTTGAAGTCGGCAGGCACGGCCGTTTTCAGCAGATCAAGCACGTCATCAGGTGTGGGCTCGGCGATATCCAGCCGACCTGCCTGGATATCGCGTATATATTTCCCGATTACATCTTCGGGGTCTTCACGGAAGATCACACGCTGCATATTGCTCAGGTTGCTCATGGCCGCTTCGCGGTACTCTGTAACCTTCATATCGTTGATAATGCGGATGCGCAATGCCTCAAAGAAGCTATATTGGATGAGGCCGCTACAAATGAAACGGGCGATATACTTTTTCGACTTTTGCGGGTCATTTCTGTATTTTCGCCTTTTCGCATCGTCGGCGGCATCCCATTTCTTAAAGAAGGTTGCTACTGCATCCGCAACCTCTGCTATCTGCGGTACCGCGCTTAGATGCCTTTTCGCTGCTCGCTCAACATAAAGAGCTGCTATCTCATTGACCGTTTTGTGATCAAACAAGCCATTGATCTGATCAACTGCGATACCCCGTACATGGCGCAGGTATTCAATGCCGTGTTCATCTTCAGGATCATGGCAGTTACGTCTCGATTTCTCATAGGGTGTCTCGACGTACCAGTCAAGCGGAAGCCGTTTAATGCCCGAGGTGAACTGCTTATAGGGAATAACTTCGTTACGCCAGCTATTGATATGGATGCCTTTGGTACGAGCTTCGACCAGGAACATATTATCGTACCCTTTTGATGGCTCGCTCAACAGATAGACTAAGGCGGCATGGCTCCACTTACTATGGGTCGCCAAACGGATCATGTCCGCAAAGACATCTTTATGACTCTGGTTGACTCGTAATAGTACGTCTGAGATACGCAGAGGCTGGTCTTCATCCCTTTTGGGCAGAAAATAGTTTGTCGGGTCTTGAGAGACACAGGTTGCACGCAATGTCATGTTTATATGCTCCTTATTGGGTAGTGTGTGCGTTTCTCATCAAATTATGCATCTTCAAATACGTCTTGGCAAGTGAGCATGGTGACCGCTCCCGCCGCATGATGACCCTTGCGGTCATCATGCTTCGAAAAAATCGCACGCGTCGCATGGTCTACCAGGGTTTGTGAATTCTGGTGGGGTGGGCCGAAGGGCGTCAGCTTGCCTGCGCCCTTCGTCTTCCATCCTTCTCAGTTTACTCAGGCTACCTGGTGCTTGTCGGACTCCTCACCAAGTTCCCCTTCCAAACGTTGGGCCTTCACCTCGCTGCTGGTCAGCGGCGGGAGCGATGGCAACGCAAGCACGAGGTCGAAATCGTCGTCCGCTGCAATGCGGTTGAAGCGTTCCAATCCGCAATCGAGGCAGCAATGGACGAGCACATACTCTCCCTTACTGCGCTGGAAGCTGCCGATGGGTTCCATGCTTCCCCCACAGGCGCTCATCCGATCTCCTGGTCTCCGGTCATCGACATGACGTGAGAATAGGCAAAACGGACAGTGATTGCGATGATGCGTGCCACAAGCAGGTGGGCAGACAAACCGGTGACAATGCCTGCACTTGAACATCTCTTCCGTAGAGGCTCGCTGCTTGCGCACAAAACGCGGTTGGGCATACTCCTCTTCACCCGAACGCGGAATTCTCCTGTATGTTTTTCCCAATGCTGGATCTCTTCTTTCGCTTCGATAGGTTGTACCTCATTTGAGACATCGAAGGCGCGACAAAATTGGCCGCGCAAAGGGAAAGGACAAGATCCATTACAAATGTCGAATATGACTGTTTACACATAAAACAGGCTCTTTCTAGCAACCAGCTTGAAGACGATACCCTCGAAGGTATCGCTATGTTCGTCTTTCATGGGACAGCAAGGCATACTGAAATGCATAGGGAATGTGGGTTAGTGAGGCGCAGGAGAACTGCATCTAGAAAGAAGCCAGAGGTGAGGTAGACAAGGCAACAAAGGTGAAAAAACAACACCCACCTGACCCAAAGAACTGAACTACTCGCCACTCGAGGCCATAGATGAACCAGAACGAAACCTGCACATGAGTAACAGGCTCCAATCTCTGTCAGCGTCTATTTTCGGCTCTCAAGTCACAAAGCAAGTCGTTTATCTGCAGTTCGCAGCGCGGGTAACAGTGGGGACTTGCATCAAGAATCCACCTTTCAAGAGGCTTTTGTGTTGCCTATAGGAAAGTATAACAGCGTTTTCAGAGGAAGTCAACAGTTTGTATTTGACATAATTCCGATTTTGTGCTACAATTAGAACATGAATTCAATGTACTTTATACACTAACTCAGCTCTTATCGTACTTTAGCAAAGATAAGTTACTGGAGTATGCTTTTTAAGATAGATCAACTTCCAGAGAAAGAGAACTGGTCAATATGAGCGTTTTGCAACTGACTCAGACAATTCAGCTTGTTCCTGCTGCATCACTTGTGCAGCGCAAACAACCTGTACAACCGACTTTGCCCGGTTTAGAACCGGAGCCGGAAAGCCGTCCCATGGTCACTAATCGTCAGATTGCTGAGGTGCTTTCTGGTATCGCCAGCCTGTTAGAGGCTCAAAATAGCAATCCCTACCGTATTCAAGCGTATCGTAATGCGGCACGTGGCGTCCTGGACTTGACTGAACCGGCGGCTATGATTCTTGCTCGTGGGGAGGCCTTGCCCGTTCCGGGGTTGGGCGAGCGTCTACGCGCACGTATTAGCGAGCTTGTCCAGACCGGTACCATGACCTTCTTCAACGATGTAAGCATGCAATCCCTCCCGCCCGGTGTGCGCTCTTTGTTGTCAATCGAACACGTCGGCCCGCGTACAGCCATTCGTCTCTACGAAGAGTTGGGTATCGACACTCCTGAAAAGCTGTGGTGGGCGGCCAATCAGCAGCGCATTCGCCAGCTATCCGGCTTCGGTCCCCGCAGCGAGGCAAGATTGAAAGAGGCTGTCGCTCGTAAGCGTAAGGGAAGTGATAACACCTCACTGAGTGGGGTGGCTTAACGGTTGTAGATGAGTACCCTGACCCCTATGATGACCTCAAGTATGATGCCCGCAAGGGGCATGACGACCGCAAGGGTCGTCACTACTATATACGAATGCCTCGCCCTGGGGAGCCGTAGTATAGTAGGGATGACCCTTGCGGTCATCATGCTCACGATGCCACGCACTCTGCCAAAAAGTGAATTGCACCCGGGCCATACCTTGTGCAGGTGTGGCCCGCCATTTGTTGTGTTTAATGGTGTCCTGGAAGATGTGATACAATGAAAGTCACAGTGTTAACACAATGACGTATCTACAACTGTTTTTCCTGGCAGGAGGCAACTTCTATGACTGAGCGTACCCCCTATTTTCAAATTCCTGGTGCGAAATCGCGTGAACTGATGGCGCGGCGGAACGAGTTTGTGGCACGCGGCGTGAGTTCTGCAATGAATGTCTTTGCAGCTAAAGCTGATGGAGCTATTATTGAGGATGTAGACGGAAATCGCTACATTGACTTTGCAGGTGGCATTGGAGCTATGAACATTGGCCATGCTCGTCCAGAAGTCACTCAAGCTATCGCTGAGCAGGCCGCTAAATTCACTCATACCTGCTTTAGTGTTATGATGTATGAGCCCTATGTTGCTCTGGCCGAGCGGATTACTAAACTGGTCCCTGGCAACTTTCCCAAGAAGGCTATCTTCTTCAACAGTGGCGCAGAGGCTGTGGAAAATGCTGTCAAAATCGCCCGTTTCGCTACGGGCCGACCTGCGATCATTACCTTCGACAACGCTTTCCATGGACGCACGCTGATGACGATGACCATGACTGCCAAAGTGAATCCCTACAAGTACCGCTTTGGCCCCTACGCTCCAGAGGTTTATCGCGCACCCTTCCCCTATGCCTATCGCATGAACATGACGCCCGCGGAGGCTTCGGAATACTGTATCCAGGAGCTTGAGCGTATGTTTATCGGCGACGTTGCACCTGATCAGGTAGCTGCCATAGTCATCGAACCGGTACAGGGTGAGGGCGGTTTCATGGTTGCACCTCCAGGCTTCCTAAGCACTCTCAAAGCGGTCTGTGAAAAATATGGTATCCTCTTCGTGGCTGACGAAATTCAAAGTGGCTTCTGTCGCACCGGTCAGATGTTCGCTGTCCAACATGATGGTGTGGAACCAGACCTCATGATCATTGCTAAATCTATGGGAGCGGGTATGCCCATCAGTGGTGTGGTTGGACGGGCCGAAATCATGGACGTGCCACCTCCTGGTACGCTCGGCGGTACCTATAGTGGCAACCCAGTGGCCTGTGCTGCTGCTCTGGCTGTTCTCGATCTCTATGAAAAGGAGGACTTGGCTGCTCGTTCACGCGAGATAGGCAAAGCCGTTACTGATCGCTTCCTCAAGTTGCAACAGCAATTCCCCATCGTAGGCGAGGTGCGTGGGCTCGGTGGCATGGTTGCTATGGAACTGGTCAAAGATCGCACTACTAAAGAACCGGATGCCCGTGCGGCTAGTGATGTACTGGCAGCTGCTCATCAGCGCGGTCTCGTTCTCATTAAAGCTGGCATGTACGATAACGTGTTGCGTGTGCTGGTGCCGCTCTGCGTCACTGATGAGCAGCTTCAGCAGGGGCTGGACATCTTTGAAGATGCTTTCTCTACTGTGGCATCGGCAGCAGTGGCGACAACAACGTCTATTAGTTAGTGCAGTATCCTCAGACGGACCAAGGGAATGGGAAAAAGCCAGGTAGCTTGCCACCACTTGTCATGCTGTCCGATGCGTCTCATTCTAGCAGAACCAATCCCAACAGGTCAAGTGTTTTTGCACTAGGAGCATGATCGTGCGAAAAAGGGGAAAGAATGGGAATTCCCGTTCCTTCCCCTTTTTCGCGGGAAAGCTCAAGTAGTGATCAAAAATCCCCTCGCTCGATCATCTCAATAAACCTCTGCTCTAACTCATATGTCTGCTTCCCAGGCTTCCCATTGCCTATTACGAGAGTGTCAATCTGTACCACAGGCATAATCTCTCTGGATGAGCCGGTCATGAATGCCTCGTCTACCTGGGGTAGTTCTTCCAGGAGAATGGGGCGTTCCTCGATGGGAAAACGTCCCTGTGCCAGTTCAAGCACCACATTGCGCGTAATGCCCATCAATATTCCTGTCCGCGGTGTCACCAGGGTATTCCCTCGAAACACAAAGAAGTTACTGCGTGTTCCTTCTAATACATGCCCTTGCTCATTCACAAACAGGGCATCGTCAGCTCCACGTTGTCTTGGCTTCCGGGGCCACACGCTGCAAGCTCGTCGTAATCACCTTATACCCTGTGGCAAATCGCTGCATATCTCGTTCACCCAAGGGCGTAATCAGTACTGCCAGTGTTGGTTTTCCCACGGGCAAGATACTGTCCTCCGTTTCTCCGCCTGTGACCAGTAAGCGAATAGAGGCATTTTTGTAGGTATTGCGCGAAATAAGTTCATATACAATATCCCTAATTTGCTGTCGTGACCAGGGTATCTGTAACTCGATCAGTTCTGCCGAGTGATACAAACGATTGAGATGCTCATCGAAGTGAAATGGACGTTGATTATATGTGCGTAGTGCTTCAAATGCGCTGTAGCCACGTAGCACCGCCACATCATTGATAGATAGCGTTGCTTCATGGGGGTGTACCCATGTGCCGCTGATATACCACCACGCTGTCTTGTCTATCATGATATACTCTCCTTGTATAGATGCTTAACATATACACGTTATCATATCGCGTTCCCTACCATCCTTACCAGTTGTAATCAGGAGAACAAACGATGCCCAGAATATCATCGAAAGGAAAATGCAACTTTTGCCAAGCCGAGTATAGTAAGGCTGGCATGACTAAACACCTGGAAACATGCAAGACGCGAGCTACATCTATCGAGTCAGGTAGCCCAAGTACCACCTCTTCAAGGTCACGCAAGATGAAAACTAAAATCTTCCATATCCTGGTTGAAGGTTATCGATCACCGCAATACTGGATGCATCTCGACCTTCCAAGTAATGTAACGCTAACGGACCTAGACAACTTTCTCAGGCATATTTGGCTCGAATGCTGTGGACACTTGAGTGCTTTTAGAATTGATGGTATATCATACTCTTCAGATGAACAAATGATCTCATATTCATCCTGGAATTTTGGCCCTCGCTATAAAAGTATGGATGTCAAACTGGGTGATATTCTCAGCTCTGGACAGAAGTTTTCTTATGAATATGATTTTGGCACTACTACTGAACTGAGCCTGAAAGTCATAGAGGAGCGAGAAGGTGGGGCAAAAGAGAACTCCATCCATGTGCTTGCTAGAAATGAGCCCCTTAAAACGCTTTGCCAGTCATGTGGTGCACTTGCTATAGGAGTATGTGCAAAGTGTGGTGACGAAGGTGGTTGGCTATGCGACAAATGTGCAGAAATACATGAGTGCGGCAAGCATATGTTGATACCTATAGTCAACTCCCCACGAGCAGGTGTCTGTGGTTATCCAGGCATCTATTAACGTATGTGAAAGGAAGGCAAGAGACTTGGTTGATCTACAAGATATCCAGCTTGCCCAACAAAGATTGGCTGGCTATGTCCGTCACACACCACTTCTTATAGCCAATCCTGTCAAGCAAAACATCAATGATATCAAACGCCTGTATCTTAAGTTAGAAAACCTGCAAATCACGGGCTCCTTCAAAGCTAGGGGAGCGGTCAACAAGCTGCTAAGCCTCTCACCTGAACGGGTAGCACGAGGGATAGTGACGGCATCGGGAGGCAATCATGGCTTGGGAGTTGCCTATGCAGGTTGGCTAGCCCATGTTCCCGCGACCATCTATCTACCCTATGGCACACCGCTGATCAAAGCGCAAAAGCTGGAAAGCTGGGGAGCGAAAGTTCTCTTTGAGGGAGCCGTCTGGGATGATGCCAACCGTGCCGCTCTTGAAGTTGCTGAGCGCGACAACCTCACCTACTTTCATCCCTTTGCCGATCCTGCCGTGATTGCCGGACAGGGTACCATCGCCCTCGAAATTCTCGCGGATGAGCCACATATAGATGTCCTGTTGGTTGCTATTGGTGGTGGTGGTCTGATCAGTGGTATCAGCATCGTGGCTAAGGCACTCAGGCCATCTATCAAAATTATTGGCGTCGAGCCGGTTGGAGCAGCTACCCTGTACGAAAGTGTGCGAGCGGGTCAAGTCATTGAGCTTACTGAGATTCGTACCGAAGCCAATACGCTTGCGCCGCGTCAAAGTGCTGCTCTCAACCTGCAGATTATCCAACAAAATGTAGATGACATCGTGCTCATTAGCGACGAAGAGATGCGTGAGGCGGCTCGCTGGCTGTGGAACGAACTGGATATAGCCGCCGAACTCAGTGGGGCTGCAGCTCTTGCAGTTCTTCTTGCGGGTAAGGTACATGTTACACCTAATCAAAACGTTTGCGCCTTGATCTGTGGGGCTGGGACAGACGGCCTCACTTCATATCATCCTTAAAGAGGGCGGAAGTAAAACGCATGCCTCCAACTTATTATGCCTTGTCTCCGTATACATAGTGTAGCCAGAAACATACAAACAAGGCTATATCCAAGTTACCGTAAAAAACGTGTATTTTGGAAGAACACACTGGGACGTATTAGCCTGTATGGTGGCTAATAAAGTTAATAAAGTACAGTGAAGGAGTAAGATTATATGACACAGACCGATCCAAACATGGAACAGGGACGCGATTTTCGTGAAGAGTTGCCCGTGCTTGGTGAGCAACTGTTGAGCCGGGTGCGTGAACTCATTCATGAGGGTAATGTTCGCCGGATTATCATCAAGCAAGAGGGGCACACTATTCTGGAGATTCCGTTAACCGTCGGTCTCGTAGGTGCTGTGGTTGCCCCCATGTGGGCCGCTATCGGGGCTATTGGTGCTCTGCTCGCCCAATGTTCAATCGAAGTAGTACGTTCTGAGCCACCGACTGGTACTGCCAGCGATACGGGCGAAACGCCGCCGACAGGTCTCTAAGGCAGTCAAAGAGCTCATCTGTCTCTCCCCAAATAAGCAGTCTGGAAAATTTTCCAGACTGCTTATTTGGGGGAAGGCCGTAGTACTATTTTATACTAGCCTAACTATAAGCCTTGACAGTGCCTATATTTAACTATACAATTCAAAAGTAATTGTTGCACAGGTAACACGAAGGGCTCGATATATTTATGGCATCTGTTGGCTTACTGGAAGATAATGCTCGTATCGCAAAACTCTGCTCGACCTTCCTACACTTCGCTGGTCACCAGGTTACCGTTTATGAAACATCTCAGGAATGCCTCCAGGCTTTACTGTCAGAGAATAAAAGGTCCGATGGTTGCTCTGCTTTTCATGAAAACACCTCGGCTTCCTCTTTGCCTGTAGAAGTGCTGATCATGGATCTCTTGCTGCCTGATATCAGTGGTATTGATGTCTTGCGCTATCTGACAAGTCACCCACATACACAAACGCTGCCCTTGATTCTCTGTACTGCTGCTGCTCATTGTGAGGTGGCCAAAGCTTTGCGTGTGGCTCCTCATGCTGCTATCGTCGAAAAACCCTTTAAGTTACAAACGCTTGTCTCTGCAATCGCGAATGCCTTGCAGGCTCCTGCATAATAATCTTTGAGCTCGCTATCCCCAATGACCTCCCCAAGAATTTGAGGTGAAGAAGGCAAGAGAGTAGATGTGATATAATAGCTATCAAACTCATTGATTCGTAGCCTCGCACGCACGGAATAAGGGGTTCCACAGGAAAGCATAGCATACCAATGATGAGTACAAACGAAAAGGATGCACAGGCTCTTGATGCCTATTCTCATGCTGTTACTAGCGCGGCAGAGCGTGTTGGCCCTGCCGTAGTACGTATTGATATAGATCGTGGAGAGAGAAGACGGGTTGGCCCATTTCCTATCCCAGAGTTCAGCGGCGGACTTGGTTCCGGCTTCATCTTTGCCTCTGATGGACAAATTCTTACGAATGCCCATGTGATTGAACGTGCCCGCCGCATTCAAGTTACCCTTGCCGATGGCCGCAAATTCGACGCGGGTCTCGTTGGCAGCGATCCCGATGTAGATGTCGCGGTCCTGCGCATTGGGGCTGATCACCTTCCTGTTGCCGAGTTAGGGCGTGCGCCGCTACGGGTGGGCCAACTCGTCATCGCCGTGGGCAACCCCTATGGCCTCAACTGGACGGTCACTGCAGGTGTCGTCAGTGCGTTGGGACGCACTCTTGATGTTCCAGGCAAACGCAAAATGATCAACCTGATCCAGACTGACACACCTATTAACCCTGGCAATTCTGGCGGTCCACTGGTGGATAGTTTTGGACGTGTGGTTGGCATCACCACGGCTATGTTACCTCTGGCTCAAGGACTGGGTTTCTCCGTACCTCTAGATACTCTGAAGGCGACTATTGCCAGCCTCACTAAAAAGCGCGAGGAACAACCGAAGGGCGTATCTCTCGGCGTTGGGGGTATGCGTGTAAAAATTGATCCCACGCTCCAAAACGCTCTTCGTCTCAGCCAGCAATTTGGCATGGAAGTGCTAGAGATTCGCTACAACAGTCCTGCTGAACGTGCTGAACTCAAGCGCATGGACATTATTCTGGCTGCCGATGACGAAGTTGTTACAGAGCCACGAGATCTGCAACGCATCGTCCGCCGTCACCTTGCAGGTGAAAAAGTTACCGTGACTTTCTTGCGTGGTGGCAAACAACGCAAAGTTACCGTAGTACTCTAATATTCCTATAGCTCTGTCTCCAAATTGGCGATGCTATACGTGTACTTCTTCGAAGCGTATAGCATCGCTACATTTGATACTCGTTGGTGAAATACGTCTCATAAATTAAGAGAGTAATTACCATGGCAAGGTAAGTAGCCCCGAGCTAAAGGAAGGAAAAGAGAACTATGACACCATTCATCTTTGTACTAAGCTTGCTGATCGTACTGATCGTTGGCGGTATGTGTATCACCTTCTATCTCTATAGCCATGGTGCTGTTGGCAACCGCTTCGCTGTACCAGTACAGTATGTGCATAATGCTGATGGCTCAGATATGGTAGATGAGGATGAATACGCAGCCTAGATGCTTAATCTCAGGAATAGCCCCTTGCTCTTTGAGCAATTTATCAGACGTATCGTGGTCCTATCTCTATCTCAAAAACTCTCCAATCTCGCTTAACGCGGCCATAGCGCGGCAGGTAATCTCAACGGATTCGTAGTATGGCACGCCTTCTTCGCGCAAAATACGCAGAGCAGGGATGTCGTGTCGGGCATAGACTGTTTGCATCAGTACCGGCTTCTTATACTCTCGCACCAACTTGCCCAGTTCATGGGCCGCCATCTCCTCGCGTGCGCCAAAAGCCTCTGATAAGAGGTCACGATAGCCTCCGAAGAGACCAGTAGCAATCACTCCATCGACATCTGGGTTCTTTAAGCATACTTCTGTCAGCCATGCAAAGGCCATGGGGTCTTCATCAGCCGCCCCCGCCACATCGACAGGATTAGTTGCTGTGGCACGGGCTGGCATCAGTTTGCGCAGTTGTTGCTGCGTCTCTTGGCACAGAATGGGTACCTCTAGACCGGCACGAATACATGCGTCGCCTGTGGTGACTACGCTGCCACCGCCGTCACCGACAATGGCAATGCGTCGCCCTCCCTGAGGCGTTGGGGGCTGCATCGCTAGAGCCTGTGCGACCGGAAATAGTTCATCGGAACGCAAGACGCGTACGATACCCCTGCCGTGCAGGCGCGTATCGTTGTCTGGTCGCACCTTGGCCAGTGAGCCAGTATGCGCCAGTGCTGCACGTACCCCTACCTCGGTTGCTCCACTCAATAGAATAACCACCGGCTTATACTTTCCGCGTCGCTTCATTTCCTGTGTTGCTTGACAGAGGGTCTCTTCATTAATGGCCTCAACGTAGCCTGTGATTACCTTTGTCTCGGTCTCATCAGCCAGGTAATCCATATATTAATGAAACTTCACGTCGGCAGCGTTGCCCATGCTCAGGAATGTTGTGAAGCCCAGTCCATCCAGGTGTGCCTGATTATACACGTACATTCCCAGGTTGCCGCTCTGTGTAACCAGACCAAGCGGGCCAATGGGCAAGGGAAACACCATCCCCAGCGCGTTCAGCCGTGAACTGTGTACATAGATACCCATGCAATTGCTGCCAATGATCCGAATGCCATGTTCCCGGCAGCGTGCTACCAGTTGCTCTTCCTGCTGGCGTCCCTCCGGCCCTGTTTCGCTAAACCCTGCTGTGATAATTACAATCCCTTTCACACCTTTTGCAATACAGTCTTCGACTGACTGGTTCACATAATTGTGTGCAGTGGAGATAACAGCTAAATCAACCGGCCCCGGTACATCACGCAAGCAGGCATACATTTTCCGGCCCAGGATTTCGGGCACTGAGGGCGTGATCAGATAAATTTCGCCGGGGAAACCACCGGCGATCAACTGTTTGGCTGCTACATTACCCCATTTCTGTGGTGCTCGTGATGCTCCTAAAATGGCGACCGAGCGAGGATGTAGCACATCCTGAAGACTATAGGGCGCAATACTCATTCACTATCCTCTTCATCATTAGAATCTTGTGGTTCATCCTCATCATCCCCATTGTCCTGCTGCTCACGCTGTTTACGTAAAAGTTCTTCTACTCCGCGTATCAGCGTTTCCGCGCTTGGTAGTGGTCCTGTACTTACTGTCCGATCGGGATTGAATACCACGTCATTTTCCTCTTCATCCTCCTCATCACCCGAAGCGGCTTCGCTAATCTGCTCTTCCAGCTTGCGTACATACGCGCTTGCCTCTGGATCGCGTGCCACCAGCGCAGTGATCTGCTCTTCAAAGCGGATCGCGTCCGCCTGAATATCTCTCAAATCCAATCCTAACGAGAGGAATGTATTCAAGTAGGTCAACAGTGCTGATGTCACCTTGATATTGGGCGTTGCTGCCAGGTAATGGGGAGCTGCAGCCCACAGAGAGGCTGTTGGAATCGCTACACGCCGGAAGGTATCTTGCAATACGCCAAGCATGCCTGTTGGCCCTTCGTAGCGTTAATTGTGAATATCCATCTCATGCAGCCGCTCCTTCATATCCAGGTTGGATGACGTTCCTGAAATTGGCACTGATATCGAATGTGGCACATCGGCCAGCAAGGCCCCTAACAGTACCACCTCTGAGACCTTGAAATGTTGACATACGCTCAGAAACGTCTTGCTAAACGTTTTCCACTTCAGTTGTGGTTCAGTACCAAGGTAGAGAAGAATATCGTAGGGCAGTTGCGGGGCCTGATATGCTAAAAACTGGCTGCTTGGCCAGACAATTGTTCGTTGTACGCCTTCGACAAATTTGACGATCGGTCGTGTCTCTGTAAAGACAAAGAAATCCTCGATCTCAATATCCGCAACCTTAACAGGCTTCCAACGGTCGATAAGGAATTTGATAGCCGTTGTCGCCGAGTCTGCGGCATCGTTCCAGCCACCAAGGGCTGCCACGACTACCGGATCACGCAATTCCGGTTCGCTATGATACTGTATATATTCCATATCCTACCTCTCTGGGCGTGCGTAATTATGCTCCCATTGAATATACATGCTACCATTGTAGCATGCCTGAAAAGAGGGTAGCGTTCACTTAAAGAGTTCCGTCAAGACACACTATCATTAAGACTACGGGTATTTGCCACCCAAACAGGCCATTCACGAGAGGAAATTTGAGTACTTGTTGTAAGCGTTGGTCCATACGTAAAGCCTCTTACTTAAACCTGGGATGTTGTTTCTGTCAGCACTGCTTCATATGTTTTGACTAACCTCATTGCTAGGGCAGGCCAACCGTATCTCGCACGTGCTGAAGTATATGCTTCTCTTCCGCGCCGTATGCGCTCGGCAGTATCGTTGACCATCTCTATCAGGGCTTTTCTCAATGCCACCTCATCATCGGGTGGTACTAGCCAGCCCGTCTGTCCATCCTCTATGATCTCGCTGGGCCCGAAAGCATTGACGGCAATAGCGGGCAAGCCACAGGCCATGCCTTCTACCAGCACCTGTCCAAACTGCTCACGTACTGATGGGAGAATCACCACGTCAGAGGCACAGAAAATGTCGGGCAGATCCTCGTGGCCATGCCAGCCTGCCAGGAATACATAGCGTGCTCCCGTTCTCTGTACCGTTTCAATTGGATGCTCACCCTCCCATTCGCCGGGGAAGCCGCCTACCAGCACCAGTGGCGCACGTACCGTAAATACAGTCTGCGCCCGTGCATAGGCCTCGATGAGTAACCCGATGCGTTTCACCTCTGTAAAGCGTCCTACATACAGCAAAGCAGGCCCCTCGGCAAAGGGGGCAATGTCATCGACGGTATATACCACTGAACCGGGTTCACCGCCGGGACGCCAGCCTTGGGGATGATCTACGAGCAAGCTTTGCCACAAGGCCATGCGATCCACCTCATGGCGGTCAAAATAGTCGGGATTAAAGCCATTTGGCATCAACAGGCACTTGCTGGGGTCGATAGGCAACAGCTTCTGCATGCGCTCCACTTGTGTAGCCGAGAGCATGACCAAGCGTTTGCAATCGGCTGCCCACTGGCGCATGCGTGCCGCCCATACTTCTGCATACGTCCAATTTTCCGGTGCCCCTTGCTGAATAGCTTCAAGCATCAGCAATTCAGTGCCATGTATGTGTCCTATCACCGGCACGTGGGGGGCTATTCTCCGCGCTGCTTCGTTCATGGGTGTGAGGTGATTCAGGTGCAGGATGTCGGCTTCTGCCGCTCCAGCCTCGCTTAATGCCATTTCCCATGCTTTTACCAGATGCTCATACGTCTCATCGTCAACACTGGCAAAAACCCTATCTGGGGCACCGGGGCGATCCTCAAATGAGGGGTGCAACGGTGTAGGCGCACGTAATGGATCATTGGCTTGCATGGCTGCTGTATAATCAACCGGGCGCACATCCAGCCCCTCAAAAAACTCGCGTGCATCTCCTGGCCGTCCAGGAATACGTAGCGAGCCAGAGACAATGGTGACCTTCCAGCCCTGCTTCATCAATTGTAGAGCTAGTGAGCGAGTGACATGCGCCGAACCTCCACGCGGAAAGAACATTAAGCCTATCACCACATGCGGTTGTTTCCGCCGACTTCCATCGTCCGTAGCTCCTGTATTTACTGCTGGCTTGTGATGTAGGGTGGACTGACCAGAATCATCTTGTTGCAATTTCCTGAAGCCTAAAGAATGAGCATCAAACATCTATTTTTCCTCTTTATTCTAAAAATTGGGTAATGTCTTCCTGTTAAGATAACTGACGGGCTACCTTCTGTCAATGGCTGGAGTTCGCAAGGGTGGGCGTCAGATTTTTTGTCGGTCATGCCGAGCGTTCCCACTGGATGAAGGTGGTGGAGGCGCAGAAGGATAGAGGCCGGTGATGATGAAGTGGGGTGTACCTCCGACTGCGAATGTTTTGATGAACTGCCGGGCTGGTACGTCGAGCATAGCGACCTTCCCATTACTCAGAGCTATCAGGCCGAGTTGGCCATCATTGGTAATGGCGACCGCTTGTGGAGCGTCCTCTAGAGCGATGGTGCGCAGTGGTTCATGTGGGGGCAGCGACGTGGCTGGATCGACTGGCGCAAGAAGATCTAGTTGGTGGTGTCCCAGGTCGGGTACGTACACCTGCCCCGTGATCGCATCATAGTCCATGCGGCCAAACGGGCCGCCACTGAGCAGGTGCGTGACATGCGAGGTCACCAGATCGACAGCGACCACTGTTCCCTGTCGCGTGGTGACGTAGAGCGTGGTACCTGGAGGCGTACAGATATCCTGGGGACCATCAGGAACTGGAATGCTAGCCAGGGGATGCCCTTGTTGATCGAAGATGGTCAGGGTAGTTGTGCCAACCACCCAGAGGCGATCCGAGAGGTCGGCTCCAGTGCCAAAGAGAGCTACCGCTAACCCGTAGACCGGACTGGGTGTGTGGATGGTGTGCATGAGAGTACAGTTGGTCGCATCCAGTACGCTGACGCTACTGGCTCCTGGACCGGCGGCATAGAGGACGCGGCTAACCAGAGCCAGCACCAGAGTAGTAGGTTGTCCGGGAACTTGGGCTGTGCAAAGAGTTCGACCAGTGGCCGTGTCCAGGGCTGTCACGCGTCCGAGAGTAGGTTGCGTGAGGTAGAGGGTGTTCCCATCTGCACTCAGCACGAGGGTGCGAGGATCACCAGGCACGGTCAACGTGCGGCTGATGCGTTGCTGGATGAGATCGAGTACGCTCACGCCCGCACCAGCTCCGGCGATGTAGGCGAGGTCAGGGGCTCCTCCGTCGGCAGCTACGGGCAGGGGAATCAGGAGGAGCATGTATACCGGCAGGAGTGTAGCCCAGAGATAACAGATAATGTGCATGTAGCGTGTACTCAGCCTATGCTGTTCCACGTGGTTTCAACTTCTCTTTCCTTACGAATTGTCAGTATACAACTTCCTTTGCCAGGGCCAACGCAGTCCCCCGTCCGATACCTCGCCGCGAACCCGCACCTGTTACCAAGGCAACTTTTCCTTCAAACCTCTTCATGGTTATCTCCTCATTTCCCGACGTGCTGGTGTTCGTTCGCGCTTTCACGTTTTCACTTTCTTGCTAGGGGTATTGTAACAGATCATGTGGTGCTTTGCTTATCAGGTTTCTTGCGATTGTTGGATGGCAGGGGCAAGCCCTGCGATTGTTTTTGAGCATTAGCATGGCTGGGGTTAAGTTTAATTGCCTGGTCATAATCGGCAATAGCTGTAACTCCTTAGGAGGGACCTTCTTTCTCCTGAAAAGAACGGAAATGTGTCTCAAGATCAAGCATCTCAAGCTCTCGGGATTGAGGACGAGAGAGTCGTTTGTATCTAATGTATCCAATGTATCGTTTGTATCTAATGTATCGTTTGTATCTGTTGTTTGAGCATTCCGATCTCTGCTCTTCTTCTGAAAAAGCGAAGAGAACTCCTCTACTGGTCGCATGGAGTACCTGAGTGGTTACGTCACAAGTCATGTAATTATTTGGGTGTGACAGTCATAATGATGGCCGCAAGGGCCATCACTACTATACCCGCATGCGTCGGCCTACGAAGCCGTCGTATAGTAGTGATGGCCCTTGCGGCCATCATGCTCACCACTTCCTCCGCAAAAATCCTACGCGCACCCCTGCTCTCGCTCTGTCGTGTTGCAAAAATGGCAGTAGTGCTGTAAACTTTGGTGGGTGACATTTACGGGATCGAGAGGAGTTGGCTTCGCACCCAAATATTTTGTCTTTGAAGAAATATTCATGATATCAATACCCATTCTCTATCAAGACCATTATCTGCTTATCGTTAATAAACCGGCAGGTCTGGTCATTCATCCCACGTATAAACATACTGATGGTACGATGTGGGATGCTCTCTTGCTTTATTTGGCACAGCAGGGAGGGGATGATTGGCAGCCACCAGAACTTCCTGATGATCCACAATGGGCGGGTGCTCCGGCGCATATTCAGGTGATGTTACGGGAGAAACGTCGGCTGCGTCAATGGAAAGAGGAGGGGCTTTTGCCTCGTCCCTGTTTGCTTCATCGTCTTGATAAAGATACTTCTGGCATTGTGGCACTGGCTCGTACTGAACGCTCATGCCGCTATCTCGTCGATCAGTTCTATGACCATACTATTGTCAAACGCTATCTGGCGGTTGTTTGTAAAGGGGCACCGGATTGGACACGTCCACGTACTACGTTTACTGTTACCAGTAAAGTACATGGCAGTATTTCGTATGCGTGTGATACCTGGCCCGCGCAAGGGGGGCTCACACGGGTAGGTTTTTCCTCGGACGAACAGTTCTCCCTGAGGAACGGGCGGCCACAAGGGCCCTCCCCCCACAGCCACGCCACCCCCGCCCCTACGCGAGACGTGTTGCCAAACGGTTTTCCAAAAAACCTACCCCTGAGAGAAGGGGGGCCACTACAGGTTGAGATATCTGAGGATATGAAATGTAGGGATACCTGGCCCCCACAAGGGGGGCCACTACAGGTTGAGGGATCTGAGGATATGAAATGTAGTGGCCCCCCTTGTGGAGGCCAAGATTACCCTCTATCTCCCAATGATGAACTGTTGCTGGAAGGCCCATTACGGCGTGATCCAGATGAGCGTCGGCGTTGTATCGTTGGGCCTGATGGACAATTCGCGCTTACCCAGGTGAATGTACTGGCCGTCTCAGCTGATGGAGTGTTTACCTTGTTAGAAGTACAGCCTATTACGGGTCGCACTCATCAAATTCGCGCTCATCTTGCGGCGTTGGGCTATGCTATTGTAGGTGACCAGCTTTATGCGCCTGCTGCTGTGCCGGGAACGCCGCAAGCAACTCTTACTCGTCAGTTTCTCCACGCGCATAGTCTGACGTTGCGGCGGTATCCCGACAATATGCCTTGTACGTTTGTTGCGCCACTTGCCGATGATCTTGCTTTGTGGCTGCATCACTATTTTCCTATAGCTTCAGGAGTTCTTCATGACAGCGACACCACTACCGCCGAATACGGGGCCGCACGCTAACCTCAGTGAGGAAGAAAAGAAAAAACGCCTCGATGCTATGGTGCGTATCTGGCAGAGCGATAGCGAACGCCGGATTGAACGCGAGGGCTATCGTACTTTTATCCAGGCTGTTGGCCTTGATCAATACCGCTACTCTGTGTGGCTGCGCTTTCCTGAATGGGAGCGTACTGCGGTTGTTGGGCAGGTGATTACTTTACGCCGTTCGCAAAGCGGCGCACCTGAAGATCCAGCTCTGTTCACTCTCTGGCGGCGTGATCCCCTGCTGCGCAGCATGCCTGATTGGAAAATTCACTTACCCAACGAAAACGTCTTCAACATTTCGGTACGTATCACTCCTGGTGGCCTGGGCGAGGGTACACGTTGGGTTATCGTTATGCCCAGAGACATGATTCCACGCTATAAAGCGGGCTGGCCCACTCAACAAGAGTGGGTCAGCTGGACTCGTTCGTTTGATTGGCTTTCTGTGGCAGTGGGTTTTATTCGGGCTATGCTGGATGCGTTCTAATCGCCAATCTCAGCAGCAACTACATCCTGGTTCCGTTTCTCGTTTTGGCCCCATATGTAGAAAATGATGGCATCTGTGTCATTATCGTGTTCGCATCTGCTATAATCATACTACGTGACGTTACGATTTGTTTGAAAGGTGGCGAACTATGACTATCCAGGGTATTCATCACATCACCATTGTCTGTGGAGATGCCCAACGGACCGTGAATTTTTACACACAAGTCCTGGGCTTGCGCTTTATCAAAAAAACTGTGAATTTCGACGATCCCAGCAGCTATCACCTGTACTTTGGTAATGAGACAGCTACCCCTGGCTCCTTCATCACCTTCTTTGAGTGGCCTGATGCCTCCAAGGGGTACCCTGGCATCGGTGGGACTCATCACTTTGCTCTCATCGTTAATGACTACAACGGTCTCTTAAAATGGAAACGCCGCCTGACCGATGCTGGCCTCGATATCGATGGCCCACTCGATAGGCACTACTTCAAATCCATCTACTTCAACGATCCTGACGGTACTATTCTCGAAATTGCCACCCTTGGACCGGGTTGGACTATTGACGAGGCTCCTGATGCTCTCGGCACAGCATATCGCGAACCACCACCGCAGATGCTCGTCAACAATCGTGATGAAGCTCGTATCAAAGCTGAAACCTGGCCTGATCCCGTCCCCGACATCACGCTGGATATGGCCTTGAGTCGTGGTTTGCATCACATTACTGCTATTGGTAGCAATATTCAACGTACTCAAGAATTTTTTGGTGAGCTTCTGGGCATGCGTCGTGTCAAAATGACTTCCAACTTCGATGATCCCAACTCAGCCCACTGGTACTGGGGCATCGGCGATGGACACCCCGGCACATTGATCACCTACTTCGAACGCGATCCCTACAAAACTCGCCGTATGCGTATGGGGGCTGGACAAACGCATCATTTTGCCCTAGCCGTTGCCGATGAGGAAACTCAACTTGTCTGGCGTGAAAAGCTGCTTACGGCTGGTTTGCGTGTCACTCCGGTTATGGAGCGCGTTTACTTCAAAAGTATTTACTTTAACGATCCCGACGACCATATCGTCGAAATTGCTACGGCAGGCCCGGGTTTCACCGTCGATGAAGACTTTGCTGAGTTGGGCAAAAGCCTCAAATTACCACCATGGCTAGAAGAGAGCCGTTCTGTCATTGAACACTCACTTCGTCCGATTACTGCCCCTGCGTGGCATAGCATGGAGTCTCCATCATGAGTGAGTCTGCAAATGAAATACACGGTCCACACCAAAACCAACCCGTTCTATATGCAGGCGAACCATGGCAAACTGCTAGAGCGGCAATGCTGATGATCCATGGGCGCGGAGCTACAGCTGAGAGTATCCTTGAACTGGCTTCCCAGTTCGAGGGATCGGGCTTTGCCTACCTTGCACCACAGGCGGCCCATAATGCCTGGTATCCTAACAGCTTCCTGGCTCCTATTGCCAGCAATGAACCCGGTCTCTCCTCGGGTCTGTCAGTCATCCAATCTCTGCTTACTCAGATAGCGACGGCTGGCATTCCTCTTGAACGTGTCATCCTTCTTGGCTTCTCTCAGGGGGCCTGTCTCTCTTTGGAGTTTGTCGCTCGTCACGCCCAACGCTATGGTGGAGTTGTCGGCCTCAGTGGGGGACTGATTGGTCCCGATGGCACGCCTCGCAACTATGCTGGTTCCCTGGCTGGTACGCCTGTCTTTCTTGGTTTAACTGGGACGAGATACGTTTTGTGCAAGATATGATGGACGCACTTACATAATATAGGGAACAGAAGTTCTTCGAGGCGTGAACTGTAGAAAGGAATTCGAGAGAACATGGAGAGTAACAATTTGTCAGCAAAGCCAGAAACAGTAAATTATGGCCCGTTTGCTGCACACGTCGATTTTGACCAGGAATTACATTCGACGGTTATCACGCTTTCCTATAGAGATGGAGACGATCCGTCACGAAATATTGTCGTTGGTATTGCTCCTGATTTGGGCAGTAATATGGTTCAATTGCGGGTGGGAGGGCATGACATCATCTACTGCGATCGGGAACTGCTCAAGCAGAGAGATTTTACGGGGAATTTTGTGCTCTGGCCGTTTCCCAACAGAGTAAGTGATAAACGCTATGTCTATCAGGGCCAGACCTATTCACTAGAGGGTTTGAAGCGGCCACGCGGAAATGAGGTTTTGGTTCATGGTCTCGTTTTTGACAGGCAGTGGCACTACGATAGACCTATGGTTGCTGAGGATGGGGTCAGTGTCACAACATATGTTGACATAACTCAAGAAAGTCCCTTCTATGAGGGCTATCCTTTTGAGAGTCGGCTTGCCTTGATCTATACGCTGGCAAAAACGGGTGTGACTGTTAGCTATTCTGTTCAGAATAATGGGTCGAAGGATATGCCCTTTGGCTTTGCCTTACATCCGTATTTCTCAACGCTTTCAGGTGGGGAAGACACATTGGTCAGCCTTCCCGCAAGGTATGTTATGGAGGCAGATGATCAACTATTGCCGACGGGCAGACTGCTAGATGTAGAAGGCATCATGTATGCTCTGTTTGATCTACGTGAGCTTGTGCCAGTGGCTAACCTCAAACTGGATCACGTCTATACTGGTCTATATCCAGACGAAAGTGCTGTGATTGTCTATCGAAAGCAAGCTATGAGACTGCATATATCTACCTCCAAGGAATTTACGCACGTGGTTATATATACGCCTCAAGGGAGTCCTTTCTTTTGCCTAGAAAACCAGACCTGCGCGACTGATGCCGTCAATTTATATGATCAAGGCCGACAAGAGATAGCTCATCTGATAGAACTGCATCCTGGGGAAAGCAGTACTGGTTTTATATGCTACGCGGTTGAATACAACAGGTGACGACTCCTCGTGCCGCCACGGCCAGGGGTTTTACAGCAAGGACTGATAAGGCTTAGCGTGGTGCAGGCTTCATGCTAACACCTGCACCACTATGGCTGTAATATTGTCCGTCCCACCCTGCTCGTTGGCTCGGTCAATCAAACGTTTCACGCTCTCTTGCGGTCCCGATTGTTGCACGATATTGCCTATCTCCTCGTCACTGACAAACTCCCACAGGCCATCGGTGCATAGCACCAGCAAATCCCCTTCTTGTATCAGTGCAGAAAACGTGTCCACTTCAACATCGCCCTTTTCTCCCAGCGCACGGGTGATCATATTGCGTGCTGGATGTTCACGTACCTGCTCTTTTGTCAGCAGCCCGGCACGCATCTGTTCTGCTACGACCGAATGATCCTCTGAGACTTGTTTGACCTCACCATGACGGATAATATAGACTCGGCTGTCTCCCACATTTGCTATGAAGAGCGTGTTTCCTTGCAATACTACGGCAACACAGGTTGTTCCCATACCACTTCCCGCAGCCAGAATAGCTGCGTTCGCCTGCTGCACTGCCTGCTGTAAAGCAGTGGTAATCTCCTCACTTGCATTCTGGTAATAGCTGTTTGGCATGGTCTCTACTGCTATCTTACTCGCGACTTCTCCCCGTGCATGGCCGCCCATGCCGTCAGCTACGACGAATAACGCTCCTTTTTTCGCCGCTATCTCTGCATCGCCGGGAATGATAGACGCCATACTGTCTTCATTGTTCTCACGTTGACGCCCTACGTCTGTAAGCTGACCAACATTCAAGTGAAATTGTGTAGCCAAGGTCGTGTTCCTCCTTCCTTTCAAAATCAAAGAAACGTGTAACGCCTGTCGTTCATACCTAATGAACATTGTCATAATTAGATCATATCCTACCACTTTTCACTTCTGCACAACACCCCATTTAGGGGAAGTACTTAAATAACCTGATTGAGGAATAACCTACTTCTTTCCCCAATCGTTCATCACCGCCATTGCTGCATTATGTCCTGGTGCTCCCATCACCCCCCCTCCTGGATGTGTTCCTGAACCACAGAGATACAAGCCCTCAATCGGTGTACGATATCGCGCACACTCCGGTGTCGGTCTTAGCGAGAATAACTGATCGGGCGTAATCTCACCGTGGAAAATATTTCCATTCGACATACCATATCGCTGCTCAATATCCACCGGACTCAGCACCTGCTGGTGAATTACCGCATCCGCAAAATTTGGTGCAAATTCTGTCATCGTTGTGATAATACGATCGGCCATCTCATCTTTGACTTTCTCTGACCACTCTCTGCCCTTCAAATGGTAGGGGGCGTACTGACAGAACATCGATATTGTGTGATAACCTTGTGGAGCAACTGTTGGATCCGTCGCCGATTGCATGTACGCCTCAATATATGGTTTCTTCGATAACTCCCCACGTGCCCCATCTTCATACGCCTCCTGTACCCAGTCCGGTGTCGGACTAATCTCACACGAACCAGCATGTTGCAATCCTGGCTCCGTTCCTGGCAAGCACTTGAAGCTGGGCAATTCTTTGAGGGCAATATTGACCTTGATCACCGCGCTGTCCGACTTAAACTGATCAATGCGTTTGAGGAAACCTTTATCCAGTCCTGCTTCTGCACAGAATTGCAAAAACGTACGTTTCGGGTCGGCATTGGAGAGGATGGTGTTGGCCCTCAGTTCTTCTCCGTTCTCCAACCGTAGCCCTTCGGCCTGTCCGTTATGCACAAGGATTTTCTTCACCGGGCTATTTGTGCGTATCACTACGCTGTGCGCTTCTGCTGACGCAGCCAGTGCAAAGCTAATCCGTCCCATACCACCGCGTACATATCCCCACATGCCCTTCTCACCATTGACTTCACCAAACATATGATGCCACATGACATACACCGACCCTGGTGTCTTGGGTCCAATGAATGTCCCAATCACGCCTTGTCCTGCAAAAGCTGCCCGTAAATAGTCGGATTCGAAATAAGAGGCCAGCATATCGTACAAATTGCCAAACATCAACCAACGATAAATTTCTTCATCTTCCCCACGAAAGCGTGCAGCCAGGTCGGCCACAGAAGGTGGCTCCTCCAACAAAATAGGATTGAGAATCTCTGAGGCCCGGTCGAAGAAACGTAAAAACTTCGGGTAAGCTTCAGCATCATGTGGAGACAAGCGACGAATGCCTTCGATGGTCTTCTCTGTACTGGCACGCAAGAACAAATAATGGCCATCAGGATAGGGCACAAACATCTGTGGATCTTTAACATATGCATCAAAGCCATAGCGATGCAACTCCAGATCACGGATAATTTCAGGTCGTAGCAGACTTACCACATATGCGCACGGCGACATCGTAAAGCCCGGAAAGGGTTCTTCCAGAGTACACGCTCCACCTACGCGATCCCTCTGTTCCACTACTATTACCTTCTTTCCTGCTCGTGCCAGATACCCTGCGGCTACCAAGCCATTATGTCCGGCTCCAATAATAATCACATCAAACTGCCCATGTGAATTTGTCATGATAATAAAGCTCCCTTGAGAATGAATAAGATACAGTGGCCAACAGCCTATGGCAATATAGCATATTATGCAGGCAGAGGCACAAGAGGGTAAGTGAAGCACCACCTACCCTCTCTTCTTAATATATATCGAGAGAAAGTGCAAAGCTGAGAGCAAGCTGTGCTACATTTGTGGCCGGTAAGGACCTTGAATGTGTTCAAAGCGTGGGCGATAGCGTGTGAAGTGATAGTCATCAGGGTCTACACGACGGGGTGGAAGGTTTTTTCCTGGGATGTCGGTAGAGATAAACTCGCCATTGCGATAGGCCGCCATCATCCCATAAGTGCCGGTCTCGACCATGCTCATAATGGCATTGGCATAGAAAATTGCCATATGCTTATCATAGACATCTGGTTCACCACTACGTAGGAAGTAGGTCAGGTCAATGGGCAGAAAGCGTACTTTTGGCAAACGTGTAGTCAGTTGATCGGCCAGGAACTCAGCTACATTCGCCTTTTTGCGATGACCATAGGCATCAGGAGGCCCAATTTCTGGTACTGGTACACCCAGGTTTGCACCTTCGGAAAGGACGACCGTTGAATAATTTTGTGGATTGCGCCGATCCTTGGCGATCAGATCAGCCAGAGTATCAATATTGGCGGGCACTTCAGGAATCACTAAGCGGTCAGACCACGTCACGATGGCAGTTTCTAGTGCTGTGAAGCCAGCGTCACGGCCAAAGAGCCGGAACAATATGGTCTCGCTATGTGAACCAGCGGTAGAGCGCATACGGTTGATAAATTCTTCTGCTCGCGTGATGGCAGTTTCGAAACCGATACAGTAGTCAGTACCGGGTACATCATTATCCATGGTTTTGGGGATACCCCACACAGGTACGCCTTTGGCGGCCAGTATCGCTCCGTAACTCAGGGTATCATCACCGCCAATGACTACCAGACCATCCAATTCAAGAAAGTCAATATTTGCCAGTACCTCGTCGGTGAGGTCAATTCTCTCATCCGGCGAGTGACCAGCACCGCGAGCCGCGAGATGCGGGGGCAAGTCACCAACGCGGATCCGAGCTGGATTGGTGCGGGTAGACTGCAAAATAGTGCCACCTTGCCTGTCAATAGTACGGGTATTCAGCCTGTTCAAGGGCATCAGGTAACAGCTCTGCCATGTCTCCGGTTGTAACTGCTCGAAAATAAGACTATCACGGCTACGTGACCGATCAAGGTAAGTGATACCTTCCCAGCCTGCCCGCAAGCCTATCACACGGATACCCATCGGCTCGGCACGATAAACCAGTGCTTTGATAGCTGCATTCAATCCTGGAACATCACCACCGCCTGTTAGTACACCCAATGTACGAATAGAGTGCGATGTTTGTGCTAGCATAGGCAATCCTTTCTCTCTGTTAGAGTAACAAAGTGTTGCATATGAGCAGGATAAGGCATTTTATGGTCTATGTCAAATCACTCTTCCCACTCACCGCGAAACTCAACATCTAACTCCAATACTACTCCAAACTTCTCAAGAACGCGCTGGCGTGTCTCCCTGATCAAGGCGGCAATATCAGCAGCCTGGGCACCACCCAGATTGACAATATAGTTGGCATGATGGGTGGAAATTTGGGCATGCCTATGGGTTTTACCTCTCATCCCGGCTTGAGTGATGAGTGTATCGGCATCATGGCCAGGAGGATCCTTGAACACTGTTCCCGCACGATAGGGCGGCGGCTCGGTCTGCTTGCGATAGCGTTTATGGTCTGCAATAGTTGTTTGCAATTGTTCAGGCTCTGCTCGGTGCAGACGGATGCCCAACTGCATGACGATTTCAGCCGGTTCAATCATACCACGGGTTGGGAAGATATAGTGTCCATGCTCATCAAAGCGGATGTAACGCTGTTCACGGAAACGGCTATGCCGGTAGCTCAAGTCAAGCTCATCGTGTTCATAGCGACGCACAAGCGGTATACCAACGTCGTTCTCTTCTGGGGTATTGCATCCCCGTGCATCCAAGACCTCGATCCACTCCAGAACTTGCCCCAATTCGTGGTTGTGTGCCCCGGCATTACTGATGACAGCTCCACCTAGTGTGCCTGGGATGCCAACACCGAACTCAAGTCCTCCCCACCCTTGAGGTGCAAGCTCATGTAATAAGAGTGGCCAGCTCACGCCTGCATCTGCCACCAATAGTGCTGTTCCATCCTTCTCGTCTTCCAGGGTATAGGTCTTCAGAGCCATCCGTGCCACAATGCCTCGAACACCGCTATCAGCATACAACACATTGGTGCCGTTACCTACAATGAGTAATGGCCAATGTTTTTCAGCGCAGAAAGTTACGAGGTCAAAAAGCTCTTTCCGCGATTCGAGCGAGACCCATACATCAGTGGCTCCTCCAACACCGAAGGCAGAGTGCCGCGCTAGTGGTTCGTGACGCCGTATGCGCTCCTGGAAATGCGGAAACAATATATTGTAGGTAGTAGCAATATCAAAGGTCATGGTGTGTTCCTCTCTATAGATAGGGTTGCTCAAAACGTGTCGTGTTCTCTTTTTCAAAGTAAGTATCTCTTCCCGATATCACATTTCTATCACAACCGCTGTTGTGTCTATCACAAGCAGGTCACACTAAGAGCTTGGAGACATATCATGCATTCTAATGAGATCTTCTCCAATGCGAGACTTCATCAGTTCATACGATGTGTTCTTCCGCCTCTCCAGGTAGACTATGAACAGAAAGACGTTCACGCGGATGAACGAAACACGAGCACATAAGTAGGCTGAAGCTGTTGAGAAATTTACCCAGGACTGGAGAAAGGTGAGCAAATAGGAGTATGGCAACTTCTACAAAGCGACATGTCGGGACTCAGGTCGAGGCTCTGATGAGCCAACACAGCAGCCTGCAGCTCCATAAGCGAGCGATCGAGCGGCAACTGACCTTGATTGCCGCTCATATAAACGAGTACGACGTGGTACTCAACCCGCGCAGCGTCTTCCTCCTGTTGGAACTACGCGGGAGTGGAGGAGTGAGCGAGCAGCTCGAGCAGATTGCTCACATCCTCCACGAGGAGGGCTACTGGAAACCGCGAGGGCGCGTTCAGAACTATGATCGGCAGGATGTCTATCACCTGGGCAAGAGTACTCAGAGGCTCTTCGATGACTACGCGCTGTTGGATCAGCGAGTCGAGCAGCTCAATGCTGGGCTGGAAGCCATCAAAGAACGCCAACAGCTGACCTCTGAGATGACTCCACACGAGGTCTTCGAACGTCTTGCGACAACCAGAGATGTCGCGCAGGTCCAAAGTGAGGTCGATGCGCTGGTCGAACTGCTTGACCCAGCTCCCCGTCCTGGATGGTTCAGCTGGCTCTTGGGGCAGCGTGGCAGAAAAAAGGTTATGAAATCTTGTTAATGGCCTCTCTCAGAGCGATAATTTTCTTATAGCCATTGACTATCAAACACCATCCACAAAATCACGTATTGCCTCTACCAGCGCGCTCTCAATGCCAAAAATAATCGTATAATGGTTCAGATTGGGAAAATTCACAAAACGGCAGTTCTTGATCGCATGACAAGCCATCTCTGCTGACGCTTCCGGCAACAATTGATCGTTATCCACGAGCATCCATTTACCGGCTCGTAACAGAAGCGTCGGCACTTGCACATGTGCCCATTGCTCCTCCGAGCGGGCTTCTCGCAAGCGCAATTCATCCTCAAGCACCCCTTCACGACAGCACTTGGAAACCACGGAGCCATCACTGTTGTGGCGTACATCATACTCGAAATAAAGATCGAGATACGGATTCCAGTATGGTCCTAAAAAGGGAGCCTGTTTCAGGCGTCGCGTGTACTCCTCAAATGAGGGTACTGACGTTCCTACACGGTTAATAGAGGCCGCCAGCCAAGCAGGTCGCTCTTCTGGTGTCTCCCAAAACAAAGGTACGCCAGCATCTATCAGTACCAGCTTGCTAAGTTTGTCTGGATAGTGTGCAGCAAAGTATAGGGCGGTAAACGCTCCCAGAGAATGCCCAATTAACACAGGACGCTCCAAGCCCAGCGCATCAATAATCTTCGCTAAATCTACTGCGTGAATAGGGACACTGTACCCATGCTCAGGCTTATCGCTATCCCCACGTCCGCGCAAATCATATGCATAGAACTGGTGATCGCGGGCTAAATCATCGGCCAGTGCTTGAAAGCAGATGGCATTCGCCGTTAGCCCATGTATCGCCACGACTGATTGGCCCTGCTCACCCCATTTGAGATAATGAAAGGTCAAATCACCTGCTTTGATAAAGTCATCGCGTACTGGTTTCATCAACATAACCAGCTCCTTGTTGTTGAAATTGCTGCCATTTTTCCTTCGTTGCCTGGATCAGGGGCGTACCTTCCGCATATCGCTGTTGTTGTGAACGCCATGCTGTCTGAGCAGTACGAGTGGTTACACCATACCAGAGGACGTCACGAATGATATGCAGGTAGCGGTCCATCTGAGGGGCAAACAGAAAGGCAGAGTTTGTATCTGCCATATAAAAGTACTGACCGTGTGTAGCGTACCATTTTCTTATATCATCTTGAGCATGTACTTCAAGACTATGCAAACTCTCTGTGGGATCATACTCCGTTCCCCCAAAAGGGAAACAATGAAGATGAGCGTGAAAAACCGTTTGTCGAAAGACGCCATGCTCCCAAAAAACAATGGGAGCATAGAAACGTACAAAAAACTGCTCTACTTCCTGTTTCAGGGTAGCTAATTCTGTATCTAGTTCGGCAGGCACAGCCCCATAGCAGGTATAGTGCTGTTTGGGAATAATCAGAATGTGGCCTTCCACAAGCGGTGCATGATCGGCGACAACCAGAAATGTAGATGTCTCTTTCAAAACATTGGCGGCAATATCACTGCGTTGACAAAACGCACAATCGGCTCTACTGATTTCAGCATCCAAGGAGACATGATAGCTCCCATTCTGCATGCAAGTTACTCCTTACTTAACCTATGAGCTAAGTCTGCTCTCAGAAACGCTGACTTGAGTATAGCTTACAGGCATGAATATTGGCAAGGTAGACCTGTATGTTCTAACTATTCTAACCATCTGGACCGTTCTCTTGACGCATCTGTGTTTATCTTTTATACTCACTCTATCAAGTCCTTTGGCGAAGAAGGGGAGTTCTCCCATGTCCAGTTCTATTTGAGTGCTGGGCAGGCAGTTCTGTTGCCTGCTCTGAACGCAAGAGGAGGTTGCTATGAGCGCGAAGAAGCTCTTGATGCTCGTTGGTGATTATGTTGAAGACTATGAGGTGATGGTTCCCTTCCAGGCCCTCGTGATGGTTGGCTATACCGTCCATGCCGTTTGTCCTGGCAAGGAAGCTGGTCAGAAAGTCCGTACAGCGGTTCATGATTTTGAGGGAGATCAGACTTACAGTGAGAAGCCCGGTCACAATTTTCAGTTGAATGCGACGTTCGCGCAAGTCCAGCCAGAAGACTATGATGGGCTGGTCATCCCGGGTGGACGGTCCCCCGAGTATCTGCGTTTGAACGACCGTGTGCTGGAGATGGTGCGCCATTTTGCTCATGCGCAGAAACCTATCGCTGCGGTTTGCCACGGTGCGCAAGTGCTTGCCGCGGCTGGTGTCCTTGAGGGAAGGTCGTGCAGTGCCTATCCTGCTGTTGGCCCAGAGGTGACGCGGGCAGGTGGCAAGTTCGTCTCGTTAGAGGTTGACCAAGCCACTGCCGATGGAAACTTGGTCACGGCTCCTGCTTGGCCTGCCCATCCTGCGTGGCTGGCGAAGTTCCTAGAGGTGTTGGGGGCGAAGATTGAGCTCTAAGGCACCGACACTGCTAGTGGTGGGAGCCGGACCAAAGGCAGTCGCGATCGCAGCGAAAAGGCATATGCTGGCAAAGCTGGGCTATCCCGTGCCGCATGTACGCATTATTGACCGGCGAGGCGTAGCGACACACTGGACAGGCAAAGCAGGATTCACCGATGGTCATCAGTTTCTGGGAACGCGCCCGGAGAAGGACATTGGTTTTCCCTACCTCTCAGCCTGCTGGGGAGACAAGGAACTGAGCCGCGCGGTCGCGAAAGAGATGGTTCACCTCTCCTGGCAGAGTTTCCTCATCGACCAGTTGCGCTATGCCGATTGGATTGATCGCGGGCGCACGCGCCCCACGCATCGTGAGTGGTCGCAGTATATTCAATGGGTGGCCGAACAGGTAGAGGTGGAGCTGTGTGTAGGCGAGGTGACGAGCATTGCGACGACCCCGGATCAGCAGCATTGGTACCTGACATGCCACCCTGGGGAAGGTGGTGCACCGTTCACCGTCACTGGCAGCGGGCTGGTCATGACTGGGCCTGGCACTCCACTCACCATTGCGGGTCAGCCGAAGGCGCATCCGCGTATCATGGATGGGGCCTCGTTCTGGCTGCGGAGTGAGGAGTTCGTGCAACTGCGGTCGGTGAAACAGCCGCGGCCATCGTAGTCGCGCTAGTGGATGCGCTGAGGGTTTCAGCCTTTATCGAGGTCATCAGTCCGTACGGCGTGATCTATTCGCGCGATGAGGGCTTTGAGGAGAACCGGCTTTTCTCCGATCCCGATGGCAGGCTCGCCAGCCTGCTTGGCGACCACCAGCACGCGGCGAACTGGTTGCAACTGAGCGAGCGTGATCGCCGCGAATTTGTGCGACGCACCGATCGTGGCGTCTTCTCACTCAAGGCGATGGAGGAACTCAGCAACGCCGAGAACGTGCGCTCCGTGCTTGGCACCGTGCGGCGCATTGATGCGAATGACACAAGCGTGCGCGTCGAAAGCGAATACGACGGCAAGATGAAACATGACGAGTATGATTATCTTGTGGTCGCTCGCGGCTTTGATGCCCTCTGGTTCAGGCACCTGCTTGATGCAGTCACCCACGCGCGCGTGGCCGAGGTGACGCACTCCTTTGATGGGCGCACCATCGAGCACGCTATTATGGGAGACCTTTCCCTCGACGGTTTCATCCCCAAATTACATTTGCCCATGCTGGCGGGAATCGCCCAGGGACCAGGTTTTCCCAATCTCAGTTGCCTGGGCCTGCTGGCAGATCGCATCCTGGCATCTTACTAAGCTTCCGCTTTTACCAAGAGGGGATACCGAATGTCACAAGGAACAAGTGTGCAGACAAGTAGGGGAGCAACGCAAACATATGACGCCTAACCTTTGCAAGAAGCCTTCGTACTGGTATACTTTAATCACAAACAGTTACGAGATCAAGAAGGGGTATTGCATAGTTGGACACAAGATCACTTGAGGCTCTTATCAAAGGTGGAGAAACACCTACTGTTGAATTTAAAGTGGCTCCTCCACGCCCTTCTGATCTGGCAGAAAGAATGTGTGGCTTTGCTAATGCTATAGGTGGTTTTATCGTTTTCGGAGTAGTAGATAAAACCTGGCAGATTGTTGGCGTGAAAAATACCTCAGATGCAATCGATACTGTTTTACAAGCAGCTCGTCTTTGCAAACCAATGGTTCGTCTCGATCCTACTCATCCTCAAATAGTGGAATTGGAAGGTAAGGAACTCGTTATTGCTCATATTCCACCCAATAATGGAACGCTGTATCAAGCAGGCGGAGTATGTTGGATTCGACGGGGTACTTTTACGGTGCCTTTAACAGTCCCTGAAATAGAAGAATTTCTGGAAGTTCTGAGGAAACAAGGTTCTCTCAGAGCTATTGAGCAGAAGCATGGTGGTCGGTACTACAGATTGTAGGGCTATATTAGGTAGAAT